>Ga0209139_10000004_pt1 | contig 47629 bp, 44 predicted proteins | sample BogFormECP14_OM3_FD_188246 | JGI IMG/M metagenome (GOLD analysis project Ga0209139, IMG submission 188246) | Bog forest soil microbial communities from Calvert Island, British Columbia, Canada - ECP14_OM3 (SPAdes) (version 2) | ecosystem: Environmental > Aquatic > Freshwater > Wetlands > Bog ...
TTTAGACTCGCCGTCTGGGCGGCGCGCCTTCGGCGCCATCCTGCCGCTATGCGATAACTTAGTCTTCCTGTCGCTCCCGCTGGTCGCTTGATACGGTGCAGTTTCGCTGAAACGGGGTCTGTCTAACGTCCTGCATTCATCAGAATGTGGCGTTCCGCGTTCAGTCGGGCTCGTTCTATCGCTTCGTTCAGCTCCTGGCGTTTGGCTTCGAGCGCCGCCGCGTCGGCATCGGGGGCAGGGGGCGCTACGCGGCGCGACCAGCTTACGACAACCCTCGAGAAGGGCTTTGGGATCAGGAACCGGTCCCACGAGTTCAGCGTCCAGGCTCGTTCGGGCAATAGGTAGAAGCTGCTGATTGCCTCCTGTGTCATCTGCGCCAGCTTTACCGGGCCCATCTTGGTTTGGTAGATAGGGCCTCGCGGGCCGTCGGCGGTGAAGACTACCAGTTTTCCTCTCGCTACGAGCTGCTGCAGGGCCAGCAGCCCGGCTGCGCCTCCGCGTGAGCTTGATCCGCGTACGCTGTTGAATCCCAGCAACGACAGCGTGCGGGCGATCAGTTCTCCGTCGAAGCTGCGGCTGATGAGAATAGAGCTGCGGAATTTGCGGAAGTACCAGCCGCAGGGCAGTGTGCACTGGTGCCAGAAGCAGAAGATTCCGGAGCCCGGAGGCGTCTCCGGGACGGCTCCCGGCTCGGCGATGACCTCGAAGCGCAGCGTCGTGCCAATTGCGGCCAGAATTGCGGCGGTCAGGCGCGGGACGATGGCCAGCGCTACCCGCTGGGAGAGGCTGAAGTCTTTCGGGGTCACGCTCCTGATTCTACCTACCCCTCCCCCTGCGCCTTTTTCTTTTTCTATATTTATCAATAGTTTAGCGGGGGATCATCCCCCGCTATCCCCATGATTCTGCGTAAGTTAAGTCGTCTCTAGTGTTTTCAACGACTTAGCGGGGCATCCTCGTTCTGACTCAAAGCAAAAAGCCCGCTCGTGGCGGGCTCTTTTCTCCTATATCCAGAATAGCAGTTTTGGCGAAATAACATGCCAAATTAGCACGCTATTATGCCGTTTGTTTTCTTTGACTTGCAAATTATTTTTTGCTTGGGGGCTTGACACGCGCTGGCCGGGTAAGGCCTGCTCACTTCATGCCATCGCAAACTCTTGCCCCGGTTGACGAAGTCTTCCTGCACCGCGCGATTGAACTGGCTCGCGAGGCCCGCGACGATGGACGACATCCTTTCGGCTCTCTGATTGTTGATGGCGCTGGAGCGATTGTCGTCGAGTCCCGCAACAATGCCCTTCGGCCCGCCGGAGATCCTACGCAGCATGCCGAACTGCTTGCCTGTGCCGCCGCAGCCGGACTGCTTTCGGACGCTGAACTCGCCGCCTGTACCCTCTACACAAGCACCGAGCCGTGCCCGATGTGCGCGGGAGCCATCTACTGGACGGGCATCGGGCGCGTGGTTTTCGCTCTTAGCCAGACCGGACTTCTGCGCTACGTCGAAAACCCGACACTCGACCTTCCCTGCCGCGAGGTCTTTGCCCGCGGGCAAAGAGAGATTGCTGTCGCCGGTCCGTTTCTTGAGTGTGAGGCGGGGGATGTGCATGTGGGCTTCTGGACCCGCCCGATTTAAGTTCGGATGGTAGTTTCGTCAAGCCCCCCGGATGGCTGAATCGCCTATGCACAATGTCATATTCGCCGTCTTGTTTCGAGTCTTTCCAGCTCTTACTCTGTTAAGCAGTAACTAGCTTTGTTCAAGACCTGGCTGGTCGCAAGGAGAACTCAATGAGCGAACACTACCATGATGTCGGCGATCTGCGCTTTCTCAAAGAGATGGGTAAGCTCGCGCCGACTGACTTTAACGCCTGGCTCAATCTCGACAAAATCGTTGGCCGTGAGGACGGCGCTATTCCCAGAAAATATCGCGAGCTGATTGCATTGGGTGTGGCTTTCACGACCCAATGCCCCTACTGCATTGAAGTGCACGTAAAAGCCGCGAAAACGGCGGGCGCGTCTCGCGAGGAGATCACCGAGAGTTCCCTGATTGCCGCTGCGCTGCGGGCTGGAGGAGCCGCAACGCACGGCGCTATGGCTCTGAAGTTCTACGACCAATAATCTGTCATCCACACTGCCTTGTTCATCCCAGGTCTCAAAAGCGAGACCCTTCGGCTTCGCTCAGGGCAGGCTCTGGGGCATCCTGTTCCAACGCGGGGGGCGATCACCGGAATTCCGTGTCGTATTTTTTCAGGGCCAGCTCCTTGATCTGTTCTCGGGTGAGCTGCTTTGCAGGCATGCCGGGCGGACTGCAGGTGTCACGGAAAAAGCCGTCGAGGCCTGCAGGCGACACTACCCAAAGCAGGAGCAGTTCGTGATCGGGATTCTCGAATCCGTGCCAGGTGTTTCTTGGAATGAATATCGTTCCACCTTTTTCAAACTGATGACGGACATCGTTCAATGTGACAGCTCCGCTGCCTTCAAGGACAAGGAAGGCTTCGTCCATTTTGAAGTGCCGGTGGATGGGAATGCCGGTGCCGGTCATCACCTGCTGGGTTCCCATGGCGAGATCGCTGGAGCCTGTAGCTGCTCCGAATTTGATGAAGATGTTGCCTTGGTCACGGAAATGGATGAGATGTTCGCCATCGGTGGCGCTGAGGACAGCAGCTAGTGACGCGGTCGCCTGAGCGGCACCGATGCCCAGCGGTAAGACCTGGCTGATGCCGAGACCTCCTATGCTGAAGAGGAAGGATCGGCGTTGCTGCTCGAATGTGTCCATGGCGTTCTCCTCGGTGAAGAGTATCGCCTTATTTGGTCGCTTCGTCCTTTCGGACTGCGCTCCGGTCTGAGGCAGCGAGTACCGCTCTTCCAGCCAGTTTTGTTCACCGGCCTTTAGGCCGGTGCTTCTGTCCTAGTTTTCTAAATTGGCTTCACTACCTGCGTACTGGTATCCAGTACATAGGTCACTCCCCCGTTGACAAAGCCAGCTTTGCCACCCGGCAGGATTTTAAGTTCCGTTGTCATCCCTTTGAGATGTGTAAGCTGCTTGATTTCGCCGCCTGTTACATCACTCATCGAGAAGACGTTGTAATCATAGTTGCCGCCCGATGTATCTGTTGCAGCCAGGAACAAAATGTCCATCCCGTCATGGATGAAGTACGCTTCTCCATACGATGGCCCGACTGACGATTCACCTGGAACATGCGGTTGAAATATCTTGTCCCGACCTGAAGCCACCAAAATGAACTCTTCGATCAATGACCCAATTGGGTAACCGGTTGTGCTTATCAGAAGTCTTGTCCCACCCTTATTGATTTCATCAGCTGCAACATCGAGAGATCGCAGGTCATAAAAAGACTGATGAGTGATACGTGTAGGTGTAACATCGGTGCTCGCTGCATTTGATTGAACCGGAATTGAAAATACATCCCAATCATGCCGTGCCGGGCGAACGACCGGAGAATTATGCCCTGTAAAGCTTGATGCGGCGTAAAACACATTTGAGTCATCAGGAGAAAAGACTGGATGAAGTGCGTCCTCATCCTTGGCGGTTATGGCGTGGGGATTGCCTCCGTCGATACCAACAACCCATATTGACGACTTGGAATCCGGCGAATCCGCATATGAATACACTACGAGCTTACCGTTATGTGAGAATCTCGCTTCAGATTCAATTCCATTCGACGCAGTTGTAAGACGTGCGCTCTTTCCGCTGGAAGGATCCTTACGGTAAAGGAATGAGGAGCTTCCGTTACCTTGCGATAAGAGAATTGCGCCGCCTACCGAAGAAACCGTCTGCTGGCCTTCAGAAGGCGCAAAGTTCTGCTGGCTCCCGCTCCTTGAAAACCCGAAAACTGTTATAGCGAATACAGCTGCTGCGATCACGATGAGACTAGCAAGGCTTACGACTGCAATAGAAAATATCTTTCCAACCCGCATTATTTACTCTGTCTAGTGAATTTGGGCAAGCAAAACTAAAGTGTATCTTGCTCCTGCTCTATGACAAGCAGATTCCTCAAGATTTCACGGGGCTCGGATGGGGTTCGTGCTTTCCCACCCTATCGCAAACTACGCGATAGGATGGGGCACCCCTTTTCTTGCTTCTGCTTAGAAAAAACAGATCCTTCGCTCCGCTCAGGATGACAGCATCAGGTGATATTACGTTCTGGGTTGTGGCGCCCAAAGGGCGCGTCCGCCTAGATGGCAAGTCTAGCTGTATCTCAGCCAACGGAAGATTTCTGGCAGGGTGGCTCGTTTGCCGTACATGAGGATGCCGATGCGGTAGATGCGCGATGAGAACCAGACTACGAAGACGACTGAGGCCAATAGCAAGACGAGTGAGAGGGCGATCTGCCAGATGGGCGGGAATTGCGAGGCGATGCGCAGGAACATGGCGATGGGGGCGCAGGGCGGGAAGAGCGAGACGGCGACCGACCAGAATGAGTTGGGGTTGCTCATGATGAAGGTGATCATGCTGAAGCTGAGCCAGACGGGCACGGCGGCGAGCGGGGCGTATTGCTGCAGCTCCTGCTCGCTTTCGCAGGTGGCGGCAAGGCCGGCGAAGAGCGTGCTGTAGAGGGCATATCCGAGCAGGAAGTAGACGGCGAAGAGGATGATCTGCGGGACGGAGATGTGGATGGTCAACTCGCCTGTCATGACGCTGGCGGCGAGGGCGGTGGTCGAGAAGATTCCGGCGGCCGCGGCCCAGATGGAGAGCTGCGTGAGGCCGACGGCCCCGATGCCGATGAGTTTTCCGGCGAGCATGTCCTTGGGCTCGACGGTGGAGAGCATGACTTCAAAGATGCGCGAGGTTTTTTCCTGAATGACTGACCGGCCTACGTTCATGCCGTACATCATGACGGTGAACGTCAGCAGGAAGGCCATGACGTAGGCGGCGATGAAGGTGCCGAAGGTGCTGCTGTCGACCTCTTTGCCGTCGCGGACCTGGCGCGTTTTGATCTTGACGCCTTTGGTGAACATGGCCGCGTCAGTCGAGGGGACGCCGTGGCCGGTAAGCTGCTGCTGGAGGATGGCGCGGTCGAGCGAGTCGGAGAGGCGGCCTGCGGTCGTGAAGTCTCCCGATGAGCGCCCGGCGTAGACGGCGGCGGTGTGGCCGTTCGCGTCCTGCACGAGCCAGAGGTAGCCATCGAGTTGCTTCTGTGTGACCTGATCGACGAGCTTCTGGCGGTCGGAGTCGGCGGCCGGGGCGAGGACATCGACCTGCAGGTTGGCGTCCTTGTCATTGAGTAGCTGCGCGCGCATGTCCTCGGCCAGAGTTGCGTTGTTGGCGGCGACGACAAAGTGCTTTCCGGAGCCGGAGTACTTGCCTGCGACCACGGAGATGGAGATGATGACGGCAAAGATCACAGGGATGAGGATGGTCGTGATCTTGAAGGCCTTGCCGCGGATCTGTTCGAGATATTCGCGTTTGGCGATGAGCTGAATATCACGCATCGATTTTTTCTCCTACGGTCGCGATGAAGATTTCTTCGAGTGAGGGCTCGACGAGTTCAAATTTGTAGATCTGCGCCTTTTCTGCGGCAGCGTGGAGAAGGCTTTGCGCGTCGGCGTGAGGCTTGAGCTTGATCTCGACGTGGCCCGCGTAGTCCTTGTATTCGGCGATGGCGGGGTGCCGGAGGAAGGCGTTGTCGCCTTCGAAGTCGATGAGGACGCGGTTGCGCTCGTAGCGCGACTTGACCTCGCGCATGCCGCCGGAGAGCACGGCGCGGCCGCGGTCGATGAGGCAGATGGCGTCGCAGAGCTTCTCGACCTGATCCATGCGGTGGGTGGAGAAGAGGATGGCTTTGCCTGCTTTTTTCAGATCGACGAGAGTGTCCTGCAACAGGACGGCGTTGACGGGATCGAGGCCGGAGAATGGCTCGTCCATGATGACGAGCGCAGGATCGTGCAGCAGCGTGGAGATGAACTGGATCTTCTGCTGCATGCCCTTGGATAGCTCTTCGGTTTTCTTGTCGGCGGCTTCGAGAATTTGCAGGCGCTCGCACCAGTCGTGGGCGCGCTTGGCGGCGACGGTCTTGTCGAGGCCGCGCAGTTCGCCCATGAAGACGAGCTGGTCCATGACCTTCATTTTTTTGTAGAGGCCGCGCTCTTCGGGCAGATAGCCGATGCGCTTGAGGCTTTCGCGGGTGAAGGGCTTGCCGAGGAGGTTGACGGTGCCGGAGTCGGGCATGGTGATGCCGACCATCATGCGGATGCTGGAGGTCTTGCCTGCTCCGTTGGGGCCGAGGAGGCCGAACATGGTGCCCGCGTCGATGCTCAGGCTTAAATCTTTAACGGCGATTTTGTTTTCGTATGACTTTGAGATGCGGTCCAGTTCTACGACTGCGGCCATGCGTGAAGATGCTCCCCCTGAAGACGATGCCAGTTTAGCAGGGTGATCCTTCTACGAAGGTCGTTGTTTCTTCTTGCGAAAGATTTCTAGGGACTGAGAAGATAACGGGCATGAAAACTGATGAAGAAACCAAGTCTTCTTTTCGGTTTCCGATCATCCTAAAAGCGATAGTGTCTTGGGCGGCATCATTTTCATTTTCCCGGGACCTGTCCTAATCGTTCTGCATTTGCTTTACTCGCGAATACCAGACGGTTCTTCATCGTCAACACGGCTGTTGTTTAGCGCTGCTGGATTTGCTCTCGCTTTTCTGGGAGGAATTATCCCGGCCACCGTGATCCATTACAGATCATCCGATTAGCCCTCGGAGCACGTTTCCGCAAAACTGATAGCATCCATTTTGTGCCGGGGCTGGAAACACACGTTCAATTCGTTAAGGGCATTGGGCCGCGCATTGCTGAGTCGCTGGAGGCTAAGGGCGTCGCGACGGTTGAGGATTTGCTGTACCACCTGCCGTTTCGGTATGAAGACCGGCTGCATCCGCAGCCTCTGAGTGAGTTGAAGCAGGGGGAGATGGCGAGCGTGATTGGCGAGGTGCGCGGCACGGTGCTGCTGCGGACGCGCTCGATGCCGATCTTCGAGATGACTGTCGGGCAGGGCATTTCCTCGCTCAAGTGCATGTGGTTTCACGGGACATATCTCAAGGACAGGTTTCACTCGGGGCAGATGCTGGCGGTCTACGGCAAGGTGGAGGCTTCGCGCTCGGGCCGCGGCTTCAAGATGATTCAGCCGCAGGTGGAGATTTTGTCTGCGGACGAGGATGAGTCGGAGCTGCTGGAGGTTGGGCGGATCGTTCCGGTGTATGAGTCGCTGGGCGGGAACAAGCTGACGACGCGGTGGATTCGACGCGTTGTCTACAACCTGCTTGGGGAATTAGAGGGGCATGTTGCAGAGACGCTGCCGCGTGCACTGATTGAACGGCTTTCGCTGCCGAATCGCGAAGAGGCGCTGCGTCATGTACATTTTCCTCCGCCGGGGACGCCGATGACGCAGTTGCAGGCTTCGGGGACGGTGGCGCACCGGCGGCTGATTTTTGAAGAGCTGTTTTATCTGGAACTCGGGCTGGAACTGAAGCGGCGGCGTTTTAAGGAACGCGTTGGCATCGCCTTTGAGACGACCGAGAAAGTGCGGGAGGCGATTCGCGAGATTCTGCCGTTTCATCCGACGGCGGCGCAGAAAAATGCGCTGGGTGAGATTGTTGCCGATATGCGACGGCCTTCGCCGATGCGGCGGCTTTTGCAGGGCGATGTGGGATCGGGCAAGACGATTGTGGCGCTGCAGGCGATGCTGGTGGCGATTGAGAACGGCTACCAGGCGGCACTGATGGCTCCGACAGAGATTTTGGCTACGCAGCATTATCTGGCGGCGAAGAAGCTGCTGGAGAAGTCTTCGAAGCGGTACAGGATTGTGCTGCTGACAGGTTCGCTCGATGACGATGTGAAGCGGCTGGCTCGGAGCAGGATTTATCAGGGCGAGGCGGATGTCGTCATCGGCACGCATGCGTTGATCGAGGAGAAGGTCGAGTTCGCGAAGCTTGGGCTGATTGTGGTCGATGAGCAGCACCGGTTTGGTGTTCTGCAACGTTTCCGACTAATGAAGAAGCCGAATGATGCGGAGCCCGATGTTCTGGTGATGACGGCGACGCCGATTCCGCGGACGCTCGCGCTTTCGTTGTACGGCGATCTGGATTTGAGCGTGCTGGATGAGCTACCGCCGGGGCGCACGCCGATTGTTACGCGCAAGGTTTCCGATGAGCGCGCGGATGAGGTCTGGAAGTTTGTGCGCGAGCAGGTGGGGCGTGGGCATCAGGCGTATGTTGTCTATCCGGTGATTGAGGGCGCGAAGGACGATCAGCCGGAACTGGATTTTGCTCCTCCTGAGGCTGAAGAGGAGCCAAAGAAATCAGCGAAGAAAGCAAAAACGCCAGCTTTGTTTGAGAAGCCCTCGCTCAAGGCTGCAACCGACATGTATGAGGCGTTGAAGGCTGGCGCGCTGGCCGGGTTGCGATTGGGGTTGCTGCATGGGCGGCTTGATTCGGACGAGAAGGAAATTGTGATGCGGCGCTTTCAGCGGGGCGAGATTGATGTGCTGATTTCGACCACCGTGATTGAAGTTGGGGTGGATGTTCCGAACGCCACAGTGATGGTCATCGAACATGCGGAGCGGTTTGGGCTGGCGCAGATGCACCAGCTGCGCGGGCGCGTGGGGCGCGGCGCGGCGAAGTCGTATTGCATTTTGATGACGGGCGGTCGCGTGTCCGAGCAGGCAGAGGAGCGGCTGGCGGCGATGGTGCGCACGCAGAATGGATTTGAGCTGGCGGAGCTGGATTTGCAGCTGCGCGGGCCGGGGGAGTTTTTTGGGACTCGGCAGGCGGGGTTGCCGGATTTTCGCGTGGCGAATCTGGTGCGGGATCGGGAATTGCTGGAGCTGGCTAAGGCGGAGGCGGCTCGGTTTGTTGAGAATCCTGAGGGCACGGATGAGGAGAAGAAGCTGGTTCGCATTCGACTGCTGGAGGCCTGGCAGCGAAGGTATGGGCTGGTGGAGGCTGGATAACAGCCCCAGGTTAGCCTCGCAAACCCTTCGGCTTCGCTCAGGGCAGGCTCTGGGGCACCCGCATTTGAGGCTTGCTCTGGGTTTGCCCTTACCTTTCCGTTGCGCAGGATGGAGCACCCTGCGAAGGGCCTTGCTTTCGCAAGGCTTCAGCGCACCTATCGGTGCGGGTCCTTCGACTTCGCTCAGGATGACCATGGGTTAGGAAAAGTTCTTGCTCTCCCACCCTTCGCGTTGCGAAGGATGGGGCACCCCTTTTTCGTGCTGATTGATGTAAAAATCCCCAGGTTAGCTTCGCGAACCTGGGGCACCCAGTTGGTTCTCTTTGCTTCCTTTGTTCTCGGCCGGTACGGTGAGGACGAGCAGGCGGACGCGGGCTACGTCATAGGCTTTGCTGGCCATCAGGTCTTTGGTGCACTGGCATAACTCGGTCATGCTGATGTGGGCGTCGCGGCTTAGTTCGAGGCCGGCGGCTATGAGAACCGTATAGATCTCCACGCTGACGGCACGGGCAAATTCGAAGCTCATCTCGACCGTGTCGGAGCCGGGCAGGCTGCGGGACAGCACCCAGCCGCCGCAGCCGAGCACGGCGCCGGTCAGGAAGCGCAGGATGCGCTGCAGGTCGTCGGCGCAGGTGGCGGTGAGCCGCAGGTCCCAGTCTACGAGTTCTTCTGTATCTAACACAGGTACTTGATCGGATCGGGAGGGCAGAATCTTCACCGTTACCTTTTGACTCTTTGGTCTAGGTTGGTAATGGGCTGCGCGCGGCTGTGCTAACGTGCTGGGAGGAAAAATTCTGCTCATGCTTGTTGGCACTGGAATCGACATTGTGGAAATCGAGCGGATCGCGAAGTCCATCGAACGTTATGGCGAGCGTTTTCTGGAAAAGATTTTTACTCCCGGCGAGATTGCCTACTGCGGCCGCAAGAAGAACTTCGCTGAAAGCTATGCCGCTCGGTTTGCGGCGAAAGAGGCGGGAGCGAAGGCGCTGGGGACAGGCATCCAGCATGGGGTTGCGTGGAAGGAGCTTGAAGTGCGGCGGCTGCCGGGACATCGTCCCACCCTGCACCTGACGGGACGGGCGCTGGAGTTTGCCAATCGTCTGGGCGTGACGCATGTATCACTTTCGCTCACTCACACGGCGGCGCTGGCCATGGCATCGGTTCAGCTTGAAAATAATGGGGTTCAATAAAGGACTGTATCGTTTTGCAACGACGCCCTGAGTTGCGTCATCCAAACGAAAACCGTAACGGTAGTTGCCGTGTTTGGTATTCTCAAGTCGCAGTCACATGTTCGTTTCATTCCGGTGTGAACTTCGGAACTGATCAAGGGGGGTTGTGCCGAGCCAGCAGGAAGTCCAGTGGTCACAATTAAAAGTCGGCGTGCTGGTGCTGGTGGCACTGGCCGCGCTCACTGCCCTGGTGTTTCTCATGTCGGGGAACACAGGCGGCTTCCTGGCGGGCAAGATTACGGCCCGCTCCTATTTTGAAAACTCGGCTGGATTGAAGATTGGCGCGCCGGTCAATCTTGAGGGCGTCACGATTGGCTCGGTGAAGAGCGTTCGCATTGTGCCGGAGCGCAAGCTGACCCCGGTTGAAGTGGTGATGCGAATAAGCAAGAAATATACTCCTGCCCTGCACTCCGACTCTAAGACCAGCCTGGAAACGATCGGAGTTCTCGGCGATACCGTCGTCGACATCAACAGCAAATTTGCTACCGGGCCTGAAATCCAGGATGGCGCTGAGTTGCAGACGACCGAGACGCCGAACCTTTCCGATGTCATCAAGTCGAGCCAGGGGACGATTGAGCAGCTGAATACGATTCTTGCCAAGGTCGACAACCTGGTCGATTCGCTCAACAGCGGCAAGGGGTCGATCGGCATGCTCATCAATGATCCGACCCTCTATAACCGGGCGATTGCGGCGCTGAATGAGATTCAGAGCCTTGTGGACCAGGTGAGCAATGGAAAAGGCTCCATCGGGAAACTGATTGCCGATGACACGCTCTACAACCGCGCCAATGACACGGTAGCCAAACTGCAGGATGTCGCGAAACAGATCGATAGCGGAAACGGCACGATCGGCAAGCTGATCAAAGATGAGACGCTCTATAACAATTTCCGCGAGGCGACGCAGAATCTGAACTCGTTATTGAAAGACATCAACGCCGGCAAGGGCAGCATCGGCATTCTGGCCAAAGACCCGAAATTTGCCGAGAAGCTGAATGACACGGTCACCAAGCTGGATTCGATCCTGAATCGTGTGGACAATGGCGAGGGCACGATCGGTCAGCTGATGGTGAACAAGGACCTTTATAACCACACCGACGAGATGATTCAGAATACGAATAATCTGATCATCGCGATAAGGAAGGATCCGAAGAAGTATCTGACGATTCATCTGAAGATTTTCTAGCAGCTTGCGGCGCAGTTAGCTTTTTATTCCCTGCGCCAGCAGATCGATCAGCTTGTTGATGCCGCTCTGATCCAGATCACGCAGAGTGGCATACTCGCTGACTTCGATGATTCTGATTCTGGGATCCTTGAGAAGAATGCCAAGGAGCGCACCGGTTTCTGCGAGGCTCAAACCTTCGGGATGCGGGAAATACGCAACGGGCATATCACTCTGCCGCATAACGTCGATGTCAAAATGGAGCAGGATTGCCACGGAAGGTGGAATGACTTCCAGAATCTTTCGTGCCGCTGCCTGCATGCCCATTTGCCGCAGATCTTTCAGCGACATTGAAGCCGGCTCAGCCTCAGGAGACTGCGATGGTTTTGTCCAGCCAATCACCGTGACCTGCGAAGGCTTAAGCACTGGACCCGCCCAAAACGGGGAGGGATGCGTAAGCAGCCATACACCTGACGATGCCGCGCTGTGACTGATCGCAGGGTCCGGGGCGGCATCATCGAAGTCGCCATCGACATAGAGGACGTGGATGTCGTGACCGCCGGCCTGCATCAGGGCCTGGACTGACCCGATCACGACGCTGCAATCACAGCCAATGAGTAGAGGCACATTTCCGGGCTGCCGCAGAAATGGCTCGATTCGCGCGCTGACACATTCCCATGCAATTCTGGGTCCCGGCCAGTTTCTGATCGGAGGAATGGAATGATGAGGAAGATAGCTCGGAATGGCGACATCCCCCTCATCGGACGCTTTGCAGCCAGCGGAATGCAGTCTATCGAGGAGATGGGTATCGCGGTAAGCTAGCGCGTCGTTTTCGTTGCCGGGATACAGCGAGCCGCTGCGAAGAGGAACTCCGAGAATGCGATAGGTGCGGTCTGTTATCTCCGTTTGGTGAGCAGCAGCCGTTCCCGGTTCGGCAAAGAGCGCACTGCTCATCACTGCCGCCGAACCAATCAGAAATTGTCTGCGTTCCATGGGAGCTAGCTTACATGGGCGACTTGAGGCGTCTGAAAACTATACAGTCTGCGTGTTAGGCTTTTGAACAAACACAGCTGATGCCGCTGTGCTACTCCTGGCCAGCACCCGTACCACGCAAGCAGAGGTGTGGCCTGCATTTCGAGGACTGTCTATGCAACTGCTTCGCCTTGCTTCGGTGCTTCTGCTCAGCACCGGCTTCGCCCTTGCGCAAAACTCTAACGGAACACTTTCGGCGCTCACGGCCGCGGACCAGGCTGCGAACGCTGCTCCGGCTGAGCCTACAACTCCGCACAGTTTCGACCTGTCGGCTATCGATAAGACCGCTGACCCCTGCACGGACTTCTTCCAATACGCCTGCGGCAACTGGCGGAAAGCGAATCCGATTCCGAGCGACCAGGTGCGCTGGGGACGTTTCAATGAGCTCTCCGAACACAACCGCTATCTGCTTTACCTCGATCTGAAGAAAGCGGCAGACTCGCCGCAGACGGCGCTGCAACACAAGTACGGCGACTTCTTTGCCGCCTGCATGAATACGGATGTGGCCGACAAGCTCGGTGACAAGCCGATTCAGCCGATCCTCGCGCATATCGACAGCCTCAGCGATAAGAAGCAGCTCGGCATGCTGCTGGCGCACCTGCAGACGCAGGCCGGCGTTCCTGCCTTCATGCAGTTCCGCGTGGAGCAGGACCAGAAGGATTCGACCCGGCAGATCGCGGATACGGCGCAAGGCGGCCTGTCACTTCCGGATCGCGATTATTACCTCGAGGACAATCCGCGCATGACGAAGGTGCGCGCGCAGTACCACGATTACGTGGTGGGGGTATTCAAGCTGATCGGCGATTCTCCGGACAAGGCTGAGGCTGAGGCGAAGAGCGTCATCGACATTGAAACGGCGCTGGCGAAAGGCTCGCTACCGCGTGTTGAGTTGCGTAATCCAGACAACGTGTACCACATCATGAAGGTGACTGAGCTGAATACACTCGCACCGGACTTTGACTGGACGGCTTACATCGATGGCCTGAGCGCGCCGCACTTCGACACGCTGAATGTGGCCACGCCGGAATACTTCAAAACTCTGAACCAGGTGATTGACGGCCAGAGCCTGGACAATATCAAGAGCTATTTACGCTTCCATGCGGCCAACACCTTTGCGCCGTGGCTTGCAAACGATTTCGCCGACGCCAGCTTCAACTTCTTCCAGAAGACTCTGCAGGGGCAGGTCGAGCAGACGGCCCGCTGGAAGCGCTGCACGGCTCTTACCGATCGGGCAATGGGCGAAGCTGTTGGACAGGACTGGGTGAAGGAAAACTTCCCGCCTTCTGCCAAGGAGAATATGGAGAAGCTGGTGGCCGCGCTGAAGGTGGCGCTGGCGCAGGACATTCAATCGCTGCCGTGGATGAGTGAAGACACCAAGAAGCAGGCAGAAGTGAAACTCGACGCCTTCCGCCAGAAGATCGGCTATCCAGAGAACTGGCGCGACTACTCGAAGCTTGAGGTGAAGCGCGACGATCTGGTCGGCAACCTGCGGCGCTCAGCCACGTTTCGCTGGGACTGGGAGATCAATCACCTGGGCAAGCCCGTCGACGAGAAGGAGTGGGGCATGACTCCGCCGACGGTCAACGCCTACTACGATCCGCCGATGAATGACATCAACTTCCCTGCCGGCATTCTGCAGCCGCCTTTTTTTGATAACAGCAAAGATCCCGCGGTGAATTTCGGCGGCATCGGCGTCGTGATCGGCCATGAGATGACCCACGGCTTTGACGACGAAGGCAGCAAGTATGACGCCAAGGGCAATGTGAAGGACTGGTGGACGCCCACGGACAGGAAGGAATTTGACGCCCGCACGGACTGCGAAGTGAAAGAATACAGCGGCTTCGAACCGGTTGCGGGAACGCATCTGAACGGCAAGCTGACGCTCGGCGAAAATACCGCCGATAACGGCGGCATCCGCATCGCATACCAGGCACTGCTGAGCACGCTGGTTGCGGAGAACGTGAGTCCAGATAAGAAAATTGACGACTACACATCGCCGCAGCGTTTCTTTATCTCGTTTGCGCAGGTATGGTGCGAAAACCGCACCGATGAGGTGCAGCGCGTTTCGGCTAAGACCGATCCCCATTCGCCGGGCATGTTCCGCGTGAATGGCGTGGTGCGGAACTTTGACGAATTTGGCAAAGCTTTTGGCTGCCATAAGGGCCAACCGATGATGCCGGATGACGCTTGCCGTGTATGGTAGTTAACAGGGCACAAGGGCTCAGATTTCAGTGAAAAAATTTCTGGGCCCTGAGTGCTTACTGTTTCAAAGCGCAAAAAGTCTCAACAATAGCACGCACAAGACAGGGCTATTTTGCTTAAAGCGAGTCAATTCTGAGACCTGCGCCCCGAGAGCTATGCCCTGAAGGCTTCTGCTGTTTTACAATGCAAACGGGAGCATCTCCCGACCCAGTTGCCTGCGCCATCCTTTATGGCCAGGATGAAGGAAGCGCATGAAGTTTAAGAAAATTGGCCAGATCTCTTTGGCTGCGGTGGTATCCCTTGTTCTGATGTTCGGAGCCACCTCGTGCATGAATGACTACACTGTGGCGTATGTCTTCACCGTTGGAACCCAATACAACCAGATCGGTTCTTTCAAAGAAAGTTATGAAACAGGCGCGCTGGTAACTGCGCCGGGCTCACCCTTCGGCTCGGGCGGCACCGCCCCCATTCGCACCTTCGTCCTCAGCGGCGGACGTTATCTGTACGTTCTGAACCAGGGCGCGGCGCAGACCGATTCCAGTGGCAACATTACCTACACGGGCGCGAATGTTTCGCTTTTCAGTATCGGCGGCAACGGCACCCTCGCTTTCCAGGCCAGCTACACGAGCCAGGGCTTCAATTCGATCCGCTTCCTTCCGGACACTTCCGGGAAGTTCCTGTTCATTCTGGATTCGTATGCGCCTCAGTCCTCAACCGGCGTATCGCCGCAGGCCGGCTACAGCGCGGCGTATCCATGCCAGGGCTCGGACGGCAAGTATTACCCAACCGGCGACCTCACCGCATTTAACATCGATCCGAATACGGGCCGGTTGTCGATCATCACCAACCAGCAGCAGCAGAATGCCAATGGCACGCAGCTGACTTACTTCCCAATCGGGTGCTCGCCGATAGACTTCACCGTCTCCGGTGGCTACGTACTTAGCGCGGATGCGGGCAGCACGTCGAACAACGACGTGCAGACGGTTTTCCCCTATGCCCTGAACTCATCGAACGGCCAGCTGACGCTGACGCAGAATGCTCCGCTGGTGATGGGCACGCAGGGGATGTCGGCGATCAGCGTAGCTCAGGGATCGTTGCTCAGCGGCAGCAAGTACGTCTACATTCTGGATGCAGCTGCAAACAGTGGATCGGGTGAGATTCTTCCCTTCACCGTAGGCACGAGCGGATCGCTGCAGGCGTTGACCAATGGCGCTGTGGCGAACGACGCGACCGCGGCCAATCCGGTTTCGCTGGTTGTGGACAGCAAGGGCAAGTATCTCTTCGTTGTGAGCGCGGGACCGACGACCGGCATCGTGAATCCGATCAGCCAGATCACCGGATGGACTATCGACCCGACCAACGGCACTCTGCAGCACATTGCGGGTGAACCGTTTGGCACCGGCTCCGGAGTGAACTGCATCTTTGAGGATCCGTCGAACCAGTACGTCTACACAACGAGCTTTAATGACAGCCAGATCACCGGACGCATTCTCGATCCGAACTCCGGCAATCTGACGCTGTTGCGCAGAGGGTCGACGTTCAATTCGGTGGGCAATCCAACCTGGTGCGCGGTCAGCGGACGCACGACCTAGCCGGGAGAGCAAGTTAGACCTGCAGCAGGCGGCCCGCTGAAAGCGCTCGCCGCCCGCCGCAGGAGTGGCCGTACTTATGTAGCTGAAATCGGCACGAACTTTTACAATGCAAGCGGGAGCAATCCCTTACAAAAGAAGCCTGTACCACACTGGACAGGATGAAGGAAGCGCATGAAGTTGAGGAAATCCGGCCGGGCGCTACTGGCCACCGCAACAACTCTAGGACTGGGCCTCGGTCTTACGTCCTGCAGTCCAAGCAACACCATTGACTACGTTTATGTCACTGCCTCGAAGGCCAACCCCGGCCAGATCAGCGTATACAGAGTCGACTCTGAATCGGGCGCACTGACCCAGATTCAGGACTCGCCTTATCCTTCGGGCGGAAGAAATCCAGTGGGTGCGGTCACGTCGCCTGACGGCAAGTATCTCTACGTGATCAACAAGGACGATAACAGCATCGTTGCGTTTGCCATCGGCACGGACGGCAAGCTGTATCCGCAGCAGACATGCAACACACCTGGGTCGGAGCCTATATCCCTGGCCATCAACTCGAGCGAAACGCTTCTCTACGTCGCCGACTTTTACTCGCCCACCACTCCGGGCGGCCCCGTGTACAGCAGCGCCAACCCGGGACCGGGTGCCCTGGTGGTCTACACGGTCGATAATTCGTCGGGCAAAATTGGCGGCGGCAACTGCAATCCGGTGCAGCAGACGTTTGTTGATGCCAACAATGTCACGCAGACGGCTACCTACGTGCCGATTGGCTTCAGCGCGACGGGTGTGAATGCTCTGGCCAACGGCAACTCGGTCTTCGTCAGCGCGCAGGACGGCCTGCCATCGGCGACGAGCACGCTGGGTGAGGTGGATGCGTTCAATGTAAGCTCCAGCGGTGTTCTGTCGGCGGTCACGAAGTATCCAACGGGTACGACGCCATCGGCGATTGCCAGCGATCCGACGAACCGTTTCGTTTACGTGACTGACAGCCGCCAGAACCAGCTGATCGTTTACACCGTCCTGTCGACCGGCGTTCTGAACTCAAGCCAGAACCCGCCGCTCAAGACGGATACCTTCCCGGTGGCTGTGGCGGTTGACCCGCGCGGGGAGTACATCTATGTGGCGAATTACAACTCGGCTGACGTCACGGCGTATGCGATCAACCAGTCCACCGGCACGCCGTCCGCGATTGCGGGGGCAAGCGGCTATGCCACGGGCGCAGGTCCTTCCTGCGTGATCGTAGAGCCGGCGCTCGGACGCTTCATTTATACCGCGAATTTCATCGACAACACGGTGACCGGTATGGAACTGAATCCGAATACAGGCGCGCTGACGGCTAATCAGAACTCGCCTTATCTGTCTGCCGGACAGCCTACCTGCGCTGCGGCCATCCCGCATGGCAACCATTCCACGCAGGCGGTTTCGGCGGTCGCCGGCAGCTAGATAGTTTTCCTCAACTTCACCCCTGAAGGCCCGCTCACCGGCGGGCCTTTTCTTGTGATTCAATCAAATATGTGAGTCACGAATTTGAAGTTGGCAACGTACATATCGGCTCAGGCAAGCTGTTTCTGATCGCCGGGCCCTGCGTCATTGAAAGCGAAGCGCATGTGCGCAAGATGGCGGACGCCATCCAACGCATTACCTCTGATCTTGGTGTTCCTTATATCTTCAAGGCCTCGTATGACAAAGCCAACCGGACCTCGGTTGATAGCTTCCGTGGGCCGGGGCTGGTCGAAGGCACGGCGATCCTGCGTCGTGTGGCTGAAGCTACGGGCCTGCCTGTGCTGACGGACGTGCACGAGCCCTCGCAATGCGAAATTGCCGCCGAAGGGGCTGATGTCCTGCAGATTCCTGCGTTCCTCTGCCGCCAGACGGATCTGCTTCTCGCTGCCGGAAAAACAGGACGCGCGATCAACGTTAAGAAAGGGCAATTTGTCGCGCCCTGGGATATGAAACACACTGTGGGGAAGCTTTTGACCACTGGCAACAACCGCTTCTTCCTCACCGAGCGCGGCGCGAGCTTTGGATACAACAATCTCGTCGTGGACATGCGCTCGCTGCCGATCATGCGGAAGCTTGCGCCTGTGGTCTTTGACGGGACGCATTCGGTGCAAACGCCTTCAGCTGCGAACGGCGTCTCTGGTGGCCAGCCGGAGTTTATCCCTGTGCTGACACGGGCTGCGGTAGCGGCCGGAGTCGACGGCGTTTTCCTTGAAGTGCATGACAATCCGGCAGAGGCGAAGTCGGATGGCGCCAATGCTCTCGATCTGAAGTATCTGCGTCCGCTGCTGGAGACGCTGCTGGCGATTCACGAAGCTGCGCAGGTGAAAGTGGTGAGCCAATGATGCCTGCGGTGCAGCCGGGGCGCATTGAAGTCATCACCGGGCCGATGTTTTCTGGAAAGTCTGAAGAGCTGATCCGGCGGCTGAAGCGGGCACGCATCGCCAGGCAACGCGTGGTTTGTTTCAAGCCGGATATTGATCTGAGATATCACCGGTCGGCGATCGCTTCCCATAGCGCGCAGACCCACGATGCTTGTGTCGTAGCGAACGTGGAACGTCTGCGTGAAGCGTTGTTTGCGCAGATCGACCAGATCGAAGTTGTCGGCATCGACGAGGCGCAATTCTTTGACGAGAGCCTGATTGCGCTGTCACTGGAACTGATACACCTGGGCAAGCGCGTTCTGATTGCCGGACTGGATACAACTTTTGCCGGAGAACCTTTTCGTCCTATTCCCGACCTGATGGCGATTGCCGATGAGGTGATGAAGCTTTCGGCTGTCTGTATGCGCTGCGGGGCTCCGGCGGTCCACACGCAGCGGCTTGGTGGGAGTCAGGAGCTAGTCGTAGTCGGCGCGGCTGGGATGTATGAGGCGCGCTGCAGGGCTCATTTTGAGCCGTTTGCCGATTCGGAACAGCTGGAGCTGCCTACTGCTGAGGTTGCGGCGAAAGGGTAGGCGCGGGTCTCTTACCCTTTCGCCAAATACGCGAAAGGATAGGGCACCCGGGATTCTGGTGGAACCGACGAGAAGCAGATCCTTCGCTACGCTCAGGATGACTGCCTCTGAAGTCCGACGATTCCCCTGCGATTTTTTTCATGGAACCAAAATCCCCTGTCGTGGTGTCTAAGCCTTTAGAGTGAGCGAGACACTCGGCCGCCGGCGGCTTAATTCAGCTAAAAGATGGGCCGCTGACGCACACGCGCCCACTTCCCTGGGTATGGGAGATGCCAGACTCCCTGCCTATTTGTTACTGTAGGAGGATATTCCGAGGTGCAAGCAGGAACAATAGTGGGAAATCTGGCAGGCGTTGTAGCAATCCGACCCGAAGAGGCGGACGTTGTTGCGGAGCTCAAGGCGGGCTCTGAAGAGGCTTTTGCGTGGCTGATCTCGACCTATCATCAGCCTATCTATAGCGTCATTGCGCGCATGCTGCAGAATCCCGCAGACGCGGCGGACGTGACGCAAGATGTCTTCATCAAAGTCTTTCGCGGCATCGGTGGTTTTCATGGCGAATCGAGCCTGAAGACCTGGATGTACCGAATCGCGCTGCATGAAGCTTCAAACCAGCGCCGCTGGTGGTCGCGCCATTGCCGTCAGGAAGTGACCATCGAGACCGAAACCGGCCACTCTGCCGATGGCCAGGCGATCTGTATCAAGGACACGCTGGTCGACGCGAACGAGTCGCCATTCGACCTGGCAGCGCACGCAGAAATCCGCGCGCGGGTGGAAGCTGAGCTGCGCGAGATTTCCGAGCCGTTTCGGTCGGTCCTGATCCTGCGCGATATTGAAGGGCTGGCGTACGAAGAGATTGCCGAAATTCTGAACGTGCAGTTGGGCACGGTGAAGTCGCGCCTGATGCGTGGCCGCGCCCAGATCAAAGCACGTCTTGCACCCTTTGCTGAGGCGGCTGCGAAGCGCCCTGCCGGCGCTACGCGGCACCCTGTGTCTGCTGTTGCCTGCATCGTAAAGGAGGCCCAATGAGCAAATGCAGCAGCGTTCGCGCTCAGTTTTCGGAATACCTTGACGGAGCGCTGACCGGAGTTGCCATGCAGGGCGTGGCTGCACATCTGGAGTCGTGCCGGAAGTGCTCTGTGGAGTTCGAGCGCTGGCGCAGCGCACAGCGGATGCTTGCCGATCTTGGTCCCGCGAAGGCTCCCGCCGACATGGCGCTGCGGCTGCGCGTAGCCATTTCGCAGGAAAAGACACACTCGCCGAAACAGAATCTGGCGCGGTGGCAGGTGCGCTGGCAGAACACGGCCGCCCCTTTCCTGCTGCAGGCGTCGGCAGGCCTGGCCAGCGCCGTTTTGTTGATCGGTACCGTAGGGCTGCTGATCGGCGCGGTCGCCGCGCCTGAATCTGCTTCCGCAGGCGATGAGCCGCTGGGGAATGCCTCCAGCCCGCACCTGCTCTACTCGAACTCGGCAGCTACTACGCCCGCCATTGGCGATCGCGACAACCCTGTGGTGGTAGAGGCTTACGTCGATGGCTACGGGCGCGTTTACGACTATGCAATCGTCTCTGGCCCGAGCGATATCCGCACCCGTTCGCAGGTTGAAAACCAGCTCCTCTTCAGCGTCTTTGAACCGGCTCGCTTCTTTGGCCAGCCTGTGCGCGGACTGGTTGTGCTTTCCTTCTCCGGCGTATCCGTTCAGGGATAAAGCCGAATCCATCTCCCCCGATGGATTAGTAAGTCTTCCCTTCTTTCTGCGTCGAGTGGATGACTCCCGCATCCACGCTTAATTCATACTTTTCGGAGTTGCCGCTCCACGCGTGCACGTCGAAGCTGCCTCCCGGCAGGACCTTTTGCACATCGATCCTTTGCATTGTGAGAGGCGCTCCGTCTTTCAGGACTGCGGCTTTATCTGAAGTCGAAATAAAGTAAGCGGCGCCGGAACCCACGATGGTCGCGTGGCCTTCTGGGTCCATCAATGCTGCGGTTTTCTCGTCGATGCCAATGCCCTTCACCGATGGCAATGAATGATCGGCCTGAATGCGCGCCATGAAGACCAGCAGGCGACCCATGCGGTCGCGGGTGACGAAGTGCGTGTCGGTGATGGTGTCTTTCAGGGCGGGATCGTTGAGGAAGGCATGGGCGATCACGACGCGCGGTATGAACGGATTGCTCAATGCCATCTTTGAGCTGAGGTCGGGGCCGTCGGGCGGATCGTTCTGCGCGGAATAGATGTACTCGCCCTGCACGGCGAGGCCTGCGCTGGTGCCGCCGATCGGTATTCCTTTTTGGATGGCGGCGTTCAGCTGCGCCTGCACCGGTGTGCCCTGCCAGAAGTTGATGTAGTTGGCCTGGTCGCCGCCGGAGATGAAGATGGCTTCAGCCTTGCTCATCGTCTCTGCCACGAAGGGATCGTTTGCTGCGGCTCTGTTCGGAATGACGAGCGTCGCCACTGAATTTAAGTGGCACAGATCCTGGATGTAAGGGTTGTAGGCGTCAGTGCCTGTGGCTCGCAGGATGAGGAAGTCACCGCCGCCCGCGCGCTGGCACATCCAGCGAAATGCGGCGTCAAGATCCTTGCCACCGCCCATGAGCGCGAATCCCGCCTGTGTTGTGGTTGCTACATCGTTCGCGTTGCCTGCTCTGAAATAGTGGTAGGGAGCGGTTTGTGCGTTTATGGGCAGAAATTGAGCTGCGAGCATCGCAGCGGCGAGGGTGAGCACACGGCGTTGTACGCATCGGGACGAAAGAGAAAGCATCAGGCCTCCGGGCCGGAATCTGTTGCATTCAGCTTATCGTCCCGAAGATTTATTGCTTGCTGTCCGTGATGTTGATATCGCGCTGGTGGACGCTGGCCTGCAGCTCCGGCACGACGCCGTCGTTCACGATGACCTCGGTTGGCAGGCCCTGCACCAGCATGCGGTGCGTCACCTTTGACCGCGCCGGAATCTGTACGCGCGCCGTTTGCTTTGCCGACTGGGAGTGCACGGTTACGGGCACCTCGGCGGCAGCATAGCCGTCGTTCGCGATGTCAATGGCAACGAGATACTGACCCGCCTGCGATGATTTCGACGGGTTGACGGCGGCGATGGAGAGATCGGGCAGGCCCTTGTCGTGATAGACCCAGTCGTCGAAGAACCACTTCAGGTCTTTGCCGCTGGCCTGTTCTAGAATGTGCTCAAAATATTCCGGCGTGGTGTCCTGCTTCGGGTCGTAGGTGCGCAATGCGGCGGAGAGAGCTTTATCGCCGACGAGATCGCGCAGCATCCAGAGCACATAGGTGGATTTGTTGCGATAGTAGACGGCATCGGATGTTTCAATGAGCGGTTGGCCGGTGCTTTCGCCGGGGCTTGGCGGTTCTCCGAGCGCCAGTGCTCCGCGCGATGCTTCGAGGTGTTCGAGCGCGGATTCGCGGCCTGCTGTCTGCTCGATCCAGAGCGTGCCGATGAAGTTGGCGACGCCTTCGTTCAGCCACTCGCGCGGCGATTGGAAATAGGCGTGCGCTAGACCGTGGCTCAGGGCGTTGGCCAACTCCTGTGGTTCGAGCGCCTGCAGACCAGTCGCGGTCACTGCACCCTCCTCGAAGCCGGCGTCATGTTTGTCGGGCAGATCGAAGATCGTCAGCGGCTCTTTCGGCTTGCTGCCCAGCCACTGTTCGATGAGCGGCTGCACCATGGTTGCCGCCGTTAGATAGCCCTGGACATTTGGTTCGTCGTAGTCGGCGGAGAGGACGCGCATGCCATTCGCCTCATGTGCGATCCGAGTGGCAAGAAAGAGGTTGAGCGTTCCGAAGCCCAGGCGCGCGGCGGGCAGCGAGAAGGTCACTACTCCGGGAAACGGTGCTGTTGGGGTGGCTGATGGAGCCGGGACCGCGATGAAATGGCCATTGATGACGGCGGCGTTCGGTACCGTGCCTATATATTCGGCGGTGACACGGACGGAAACCTGCGCATTCTGCTGGCGCAACTTCTGGCGTCCAATTTCGGTGAAGAGCTTTGCGCCCTCGCCGAGAAACTGCGGCACAGACGACACCGGATACCAGACGACGTCGCCGAAGCCGCGTAGGCCGGTGAAGTCCTCGGAGATCTGGTCCCAGTCGGATTGCTGCGCGAGATCGACAGGCGTGCCGATGTCTTCCAGTCTCTTCGTTGAGGCTGGAATCGCGCCGCTGTAGACGATATCGAGCGTCAGCTCTGATTTAGGGACAAGTGGCTTTGGCAGAACGGCGACAGCTTCGCGCAGCTGGCCGGTGTGGTCGGCGTCGCTATTGATGATCTGCTGCGTGAAGGCTAACTTCTGGCCTTCGATGCTGATGGTTTCGAATTTGAGCGATGACGAGAGCTGCAGCGGAAGACGCGCCAGGGGCTGGCTGCTGTCGTTGCGGAGCGTCACGTGGGCGCGCGCGGCGATTGCCTGGTCCTTGAGCATCAGGTGCACGTCGAGATCGTAGGCAGTGAAGGTCAGCGCGGATCGCTCGGCGTCGCTCAACTTCACGTCTGCGGCTTGCGGCTCTTTTGTGTCGGGCTGCTGCGCATCCTTCGACGAGCGGGAGAAGAGAACTTTCCCCCGGGGCGGAGGAAGCTGGTCTTCCTGCGTCTGGTCCTGTGAAGATGGCTGCGACTGGCTTTGCGTTGCTGATTGCTTCGTCTGAGTTTGCGTTGGGCTTTGTTGCGCGAAGGCAACTGCACTGCATACGACCGCCGCTAAAAGCGGCCTTACTACCATCATGAACCTAAACCTTTTTGTACTTTCTTTTTGGGTGTCGCTACTGCCTTTGGCTGCTCCTGCGCAGCACGCCGCTGCCTCGCCGCTTCGTAGAGGACGACCGCTCCGGCTACCGACACATTCAGCGAAGCCACTTTGCCTGCCATCGGGATGCTGAGGAGATGATCGCAGTGCCGTCGCACCAGATCGTGGAGGCCCGCGCCCTCTCGTCCAAGAACCAACACACAGTTAGACGTGAAATCGAACTCGTCGTAAGACATAGTCCCGCGCTCGTCGAGGCCCACGCACCAAAGATTGTGCTCCTTTAGCTCTTCCAGCGCGCGACTAAGATTCACGACGCGCGCGATCGGGACGTGCTCTGCTGCGCCGGCGGAGGCCTTGATGGCCACCGGGCTCAGGGGAGCGGAGCGGCGCTCGGTGAGGATGACACCGTCGGCCCCGGCTCCGTCGGCGGTGCGCAGCAGTGCGCCGAGATTCTGCGGGTCTTCAACACCATCCAGCGCAAGCAACAGACGCGGCTCGGGGCTCTTAAGCAGGTCTTCAAGTTCAAGCATGGCCTTGGCCCGGACGACGGCGACGACACCCTGATGCCCCGGCGTTTTGGCCAATTTGGTCAGGTGCTCGCGCGGCTCGAAGCGCAGACGGACACCGGTCTCGCGGCAGGCGTCAATGATGCGCTGCAGGCGCTGATCATGGCGCTCGCGGGCGACGCAGACGTGGTCGAACTGGCGGCTTCCGGCGCGCAGAGCCTCTTCCACCGGATGCAACCCATAAAGAACTTCCATTGTATCCAGTGTAATGCTTGCGGCATCGTATCTATGTGCCGGATAATAAGAGTGTTAGCGGATCGCTCTTCCAGCTCTGCCGCATGGCCCTATCCGTCTCCGAGGAATTCACCATGAGTCCGATCGAAAAAGTGCAGAATTTTCTCTCGAAGAGAGTCTTTGGCGTTGCAGATTCCGTCTCACAACCTAGTATGAGCACGGCATCCATCTCATTGACGACACAGTCGCGACAGGAAAACGCCCTGATCGCGCAGGGACTGAAGCGCCACGACGAAGGACTGCTCGACGAGCTGATCGTGCAGTATCAGCATCGTCTGCTGCGCTACCTGCTTTACCTGACAGGAAACCGCGAAATCGCCGAGGACCTCTTCCAGGACACATGGATGCGTGTGCTGCTGCGCGGCGCTCAATACAATGGCAACGCCCGCTTCGACACCTGGCTCTTTACCATCGCGCGCAACCTTGTGATCGACATGCGGCGCAAACGGACCATGGTGAGCCTGGATGAATTGTGCGAAGGCGGCGAAGATGATCGCGCTTTCGAGGTTCCCAGCAACGGTCCGAATCCGTTGGAGCTATATCAGGGATATGAGAACGGCCATCTGGTGGCCAAGCTGCTTTTAACGCTCGATCCGCTGCACCGCGAAGTGCTGGTGCTTCGCTTCCATGAAGAGCTTTCGCTCGATGAGATCTCGCAGGTGACCGCTGCTCCATTGTCAACGGTGAAATCGCGGCTGTATCGCGGGCTGGCCTCGCTGAAGCCCCGGCTTGAGGCAATGACCCGGCAACAGGAGGCGTTGTGAACCACCTGGGCCCTCATACAAATCCTGAACCAGATCAGCAGATGGTGGAGATGCTTGCCGGCATGAATGCGACTGCGGACATGCAGGTTGTCCAGCGGACTCGGCGCGCAGTGATGCAGGCCGCAGCCGAAATGCGCGAGCAACAGCGGCGCACTCGCCGGAACATGGCGGTTGTGTTGTTGACAGTCACGGTGCTCGCCATGGTGCTGACGCCTGCGATCTGGAGCACCGTAGATGATTTTCTTGGCGGCGAGCAGTGGTTTGAGCTGCCGGGCATGGTGATGGTGCTGGTGCTTCTGCTTTTTTCGACAATTGTCGCCGCGCTCATTATCACCTTTAAAAGCCAGCAACAGATGCACGGGCGGCGATAGCAGGCGATGGCAACGAACTACCCCACCAAAGAAGAATCGCAGACATCCTTCTCCAGCGAACTGAAGCTGATCCCGCGCTGGTCGGTGGCGGCTGCGCTGCTGGCCTTCGTGGTCATGCAGTATCTTTTCTGGGTTGTGTTTCCGCATGAACGCCATCATCCAGGGCCCCCAATCGGGCTGCGGCTTTACTTTGCGATTTCTTGGGGTGCGCTGGCGTCGCTCTACATGCTGATGGTGGGCTATATCAGCAACGATTCGCCGCGGCGCGGCATGAGCGTGCGGATCTGGATGATCATCTGCCTGGTGATGCCTGGAGGCATCGGCGCTGTGCTTTATTTCCTGTTGCGACAGCCGATCATTTCTCTCTGCCCCGCCTGCGGAACGCATGTGCAGAGCGAGTATCACTTCTGTCCGCAATGCGCGTATCAGGTTTCCGCCTCCTGCGGAAACTGCTACCGCAGCGTGCGCATCACCGATCTCTACTGCGTTCACTGCGGACATGACCTCGCCTCGGACAACCGCCCGGCAAGATTGCATGCCTTTCGCAACTAGAGACGTATACAACAAGACTGTGTGATGTAAGCTCTCAAGCTGGAGTCGGCCTTCCCGATGACCACAATTGAACTATCGAAACAAGTCCGCGCAGATGCAATCGCCTCGATTCAACGCTACTTTAAAGAAAACATGCCCGAACCCATCGGGCGTTGCCTGCAGGCCTGCTACTCAACTTCTTCGTCGAGGAGATTGGACCTGTCATCTACAATCGTGCGATTTCTGAGGCGCAAACTCGAATGCAGCAGCGCGTGTCCGATCTCAGCGGTGAACTATTCGCCGATGAGTTTCAGTATTGGCCTAGACTCGACGCAAAGAAGCGTAAAAATTACCGCTAGTGTGCTTCAGCCGCGTTTGACCATCCTTTCCTTGCCTTCCTATACTAACCTTTGCTCCCTATGGCAATGACTGCTCTCATCATCGATGACGAAGAGCTTGCGCGTGAAGAGCTGAAGTATCTGCTCGACACGACAGGCAACGTGGAAGTGGTGGCCCAGGGTACGAACGGCATCGAGGCCGTCGACCTGATTCGCACGCATCAGCCGGATGTCGTCTTTCTCGACGTGCAGATGCCGGGGCTGGATGGCTTTGCCGTGCTCAAGAAGCTGCTGGAGCATGGCGACGGCGAACATCTTCCGCAGATCATCTTCGCTACGGCTTTCGATCAGTATGCGGTGAAGGCCTTCGACGTGAACGCCATCGACTACCTGCTGAAGCCCTTTGACAAAGCGCGCGTGCTGCAGGCTCTGGAGCGCGCGCGGCAGCGGCTGCAGGAAGTCCAGTCGCACGAAGAGAGTGCGGCGAAACATGGCGATCTGAGCGGCGATATTCGCATTGGCGCGCTGCTCAAGCTGATCGAACAGCAGCAACAGCCTCAGCGGCACAGCGGAAAGATCGTGTTGCAGGCGCAGAGCCGTCTGCTGCTCATCGACCAGAAAGACATCTGCTTCGCTTCAATCGACGAGGGCGTGATCACGGTAGTGACGCCGACGCTCGAAGGACAATCGAAGTGCCGCACCCTCGAGGAACTGCTCGACTTGCTCGATCCGTCGATCTTCTGGCGCGCGCATCGGTCTTTCGTGGTCAACATCAACCACATCAAGGAAGTTGTGCCGTGGTTCAAGAGCAGCTACCAGCTGCGCATGGACGACAAGAAGCAGACCGAAATCCCGGTGAGCCGTGCACAGACCCGCAGGCTGCGCGAATTATTCAAGCTGTAGCGGTTAGCCGGACAAGGCATTTTCAGGAAGGTCTCCATGCTGAATGGCTCAGTCCTCATTTCTTCTTAGTTAGAATCTTAAGACCCAGCGATATCCCAACAATCTCGTTCGTGTCCCAGCCAGTGGGCAGGTTCACTGATTGCAGCATGTAGTAAGGCCGAATTGAAAACGAATTCGTGATGGGGCACCGCACTCCGACCTGAAAGCGGTTCTGAGTGAAGCTGCCGCCGGCGGAAAAGCTATTGGATCCGGGAACGATGAAGAACTCATTGCTCACAACCAGCACCGGGCGCCACGCTGTACGAAGCGGCAACGTGTAGTCGACACCGGGACGAAACCGTAGACGCGCCGAAGCAGGCCGATTATCGGGAAATCGTTCTTCGATCAGCGTGCGCAGATTGGGCCGCCATGGGCCACGGGAAGTGCTCAATGTAAGGTTGAGTTGCAACCGGTTTTCGTACTCAACTCCGGGATTGCCAGGAAAACGTTGATAGCGATAAATCGGTATCACGGTGAACCACGGCCGCACGCGAAAAGCAACGCCGCCCTGAACGAAGTACTCGTACAGATTCGAGCCTCCTTCGTCGAACCGTTCATGGAATTCGACTTCCAGAGATTTGTTCGGTGTAAGGCCGGTGGAAATTCCCTGGTCGAGCCAGAGCCCTATCTGCTTCTCATCTTCTGGGTCCTCTGGCGCTGGTTGCTGCTGTGCTCGAATCGGGACCGCCAAAAGGCTGCAAAACAGCACCGCAAGAGCGAACGCTATGCGCCGCGTTACTGTGTGCTTGCCCTGGAAACGTCCACATACTGTCTCGTTAATACAACACCGTCGCTCATCGACACGTAACCACGACTGCCAGTTCGATCTTCTCGGCACGAGTTTAGTCTCTCCAAAACAGCAACCTCAAATAAAGAGAACTTGAGCACTAATGGGGTGCGGAGACCGTCGGAAGTTCATAGATCTCAATTGCGCCTTCGCGCAAAACCGCAAAGCGCAAGCCGTCTGGTGAGAGCGCGTAATTCTGCCCCGCGCTCAGTATCGGCGTTGCATTTTTCACCATCCGCAGCTGCCCCGTCTGCGTATCGAAGACACCGACCATCTGATGCACGATGTTGGTTTCATCGATGGGGTCCATGATGCCGACCGGATGATTGACCTGCAGAGAGCTGAAGGCGAAGCGGCTCCCGTCCTGCGTGAGTTGGAACGTGGGCCAGATGTAGCGGCTCTCCCACCGCTGCTGCCACAGCGTTTTGCCGTCCAGATCGACGGCGAAAATTTGATGATCGTTGGTGGAGCGCGGGCAGGTCATGATCAAAGTGACATTGCTGCTCATGGGTTGCTCTGTCGGATGGCAGAAAGACTGCACCTCGACGAGTGTGCGCGCCTCTCCGCGAAAGGGCATGTAACGGATGAGCCACCGATTCTGATTGCCGGGAACGGCCATCAGGCGGGCTTCGCCCATCATGGGAATGTCCACGGCATTCAGCGTCTCCGCATGGGCGATAACCGAGCGGGTGTCGGCGCGCAGGATGTATATCTGTACCGGCTTCGCTTCTGGAACCGGATCTCCAAATGTTGGCGCGGTGCTGGCTACCGTCGGGTGGTCCTTTTTCTTGCTTTCCGACTCCACCACGATCAGCTTTCGGTCGGGCGATATCTGGATCGATTCGAGAGCGGTATCGCTGTCGAGGTAGGTCCGCAGCTCCAGCGATGGATCAGTCAGAAACAGGCTGCTGCGCTGCCTCACAAGAAAGCGTCCCTCACTCAATCGCCAGAGGTAGCGGGAACGGTCGTGCATGCGCCAGTCTGTTTTCGCGGTCACATTGCCGCTGGGCAATTCGACAACGACAGCCCGAATGGTCTGGTCTTCGTCGTCAGCCGGCTCGTCGGGGAGACGCTTCATCAGTCCAGGCAAACGGAATGTGAAGAGCAAATGGTCCTTATCGATGAAGTCCAGGGAAATGGATGATAGCCGTGCTGTCAGATAGAACGAGCTTGGAGCCATGTATCCCAGCGGCTCGACAGGGATACGCAAATCGGGCTTCGGTTCCGCATCGTTGTTTTTCTTTTCGCCCTGCGCCGGTGGCGAAAGGCACAGAAGGGCCGCAACGAACGCCACCAGCATCCGGACCGGTGCACGCAGGTCCACTCTCAAGCCCATGCTCAACATTCTCCTACAAAAAGGAAACGATTGACTTTCCAACTTCATATGTTTTTGATAACGCTGACTTGCCGTATGTGATTACGAGCCGACGAGACTGAATTTACAGCGATGGAATTCCCCATCTTGTGACAGAGTGGATATATGCCCTCAGTTGCAACCAGCGATGCAAAGATGTCCACTCGCGCCATGTTCGGCTATGGGGCCTGTGCGCTTGCTGGATGCCTTTGGGGCACGGGATTTTTCTTCGGGAAGATTGCGCTGGCCGAGATGTCGGTGGGGCACATGGTGCTTTACCGCTTCCTCTTCGCCTGTCCTCCTTTGTTCTTCCTGCTGCGCAGGCCGGGCTTTACACGGCGGGATTGGTCGCTGCTGCTTCTCGCTTCCTTTCTCGGAATTCCGGTGCAGTACCTGATGCAGTTTCAGGGGCTCTCGATGACCACGGTGAGCCATGCCGCGCTGATGGTCGGCACAATGCCGGTGATCCTTGCCGTCGGCGCCTCCATCTTTGCGCATGAGCGGCTGGACTGGACAGGCTGGCTGGCCCTTGCGGGGTCGACGATCGGAGTTTCGCTGATCACGCTAAGCGGCGGTCATCAGAATTCCGCGGGGCACGGGCCAACGCTCGCGGGCGATTTGCTGATTGTTGTTTCTCTGATGATCGCCCTGGCGTGGGTACTGTTGAATAAGCACCTGATGCAGGGGCACTCACCGATGGCGGTAACGGCGTATGGCTTGCTCACGGGCACGTTGATGCTCGTGGTGTGGGTTGTGCTCAGGGACGGCTTGCCGCCTGTGCATGGAATCAGCATCAAGGCGTGGCTCGCCCTGGCTGCCAGCGGCCTGCTGTGCAATGCCGCCGCGATGTTGTTGTGGAACACGGGGATTCATCGGGTTCCCGCATCGCGCGCAGGCGTCTTCCTGAATATCGAGCCAGCCCTGGGTTCGATTCTTGGAGTGAAGCTGCTAGGAGAGCGCCTGGGGCCATTGGCCTGGGTTGGAGGCGGGCTCATTCTGGCAGCTGCGATTACGCTCACCAGCGGCGGCAAGGGCGTGGAAGAGGTCGTGGTGGAGTAGACCTCCCTGTTAAGCACTCTATATTCAATCACATACTGAGAATTCACAGCACGAGCCCGGTAACGACGAAAATTCAAACGAGATTCCTTCGCTTTGTAAGTCATTCCGTGTTAGCGTTTTGGCGATTCAGAATTCGCCCATGAGGCGTATGCAAGGGAGGAATCGTCTGTGCAACCAACACTGATTCGTCGTTCAATTGCTGAGTTTCTGGGCACATTCTGGCTGGTTTTTGGAGGTTGCGGATCGGCTTTGATTTCAGCGGCCTTTCCTGAGTTGGGAATTGGCTTCCTTGGCGTTGCACTTGCCTTTGGTTTGACGCTCTTGTCGATGGCTTATACCATCGGCCATATTTCCGGATGTCATATCAATCCGGCGGTAACCGTCGGGCTGGTTCTTGGGAAGCGGTTCCCGGCAAAAGATCTCCCCGCCTACGTAGTTGCCCAGGTATTGGGTGCAATTGCAGCTTCAGGCGTTCTCTACCTCATCGTTACGGGCAATCCGACATTCAATGCGGCTACCAGTAGTTTTGCATCGAACGGCTTTGGAGAACATTCTCCCGGCGGCTATTCCCTGCTGGCCTGCTTTGTCGCGGAATTCGTCCTGACCTTCTTCTTCTTGTGGGTCATCATGGGATCAACCGACAAGCGCGGCGTCCCTAGAGGATTCGCTCCTTTGGCGATTGGCCTGTGCCTCACGCTGATTCACCTGATCAGCATTCCAGTGACAAACACTTCGGTCAATCCGGCGCGCAGCACTGGACCCGCCATCTTCGCCGGCTATTGGTGGCCGTTGCAACAGCTATGGCTCTTCTGGGTTGCTCCGATTCTTGGCGCAGCCGTCGGCGGATGGCTCTATGTCTTCCTGTTCAAGGAACCTGACCAGGACTTCTGAACAGAAAATCTAATTCCTGCACCCAAGGAGCGGCATGGAGATGAAATCCACCGCTCCTTTTCTGCTTTCCTAAGCAGCGTAGCCGAGTCCAACTCCACGACAGGGCTACAATCGTAATCGCAATGGGGCAACTCATTCCTATGCGCAGAAAGCAGCAAGGCGTTCCCGCCATGTATTCGCCGGGGGCGCGTGTTCTGGCCTTCTGTCTGCTCTTCGCTGTGGTCGCATGGGATTACGCCGCGTGCGCGCCAGGACTGCGAGACCTGCCCGCATTGTTATGCCAGAGGCTCGGCCATCACTCCCGTCCGGCTCCTGCCGGTATGCCGTGTTGTCCGCTGCCCACCTCGTTTCCTGTGCAGCAACCTTCGCAGAAGAGCTGTTGCGCGGCGCCGACATCTTCGCAGGATGCGATTCCCTCTGCGAAACAAGATGGCGCTTGCAATGCAATCTGTTGCATGCGTGTGGTCACTCACGCGGTTCCGCCGCGAACTGCGTTTCTGCTGCTTCCCTTCCAGAGCGGTCATCGATACGAGCATGAAGTCTTCGACTTGAAGATGGATATGCGGATTTAGAAAGCACTCTCAAGTAAGTGCTCCCATGCCGCGCACCCTCGCGTGCGCACGGCGTCGACCTACCTAACCTTGAGAGGAAATTATGAAGACAAAAGTGTGGATGCTGGCGGCGATGCTCGTCGCCTCGATGTGGGCCATGACAGCTGCGGCGCTCGTAGTTGATCGTACCTGCTGCGCAGTCTGTTCAGCGGGAAACTGCGACGACTGCTGTGCCAGCGCCTGCTGTGCGGGCAAGTCGTGCTGTGCTGACTCCTGCTGCTAAACCAAAGGGCCCGGGAGCATTTGCTTCCGGGCCCTTTTTCTCCGTGCCATGTTTCCTTCTTTTTTCAGCGACTTAGGTCGGATATGTAACTGTGTCCGTATACAAAAGAATTATTTTTCCCTGCCTCGCTCGTAACGGAACGCCGGCTTCTTTCACTACTTGCTGGTAACACATTCTTGGGCCTCTGGGCCAAATCCCCTACAACTTACATTGAAAGAAGCAGAAACGATGAATCAACGTGTGTTCTCTCTCGTTTCGGCTCTGTTGATTGCTGCGCCTCTAACGAGCACAGCCCAGGTACAGCAGCAGCTGAAGCCGAATGAACTCGCGACCAATGTCGCGGGTGTAACCACAATCGCAGCTCCTCCGGCAGGTTTCGATCCATTGAACGCCTCCGATCAGGACCTGGAATACTATGGCTTCCCGCCAAAGCCGAATGAGATCTCTGCGCCCAAAGCATTCGCCAGCTGGCAGAAGGCGATGAAATCGTCCAGGAAGCGCGTGACGCCTGTACTCGAAGTCACCAAGAACTTCGCTGGTCCGGCGAAGCTGAAGGCTGGCACTGGTGCGGGCGCGCCGGCGACCGGCACCGCAGCCAATTCCTCTAACTGGAGCGGCTATGTCAACACAAACGGAGTAACGAAGTACGGCAGCTCTTCGTTCTACTACATCATCGGCGACTATGTAGTACCCGTTGCCACCCAGGCCTATGGCGCATGCACCGGCGGCTGGGACTATGCGGTAACGTGGGTTGGCATTGACGGCTGGGGATCAGGCGATGTGTTGCAGGCCGGCAACGAAGCCGATGCCTATTGCAGCGGAGGCTCAACCGCGACGTATTACTCAGCGTGGTATGAATGGTATCCCTACGGCTGGACCCGCATTCCCAGCCTCCCCATCGCTCCCGGTGACGATCTCTTCGTCGAAGTCTGGAGCACCTCGTCGACCGCAGGCCACGCCTACCTGGTCAACTACAACACCAATCAGTATGTGATCATCAACTTCTCAGCGCCTCCGGGAACTCAGCTTGTCGGCAACAGCGCAGAGTGGATTGTGGAGCGTCCTGGTGTTGGCGGTGGACTGGCTACGCTGAGCAACTATATCTCGGATTACTTCTCGGATGCGTATGCCTATAACTTCGCATATAGCGCAGTCGATCCGGCCAGCGCGGGATCGTTCCCGGTCACGATGCTGGACAACAACGGCAACCCGATCTCGTATCCGACCCCACTGGGCGTGAATGCGATCTGGATGCAGGACGAAGGCTCGGCTCGGTAATGATTTTCTGAACTGGAAAAACTGGGGCCTATCTGCCTTACGAATGACGACGCGAACCTGCGTCGTCATTCGTTTTGGGCATGACTTTCATTCTCGATTACTAGGCTGGAACCTCAACTACATCAGAGAATGTATGCGTCTCAGGCAGGCCAAGACCGCGGGCCCTCATTTCTTCGATATAAATCTGTATTCCCTCAATGACACGCTTGCGAGCTTCTGTACGGGTCCGTCCGGATACGAGAATCGTAGGAAGGTCAGGAACATAGGCACTGACACTGCCATCCGCTGCTGTTTCGTAGATTACGGCGTATTTGTAGCTCATTGCTCGATGCCTGCCTGCTTTAGAACAGCGCGCAATATGCCAACTGGCACATCCGCGCCGAGCGAATGCGGCGCTAAAACAACAATACCTTGTTTCTGGTCGTGCTGGTAGATGCGATGGCTGCCTTTAGTGCGCACATGCTGCCAGCCCTCATTCTCAATGATTTTGACGAGTTCGCGATACTTCATCCGCTGATTTACAACTCCATCGCATACTGCGTGGATGAGGATGCCAGCTGAACGGGCTTAGGCTCGCTCGCCAATTCCATTACCAGCCGTTCGAGCACAAGCTTCTTGTCTGGAGGCTGCGAGCGCAGCTCCAGATCAGCCCTTGCGATTAGGCGCAGGGCGCGGGTCAGTTCCCTCTTCGATTTATAGCGCCGGGCCTGGCGGATCAGGTCCTCAGCGGCGAAGGGTGGCATGCGAAAGCCCTGCCACAGAGCCTGCCAGATGGCGCGCGAGTCGCGGACGTTCTTCTCCAGGATCACCAGCATCTGGCGGAAGGTGCGCGCCAGCATGTAGAGATGTCCGATGGCTGCGTCTTCACCGCCATCAGAAGCGTTGAGCAGGCCCTCCAGCAACACAAGGGCCCGCTGCTTGTCTTTGGCGGAGATGGCGTCGGTCAGTTCGTAAAGAGAGCGCTGCTTCGCGGCCAGCACCATCGTCTCGACATCGCCGAGCGTTATGAGCTTCTTCGCTCCAGCATAGAGCGACAGCTTCTCGAATTCGCTGGCGATGAGCATCATGTCGGCACCGAGGGCGTCGACCAGTTCGCGGGCCGCGTCCTGCTCGAGCTTGATTTGCTGCTTTTCGGCTTCTGCGACAAGCCACCGCAAGGCGTCGGCTTCATCGACGCGCGCCAGCTCGACGATGCCGCAGTGGTCGCCGAGAGTTTCGCGGATGCGCTCGTAGCGATCCTTGTCGGTCATGTCCATGCGGCGCGGGTCTGCGGGGATGCGGAGGTGGTCGGCGACGAAGATGAGGACCGCTTGTGGATTCGGCGAGCGGAAATAACCGTCGATGGCAGCGAACTCATCTTTCTTCGCGCCGCGCGTGTAAAGCTGCTTCAGGTTGCGGATGAAGAGCACCTGAAACGGCGCCATCAGCGAGGGTGACTGCGCGCGGTCGAGCGCTTCAAAGATGCTCGTCTCGGCGAGGTCGATGTCCGAGAGGCAGAAGTCGCGTAGATCGGCGGGGACGTAGATTTCGAGCACAGCACGGCGGCAGCGTTCGTAAAGGAAAATCTCGTCGCCGATGAGGACGTAGCCGGGGCGCAGCTCGTTACTGCGAAGCTCGACGACGAAGCGGTCGGTGGAGGCGAAGCCTGCTCCCATTCAGATGGTCTCCTGTCGGAGAGAAAAAGCGGATCCTTCGACTTCGCGTTCTTCGAACGCTTCGCTCAGGATGACATCAATTTTGGAAAGTGCGACTTGCATCAGAAGGACTCCAGAATATCGGAGACGAGGGCTTGCGCAAAGTCACGAGAAAGGCGCTGGACGGCGGCGGGGTCTTCCTGGATGAAGCTGACCAGGTCCTGCGTGGTCTGGTACTGCTGACGGAAGACGTACGTCTTGTTTTCGTAGAGGACGCGATTGTCGCGGTCGAGCACCTTGACGCTCGCTCCAATGGTAATGAGGTAGCTGGATGACTGGCCAGTCTGAATGTTGTATGTCAGCGGGATGACCTGAAAGCTGGTGATCGAACCTTCGAGGAGGGCGTCACCTGCGTCTGGCTTGTCGGTCGCGAGGATCTTGTAGGGCGTGCGGCTCGTAAATTCGCGGATGACTGCATTCGTAAAGGAGACTTCGGTGTGAAAGGACTGGGTGTGATTCGCGAAAGTCGGAACGGCCAGCGTGTGCACCGTCTTCGGCAGATGCGCGGCAGAGTTGACCGAGTGATATCCGCAGCCGGTAAGCGCACCGGGCAATGTAGCACCGAGCAAGGTAAAGGACGCAGCGAGAACGAAACGGGACATTCTGTGACATTTTCTCATCTCGTGGATGCTCTCCGCTCTGCGGCAATATATTGTTGCTAAGCACCTTATTTTCACGAATGTAGATCGAGCAATGTATGATGACTGCGTTCGGAGGGCCCGGAAAGTTGCAGCTGAATCGTTTTAGTTTTATTTTTTCCCTGCTTTTGCTGAGTTCCCTGAATCTTTTTGCTGACGATCAAATTCCACAAGCAGCCTGGCGCATTGCGATCGGGCAACCGCCTCCCAATCCTGGCGGCAAGAAGCCGACGCTGCAGACGGATATTGATGACGGGTTCTGGCAGGGCGCGCCAGTAGGAGGATTTGGCGCGGGCACATTTTCGCGCAGCTACCGTGGCAACTTTGAGCGCTGGCATATAAAGGCCGGCGTCCACAAATATGAAAATGTCCCCGGGAACCAGTTTGCCGTCTTTGTGCAGCCGGAAGATGGACCGGCCAAGGCTGTCGCGCTCTCTACGGGTAAGCCGCTGAACGGCGCGCTCTCTTCATGGGACTGGTCCTACCCGGCGGGAGCGGGTGAGTACGCGGCGCTCTACCCCAAGTCGTGGTTCGCTTATGATCCACAGCAACTCGGCGTCAAGCTCACGGTGGAGCAGTTCTCGCCCATCCTTCCGAATAACTACAAGGAATCGAGTTACCCGGTTGCGCTTTACAACTGGTACGCGGAAAATCCTACCGACAAACGAGTCACGGTTTCGATCCTCTTTACGTGGACGAACATGGTCGGTTGGTTCCGCGATCGAACGAGCGGCTTCTCTTCGGCGCTCAGCGACCAGGATAGCAATCGCTACATTTCAGAAGACCTGAACCGCGAGACTGGCACTTCAATGCAAGGCATTGTGCTTGACCGCCTGCGCACCGGAGCGGTGCGCGATGAGTGGGATGGGCAATTTGCCATGGCCACCAGGTCCCGTCCGGGTTTCGAAGTCACGTATCTGAATACGTTCTACCCCCAGGGAATGGGGGATGAAGTATGGAAGCCATTCTCGACCGATGGACGGCTTCCGAACGCCAGTTTAGACGTGGCCAGCAGCGGAGAGCAGATTGGCGGCGCGATTGCTGTGCGGTTCACGCTCGACCCGCATGAAAAGAAGATGGTTCCGATGGCGCTGGCCTGGGACCTGCCGTTAATTCAGTTCGGCGGAGGCCGCAAGTGGGTGCGGCACTACACGAAGTTCTTCGGTGCAGAAGGCGAGCACGCATGGCAGATTGCAAAAACCGCGCTTGAACAGGATGAAAACTGGAGCAAAGCAATCGACGCATGGCAGAAGCCGTACATCGAAGACGCATCGAAGCCGCTGTGGTTTCGCGGCGAGCTCTTCAACGAAATGTACATCCTTGCCGATGGCGGAACGGTGTGGGCGCACGAACTCGATGGAATGGCCAATCCGAAACACTTCTCCTCGAAAGACGAGGACACGTTCAGCTACCTGGAGTGCTTCGACTATTCCTATTACGGCACCTCCGATGTTCGCTTTTATGGTTCGTTCCCTCTGGTTCGGTTCTGGCCGGAGATCGAGAAGCAGGAGATGCGCGAATACGCGGACACAGTCGAGGAGAGCAATCCGCAGAAGTATCTCTGGATGTGGCAGGCGTTGCACGAGCACAAATTCGTGACAATGGAGCGAAAAGTCGCGGGCGCGGTGCCGCACGATCTGGGCGCGCCCGCGGAAGATCCGTTTGTGAATGTGAACCAGTACAACTATCAGGACGTGTCGAACTGGCGCGATCTGAACAGCAAGTATGTGCTGATGGTCTGGCGTGACTACGTCTTTACCGGCACCAAGGACGCCACCTTCCTGCACTACATGTGGAATTCGGTGAAGGCGGCGATGGAACATCTGCGCCAGTACGACACCGACAACGATGGCCTGATCGAAAACGGCGGCTTCCCCGACCAGACCTACGATGACTGGATTGCCACTGGAGAGAGTGCCTACAGCGGCGGCCTGTATCTGGCAGCTCTGCGCGCAACGACCGAAATCGCCCTGAAGGTCGGCGACCCGAATACCGCCAGCGAGTACAACGCACTCTTCCGTCGAGCGCAGATGGCCTACCTCACCAAGCTCTGGAACGGCAAATATTTCGACTACGACACACGGAGCGAGTACCGCTCCGACATTATGGCTGAGCAGCTTGCCGGGCAGTGGTATGCCAATCTGACGGGACTTGGCGACCTTGTTCCGAAGAGGATGCGCGTTTCCGCTCTTAAGACGGTTTACAGCAACAACGTGATGCTCTTCGGCAATGGGCAGATGGGCGCGGTGAATGGGATTGGGCCGAAAGGCGAGCCGCTCGATTCCAATCCGCAAGTGACCGAGGTGTGGACGGGCACAACCTTCGCCCTCGCTTCACACATGATTTCAGAAGGAATGCGCGATGAGGCCTACAAGACGGCTGAGGGCGTCTACAACGTAGTCTGGCGCGACCGCGGATACTTCTTCCGCACCCCTGAAGCGTATGACGAAGACGGGATGTACCGCGCCAGCATGTACATGCGCCCGGGCTCAATCTGGTCGATGGAGTATGCGGCAGAGCAGGTAAAGCCGGAACCGGTAAAGAAGCGCTAGGTTCGGCGCTGTGCATGTGTGCTATAAAGCTTGAGTCTCACTCGGGCTTCGCGTAAGACCAGCGTAGCGACGATCAATTCAATAAGATGAGTCGATGATGAAGTCATTTTCCTGAGATTCTGCGTTTCCGAAACATACCAGGAGGTGCAAGTGCCACAGCGAAATAGCAGCTCTTCACTGTCATTTGTTCATCAAAGAAAAGCTGCTGTCGTCCTGCTTTTTCTCCTCACCGTCAGTGCGCTCCACGCGCAGGCGCCTGCAGACCCACTGCCTTCATGGAATGATGGCCCTCTGAAGAAGAGCATCGTCGATTTCGTGACTCACACAACCACGACGGGAGACGCGCAATTCGTACCTCCCGAACAGCGCATCCTGGTATCCGATAATGATGGAACGCTGTGGACGGAGCAGCCTCTCTACACTGAATTTTTGTTCGCGCTTGAGCGCGTCAAAGTGATGGCGCCACAGCATCCGGAGTGGAAGACCGAACAGCCCTACGCTACGGTTTTGTCCGGCGATCCGAAGGCCATCGGTTCATTAACCGAAGCAGACCTGATGAAGATCATCGTCGTCACGCATGCCGGAGTGACTGTCGATCAATTTGACCAGATCGTCAGCGACTGGATCGCCCACGCCCAAAGTCCGCGCTTCCACCGTCTCTACACGGAGTGCATCTATCAGCCAATGGTGGAGCTGCTTCAGTATTTCCGCGCCAATGGTTACAAGACATATATCGTTTCCGGCGGAGAGGTTGAGTTCATGCGCCCGTGGGCGGAAAAGGCGTATGGAATACCGCCAGAACAGGTCGTCGGCACGACGTTCAAGATGAAGCTGGACGTCCAGAACGGAGCCCCTGGATTGATGCGTCTTCCGGAAATCGACCTCGTCGATGACGGGCCGGGCAAGCCGGTTGGCATCGGCAAATTTATCAGCAGAAAACCGACTGTTGCTTTCGGCAACTCCGATGGAGATCAGCAGATGCTGGAGTGGACGGCTGCAGCACCGGGTCCGCATCTCATGCTGCTCGTCCATCACACGGATGCGGCGCGCGAAGCTGCGTATGATCGCAACTCGTCGGTCGGACGGCTCGATAAGGCTCTCGACGAAGCGATTGCAAAGCACTGGCTGGTTGTGGACATGAAGAATGACTGGAAAGTAGTATTTCCACCGCAATAGAAGCCGTGCGCATCCAATTTTGATATGACCAATCTGGATCGCCGCAGATTCAATGCCCTGCTCGCCGGACTGGGCCTGGCTTCAGCTGGTTCTGGCTTCGCGAGCACGTCCAGGCCAGAAACACTGCAACTGTCGCGCAATGGCTGGATGCCGAACAACGAGCATCTTCCTGTGCTTCTGTATCGTGAAGTCATTTCTTCGGCAGGAGCCGATCCGGCGGCGGCCTTCGAAGCAGCATTTCTTCGCAACGGATGGCCGCCTCAATGGCGCGATGGCGTCTTCGATTTTCACCACTATCACTCAACCGCACATGAAGTGCTGGGCTTTGCTGGCGGGCATGCGCGCCTGATGCTGGGCGGAGAGAACGGCCACGAGATTCTTGTCCGGGCCGGAGATGTCGCGGTTCTCCCAGCCGGAACCGGGCATTGCAAGCTGGAAGCAAGCGCGGATTTTCTGGTCGTCGGCGCGTATCCTCCGAACCAGAACTGGGACATCTGCCGCAACGCACCGTCGGACGAAGCCGTGCGGCGCATGGCCTCTCTTCCCTTTCCGCAGTCAGACCCAGTCAACGGGGCGGCCGGCGAACTCCCAAAGCTCTGGAAAAATAAAGCCTGATTTCCCTTCAGTCCAATCCGATACCCGCGCCAAACTTGATACACTGGCGGTGTCGTGGTTGAACTGGCTCCATCTATCCTTTCGGCGGATTTCGCCCGTCTCGCAGACGAGGTTGCGGCTGCGGAGCGTGGCGGCGGCACGGTCATCCATGTCGACGTGATGGACGGTCATTTTGTGCCCAACATTACGCTTGGGCCACCTGTTGTGAAGTCGCTGCGCAAGGTTACCAGCCTGCCGCTCGACTGCCACCTGATGATCGAGAATCCCGGCGAGTTCATCCCCGCCTTTGCCGACGCTGGAGCGGACTGGGTGAGTGTGCACTATGAAGCATGCCGCCACCTGCACCGCACGCTGGAATTGATTGCGCAATACGGGATGCAGCCTGCGGTCGTCATCAACCCGGCAACGGAGGTCGCGGTGCTGCGGCCCATTCTCGGAATGGTGCACCATGTTCTGGTGATGAGCGTAAACCCCGGCTTCGGTGGACAAAAGTTCATCCCGTATGCGCTGACGAAGATGCGGCAGCTCAGGGAACTTCGCCAGGAACTGGGCCTGAGTTATAGGATTGAAGTAGATGGCGGCGTGGCTCACGATACGATGGCCGCCGTCGTCGAAAATGGAGGCGAGTTGCTCGTCGCCGGAAACGCAGTTTTTGGTGATGGCCATGCCGAACAGAACGCGCGTAAGCTGCTGGAAGCTGCACGCAAGGCAGCAGAAGTGGAGAGCTGGGGCCCGGTGGCGTGACAGCTCCCAGTGTTCGTATACGAATACAGAGTTGGTTCTGTATCAGGTTTGAGGTGTTATGAATCGTTTTGTGACCCAAGTCTCGGCTGTCTGTCTGTGTCTGGCAATGGTGCCTGCGGCCCACGCACTCGGTAAGAAGAAAAAGAAGCAGTCGGACCTGAGCACCAATCCGCTGAGCAACGTGAATTCGCGGCAGCCTGACAAAGAGCTCTTCGACAAAGCCATGAGGGCAATGCAGAAGGGCAAGTTTGACGTAGCCCGCCTCGATCTGCAGACCCTGCTGAATACCTATCCCGATACCGAATACGCGATGCGCGCCAAGCTCGCCGTGGGCGACACCTGGTATAAGGAAGGCGGATCGGCGGCGCTGACGCAGGCTGAGCAGGAATACAAGGACTTCATCACCTTCTTTCCTAACACGCCCGAAGCAGCCGAGGCGCAGATGAAGGTCGGCGACATCTATTTCCAGCAGATGCAGAAGCCTGACCGCGATCCACAGAACGTAATGCATGCCGAGACGGAATACCGCCAGATGATCCAGCAATTCCCGGATTCTCCGCTCATTCCGCGCGCCAAGCAGCGCCTGCGCGATGTGCAGGAAGTCCTGGCGGCGCGTCAGTTCGAAATCGGCGAATTCTATGCGTCGCACGAAAACTGGCCGGCCACGATCGCCCGCATGCAGACGGTAGCGGACAGCTATCCGCTTTTCAGTCACAGCGACCAGACGCTGATCTCGCTGGGCGATGCCTACGTGACGCAGGCACAGCTCGCAGGGAGACTTAACCTTCCTCCGAAGGTCAAGGCGACATTGATCGCTGCCTATAACGACCGCGCTGTCGATGCCTACAGCCGCGTAATCACTCGGTATGCCATGGCGCCGCACGTCGAAGACGCCAAGGACCGCCTGATTGCAATGGGTCGTCCCGTTCCCGAGCCGACGCAGGAACAGTTGGCCGAAAGCGAGGCCGAAGAAGGCAGCCGTACTACTGTCAAGTTGAAGGACCGTGCCATGCTGCTCGTAAAGCAGGGGCCGTCGACCGTACACGCCGCGCGTGTAGGCGAGCCAACGCTTACCGATACTGCTCAGACAACGGCGCCGCAGGTCCGCGACAGCACCGTTGCGATGTTCAACGCCGCGATGAAGGGTGAGCCACTGCCGCCAGCCCCGGCTTACGGCGGCGGAGCTACGACGGCTTCGGCATCCGCTGCTGCCGCTGCTACAGCGGCTCCTGGCGGCACGGGCACTGGCGCCGCTGTTGAGATGGAAGCGGTTCCGACGGGAAACAGCGGCGGCAACTCCACCAGCGTCGAGATCATTACTCCGACAGCCAACTCAGGGGCTGCTACTTCAAATGAAGCTGCTCCCTCTGCCGCAGCGGGAACCGGAAACACGGCTGCTCCTGCGAATGGCGGGGCAGGCGATGGCGCTCCTCCTCCGAATCCAGCCGCTGATAATTATGGATTGAAGCCAGTCGCCCCGGCAACCACGAATGCTGCCCTTCCTCCTGTCGACAAGCCCGCAGCGGCGGCTGATCAGGTCAACGACGTTAAGGCTGGCAGCCAGCCTGCCGCCCAGGTACAGACAGGGACCAAGAAGGGCAAAGCCAAGAATGTCCCCGTCGACAAGAGCAAGGAGTCTTCCACCAAGAAGAAGAAAACCGGCCTCGACAAGCTGAATCCGTTCTAAGACGGAAGCAGTTGCAAATCAGCAAAGGCCGCCTCTTCTGGCGGCCTTTCTACTTCTGCCGCATACAGCCGCCGGCATAGGCTTCGCATTACATCATTCCTGGAAATGCTTTATCGTGAAAGGTATAGGGCTTCTTTAAAAAATGTCTCACGATCTACCGAAAGCTTATGATCCGACAGCGATTGAAGATCGCTGGTCAGCCTATTGGGTACGCGAACGCTTGTTCGATGTGCCGACGCCCAAAGGCGCCCCCGATACGGCTGCCTTTACTGTTCTTCTGCCTCCGCCCAACGTCACCGGCAACCTGCACATGGGGCATATGTTCGAGCACACTGAGACGGATATCCTGGTGCGCTGGCAGCGTATGTGCGGCAAGAATACGCTCTGGGTACCGGGCACGGACCATGCCGGCATTGCTACGCAGATGCTCGTCGAGCGCCAATTAGCCGACGAGGGGAAAACGCGGCAGGAACTCGGTCGCGAAGCATTCGTGGAACGGGTGTGGCAGTGGCGGCAACATTACGGCGGCAACATTCTCAAGCAAATGAAGCGCATTGGCGACACGGTCGATTGGTCGCGCGAGTACTTCACCATGGACGACAACCTGTCGGTGGCCGTGCGTGAGGCCTTCGTCCGGCTGCACGAGCAGGGACTGATTTATCGCGGAGCCTACATCGTGAACTGGTGCCCACGATGTCAAACTGCCATCAGCGACCTTGAAGTGGTACATGAAGAACATCTGGGTAAATTATGGGAGATTAAGTACCCAGTAGTGGAGGAGCCGGGCCAGTTTCTCTCCATCGCTACCACTCGTCCGGAAACAATGCTGGGCGACGTGGCCGTGGCAGTGAACCCCGACGACGAACGCTATAAACACCTGCACGGCAAGCGTCTGAAGCTGCCGCTCGTGGGACGCGAGATTCCCGTAATCACCGATTCGTGGGTGAGCGCCGACTTCGGAACGGGCGCCGTGAAAGTTACGCCGGCGCACGATCCGAACGACTTTGCGCTGGGTGAGCGGCATGGGCTGCCGTCCATCAACGTGATGGACGAGACAGCGCACATCAATGCCGAGGGCGGCGCGTATGCGGGGCTTGACCGCTACGCGGCGCGCAAGCGGATTCTTGCCGACCTTGAAGCGCAAGGACTGCTCGGAGCGGTGAAGGATCACGTGAACTCGATCGGCATATGCGACCGCTGCAAGACGGTTGTAGAGCCGCGCCTCTCGACGCAGTGGTTCGTCAAGATTCAGCCTCTTGCCGACAAGGCAATCGCCGCAGTCGAGCAGGGCTATATCAAGTTCACGCCGGAGCAGTACGCGAAAACCTACTTCGAGTGGATGCGCAACATCCACGACTGGTGCATCTCGCGGCAACTATGGTGGGGGCATCGCATTCCCGCATGGCATTGCCGCACCTGCAAGCAGATCACGGTGGCGCGCGAGACTCCGGCGAAATGCTCGCATTGCGGCAGCGCCGAGCTGGAACAAGAGAAAGATGTGCTCGACACATGGTTTTCGTCCGGTCTGCTTCCCTGCTCCGTTTTCGGATGGCCGAGACATACGCACGATCTCGACGTTTTTTATCCGACGCAGCTTCTCGTCACCGGCTTCGATATTCTCTTCTTCTGGGTGGCGCGCATGATCATGCTCGGCTGCCACTTCACGCTTGAAGTGCCGATGCCTGACGGCTCCGAACGAACGCTGAAGGATGCGGTGCCCTTCCGCGAGGTCTATATCCACGCTCTGGTGCGCGATGCTGACCGCCAGAAGATGTCGAAGACCAAGGGCAACGTGATCGACCCGATCGAGATCGTCAGCAAGTACGGAACAGATGCGGTCAGATTCACGCTGGCGGCAATGGCCTCGCCCGGAACCGATATCGCCTTCGACGAAGCGCGCATCGAAGGTTATCGCGCCTTTGCGAATAAGATCTGGAATGCCGCTCGGTTCATCTTCATGAACGTGCTCCGCGCCGCTGAAGCTGGCGTTTTTGTCGATCCCCACACGCTGGTCAATTCATTTGGCCCCGAGGCCGACGCCCCAATCGAGGCCCGCTGGATCGTATCTCGCCTGAACAACACGGCTACAGAAGTGAACCAGGCGCTGGCCGATTACAGGTTCCATGAAGCCGCAAACATCGTTTACCAGTTCTTCTGGGGCGATTTCTGCGACTGGTATCTTGAGATTGTAAAGCTACGGCTTGATTTCGCACTGGGCGGGGAGCGGACTGCAGCCAGAGGGGCGCTGACGACGCTGCTCAGCACATTTGAAGCAGCCCTGAGACTGCTTTCTCCCTTCATGCCGTTCCTGACAGAAGAGCTGTGGCATGCCGTCTATGACGGCGAGCCGCCGGCAAAGTCGATTGCCCTGACGCGCTATCCTCAGCCGCTGGAAGAGGCGCTCGATCCTGCCGTAGAAGCAGAAATGGCAACGCTGCAGGAGCTGATTGGCACGATTCGCGCCCTGCGCAAAGATCTCGACGTGCCCGAACGCGAGCCGGTGGCGATCCAACTGACTGCATCCGGGAAGATTCAGGCTCTTGCTGAGACAAACCGGGCGATGATCGAAAAGCTAGCTCGCGTCTCGACCATTGAATTTCCAGCAACTTGGACCCTCGGCCCTGCGAACACAAGAACGACAGCAGCCTTCACGGTTGGCACGCCGTATGAAAAACAGATTGATGTGGCCGCCGAACGCGAGCGACTGCGCAAGAAGCTTGAACAATACGAGAAAGTTCTGGTCAATGCAGAACGGCAGCTTGGTAACGAGGCATTTCTTGCCAAGGCTCCGGAAAAGGTTGTAACCGGCCTCAAAAAACAGGCATCGGAAGCGTCGATGCTGCGCCAGGAAACACTGGATGCGATTGAGAAACTGGAGCAGCTTGCATAATCACTGAGGAACCCTAATGGACTGGAAAAGCAAGCGGATCGAGGCAATTCTGGAACAGGCGCTGGTGGAGGACAAGGCCACCAGCGACGTCACGACGGCTGTCACCATCGAACCCAGTCTGCGCGCCTCCGCCACCATCATCGCGAAAGAAGACTGCGTCGTCTCCGGGATCGGCTGTATTCCACGCTTTCTCGATATTTTCGCGCGACTCGATAAACGCAGCAGCGGCCGCTACGAAGTCATCAGCCATCCAGAAATCTTTGAAGGCGTGCGCGTGAAAAAGGGCCAGGCCATCGCCGTGATTCGTCACAACGCACGTGTGATTCTCGCCTGCGAACGCGTCACCTTGAACCTGATGCAACGGATGAGCGGCATCTCCACAATGACAAGGCAATATGTGGACGCGATTGCCGGAACCGGCGCTCGCGTGCTGGACACCCGCAAGACGGTTCCGGGGCTGCGCATTCTCGACAAGTACGCCGTGCGCTGCGGTGGCGGCGAAAACCATCGCCTCGACCTCTCAGACGGCATCCTGATCAAGAACAACCACATTTCGCTTGGCGGTGGAATCGAGGCGGTGCTGAAGCGCGCCCACGAACTGCGAAAGCCGGGGCAGACAATCGACATCGAAGTGCGCACAATCGAAGAACTTGGAAGATCGCTCGATAACGGTGCGGAATCGCTGCTGCTCGACAACATGACGCCCGCCGAGGTGAAGAAGGCGGTCGGCGCCGTGCGCGGACGCGGACTCACGATTCCCATTGAAGCCTCGGGCGGCATCGTACTCGACAACATCCGCAAGTATGCGCTGGCGGGCGTGGACTATATTTCAGTCGGAGCGCTTACGCATTCCGCCCCCGCGGTTGACCTGAGCATGAAAATTACAGCCGAGATTTATTAGCACCCAACGATGCCGGCTACTCCCGATGACCCATTCGACATTCCGTCGCTAGATCAAGCCCTTGCGGAAACTCCATTCGCCGGAAAACTGCATTTCTTTCCCACCATCCACTCCACAAACACCTACGCCATGCAGCAAGCCGAGAACGGCGTCGCTGATGGCACCGTCTATTTCGCCGACGAACAGACGGCAGGACGCGGGCGTGGCGCGCATGAGTGGTCGTCACCTCCCGGCTCCGGCCTGTATGTAAGCGTCCTGCTGCGACCGCGTATCCCGCCTGCGGATGTGCTGTGGCTTTCGCTCGCTGCCGGGCTTGCCGTGCGCGATGCCGTCATGCAGGTCACGTCGCTTGCATGCGATCTGCGCTGGCCCAACGACTTGCTCCTTGGACCGCGCAAATTTTGCGGCATCCTGACCGAACTCAATGCCGAGGTCACGCGGATTCGACATCTGGTCGTCGGAATCGGAATCAACGTGCATCAGCAACAATTTCCACCGGAATTGAGCGACATTGCCACATCGCTGCACATCGAAACGGGACGTGAATGGCCGCGCCAGCAACTGCTTATTGCCCTGCTACAATCACTTCATCGCGAAGTGATTGCTCTGTCTAGTTCCAACGATACCAACGCCGCAAAGCAGTCTGTTCTTGACCGGCTGGAGCGGGCATCGAGCTGGGTGCGCGGCAAACAGGTGCGTGTCGACGAGGCAGAAGGCTTTGAGGGAGTGACTGACGGACTGGATGCGCGCGGCTTTCTCCAGGTGCGTACGCCGCAGGGACCGCGCACAGTTTACTCAGGCGGAGTTCGCGAAATCAAAAAGACCCGTGGGAAATAAATGCTCCTGGTACTCAACGTAAACAACACAAATACGGTCATCGCAATTTATCCCATCCATGGCGACGGGAGCGTCGGCGACCTGCGTGC
>Ga0209139_10000005_pt1 | contig 45952 bp, 39 predicted proteins | sample BogFormECP14_OM3_FD_188246 | JGI IMG/M metagenome (GOLD analysis project Ga0209139, IMG submission 188246) | Bog forest soil microbial communities from Calvert Island, British Columbia, Canada - ECP14_OM3 (SPAdes) (version 2) | ecosystem: Environmental > Aquatic > Freshwater > Wetlands > Bog ...
GGCCGACGTCGAACCAGGCCAGCCCTTCCCGGGTGCGTCCCCGCGCGAGCCACAGCGGCTGCATCCAGCTGCTGCATCAGCAACACCATCAGATCCACTGTACGGTCGAAATCCACGCGATCGATGATCCCATTATGGGTATGAGTCGACCGGGTCGGAACCAGGACCGTGGTTACCGGAACTCCGCCGCCATTCAGCTTGATGGCGCCCGCGTCGTCGCCGAAGCCCTCGACAAAATCCATTTGCAAGGGAATATGGGCCGTGCCCGCCACCTGCTTCACGAACGCCACCATCACGAACAGCACCGGCACGATCAAAATCAGCGTCACCGCCGCCGTGCAGACGAGCGCCGCGCGCGTGCGCCCCCATTTGCGCGCCAGCCAGTCGAAAACCGGATACGACACGATCACCAGCACCGCCGCCCACGCCAGCGGAACCAGAAACGGCTCGAACACGCGAAATGCCAGATACAGAAGCAGCGCCACGATGCCGTAAAACAACGCCGTCCCCAGCCGCTTCTGCGAATTTTGTTCCGTAGTCACGTCGCCTCATTCAGATGCAGGAAGCCACACGACAGATAGTGGCAATCGCAGTCTTTGTCAATGTCCCTCTGCATACCTCCGTGAACTCCGTGCTCCTCCGTGTTCTCTGTGTTGAAAGGAGACCTTTTTGGCGTCCTTCGCGCCTTGGCGGTGGAAGTTTCAAAACAACCCGCCGCCAGAAGTCCACGTCAGAAGTGAAAGGACGAGCCAGCCAGAGTATCATGGCTGCCACAGGAAAGGAGCCTTCCATGATCGCACTGAATCCAGGCCAATGCGGACTCTGCACTCATTTCGGCGAGCCGCACCCTGCAACCCCCACGCTGCTCCAGATCCACACGAGCAAGCAGGCACCGGAAACTTTCTTGGACGATTGCGGCCATCCCAAACACGCCCCGCTCCACCTGAAGGTGAGCGCCATGAGCGGATGCGACGGGTTCGAACCAACCGCCTCCGCATGAGAAGACAAGCGGCCAGTTACCACTGAAGCGATTTCAGATCAAAGGCGCCGAAGGCGCGTTTCGCCGGACGCGCAGTCCCTGATATTCTGCGCGCAGGATGCTGCTCGAACTGCGTGCGGAAAACTACGCTGTCATTGACCACGCCATTGCCGTCTTCGGCCCCGGCCTCAATCTGCTTACTGGCGAAACCGGAGCAGGCAAGTCCATCCTAGTCGACGCTCTCGCTCTGTTGATGGGCGACAAAGGATCGTCTGACGTTGTCCGTCATGGGGCAGACAAGGCAGTAGTCGCCTGCGTCTTCGAGGCTACGCCCGGAGCCGAGACCATCCTCGAAGCCAACGGCATCGATTGCGAAGGTCACGAAATCATCCTACGCCGCGAAATACTGTCGAACGGCAAAGCCCGCGTCTTCATTAACAACCAGCCCGCAACGGTCAGCGCGCTCCGCCAGCTAGCACCCGAACTCGCCCTCGTCCACGCCCAAAGCGAAACCCTCGGAGCCTTCGATCAGGGGCAGCAACGCAGCCTCCTCGACCGCTTCGGCAACATCTCCGAGGAATCCGTCGCGGCCGCTTACGAGCAATGGCGAGCCATCCAGCAAAAACTCGACGAACTCGAGCGGGATGAGCAGGACCGCCTCCGCATGGTTGACCTCTGGAGCTTCCAGCGCAAGGAAATCGAAGGCGTAAGACCAGTCGAAGGCGAAGACGAAGCTCTCGAAACCGAGCGCCGCGTTCTCTCCAACGCCGAAAAGCTCTACGCCGCCGCCATGAGCGCCCACGAATTGCTCTACGAGGGCGCCAGCTCCGCCGAGACAACGCTGCGTGCCGCCGAAAAGCATCTCGAAGAACTCGCCCACTACGACCCGCAATTCAAGGAAGCTGCACAGCAACTCGCTTCCGCCCGCGCATCGGTCGAAGACGTAAGCACCACCGTCCGCGACTACGCCGAAAACATCCAGGCCTCCCCCGATCGTCTCGCCGAAATTGAAGACCGCCTCGCCGCTCTCGACCGCCTCAAGCGCAAGTACGGCCAGACACTGGCTGAGGTCATCGCCTATGGCGAAGATGTAGTCGCGAAATTAAACGAAGTAGAAAACCGCGACGAAATCGTGAAGACGTTACGCGCCGACCTGAAGCAGGCCGCAGATGCCTACCGCAAAGCCGCGCAGACCTTAACAGGCGAGCGCGGAGCCGCCGCAAAGAAACTCGAAAAGTTAGCCGAAGCCCAGATCAACGACCTGGCCATGAAAGTCCGCTTCGCAGTGACCGTTACTCCAAAAGAAGACCCGGCACACTGGACCGCCCACGGCTGGGACACCGTCGAATACAGTATCGCCACCAACGCCGGCGAGCCGCTAAAGCCACTCGACGAAATCGCCTCCGGAGGAGAAATGTCCCGCATCCTGTTAGCGCTAAAAGTGAGCGTAGAAGAAGGCGCGAGCAAATCGCAAAGCAAAAAGAAAGCCCAGGTCCCGCGCACGCTCGTATTCGACGAAATCGATATCGGCATAGGAGGACGCGCCGCCGAAGCCATAGGCCAGAAGCTCAAAGCACTTTCCCGCGCGCAGCAGGTGCTCTGCGTAACCCACCTGCCGCAGATCGCCGCCTTTGCCGACCAGCACTTCCTGATCGAGAAAAGGGAACACAGCGGCCGCACCAAAACCTCCGTCCGCCTGCTCGAAGCCGCCAACCGCACCGAAGAAATAGCCCGCATGCTGAGTGGCGCAACCGTCACCGACACATCGCTTAAACATGCTGAACAAATGATCAAGATCAGCAAATAGTTTGGCCTCACTGAGAATTGCCCTTCGGTGATGACGATCCCGTCCAGAATTCCCCATATCACTGGCTTGTATACTTGGTACTTCTGCGGAGGGAAATCCTCTGACGAATCCTCTCAAACGGTCGCTCAGATCATTTCAGTCAGTGGTTGCCGCTGTGGTTGCGGGCCCAATCCTCATACTGTCCGGCTGTGGTAGCGCTGGATATACTTCTGCATCCATCGTTCTTACCGTTTCGCTAAGCAACAAGGTCATCAACCTGCAAGCCAATGGGATGCCACTCAACATCCCCGTCACCATCGTCGCCCCTACTGAAACGGCAACATTCAGCATCCTGGGCCTGCCGGCTGGAGTCTCCGAAAGCTATAAGGAATCCGAGTCAAACCCATCAGGCCTGCTTACGCTCACAGCAAGCTCATTCACGATGCCAGGCACATATACCCCGACGATCACCGTAGGATCCTCCGGCCAGACCGCATCGCTGATTTTCACGCTGATCGTCACGGCGAGTCATTGACTTTAGTTCAATGCTTCTCCGCCTTCGGATTGTGAAAGAATCCCTTCCGCAGATTGATTCCATATTCCAGATAAGCCTTCAGGCAGCAACTCATCTGCATCCACCCGTAGCAATTTCCATACGAGCTATCCAGCCCCTTCTGGTTTTCTTTCCAGTTTCCTTCTGAAATGCTGACCAGAGTTTTATCCGCCCCAAGCGCCTCGAAATGTATCTCGACATGCGTGTTGTACCCGCGCTCCATCGTCTCCCACTCAAATTCGATCAATGCATTGGGAACGACCTTCTTCACAGCGAGAGGAACATCACCCAGATAATCCGCGAACCGCCAGATCACCTTCGTCCCTTCCACCAGCGGCGCACTCGCCGATTCCGTCGCGAAGTATTGAGTGATCTTCGTCGGGTTGTAAACCGCGTCAAAGACCTCGGCGACAGGCTTCTGAATCTTTGTCTGAATCTTGAACTTTAGCTCCATAGTTTCCTCCTCGGATTCCTCCCGCCATATTTCTGAGAGCGATCAAACTATATGTTGTATTTTTATAACATGTCAACAGCTAAGAACGAGCGTGAACGGCAGGAGGCGGTCTTCAAAGCATTAGCCGATTACCGCCGCCGCGCAATGCTCGACCTGCTGCGAGACAAGCCACAGACGACGGGAGACATCTGCAAACATTTCAAGGACCTCGACCGCTGCACCGTCATGCAGCATCTCGGCGTGCTTGAGGAGGCAGGACTAATCATCATTAAACGCGAAGGCCGCAAACGCTGGAACTACATCAACCCGCTGCCCATCAAGGAAATCTACGACCGCTGGATCAGCCGCTACGCCAGCCACGCCCTCGACATCTTGGCCCGCATGAAACACGATCTGGAAGCACACTAGCGCGCGGGTGGCCCAGGTTCGCAAAGCTAACCCGGGGTTGTTAACCTCCACCAAAAGCATGAGGACGCCCCACAAACACACCTGTTACACTGCGACGCAATGCACATCCGTAAGACTTATCTGCCTTTTCTGGCCACGCTCCTCTTCGCCGCAACTGCAATCGCCCAGCAACCCCAGCATCTCTTCTTCCGCGTCATGCTGGGGCCCGCGATCAGCGCGCCAGCCTCAGGCAGGCTTCTTATCTTCCTCGAGCCGGGAACGAGCGCCAAAGAAGTGGACATGAACCAGTTCCAGCCGAGCGCCGTCTATGTTGCCGCAAAAGAAATTCCGTACCTCAAGCCAGGCGAAGCAGTAGATATCGACACCGACGACATCGCCTTCCCCGCCGCATTTTCCACTGTCAAACCCGGCGACTATCAGGCGCAGGCCGTGCTCGACGTGAATCACACCTATACCTATGGGGGCCGCGGCGAAGGCGATCTCGTCAGCGACGTCGTCACTCTCAAAACATGGATACCAGGCGAGGGAAGCGAGCCGTCGTTCGTGCTATCGAGCAAAGTGCCCGCCCCGCAAGCGCCCAAACTTCCGCTAACGCCCGAAGTACAAAAAGCCGCCGAGGATCACACGCAGCCCGCCGACTTCACCAGCCCGCTGCTGACAAAATTCTCCGGTCGCGAAACGCATATCCGCGGATGGGTCATCCTGCCGCCTCCCTACACTGACCATCCAAAGGACAAATACCCAACTGTCTACTGGACGCACGGCTTCGGCGGCAATCTCATGTATGCAAAGGCGCAGGGTCAGATGATCTACGCACGCATGGCGCAAGGAAAAATGCCGCCCATGATCTGGGTCATGCTCGACGAGTCGCTCGCCAGCGGCACCCACGAATTCGCCGACTCAGTCAATAACGGCCCCTGGGGCGCCGCGCTCACCACCGAATTCATCCCTTGGATCGAGTCGAAATACCGCATGGATGCAAAGACCAGTGGCCGCTTCCTCGAAGGCCACTCATCCGGTGGATGGGCCACGCTCCAGCTTCAGGTCAACTACCCGAAGATCTTTGGCGGCACATGGTCCACCTCACCGGACCCGAGCGACTTTCACGACTTCAGCCAGGTCGACCTATACGCGCCGCACGCGAATCTCTACCGCAAATCCGACGGCAGCGCCTACCCGATCGTGCGCGACCACGAAAAGGTCCTCGGCACCATGGAGGAGTTCGCAAAGCAGGAGCGTGTCCTTGGCAACTACGGCGGCCAGCTGGCTTCTTTCGAATGGGTCTTCTCTCCGCGCGGACCCGACGGACGCCCGCTCAAAATGTTCAACCGTGACACCGGCGACGTCGATCTGAATGTTGTCGCCTACTGGCATGACCATTACGACCTCGCCAATATCGTTTCCAGCGACTGGGCCGCACGCGGCAAAGATCTGAAAGGCAAAATCCATCTGATCGTGGGAACAGCGGATACCTTCTACCTTGACGGAGCCGCCCACAAGTTCGAATCCGTTCTCAAAGGCCTCAATGCCGACCCGCACTTCACCTACATCGACAACCGCACTCACTTCGACCTATACAAAGAAGGCGACGATCGAATGGCCCTCTTCGACAAAATCGCCGCGGAAATGTATGCAGTAGCCAGACCGGGTAAAAAATAGATGGCAGTCTGAACGAACCCAGCCGGACACTCCTGGGTTCGTTCAGCCCTACCCCTGGCACCCCCGACACGGTATACTGATTGATGTGACATCGACCACAATTGACCCCCTTACCGTTGAGCCGATTTACGGCTCCGCATCTTCGACCAAGCGCGTTCTCCTCCTCAAGCCACGCGGCTTCTGCGCAGGTGTTGTCCGCGCTATCGATATCGTCAAGATTGCCCTAGAAACCTTCGGCGCGCCGATTTACGTCCGCAAGGAAATCGTCCACAACCGCTTTGTTGTGAACGATCTGGCAGAAAAAGGCGCCATTTTTGTCGACGAGATCGACCAAGTCCCCGAGGGCATGCGTGTCATCTACAGTGCGCACGGTGTGTCGCCCGCTGTTCGCCAGCGCAGTAAAGATCTCAAGCTCAAGGTCATCGACGCCACCTGCCCCCTCGTCACCAAGGTCCACGTCGAAGCCGTCAAGTTCGCAAAGCAGGGTTATTCGCTCGTGCTCGTTGGCCATCGCGACCACGACGAAATCGAGGGCACCTTCGGCGAAGCGCCAGACGTGACCCAGATCGTCTCCAGCGCCGCAGAAGTAGATGCCCTTCAAGTGCCCGATCCGGACCGCGTTGCGTACCTTACGCAGACCACGCTCTCGCTCGACGAAGCGCGCGACATCATTCACGCGCTCAAAGAAAAGTTTCCCAACATCATCGGTCCGCACTCGCAGGACATCTGCTACGCCACCGAAAACCGCCAGACCGCGGTGAAGAACGTGGCGCACAATGCCGACCTGGTCCTAGTCGTAGGCTCGAACAACAGCTCCAACTCGAACCGCTTGGTCGAAGTCTCGCGCAACCTGGGAACAAACGGCTATCTCATTGACGACTCCGAGGCCATCGACCCCACATGGCTCGAAAATGTCTCGACTGTCGCCATCACGGCTGGCGCGTCAGCTCCCGAAATTCTCGTCGAAGGTGTCGTAAATTATTTGCGTCAAAAAGGTTTTGGCAGCGTCGAAGAAGTAGAAGTGATGCCAGAAAATGTAAGGTTCGGTCTACCGCCGGAGATCGTTCAGGCAATTGCATCCGCTCCGGCCTCAGCACCTGCATCGGTTTAAGCAACGCGAGGGCGTCGGACCTCGCAAATTGGCAAGTTGAGTTATGGGGCTTTGGCCCCTTGAGTATTTTTAGGGTAGAACCGCTGGGCTATAGCCCGGAAAATACGTGATCCAGGAAACAGGGCCTTCAGGCCCGGAATTTTACGTTTAACGACAGCATGAGTACAACCACAGGAACAGCACAACGCGGCATCCCCAAGTTCGGCAGAATCGACGCCGCACTTGAATCGGTCGAAGCCGCCATCAAGCGTTCCCGAGACTACATTTTCTCCACCCAGGATTCAGACGGCTTCTGGTGCGGCGAGCTCGAAGCAGACGCCATGCTCGAAGCTGACTACATCTTCGTGCACCGCTTTCTCGGTACCGGCGACGAGGCCAAGATGCGCCGCGCCCTTACCGAAATGCTCCGCTTCCAGAACGACGACGGCAGCTGGAGCATCTATCCCGGCGGCCCCGGCAATATCAGCCTCACCGTAAAGTGCTATTTCGCCGGCAAGCTCATGGGCATGACCGCCGCCGAGCCCATCCTGGTCAAAGCCCGCGAATGGATTCTCGCCCACGGCGGCGTCGTCGAGTGCAACACCTTCACAAAAATTTACCTCTGCGCCCTCGGGCAGTACGAATATGACGCAGTCCCGGCCGTTCCGCCGGAGATCGTGCTCTTTCCCAATTGGTTCTACTTCAACATCTACGAAATCTCATCGTGGTCGCGCGCCATCCTCGTGCCGCTTTCGATCGCGTACGCGAAGAAACCGTTCAAGAAGATCCCGCCGGAGCAGGGAATTGACGAGCTTTTCGTAGGCGGACGCGAGAACGCGAATCTGCACCTGAAGTGGGACAGCAAGAACAAAATCAGCTGGCGCAACTTCTTTCTCATGTGGGACCGCGTCGCTCACTGGGCTGAGCGCATCCACATTCGCCCGCTCCGCAAAGTAGCGCTCAAGAAAGCAGAGAAGTGGCTGCTCGAACGCTTTGAGATGTCCGATGGCCTCGGAGCTATCTATCCGGCCATGCTCAACGCCATTGTCGCACTACGCTGCCTCGGCTATTCGCTTGATGACCCACAGGTCATTCGCGCCATCGACGAATTCGAGAAACTCGGCATCGACGAGCCCAACGGCTCTGCCGCCTGCCCCGAGCCGACCTTCCGTATGCAGCCCTGCATGTCTCCGGTATGGGACACGGCACAGGCCGTCTACGCCCTCGGTGAAGCCGGAGTAGACCGCAACGACACGCGCCTGCTCAAAGCTGCTGACTGGATGCTTTCGAAGGAAGTCCGCCACAAAGGCGACTGGGCCATGAAGGTCCGCAACACAGAGCCGGGCGGCTGGTACTTCGAGTTCAACAACGAGTTCTACCCTGACGTCGATGACACGGCGCAGGTCCTGCTCGCGCTGAACAAGGTCGACAACCCACGTGAGCGCTACCAGCACGACGTCTGTCTGCGCGCCATCGACTGGGTCTTCGCCATGCAGTGCAAAAACGGCGGCTGGGCCAGCTTCGACAAAGACAACACGAAGATGATCTTCCAGTACATCCCCTTCGCCGACCACAACGCGATGCTCGACCCGCCGACCGTCGACATCACTGGTCGCATATTGGAGATGCTGGCCATCTACGGCTACACGCGCAAAGACAAGCGCGTCGAAAAAGCCATCAATTTTATCTACGACGAGCAGGAGGCCGACGGCAGCTGGTTCGGACGCTGGGGCGTCAACTACCTCTACGGAACCTTCCTTGTCCTGCGCGGACTCGAAGCCATCGGCGTATGGAACCACGAGCCGCAAATCCAGCAGGCCGCCGAGTGGATCCGCATGGTGCAGAACTCCGATGGCGGATGGGGCGAAAGCTGCGGCAGTTACGACGACCCAACCACACGCGGTGTGGGCATCAGCACTCCGTCACAAACAGCATGGGCAATCCTCGGACTGCTCGCCGCCGGCGACAACCGCAGCGACAGCGTAGCTAAAGGCGTCCGCTGGTTGCTCGAGCATCAGCTAAAAGACGGCAACTGGGACGAGAGCGTCGGTAAGGGAGTGGCCCGTCAGGCCATCTACACTGGCACCGGCTTTCCGCGAGTTTTTTACCTCGCCTACCACGAGTACCGGAACTACTTCCCGCTGCTGGCGCTCACAAATTACAAGCGAGCCATGGAACGCAGCGCATAGAGAAGAGTTGAATGCAACACACGATGTCATCCTGAGCGTAGCGAAGGATCTGCTTTTAGTTTTGTAAGACCGGCGCAAAGCGCCGAACAGATTTTAGGTAGAAGCCCCGGGCTTTAGCCCGGGGTAAGAAGAATTGAAAAAGAAGGGCCTTCAGGCCCGGGCTTTGCCAAGCCCCTCAAGGAGGAAAATGGCTGTACCAATTTCCCAGGCATGGACCGTAGCCACCTACGTCCTTAAGCAAAAGATCAAGGGCCACAAGCGCTTCCCGCTCGTCACCATGCTCGAACCGCTCTTCCGCTGCAATCTGGCTTGTGCTGGATGCGGCAAGATCCAATACCCGGCGCACATCCTCAAGCAGGAGCTGTCGCCCGAGGAGTGCTTCCGCGCCGTCGAAGAAGCCGGCACGCCCATGGTCTCTATCCCCGGCGGCGAACCCCTCCTGCACCCGCAGATCGACAAGATCGTCGAAGGCCTCGTCGCGCGCAAAAAGTACGTCTACATGTGCACGAACGCGCTGTTGCTCAAGGAAAAGCTCCACCTCTTCAAGCCGAGCAAGTACCTGTCGTTCTCCGTCCACCTCGACGGCCAGCGCGAGCACCACGACTTCTCCGTCTGCCGTGAAGGCGGATACGACATCGCACTCGATGGCATCAAGGCGGCTATCGCCGCGGGCTTCCGCGTCACCACCAACACCACGCTTTTCGACGGAGCTGACCCGAACTCAGTCCGCGCCTTCTTCGATGAGTTGATGGAAGTCGGTGTCGAAGGCATGATGGTGGCTCCGGGTTACACCTACGAAAAGGCCCCCGACCAGAAGCACTTCCTCGGCCGCGCTCGTTCGCGCCGCCTCTTCCGGTCGATCCTCTCCAACCGCAAGAAGACCTGGAAGTTCAACGCCTCGCCCATGTATATGGAATTCCTGATGGGCAAGCGCGAATTTGCCTGCACCCCGTGGGGCATGCCCGCCTACAGCGTCTTCGGCTGGCAGAAGCCCTGCTACCTGCTGCAGGACGGCTACGCCGACACTTTCCAGGAACTGATCGACACCACCGATTGGTCGAATTACGGCACAGAATCCGGCAACCCGAAGTGCGCCAACTGCATGGTCCACTCCGGCTACGAAGCCTCCGGCGTCTACTACACCTTCGGTTCGCTGCGCGGCCTCATCGACACCGCCATGGCTGTCTTCTTCGATAAGTACGAAGACCGCGGTGCGCTCGACCTGCTCAACGAGCCGGTCAAGCCTGTGCACGGCTTCAACCCGCTCATCCAGATCGAAACCAAGGTCAACGTCGTCGAGCAACAGGGAACCACAGCATGACCGCGCAGCCAGCACACACAGTCAACCCCGACGAACTCGAAATAGCCGAAGGGCGCGAGCGCGAACAGCTCGAAGGCTGGATTCCGTCTCTCGCGTCTGACGAAGAAATCCAGCAGGCCTTCGAAAAAGCCTTCGACTATCGCGGTGACGTCACGCTCACCCTCAAAGATGGCCGCCAGATCAACGGCTACGTCTTCGATCGCCGCAGCGGCAAAACTCTCGCCGACTCTGCCGTCCGCATCATCCCGTCCGCCGAGCGCACCAAGCTGACTATCCCCTACTGCGACATCGCCGCCCTGGCCTTCACCGGACGCGACACCGCCGCCGGCAAAAGCTTCGAAGCCTGGGTCAAAAAGTACTGGGAAAAGAAAGCTGCAGGCGAAAAAGACATCGCCATCGAGCCAGAAAAGCTCGATTGATCGCAGTTCCTCATAAGCTGTCATCCCGAGCGAAGCGCCAAAGGCGCGCAGTCGAAGGACCTGCTTCTTCTAAGCTCCACGAGAATGCCGGGTGCCCCATCCTTTGCACAGCAAAGGGTGGGATAGCACATCGTTTGATCTCGCCAGACTCTTAGACAATCCCAACACTACAAGCAGACAAAAAACACTTCCAGACGCATCGCAGAATCTTTCCTATTGCCTCCCCATAGAAAACCGTGTAACCATTCCTATGGCTATACAAGAGGAGGGCGGAAATGCGAAAGCTGAGAGCTCTATGGATGCGGATAAGAGGCCTCTTTGGCAGGAGTCAAGCAGCAGACTTCAACGCCGAACTCGAAAGCCATCTCCAGCTTCATATCGAAGATAATCTCCGCCGTGGCATGATACCCGAACAAGCACGACGCGAAGCTCTGATCAAACTCGGAGGAATAGAGCAAACGAGACAGGCCTACCGCGAACGTCAAAGCCTTCCATGGATCGAAACTCTCTGGCAAGACATACGCTTCGGCCTGCGCATGCTCGCAAAAAATCCCGGCTTCACGATCACAGCAGTCCTGACGCTCGCCCTCGGCATAGGCGCGAACACCGCGATCTTCTCCGTAGTGAAGGCTGTGCTGATGGCTCCCCTGCCATATAAAGACCCGAGCCGCATCGTCGCCGTATGGACGACGAGCCCCGCGCGCGGCAATCAGCCTTTGCCAAGTTCTCCCGGCGATTTCGCCATCTGGAAGAAGAGCGGCATCTTCGAAGACCTCGCGCCCTCCTACGATGATGAAAAGACGCTCACAGGCCAGGGATCGCCACAGTTCCTCATCGGCTACGCGGTCTCGGCAAATTATCTCCGCATTCTCGGAGTCCAGCCGCAACTGGGCCGCCTCTACACCGACGAGGAAGACAAGCCCGGCGGCCCAAAAGTGGCGCTGCTCAGCAATCATCTCTGGCGCGCAACGTTTCACGCCGATCCCAACATTGTGGGCAAAGCCATTACACTCGACGGCAAGCCATTTACCGTCCTCGGCGTCATGCCGTCCACCTTCGATTACCCATCCACAGTCGATCTGTGGAACCCCGTCGCCATGGCCCCCTCCGACTTCGACGACTTCAACCGCACCTACGTGCGTATCCTCGGGCGCCTCCGCCCCAGTATCACTCTCGAAGCCGCACAAAAAGAAATCGACGCGCTCGAAGCCAAGACTGCAGCCGCGCATCCATCCACAGACAAAGACAACCGCGTCGCATTAGTCCCCATCCGCGAACAACTCGACGGTGATATCCGCAAGCCGCTCCTGATCCTCCTCGGCGCAGTCGGCCTCGTGCTGCTCATCGCTTGCGCCAACACCGCGGGTCTGGCACTAGCCCGCAACGCCGAGCGTCAAAAAGAAATCTCCGTCCGCCTTGCTCTCGGCGCAACGCGCCTACGTCTTCTGCGGCAATTTGTGACAGAAAGCCTGCTGCTCGCAATCATGGGCGGAGCCGCAGGCATCCTGCTCGCGCTCGCCGGAACAAGACTCCTCCTCACGCTCTTCCCCAACGACGTCGCGAATCTGCAAATTCCAAAAGTGACAGTGATCCCCATCGACCGCGGCGTTTTCCTCTTCGCGCTCGCCATCACGCTGTTCTCTGCATTTCTCTTCGGAGTTCTGCCGGTGCTCAAAGCCACGCGCGCCGAGGCGAGCGACGCGATGAAGGAGTCAGCGCGCAGCGCCACTGCCAGCCGGCGCTCGAACCGCTCCCGCAGCGTCATCGTAGTCACAGAAGTAGCTCTATCTCTTATGCTGCTCACTGCAGCGGGCTTGGTGGTAGCCAGCTTCCAGCGAGTCATGAACGCTGACCTCGGCTTTCGGTCCGACCATATACTCGCGCTGCAGATCTTTCTGCCCTACAACAAGTACCCCTTCAAAGACCACGAGAAAACAAGCGCCTTCGTAGATCAAGCCATCCAGAAAATGAGCGCAGTGCCGGGAGTGAAATCCGTCGGAGCTACCAATTTTCTGCCGCTGATCGGCTTCTGGGGCACCACCAATTTTCTGTTGCGTGGACAAGTTCCGCCAACGGACGGCCAGCTTCCTGAAGCCGATAACCGCGTCATGACCCCGGACTACATGCAGACCATGGGCATTCCGTTGATTCGCGGACGGGTCTTCACCGACGCCGACCGCGCCGACACCGCGCACGTTGCGATGATCAACCAGATCTTCGCCCAAAAATATTTCAAAGACAAAGACCCCATCGGCGAAGCACTCAACCTTGGCACCATAGACAAGCCCGACTGGTGGCGCATCGTCGGGATCAGCGGCGACGTCAAATCCTTCGGCCAGGACCAGCCCACGCACGCCGACATCTACCGCCCCTTCGAACAGGACCCATTCCCACTCGTCGCATTCGTCCTCCGCACCGACGCCGATCCTGTCGCGATGATCAAGCCTGCCGAACAGGCCCTCTGGAGCATCGACCCCGATCTGCCCGTCTTCAAAGCGATCCCCATGGACTCGCTAGCCGACCAGTCACTTGCACTGCGCCGCGCAAGTTCCGTGCTCATCTCAGGTTTCGCCTTGCTGGCCATGGTGCTGGCATGCATCGGCATCTATGGAGTCATGGCCTATGCCGTCACCCAGCGCACACAGGAAATCGGCGTGCGTATGGCGCTCGGCGCAGGCCGTATTGACGTGCTGCGCATGATGATGAACCTCAGCTTCCGCCTGACAGCGATTGGCGTCATCATCGGACTCGCCGGAGCACTCGCATCTACACGACTACTCACGAGCCTGCTCTTCGAAACAGCAGCAATGAACCCGCTAATTTTTTCATTAGCAGCTGCTATGTTGGTAGCAGTCTCAGTCCTCGCTTCTTACCTGCCGGCAAGACGCGCCGCCTCCATCGATCCCATCAACGCCCTACGCACCGAGTAGGAATAAAATTCGATGCCCCGTCCTGAACGAAAAGAAGGGGGAGGAGTGGGGAGGAACTCAACTCCCCACGTGCCACCTAATTGCGCACTCTCTTCAAAAGAGCCGTCTCAGAAAAATATTTCACCGCTAGATAACCGAGAGCCGCAACGCACAACAGCAGCATCGCTTCCCGCAAATAAGCCGCAGTCGAAACAGAAACCCCAACCCCTGTAACGAGCGCAATGTAAGCCGCAACGCACATGGGACACTTAGGCATCAGCACCAGCAGTGCTCCAGACAAAGCGCCTCCCGAAGCGCGCTTCCAGAAACCGCGTGGCGGCGCTGCGGCCTTGCGACCACAGCACTCATGCGCGCTCATGACTCACTCTCGCAACCGCAGGGTGAGACTTTTTTCGCTGCAACATAACGTCCGTGCTCATTCACCGAACCGTCGTCATCGTAGCGGTCATGGTGCCGAACCCAGTCCGTCAGGTTGTAGCGAGGCCCATTCTCATTCCGTCCCTTGGGCGTGATATCGAGGTACATGTACGTCGAGACAAACTGTTCGTCTCCACGTCCATGCGTGGAATAGGTATGGAAGATATCTCCGCTCGAATCCTGATAGAAGACGCTGTCCCCGGAAAGATCTTCAATCGAGGCATCGATCATCGCGTAATTGTGATACACCTTGCCGCTGGCGATCTCTTCCGGCATGAACGACACATGGAAGTCATAGTTGAAGTCGCTGCCATGCGACGACACCCACCTGAACTTCCACCCCATGCGCCTCCTGAACGTTTCAATCTCTTGGAGCGGCGCGCGCGAAACCGAGACAAACGAGACATCATGATGTTCAAGATGCGCCAGAGTCCCGTCAATATGATCAGACTTGAACGAACACCCGACACAACCCTCCTTCCATCCCGGCCCGAACATAAAGTGCTGAACAATCAGCTGGCTGCGTCCGTCAAACAGATCCGCCAGCGTCTCCTTGCCGTTTGGTCCATCGAAGATGTACTCCTTCTCAACACGAACCCACGGCAACTCGCGCCGCTGCTGGTTCAGCACATCGCGCAGCCGCGTCAATTCCTTTTCCCTGGCAAGCAGAGTCTTGCGCGCCGCCAGCCACTCTGCCTGCGATACGATCTTGTGACTCACACTCATCGTGCTCATTCGCTGTTCTCCTTTGCAATTGGATAAGAAGGGTAGAAGCCCTGGGTTTTCGCCCAGGGAATCAGGCCACGAGGAAAGGAGGGCCTTCAAGCCCCGAAATCCTTACGCTCCGAGCTGCACTAACTCTTCTTCCCTGCTATAGCTGTCGTGGAACCGTACCCACTTCATCCCATCAGGCAACAAGTCTTCTTCATCGCGCCCTTTCGGCACCAGATCAAGAAAGTGGTACGGAACCAGCATCCCCTCGGCCCCGCGTGCATACGAAGAATAGGTGTGAAAGACCTTCCCATCGGAAGCCTTATAGAAGACGCTCGTGCCCGTAGCCTCGTCGGTAGGAAATCCATTCAAGCCGTAGTTGTAATCAAACCTGCCGTTCGCCATCTCTTCTGGGGTAAACGAGGCGCGATAGTCGTAGTTAAAATCGCTGCCATACGATGACACCCAGTGAAAGCCCCAGCCCATGCGCTTCTTGAACGCATCGATCTCAGCAAACGGAGCCCGCGAAATCGCAATCAGCGTCACATCGCGTTGCGCCAGGTGAATCACGCTGGGATTGAAATGATCCGCACCCATCGAGCAGCGCGTGCACCCCACGCCCCAATCCGGTCCAAACATAAAGTGATACACAACCAGCTGGCTGCGCCCATCAAACAAATCCGCCAGCGTCTCCTTGCCGTTAGGACCGTCGAAAACATAATTCTTCTCTACCCGGACCCACGGCAGCTCACGCCGCTTGCGGCTCAACTCATCCCGCAGCCGGGTAAGTCTCTTTTCGTCCGCCAGAAGCTCCTTGCGCGCTTCAAGCCACTCTTCCTGCGAAACAACTGGATGATTCTCAGCAACTGCGCTCATAACATTTCTCCATCGGGAATTCGTAATCATTACGGTTTCAAATTAAGCGACGCCTACGTCGCTTCCTCTTCCAACCCGTCATCCAGTAATCGGTCAGTTTTCCCTCGGTCTTTGCCGAGTCAACTCAGAACCGGCACCCACACTTCGATATCGCCCAGCCCGGTGCCGGGATTGAAGCCCTCTCCATACCGTTCCAGCAAGCCCGGCGTCGTGCTGGTCTTATAGCCGGAAGCAGGGAGCCATTCGTTCCAGATGGCGCCGATCGTGTCCTTCAACTTTGAAACATGGCCGCCATGCGCGAACACCGCGTAGCGATGCGCCAGAATCGAAAGGCTGGCAAATCCACCAGGCAGAGCATCGGCATGCGAAACCTCAACGCCAGCCATGTAGTCGAATCCGCCGTCCGAAGCAGCCATATTGAAAACAACTCCATAAGCAACGCGGTCCACCTGGCCGGGTATTTTGTCGAGATACGGAACCATCCGTCTCCACAGCGAAGGAATATCGCCAGCGGTTGCAGCCATGTATCGCTCGCTCAGACCAACGAGCAACATGGGCTCGCCATCTTCAAAGTGTGTTGGTTCGATATGCGCCATCGTGCCTCCGCCTATTTCGCTCCGCTGCGGCTCTCCGCCATCTTGCGCACACGTTGCATAAATTCGCACCGGGCCACGTTCGTGCGATCAGTTTCCTCGATCATTCCAATCACGCGGTAGTTGAATTTCAGCAGCGTCAATCCATCGCGCTCGTCCAACAAATATTGAAAGTGAGCAACCGCCGGATATTGCATGAAGTGCGATCCCCAAATCTCCAGGCGTGCTGGCGGTTCAATCACTTGCACATGTCCCCAGCACCATCCGGCATTGCCGCCCAGATCGCGATACAAACGTCCGCCCGGCCACGCTTCCAGAGTCATCAAAAGCGCCTCGCCATCAGGCGTCTCGCTCAAAGGCCCGAGCTGCTCCAGCAACGACTCGTACACAATGTCAATCGAAGCCGCAATCTCAATCTCTTTCGCTATTTCAAGTATCTGAACGTCCTGCTGTGTCTTCGTCGTCATCGCTCACTCCTGAATGTGTCCGCTAGCGATTACTCAGCCTTCAATCGCCCATCCACGCCATCACGAATATTCGTGAAGAAATTCGACCAGCCCTTATTCACATCCACACCATCCATAAGGTGATGCGGGATCAGCCCCATCGCACGATGCGAAAACGTAATAAGCGTCAAGCCGTTCTCTTCCTTCAGCCGGAAGATCACATGATTCACCGCAGGCGCCGACATGAACATCGGCCCATGCAACTCCAGCAGCACCGGTGGCTTGATCGACTGCACCGCGCCCCACCAATGCCCGGTGTTATTGCCAAAATCGCGGTACCAGCGTCCGCCCGGCCATGCTTCCAGCGTCAGGTTGTGCAGCTCCTTTTCTGGAGACTCATTGAGCGGCCCCATATTCTCAAGCAGCGTCTCCCAGACGATATCGATCGTCGCCGCCATCTCGATCTCGCGTGTCACTTCAAGAATTTCCACCGACTGCTCCGACACTTTCGAAGTCATTTTTCCTCCCGGTTTCCGATTTGATTTTCGCGGGCTATCCGCTCCGCCATCTTCTGCTCGGCGCGCATCTTGATGCGGTCAAGCTGGTGCGTCCAGAAGCGCTCATAGATCTTCACCCAGTCATGCACAGGCTTCAGCTCCTTCGCGTTCAGGCGGTAGAAGCGCATCTGCCCGCGCCTGCTCACCGTCACCACGCCCACCTTGCGTAACACGCCAAGATGCTTTGACACCGCAGGCTGCGCCATTCGCAGCCGTAGTACAACGTCACCTACCGCATGCTCTCCGCCGTCGGAAAGCATGCCAATAATCTCCCGCCGCCGCGGTTCAGCAATCGCGTTAAAGACATCCGCGGTGGTAGCAGCTCTTGCCATGGGAAGAACTATATATTCCTATATGGGAATATGTCAACGCTCTGAAAATCTTTTTTTTTGAAATCTTCGCCCTGGTACTTTTCGCTGGATGCGCCAGCTGTCATCGTCCGATTGTGAACACCGGGTGTGCGTCAGCGAACAGCGATGCGACGCAAGCGCAGGGTATGCATAGGCTAAATGCTGCGGATTGAGTGACATGGTGACGAAATCGATGGCGCTTCAATTGCTCTGCCACTGTTACTTGGAGTTTTTTCCTGGAGGCTGGGATGGGGAGTGTGCTGAAAGATCTGCGGCAGGCAATTCGGCAAATGAGGAAATCGATGGGGTTCACCGCCGTCGTGGTGATTACGCTGGCGCTGGGAATCGGCGCAAATACAACAGTTTTCAGCGTGGTGGATGCTGTACTGCTGCGGCCGTTGCCATACATGCAGCCAGAGCGACTGGTGGAAGCCGAATCGTATTACGACCATAGCGGCTCGCCGAGCAACATTTCCTATCCTGACTTTCTGGATTGGCGGGCACAGAACCGTAGCCTTGAGCACCTGGTGTCATACCACGACAACAGCTACACGCTGACCGGCGTGGCACGGGCAACGCATGTGCAAGCACAGGTCGTCTCGTGGGATCTGCTGCCGATGCTGGGCGTGAATCCCGAAATCGGACGCGGGTTTACCAAGGATGAGGAGAAGCGCGGCACGCGGGTGGCGCTGATCAGCCATTCGATGTGGGAGTCGCAGTTCGGGGCGGACAAGAGCGTGGTGGGGCGCACGATTCAGCTGAGCGGTGAGACGTTCACGGTGATCGGCGTGATGCCGGCGGGCTTCCGTTTTCCGATTACCGCGCCGAAGACGGGTGTGTGGACGACGATGGCCGTGGATGACACGCCGACCGGCGATGGCATCTCCAATCGCGGCATGCACTGGCTGAATGCGATGGGGCGTTTGAAACCCGGAGTAACAGTGGCGCAGGCCGATCAGGATATGAAAGCGATTGCGGCGCGACTCACGAAGCAGTATCCCAATACGAACACGAAGCACAACTCGGCACGCGTTGAGACCGAGCTTGATTCTGTGCTCGGCGACACGAAGACGCTGATTGAGGTGATCCTGTGCGCGGTGGCGCTGGTGCTGCTGATTGCCTGCGGCAACATTGCCAACCTGTTGCTGGCGCGTGTTCGTGACCGGCAGCGCGAGATTGCAATGCGCACGGCGCTGGGAGCGACGCGGACGAGGATCGTAAGGCAATTGCTCATCGAAAGCGTGGCGCTAAGCGCGGCCGGCGGCCTGGCCGGTTGCATGCTGGCATTCCTGTGCACGCCGGTGGTGCTGCGCCTGATTGGCGACAGCGTGCCGAGAGCAGCCGATGCGGGAGTGAACATAGAAGTGCTGGCATTTGGCTTCGCGGCTGCGGCGGTTTCGGGAGTGATCTTTGGGCTTGTGCCGGCGATTTCGGCTTCAAAGACGGACCTGGTTACAACGCTGAAGACGGGCGGTGCTTCGGATATGTCCGGCCATGACCAGCTGCGTTCGGCTGTGATTGTGGGCCAGGTTGCGCTGGGCATCGTATTGACGGCAGGCGCAGGACTGCTGATCTCAAGCTTCGTGAAGTTGATGCACCAGGAGATCGGATTCCAGCCCGACCACTTGCTCACTTTCCGCTTTGAGACTCCGGACAGCCGTTATCAGAAGACGCGGCTGCAGTTCAATCGCGACTACTTTGAGCGGCTGCGGGCGTTGCCCGGAGTGCAGTCGGCGGCGGGCACGATGTTTCTCCCTATGACCGACGACAACGCAGATGTCACTTTCCAGAATCCGGAGCATCCACTGCCTCAAGGTCAATTACCCGCGGCGGATATTTCGCTGATCACACCGGATTACTTCCGAACGATGCAGACGCCGATCCTGAAAGGACGCGATTTCAGCAACGCGGACACGCTGGATTCACTGCAGGTGATGATTATCAACAAGGCGTTTGCCGAGAAATATTTTCCAAACGAGGACCCGATTGGCAAGAAGCTGAAGCCGGGCGCGGGAGATGATCGCGCAGGCGGCCCGCCGATGCGCGAGATCGTGGGTGTGGTGGGTAACATGAAGCGCTCGATGACACAGCGGAATGAGCAGCCCGGTTACTACATCCCCTCGGACCAGCTCTCGGGCTGGTGCTGCCTGTCTTCGGTTGTGCGAACGTCGGTAGATCCCGCCAGCCTCGAACCGGCGGTCCGGCAACTGGTGACATCGATGGACAGGGACATTCCGGTGACAGATGTGCACACGATGCCGGAGCTGATGAGCCTGCAGCTTTCGCAGCCACGTTTTGCCATGGTGCTGCTGGGCACCTTTGCCGGGCTGGCACTGTTGCTGACTGTGGTTGGGCTTTACGGCGTGATGATGTATTCAGTCTCGCGGCGGACGCGGGAGATTGGCGTGCGGCTGGCGCTCGGCGCGCAACGACCAATGGTGCTGCGAATGGTGCTGCGCGATGCTTCGCTGCTGCTGGCGTCAGGTATTGCCATCGGCCTTGTGGCTACGCTGAGCTTTGCCTCGGTGCTGAAGACAATGCTGTACGGGACCGCGTCACGCGATCCGCTGGTACTTGCCGGGGTGTGCGCGGTGGTTGCAATCACTGGGTTGGTGGCGGCGTATCTGCCGGCGCTAAGGGCAGCGGCGATTGAGCCCATGCAGGCGCTACGCGTCGATTAAGCGGGCTATATCGGGAAGAGCCGGGGTTTGAGCCCCGGCTCACCTAATCCGCAACCATTAACTCACCCGGAAGAATCGGCCGGGTCCGAGGCAATAACCCAAACACAGCCGCGAGTCCCACCGCCGCAAGCACCAAAACATATACAGCCAGCTTGACCACGTCTGTAGTGTGATTCTTAGGCAAAGTCTTCCAAAGAACCAGCAGCACCGTCTGCGCCAGAGTTACAGCCCAAACCGAGCCATAAAAATACCGCCGCTCCGTGCCCTCGCCTTGAGTCGAACGTCGCACACGCGGCAAAACACCGAACAATCCCAGCAACAGAATCAAAGCGCAAAGAGGGAAGTACCCATACCGGTAAATCTGCATCATGTGCCAGCGCCGGTTCACCACCGCATCCACCAGCCCCGCCAGATTCAGCAGCGCAAAACTCAACACCGCATTCCAAGCAAAGCTGTAGCAAACCTTCCGGTACAGCGGATTCGGCCTGTCCTCATCGAAGCGCAGAATATAGGGAGCAGGCTCAGCCCCCGGCAACTTACCGCGATACGCAGCAATCCCCGTCCCAACGAGTACCGCGCCCAGCCACAGCAGATTCCGCACGCTCCCGCCCGCCGCAAACAGATCGAACGTAAGCCATCCGGGAGCCAGAAAGAAAACCCAGATCCAGATCGGCCAGTGCGCCAGCCGATACAGCCGCGTATTGCGCTCCCGCATCCTGCGATGCGCCGCATATTCCACTTTGATCGAATAGGCCATAATGCCGTGGCAGCAGTCTTTCAGCCGCAAACGACCGCGGTCAAGTTAGCGCTTTTCCGGCGCATAGCACGATTCCCCAAAGCGATTGCTGAGACACAATTGCCATCCGCTCGGTTGTTCGCTGATGCGGTACTGATAGACTTCGCTTTCTCTGTCCATCTTCACGCTCGACTTTTTCCCGGTGCAGGAATCGCTTGTGTCCCGCATGCGCGTTGTCGAAATCAATTGAACAGAAGGGGCATCGACGCTGGCAATACCGTGTGCGTGCACCACGACAGACGCGATGCATGCGCCCGTCGTGGTGCGCAAATTATCGACCACGTAGTAACTGTCGTCCGAGAAGAATCCATACGAAATCCTGTGCACCGCATGCGCGCCATTGCTGTCGCTCTCGCTTTGCGCCTGCCATTCACCCAGCAGATTTTTTGGAAGAGGATTTTTGTGGATTCCCGCAATGCTGGATGTCATCAGCACGTCGGCCACTGACAGAAGCAGAGCCAGTATGACGAAGATGCCGAAAGCGATTCCTGACCGGACTTTGGAAAGTCCCGCCATATTGCGGTATGCGCCCCATACAAAGAAATTCCAAATATAACCGCCGAGAAATACCAAGCCCAGTACGCCTGCAAAAACCAGGTACGCCGGACTCTTGATCATTTCGATTGGGTCAAGAAGGCCGCTTCCGCTCACCATCTGCCTGAACAGTCGATAGTGCACTGGATCGATGAGGCTTGCCGATCCCAGTGCAATCCATACCGGCACAGAGGCCAGCAGGGCGGCAACACCGGAGAAGTAGCAGACAGCAATCGTCAGCTGCTTCAAATCGAACTTGCCGCCGACCAGCTTCCACGAAAGAACCGTGATCGCAATTGTCAGCAGCAGGTCAATCGCGAAGATCACGGCCAGCAAGCCGAAAAACTGCTCCCGGTTTTGCGTTTCCGGGAGCAGCGGTATGTTGACAACCGATGCAATTCCACAGGACACAGCAATGAAGATCAGCGCGTCCTGCAACGCCCCCGGCGCGTCGTAATCGAGGCTGAAAATATACCTCTTGGGTCCGGAGAGCAGGCCGATAAGCTGTCGCGCATAGGCGGGAAATACGGCGAGCAGCTTTTCAATCATTTCCTTCATCGGCGTTCCGTTCCTGCAGAGAGCCCAACTCTTTCACAGATCGGAACGCCTTACAAGGTAGTAAAAACTAAGCACCCGGCCCCTTCGCCGCCAGCACGTCAATCTTGCTCACCGACGGGTCCTTCGCCAGCAGCGCTTTAGTCTGCTCGCTGAAGAGCGCCTTTGCGATCTCGCCATTCAGGTGTGCATCACGCCCGGCCTCATCGGCAAAGGTGTCAAAGATGCCGAAGCTCGCCGGCCCGAGCCGCACGACATACCACGTCAACGTGCCTTCTTCCTGTTCCGCCAAAGGCTGCGCCGACTTCAGAAACGCCTCAACCTCAGCCTCTTTGCCTGGCTTCGCATGAACTTCTGCCCAAATCGAATACTTGACCATTTGTAATGTCTCCTGTCCATTGGATGTCGGTCTCATAAGACATTTGTCAAATTCTTGTCACGAAAACAGATCATCATCCATCGCGCTTGGGAAGCGCGCCAGCCAGAAGCAAAGCCCCGCCCGCCATGCCCATGTCTTTCAGATAATTCCCTCCGGCAACATCCTCCGGATGCGACGCCAGCCACGGCACCCACACAATCAGTCCGAAGAGCAGAATCAAAATCCCCAGCAGCGTCGCCGCCAGCTGAACCTTACTGTTCAGAAAAATCGCCGCCGCCGCCCCCAGAAACGCGATCCCGGTCGAATAAGACCAGATTGGCTGCTCCGGGAACGGAAATTGGATTGCTGCGGACATCTGCTCCGCGCCCGGCGAAAACGCAGGACGGACAAAGTACAACACGCCAAGCACCACAGCCCCGATAGCAAAGAGCACACGCCCAGTGGCAAAGACTTTGCCCCAAAGGACTATCGGAAACGCCAGCAAAAAAAAGCCTGGCTTCAGCAACGCGTCGACCGCGCGATTGTCTTCTATCATTGTCCAGCTCATAGCACCACCTCGCAGCCATCGAACATCGCCGAACGCTATGCTGTCCAAACCTTTGCGCCTGAATGGTTAAGAATTTCGATCAATCGAGGGAACAGGCGGAGATTTCGCAGATGTAACGAAAGCGTCACGTATGATTACCTGTGCGCGCCTCGCGCACACAGGGCCCATGCGCTTACCGTTGTCGACCTCGGGGAAGGAGCCTTTCATGAAGACTCGAATTGCAGCCATCCTGCCAGTCCTCGTCCTCTCAGCCAGCGCCGTCCTGTGGTGCCAGGACCAGGCAGCCGGAAAGGCCGCCGTCCAGCAGCGCGTCGCCGAACTCAAACAGACCATCGCAGAGAATCGCGCCCGGCTGATGAAGTACCAGTGGCAGCAAAACACGGTAGTTACCATCAAGGGGGTGCCCAAAAAGGACGAAGCAATGTCCTGCCGCTATGCTCCCGACGGCACGGTGCAGAAGACCTCCCTCGGCCCGGGTCCCATTCCTCAGCAACAGCCACCGGGCGGGCTGAAGGGCAAAATGGCAGCGAAGAAAATTGCCGAAATGAAGGACTACACCGAACGCCTGAAGAGTCTCATCAGTCACTACGCGCCTCCGAATCCGGTAATGATTCAGGACGCAGTCAGGGCAGGCAACGTTAGTCTCGACGCTTCAGGCGGTATTGCGACTTTGACTTTCACCAACTTCTACAAGCCAGGCGACAAGGCAGCCTTCGGCTTCGATCCCTCCACCAAAAAATTAGTCAGCTACAACGTGAATACCTATCTCGATGACCCGAAAACCGACATCGTGACCATGACAAATACATTCGACCACCTTCAGGATGGCACGACCTACATGTCCGAAACCGTTCTCACCTCCGAGGGCAAGCAGATTCAGATCACGACAACAAATTCCAACTACGAGCCGGTGACGTAATACAAGCTGCGAATACGATTAACGAATAGGAAGCTGCATGCTCGCGCTCGCAAAGAATCTACGTATTGCCCTCCGTCAGCTGCGTAAAGCACCCGGCTTTACCCTGACCGTCGTACTGACGCTGGCCCTCGGCATTGGCGCCACCACCGCCATCTTTTCGCTCGTCGAAGGCATCCTGCTCCGTCCGCTCCCATTCAGAGATGCAGACCGTCTCGTCTTTCTCGGCGATCATCTCGGAAATCGCCTCACCACTCCCGGCGTAACCGCTCGCGAAATCGAAACTTACGTGATCGCTTCGCACGCTTTTTCATCGATGGGAGCCTACGCTGGAGCAGGTTATGAAATCTCCGGCGGTGCAACTCCGGAGCAGGTTCCCGCCGCCCGGCTCAATGCGAGCTTGTTCACCACGCTCGGCGTTCAACCCATCCTCGGCCGCGTTTTCACCCAGCAGGAAGAAGCCGCGCATCAGCCATTCGCCGTGCTCAGCTACGCGCTCTGGCTCAACCGCTATCATCGCGACCCCCACATCCTCGGCAGCTCCATCGTCCTCGACCGCCGACCGTACACCATCATCGGCGTCATGCCGCGCAGTTTCGAATTCCCGCTGCAGACCGGGCAATTCGATCAGGCACAACTTTGGGTGCCGCTGAGCCTTACGCCCGACGAGCTCTCCGATCAGAACAACGGCCTCTGGGGCTATCACATCGTCGCCCGGATCAAAGACGGCGTCACCATCCCACAAGCCGCGCAGGACGCCGACCGCGTCGCCCAGCAGGTCATGCGCAATTTCCCCTCCAGCATGTCGGAGATTCACATTCGAGGCGATGTAGAGCTGATTCGTGAATTTCTCGTCGCCGATGTCCGTCCGCTTCTGCGCACCCTCTTCTTCGCCGTCTCCATCGTCCTGCTCATCGCCTGCGCCAACGTCGCCGGACTGCTTCTCGTCCGCGCCATCCGCCGCCGCCGCGAATACGCCGTTCGTCTCGCCATCGGGGCGCGTTCCGGCATCATAATCCGCGAGTCGATCCTGGAAGGCGTGCTGCTAAGCCTCGCCGGAGGCCTGCTCGGCCTGGCCTTCGCCGCCGCCATCATCCGCACAACGCTGCATCTGCTGCCCGAATCCATGCCGCGTGTCGACTCCATCTCCCTCGACGCAGGTGTCATCCTATTCGCCTTCGTCGTCGCCCTCGCAACCGGAGTCCTCTGCAGTCTCGCCCCCGCCTTCGCCGCGCTGCGCACCAATCTGACCGAAAGCCTCAAAGATGGAGTCAGAACCGGCAGCGGAGCCTCAAACCATTCCTGGCTGCGCTCGGCATTGGTCATCGCAGAAATCGCCATTGCTCTCATGCTGCTCACCGTAGCGGGTGCATTCCTGCGCAGCTTCCAGAAAATGCGCGCCGTCGACCCCGGCTTCCGTCCCGACCATGTCCTCGTCGCCAGCTACACGCTACCGCTCAACCACTATCTAACAGAAACCTCGGTCGCCAACTTCCGCCGCAACGTGATCGATCGTCTTTCCGCCAAGCTCGGAGTGACCGCCGCCAGCATCACGGATCAACTCCCCGCATCCGGTGGTGGACGCGCCGCCGGCTTCACCATCGAAGGCATCCCCATCAGCCGCTGGAAGCTGCAATTCGCCCCTCTCACAGATGTCGATGGCGATTATTTCCGCGCCATGAGCATCCCGCTCCTCGAAGGCCGTTATTTCACCAACAATGACAACGCCGGGGCCCCTCCCGTCGCCATCGTCGCCCAGACGATGGCCAAACACTTCTGGCCTGGACAATCAGCCCTCGGCAAGCGCCTTCACGTCGGCAATCCCAAGCGAACTTACCCCTGGGCCACCGTCGTTGGCATCGTCGGCGACACCAAAGTCGGCGCACGCGACGAACCCAACTCCGACCAGTGGTACGTTCCATCGCAGCAGCCCGCCATACTCAACGGCCCCGAGGACACGGACACGCTCACCAGCCCCGCTTACGGATACATCGCCCTGCGCTCCGCGCTACCGCCTGAGCAGATGACGCAAACTCTGCTGTCCACCGTTGCCGAAATCGATCCGCTGCTCGCCTTGCAACAAGTGCAGCCGATGAACGATGTCATCTCGAACATTGAAGCGCCGCGCCGCTTCAACACAACGCTCATCACCGCTTTCGCTGCTGGAGCGCTCCTGCTCTCGATCACCGGAATCTACGCCGTCGTTGCGTTTTCGGTCTCGCTGCGCACGCAGGAAATCGCCATCCGTATGGCCCTCGGCGCACAGCGCACAGGCATCGTGCGCCTCATCCTGACTTCAGCCGCAAAGACAGCGCTCATCGGCTGCGCTATCGGAGTGCTTGGCTCACTGGCAATCTCGAAGATGATTGCCTCATTCCTCTTCAACGTCAGCGCCACCGATCCGCTCGTCTATATCGCAGCAGTCTCGACAATGATCGTCATGGCCCTGTTGGCCGCGGCCCTGCCCGCAAAACGAGCCGCGTCAGCCGACCCAGTCAAAGCCCTGCGCGCAATCTAACTTATGGCTTTCGGTTCAAATGTTATTGAGCCGTCATTCTGAGGAGCGAAGCGACGAAGAATCTCAGCGATCTCAGTTGAGCCGGAAACTGAAGACATAGGGTTCACTTCGCCGCCACCTTCAGCTGAGCCTTCTCCGCAACATCCGAAATCACAACATGCAATGCATGCTGCGAATCGTCATATTTTGTATCCAAAGCCCCGGCAGCGTTCGAAAGACTTGCAGCCGCACCAGCCAAAGGCCAGTCATAAATCACAACTTCCATCTTCTTCCACCACGGAGCGTAGCTCCCCTCGCGCTTGCCAAACTCCACAATCACCGAGTTGCCTTCCGTACGGCAAGTAAACGCCTGCCGCAGAAACTGCCCCTTCTGATAGTCAAAGGTATGCCCGTCATCCTGATAGATAGACCCGTTGCAGTTCTTGCCCGGATACACCCGCAACTCCAGCGGCCCCTGCGGCGTCTCATCCGTGCTCTGCACTACAGGCTGCAGCGGAATAATGCTTCCGCCCCGCACATATACCGGCAACGTATCAATCTTCGGATGAATCCTGTGCGATTCCGGCCACTTCGTATCAGCGCCGCTCGCAATAGCATCCGCAATCTGCACAATGTTCGGCCCCACAGGCTGCGGAGGCATCTTCTGCCCCGTCCAGAAATCGAACCAGTCACCCGGCGGGTAATCAACCGCATAATCATCCTGCATTTCTCCGAATGACGGCGGAGCCACGAGCAAATCCGGCCCCAGCAGAAACTCCGTGTCCAGACTGCCGAAGCCTGGATACGTCGGAGCCATCACCTCAGGAAACTCCAGGAAGATGGGCCGCATCAGCGGCATCCCATCGCGCGAAGCCTCCTCAGCCAGCGTGTAGATGTAGGGCAGCATCCGGTAGCGCATTTCAATGTAGCGCCGCCGAATATTCTCCTGGTCCGGCCCATGCACCCACACCTCTTGTTGCAGCGATCCAAACGTCGAGTGATCGCGGTACATCGGATTGAATGCCCCCATCTCGATCCACTTTGTCAGCAGATCCTGCGGCGGCGACCCGTTGAACCCGCCAATATCATCGCCAACAAACGAAATCCCGCTCAGCCCCAGGTTCAAAAGCATCTGCGTGGCCAACCGCAGATGGTTCCACGTCGATGAATTATCCCCCGTCCACGTAAACCCGAAGCGCTGCCCGCCCGCATACGTCGCGCGCGTCAACACAAATGGCCGCTCATTCGGACGCAGCTTCAGCAGCCCATCAAACGTGCCCCGCTCATTCTCCATCCCCACAATGTTGTGGATCTCCGCATGTGTAGCCGTGCGAGTTACAAATCCCGGCTCATCGATGCGATGAATATTATCGAGCGGCATCGTCTTCGCCGGCCCGTCAAATACAGACGGCTCGTTCATATCGTTCCAGAAGCCATCCACGCCATCTTTTACGAACTGCTCATACAGCCCTCCCCACCAGTCGCGCGTCACAGCACGCGTGAAGTCAGGAAAGACCGCATTCCCAGGCCACACAATGCCCACAAACTCGCTGCCGTCCGCCTTCTTTACAAAGTGATCACCTGCATGCCCCGTCTCATACGGCATGTAGTTCTCGCCGGTCACATGCGCAATGTGCAGATCGGTTATCAGCACCAGATGAAAGTGCTGCTTGTGCAGATCGGCAACGAAATCCGGAAAGCCGGGAAACTTCGTCGGGTCAACCGTGAACGGCCGGTTCCTGTACTGGTAGTCGATATCCATATACAGCACATCCGACGGAATCCTGTCCGCCCTCAACCGGTCCGCAACCTCGCGCACCTGCGACTCCGGCACGTAACTGTAACGCGACTGCTGGAACCCCAGCGACCACAACGGAGGCAGCGGCGGAGTTCCCGTCAGATAGATATACCCCGCGAGCACTTGCTTCGGCGTCGGCCCATAAATCACGTAATAATCCAGCGGTCCGCCCTCAGCGCCAAACGAATACGCATCGCGCGCCGACTTGCCAAAGTCGAACCACGTCCGCCACGTGTTATCGAGAAACAGCCCGTAACTCCGGCCGCCGCTGATCGAAATAAAGAACGGAATGCTCTTGTAAATCGGATCGGTCGCCTCCTGCGGCCCGACATCCGTATTCCAAAGCGTGTACGCCTGATCCCGACGATCAAACGTTCCTATCTTGTCGCCGAGACCAAAGAAGTGCGCATCCGCCGGCATCTCCTTCGACACCGTAAAGCCGCCGCGATTGAATTCCGCGGGCCGCCCCAGCGCATCCGCGCAGATCACATTGCCAGCAAGATCACGCACCACCAATCGCAGCGGACTCCGCTCCACCCGCACATCCAGCGCCGCCGTCTTGAATCCGACGTAAGCGGGATCCTGCGTGGCCCGCACATGCACCGACTTCGTCCGCGAAGCCGACAGCACCGCCCACGAAGCATCCTCAGGCAGCGTCGCCCCCGGTGAGACGCGCACGCGCAGCAAGTCATCGCGCAGCGCCGTAATCCGAATCTGCCCCGCGCCAGCCTGCACCTGTAACCCATCATCGAGCGCCTTCGCATCCGAAACCGAGTTCAGCACAGCCCGCGCATTCTGACCTGAACCAGCTTGTGCCGCCGCGGAACCGCCCACGGCGACCGCCGCCAAAGCAAATACCCACACAGCCAATCGATAGGAACGAGCCATAAGGAGCCTTTCGAACGCCCGAGCATGATACCACCGCTAGGCGGTCCCGGATTCGGTCACAAAATGCTGAAGCAGATTTCCTGACGCTAATCAGCATCTCATTGAGTCCTATATACTGACTCACGGTCCCAAGATGGCGACAGCACGAACAACGAAGAATCGCAATGCGTGGATTTGGGGTGGGGCGGCAATTGCTGTCGCGCTGGTCTTCTACATCGTGCATCTGGCTACGCGCACGACACTGCCGATTCGCGCGGCGGAGGTGGAGCGCAGCAGTCTGATAAGCACAACGTCTACCAATGGAAAGGTTGAGCCTACATCGTCTTTCGAGGCTCATGCCCCGTTTCCAGCCGTGGTGAAGGCGGTTTACGTGCACGAAGGCGATAGAGTCACCCCGGGCAAACTGCTGCTTCAGCTGGACGATACGGATGCTCTTTCCAAGCTGTCAGCGGCGATTGCTGCTCTCAGAGGCGCTCAGGCCAGCTACGACGCGACGATGAAAGGTGGCACACAGGAAGAACGCCTGTCGTTGAATGGAGACTTAACCAAGACGCAGATGGATCGCGATCAGGCGCAGCGCGATGTGGCTGCTCTGGAAAAATTGCAGGCGCAGGGCGCTGCTTCCGCGGCTGAAGTGGCGGCGGCCAAGGGTCGTCTCCAGTCGGCGAATGATTCTCTGGCGCTGCTCGAAAAGAAGAAGTCGGGTCGTTATGACGCGACGGACATTGCGCACGCGAAGGCTACGCTGGACGATGCACAGGCTGGGTACGCCGCAGCGCAGGAAGTGGTGAACCAGGCGAATGTGAAGGCCCCGTTTGCGGGGACTGTGTATTCGATCCCGGTGTCGAAGTCGGAATTCGTGCAGACGGGGGACAAGCTGCTGGCGATGGCGGACCTGACAAAGATGCAGGTGCGCGCGTATTTTGACGAGCCGGAGATTGCAAAGATCCGCGAGGGAATGCCCATTACGATTCGCTGGGACGCGATTCCGGACAAAGAGTGGCACGGGCATGTGGAACGTGTGCCTTCAACGGTCACTACCTATGGAACGCGCAACGTGGGGCAGGTGCTGATTTCGATTGACGATGCGGACAGCAAGCTATTGCCTAACACAAATGTTACTGTCACGGTGACGAAATCCAGTACGGAAAATGCGCTCAACGTGCCGCGCGATGCTCTGCATACAGAACAGGGCAAATCGTATGTGTACCGGGTGATTAATGGGAGATTGCGCCGAACTCCGGTCACAGTGGGCGCGTTGAACCTGACGCAGGTAGAGATAAGATCCGGCCTTCAAGAAGGCGAGACGGTGGCGCTGGGCACGACCAATGGGCAGCCGGTCAGCCAGGGCGCCCCAGTAGAGATTGTGCGGTGATGCGGCCGGCTCTGCGAATGATGGTGTCTGCACTTCTGCTGGCCGCAACGGGCATGGCGTCGGCTGACGTGCCTCCTTCAGTGTTGCTGGAGGCAGTGCGCGGCGACTTGACGCAAGGACGCGCCGATCAAGGCTTGCAGTCGCTCGGCCAAGTGCTGGCGCAGGATCCGCATAACGCGGAGGCGCATAACCTGCAGTGCCGTATCTATCTGCAGGAACAGCGGTGGGGCGACGCTATCAAGTCATGCCAGGCGGCGGTAAAACTGATGCCGGACAACAGCAGCTATCATCTTTGGCTGGCCCGGGCGCTGGGAGAGAAGGCGGATCGCGTGGCGTTTTTTACGGCGTTCAAGATGGCGAAGCAGATTCACGTGGAATTTGAGACGGCAGCGAGACTTGATCCGCATAGTGCCAGCGCTCTCTCGGACCTTGGCGAGTTTTATGTTGATGCCCCAGGAATCGTTGGCGGCGGAATCGAGAAGGCTGAGCCTGTTGCGCAGCAGCTGGAGGCGTTTGCTCCGGATCGCGCTCACTATCTCCGCGCCCGCATTGCGGAAAACCAGAAAGATTATGCGCGTGCTGAAGAAGAATACAAGGCAGCGATCTCCGCTTCGAAAGATCCTGCCGATGCGTGGATGGAGTTAGCGTCGTTTTACCGCAAGCGCCAGCGTTGGGATGACATGATCGAGGCGGTGCATAAGGGTGCGGCGCTGGATACACAGCATGGAGTGGCGTCGGCGGATGGAGCGTCGGTGCTGATTCGTGCCAATCGCGATCTGCCCTTTGCGCGGCAGTTGCTGGAGCAGTATCTGGCTTCGTCGGATAAGTCGGAGGATGCGCCTGCGTTTCAGACGCACGTTCAGCTGGGAAAACTGCTGAATGGCATGGGAGATGCTCCGGAGGCACAGCAGCAGTTTGCCGCGGCGGTGGAATTGGCAAAGGATTACCAGGCTGGTACGCAGGCGGCGACAAACAGTGGCAGATAGCGCGGAAACTGAAATCATTCCGGAAGCGCATAGAATCGGGACTTGCGGTTTGGTACGAGGTGGTTGCGGGTTGAGACGACTTTGCAAATGGGCGATGGTGAGTGCTGGTGCAGTGGTCTCCTGCTTCAGCGCAACGGCGCAGGTTTCGCTCTACACGGTGGCTGATCTAGCACTGCGGAATAGCACCTCGGTTCGTATGGCGACAGCGGATGTGATGCGCGCCGCGGCCGGTCTGACGGAGACAAAGGATGCTTACATCCCGAATCTTATTCTCGGATCGACGCTTGGCTATTCTTACGGCTTTCCTCTTGGCGAGCCCTCGGTTTTCAGCGTGACCTCGTCATCGCTGCTCTTCACCTTCGCTCAGCCCGATTACATTCGGGCGGCGCGAGCGGCCCTTCAGTCGGCACAGTTCAATTTGAAGGACAGCCGTGAGCAGGTCGTCCTGGATGCTTCGCTCGACTATATCCAACTGGACAAGGCGCAACAGATGCTGGCGGCGCTCGACCAGGAAGAACAGTGCGCAAATAAACTCGTGAGTATTGAAGAAGACCGGGTGCTTGCCGGAGTAGAAAACCGGATGGAGCTTACGAAAGCAAAGCTGACATCGGCGCGCATCAGCCTGAAGCGCATACATTTGCAGAATGACGCCGATCAGTTGCGGCAACAGCTGGCGCATCTTACCGGTCTCCCATCAACGAGTTTTGTCACGAATTCGCAAAGTATTCCATCAGCACCGCGCTCGTTAGCGGGAGACGAGGAGAATCAGCGGGCAACGAGGATGAATGCTCCGAGCGTGCAGGCGGCCCAGGCTAACGCAAAGTCGAAGATGTACCTGGCTTTCGGGGATTCCCGGCAGATTTTCCGTCCGCAGCTTGCGGTTGCAGGCGACTACAGCTTGTTCGCCAAGTTCAATAACTACGATCAGTACTTCCGGGCGTTCCAGTACAACAACTTCGGCATCGGTATTCAGATCAGGGTTCCGCTTTTCGATGCAACAGTAAAAGCCAAGGAGCGCATGTCCGCGGCGGATGCAGCCCATGCCTTTGCTCAGGCCGACCAGACGCGCGACGTTGCTGACGAGCAGATTTTCCAATTGCAAAAGAACATGACCGAGCTGACCGCGCAGCAAAGGATTGCGCAACTGCAGGCCGAACTGGCGCAGGAGCAGCTGGACGCCATCAGCACGCAGTTGAACAGCGGCAGCGGCTCGCCAAACGGCCCATTGCTTTCGCCAAAAGATGAGCAGCAGGCGCGTATTCAGGAGCGCCAGCGGTATGAGGATGTGCTCGATGCGAACTACTCAGTGCTGCGCGCGGAACTGAATCTATTGCGATCGACGGGGAGCATTGAGGACTGGGCAAAATCGGGGCCGAAATAATTTTTGGCCCTCGATTTTTCTTCGATTCCTGTAAGTGGCTGAGACTTCTAGCGATATCCGTAATGTGCTTTTGCGGGTATCTGCGGGAGCACCTCGAAAAGGCCCTAAAAGTACTTCGGATGTTACACTTAGGTATACGCCAATGCCTTTAAAAACACTGTTTCTGAACCCGCCTTCCTTTGAGAATTTTGATGGTGGCGCCAGCTCACGCTGGCCGGCCACGCGTGAGATTGAGTCGTACTGGTACCCGGTGTGGCTGGCCTATCCGGCTGGCATGCTGGAGGGGTCGAAACTGCTGGACGCGCCTCCGCACCACGTCTCTGCGACGGAGACGATCGAAATTGCGAAGGGCTATGAGTTTCTCGTCCTGTTCACCAGCACTCCGGGCTGGACGGGCGACCAGAAGCTGGCGGAAGCGATCAAGCGCGCCAATCCTTCGATCCGCATTGCCTTTGTTGGACCTCCGGTCACGACTTCGCCTGACCGCGCTCTGAATGAGTGCGAGGTGATCGATTTTGTTTGCCGCCGCGAGTTTGACTTCTCGACGGTTGAGTACGCGAACGGTAAGCCGCTCGACGAGATTCTAGGCATCAGCTACCGCAAGGATGGCAAGGTAGTGCACAACCCCGACCGCCCGCAGGTGGACAACCTGGACGCGCTGCCTTGGGTTACTGATATTTATGCGCGCGACATGGACGTGACGAAGTACAACGTGCCATTCCTGCTGCATCCTTATGTTTCGCTGTACTCGACGCGCGGATGCCCGGCGCAGTGCACCTTCTGCCTGTGGCCGCAGACGCTTTCGGGTCACGCATGGCGCAAGCGGTCTTCGGACGACGTTGCGGCGGAGATGGCGCATGCGAAGGAACTCTTTCCACATGTGAAGGAATTTTTCTTCGACGATGACACCTTCAACATTCAGAAGGCGCGCACGGTTGAGCTTTGCGCGAAGCTGAAGCCGCTTGGTTTGACGTGGTCCTGCACATCGCGCGTGACTACCGACCGCGAGACGCTGAAGGCGATGCGCGAGGCCGGTTGCCGCTTGCTGATTGTCGGCTATGAGTCGGGCGATCCGCAGATCCTGAAGAACATCAAGAAGGGTGCGACGGTTGAGCGCGCACGCGACTTTACGCGCGACTGCCACGACCTGGGACTGACGATTCACGGCGACTTCATTCTCGGGCTGCCGGGCGAGACGAAGGAATCGATTCGCAACACGATCAACTTTGCCAAGGCCCTGGACGTCGAGACGATTCAGGTTTCGATTGCGCACGCGTATCCGGGCACGGAGTTTTACGATTACGCGAAAGAAAACGGCTTCATCATCAACAACGGCGCGATGGTGGACGAAGAAGGCCATCAGCTGGCGCACATTGAGTATCCGGGGCTGCCAACCGAATACGTGCTGGAGATGGTGCACCGCTTCTACGACGAATACTACTTCCGTCCGAAGGCTGCGTGGCGCGTGGTGAGCAAGGCGATTGTGAACCGCGATGTGCCGCGTCTCTACCAAGAGGCGAAGTCGTTCCTGAAGTTGCGTTCACAGCGGAACAAGATTGTGAAACAGAAGAAGCAGGAAAAAGCCAGCGGGGCGAAGCCTGTTGGCGCTGAAGTTTAGTCGCTGATACTCAGAGATTAAGGAACATTCCGGCCAGCCTTGCGCTGGCCGATTTCTCTTCTATGATGCGAAGCACCATGACATTCCGGCGATATCTGGTGCTGGCGTTTGTCACTGTCTCTGCCCCGCTGGGCGATACTCTCCTCGACATCGGGATGAAGAAGGTCGGGCCGGTTTCGCTGGCTCATCTCACTACACTTTTTCATGCAGTGAGCACGCCGTGGGTCGCGTCGGGCATTGTGCTTCTGATTGGATTTTTCGCTTCGTATCTGACGGCGCTGTCGTGGGCTGACCTGACGTTTGTTCTTCCTGCTACATCATTCGGAAATGTGATTGTTGCTCTGCTGGCACGGTTCTGGCGGCATGAGCAGATCTCGCTGTCGCGATGGATGGGTATTCTCTTGATTACTGCGGCGGTGGGGTTCGTTACACGTGGGCCGTCATATACAGAGCATGAGAAACCGGCTACCGCCCTGGATATAGAAAAGGTATGCCAGTGATAAGTGGGCTGCATCATTCCGGACTGGCGAATGCTGCGATGATCGCGAGCATCGTGGTCGCTGCGACCATCGGCGATGTGTTGATTGCATCGGCGATGCGCCAGATTGGCGATCTGGATGAGATCAAGGCTGAGTCGGGGCTTCTCGGCGCGATCAGAGCGGTTGTTACGAATACCCGCTTCTTCATTGGTGTAGCGGCGATGGCACTGAGCTTCTTTTCGCTGCTCTTTTCTCTAAGCCATGCGGATTTGAGCCTCGTGGCGCCTGCCTCCGCATCGTTGACCGTCGTGACGAATACGATTGCGGGCAAGCTCTTTCTGAAAGAGAACGTTGATAAACGGCGGTGGCTGGCGGCGCTGTGTGTTTGCCTTGGCGTGGTTCTGCTGGCTCGCTAGGCTCCTGTCTACATCGTTACTGCCAGGTTGCGTTGCTCTTTCCGTTTAGAGCGCGGTCGAGACTGGTTGCGGCGCTGATCAATGCCAAATGCGTGAAGGCCTGCGGGAAGTTTCCCAGGTGCTGACCGCTGCTTCCTAACTGCTCGGAGTAAAGGCCCAGATGGTTGGCATAGCCGAGCATCTTGTCGAAGAGCAGACGCGCTTTTTCGAGCTGATGCGAACGGGCGAGGCACTCGATGAACCAGAAGGAACATGCGGTGAAGCTGCCTTCCTGGCCACGCAAGCCATCGACGGAATTGACCCTAGTATCGTAGCGATAGACGAGGCTGTCTTCGGTGAGGGTCTTTTCGATGGCGTCCATAGTAGAGAGCCAGCGTGGATCGACGGGGCTGATGAAACGCATGAGCGGCATCAGCAGAGCAGATGCATCGAGGCAGTTGGATCCCTGATACTGCACGAATGATTTTTGCGACTCGTCCCAGAAATTGGTAAAAATGTCGTCGGATATGGCGTCGCGTGTGGTGAGCCAGTCCGCGTAGGATCCTGCCAGCGAGCGTTTGCGGCCGAGGCGAATGGCGCGATCGAAGGCGACCCAGCACATGAGACGCGAATGCAGGAAATTGCGACGGCCGCCGCGCACTTCCCAGATGCCCTCGTCGGGGCGTTTCCAATTCTTGCTCAGCCATGCGAGGACGCGGTGCACTCCCTGCCAGTCGTCGTACGAGATGCCATCTCCGTATTTATTCGAGAGATAGATGGCGTCCATGAGTTCGCCATAGATGTCGAGCTGGAGCTGATTGGAAGCACCGTTGCCGATGCGGACGGGACGCGAGTTATCGTACCCCTTGAAGTTTTCGAGGATGACTTCGTCGAGTTCCTGATTCCCGTCGATGCGATACATGACTTGCAGTGGGCCATGCTCTGCGTCGTCATGCAGGCGATCGCGCAGCCAATTGGTGAAGGAGCGCGCTTCTTCGGTGAAGCCGAGACGCATGAAGGCGTAGAGGCTGAAGGCGGAGTCGCGCAGCCAGGTGTAGCGGTAGTCCCAGTTGCGCTCGCCGCCGATTTGCTCGGGCAGTCCGAATGTGGCGGCGGCTATGAGCGAGCCGTATTTCTGGCTGCAATGGAGCTTCAGGGCCAATGCGGATCGGTTGACCATCTCGCGCCAGCGGCCTGAGTAGTTGGAGCGTGCAATCCATTCGCGCCAGTAGTGTGCGGTTTGATCGAAGTGATTTTCGATAGCTTCGGGATTGAGAATTTTTGCACGGCGAGAGCTTTCGCCGAAGGTGAAGGTGGCAGTCTCGCCCGCCTTGAGCGTGAAGGTGGCGACGGCATCGGCGCCGTCGAGCGCAATGGGAACGCTGGCGTGCAGGGTCATTCGCGGGCACGATGCGCAATCGGGTTCGAAGTGGATGCTGTCCTGCTCCGCGCGCGCGATGTGCTCGTTGCGCGCGTAGTTGAAACGCGGCGCGCAGCGCATGCGGAACTGGATTTCGCCTTTGATGACGCGCACCATGCGGATGATCTGGTGGGCGTAGATCTCGCCTTTCTTTCCGGCGAGGATGGGCATGAAGTCGGTGATCTCGGCTACGCCGGAGTCGGAGAGGAAGCGCGTGAGCAGGATGTTGGTGTCGGGAAGATAAAGCTGCCTGGTGCGCTGATTTTCGAGCTCGGCCCAGATGCAGAAAGAGCCGCCCTTTTCGTTGTCGAGCAGGGCCGCGAAGACGGTTGGCGAGTCGAAGTTCGGGAAGCAGAAGAAGTCGATGGAGCCTGCCATGCTGACGAGCGCGATGGAGCGCATGTTCCCGATGATGCCGTAGTTTTCTATCGGCTGCCCAGCCATGTTCACCTCAGGTATCTATGGCTTAGATGTTTCGAGGTAGCTAAAAGGGTGAGGCTGAATGCGAAATCATTTGAAGAGGCGCATCAGGCCGGTGGGCGGCAGGTCGGGCTGGAGGAATTTCTGGGTGTTGTTTGAGGATTGCGTCAGGGCCTCGGCGGCGAGGTAGCCGCTGCGGGCCGCGCCTTCCATGGTGGCGGGCCAGCCGCTTGCAGTCCAGTCGCCGGCGAGGAAGATGTTGGGCCACGGGCTCTGTGATGTTGGACGGATCTTGTCGAGTTGCGGGCGGATGGAGAAAGTCGCGCGGACTTCTTTCGTGACTGCGCCTTTGAGTAGCTTGGCTTCTCGCACCATGGGAAAGAATAAGGCTAGTTCTTTGAGGGCGAGGTCAATGAGTTCCTGGCGCTGCATGGGGATGACGGAGCGGAGGACGCTGATGACGACTTCAATGTAATAGCCCTGCTCTGCGTGGCGCTGCGGTTGCAGTTTTGATTTGTTGAAGAGCCACTGGATGGTGGTGTCGAGCATGGAGGCGTGTTCGAGATCGGTGATTTCGCGGTCGAACCAGAGATGGATGGCAGCGATGGGCGCGTGGCTGAACTGGCTTACCTGCTCGGTGAGGGCTTCTTTGCCGGGGGCTTCGGGTAGCGTTGGCAGGAGCTTTGCCATGGCTTCAAATGGAACGGCGAAGATGATGGCGTCGCTGACGAATCGCTCTGTTTCGGTTTCGATGGCCCACTGCTGGTTCTGGTCGTCTCGTTTGATTTGCGTGACGCTGGTGCGCAGATTGATTTCGGCTCCGCGTGCATTGAGCGATTGCAGGGCGTGGCCGTAGAGATCGCTTAACGGAACCGATGGGATAGCCATGCGGCCTGCTTCGGGCGAGCGCAGGAATAATTCGCGGCAAACTTTTGCGGCGTAGTGGACCGAAGTCTTGTCTAGTTCTTCGTTTAAGGCTGCGAAGAGAACCGGCTCCCAGAAACGCTTGATGGCTCCGGGGGTCTGCTTGTGTCGGGCGAGCCAGTGCGCGAAGTTCTCTTCTGTATCGTCGGGGATTCCGGTGATGAAGTTGTTGAGGCCGCGTGCTATGGCGATCTTGTCGGCGAGTGAGAAGGCGTGCGCCGTTAGAAAACCAAGACTGTTGTGCAGCGGTGCCGGCAGCGGCGCTGGACTCAATACGCTGCGGCGGCCGCCGGGCTCGATCATGGTGATCTCGTCGAACCAACGGAGCTTGTCGAGTGCGCCGATGCGCCGGTAGAGGTCGATGAGATTGGTGCAGCAGCCGAAGAGCAGGTGCTGGCAGTTGTCGATGATTTCGCCGGTGCCGGGATGCTCATAGGAGGATGCGCGACCGCCGACGTAGGGGCGGCGCTCGATGAGGCGGACTTTGTAGCCGCAATCGGCGAGTGCCTGCGCGGCGGCGAGTCCGGCGACACCTGCGCCGATGACTGCAACGGACTCGATACGGCGGGCTGCTTCGGGCATCTCTAGTTGTTGCCTCGCAGGCGATTGGCCAATGTGCGGAACAGTCCACGTGCGAGTATGGCTAACTTTGTGATCGTCGGGACGGAGACTCGCTCACTAAATACATCGAAATTCTTAGCCTCAATACGACGGAGCAACGAGTGATAAATCGTGATCAGGACCCAGAGAGCCGGGCGAGAGTCGGCTGCGATGAGCGGCAGAAGGGCTTCGCCTGATTTGTAATAGCGTTCGGCACGATTTGCTTCGAACTCAAGAAGCTCGCGCTGGTTGAGCGTCAGATGGCGGCCGTTTTTAAGCTGCTGGATTTCCTTGATCGTTACGCCAAAGCGCTCCATGTCTTCTAATGGGAGATAGATACGGTCGCGTTCGGCGTCTTCTTTGACGTCGCGGAGAATGTTGGTGAGCTGGAAGGCGATGCCGGTTTCTTCAGCCAGCTTTTCGGCGCTCGGATCGGTGTATTCGAAGATGCGGATGCAGACCAGGCCCACGACAGAAGCGACGTAATAGCAATAACGGTAAAGATCGTCGAAGGTCTCATACGTATCGAAGCTTAATTGATGAACGGAGTTGCTGCCGGGCGCGTCATGATTGGCGTGCGAATGCAGGTCCATCGCAGTTCCCTGCACCAGCTGATCCAATAAGTCCGTTGTTATGTGGAAGCGTGACTGTGCATCGCGCAATGCAATGAATACGGGGTCTTCAGTGCTTTCGCCTTGTGCCGCTTGATGCCATGCTTCAAGCCATGTGTTGAGATCTGCGCGGCGCTCGTCGCGTAACTTTGTCTCGTCGTCGGAGAGATCGTCGGCATGACGCATGAAGGCGTAGACGGCGCAGATGGCATTGCGCTTGGCTTCAGGAAGAGCCACGAACGCGTAGTAAAAGTTTTTTGCCTCTCGGCGTGCGATCTGTCGGCAGACCGCGTACGCCTGTTCGACACTTGGGGTCACGCAGCGCTCCGCCCGAAGAACTTGCCGCTGAGTGCCCGGAGAAGGAGTGCGACTTTCTTGCCTTTGGAGATGGAGGGGCGCACGCGGAGGACGTTGTAATCCTGCTGCTCGATGGCATTGAGGATTTCGAGGCCGCCTCGGCTGAAGAGGTCAAGATCGACAGCAAGTTCGCGGTCGACCATTTGGGTCAGCGGCATGCCCTGCGCGAACATCTGGCGCGCGTATTCCACTTCATAACGCATCAGCTCGCGGAATTGCGGCGTGAAGTTGCGGCTTGCGATGGTTGCTTCGTCGACGCCGAAGCGACGCATGTCGGCGAACGGAAAGTAGATGCGGTCTTTTTCGTAGTCGACGGTTACGTCCTGCCAGAAATTGGCGAGTTGCAGTGCGGAGCAGGTGTGGTCGGATAGGGCGAAGCGCTCAGCGTCGCGGTAGCCGCAGGCGTAGAGCACGAGATGGCCGACTGGATTTGCTGAGTAGTGGCAGTAGTGGAGGACGTCGTCCATTGTCTCGAAGCGCGTGACGGTTTGGTCCTGGCGGAAGGCTACGAGCAGATCAGCGAACGGGTCTTTGGGGATTTCGCAGATCCGAATTGTTTCAGCGAGAGCTACGAATACCGGATGACGGGCTTCGCCACGATAGCAGGCGTCAAGTTCTTCTCCCCAGAGATTGAGTAATGCCAGTGCCTGCTCGCGGTTTCCTACTTCGTCGCCGAGGTCGTCGGAAATGCGGCAGTAGGCATAGATGCTGTGGAAGTGCGGGCGCAGACGTTTGGGCAGAAACCACGAGGCCACGTGGAAATTTTCGTAGTGCGTTTCGGCAAGGCGCTGGCAGTAGGCACGCGCTTCTTCGAGTGTGGGGGCTTTCTCGGGGATGCGATATTCCTGCGGGAGCGCGGCCCAGCCTTTTTCTATCAGTTCACTTTGTGTTGTATCTGCAGTCATTAGCTCTAGCTATTTCCAGTTAAACAGCAGGTTGAATCCACGTACCACGCCTCAGCCTTCATCGCTGAGATTCTTCCTCCCGTTGGTCGTCAGAATGACGCTGAAACTGAGGAAGATCTTACTCGCATACTTGTTCTTAGTTTAAGGGATGATGGCAGTTTTGATGTCGTTGGAGCGGTCCATCAGTTTGCGAAAGACCTTATCGAGACTGGCCAGTGGCGCCCGCCCGGTGATGTACTCGCGGCAGTTGAATTGTCCGCTGGTAATCAGCTCAAAAGCCCGGCGGGCGGTTGCGGGCGTGTGATGGAAGCTGGCCTTGAGCGTGATGTCGTTGTAGTGGAGACGGTTGGTGTCCAGCTCAACTTTGGTTCCGGCGGCGCATCCTCCGAAGAAGTTGACGACCCCTCCCTTGCGAACCATCTCTACCGCCTGCTGCCAGGTTGCCGGAATGGCCACGGCTTCAATGGCGACATCCACACCGCGGTGATGGGGAGTAAGTTTACGTACGGCGGCAACCACGTCTTTTACTGCGGTGGTTTGCACGACGTGTTCTGCGCCGAAAACCTTTGCGGCTTCGACCTGTTCATCGCGTTTCACCACGGCGATGACGTGCATTCCGACGAGTTGCGCGGTGTGGATGAACATCAGGCCGATGGGGCCTGCTCCGATGACCACAACTGTGTCACCAGGCAACGCGTTGGTTTCTTCGAGGCCGCGGACAACGCATGCCAGAGGTTCGGTGAGCGCGGCATGCTCGAAGCGAACGCCGTCGGGAACGTGCAAGGTGTTCTTCTCGACGATGCGCGCGGGAATGCGGATGTATTCGGCGTAGGCGCCATTGTTGAAGAGCAGATCGTCGCAGAGGTTCTGCTGATTATGTCTGCAGTAGTAGCAGGCATCGCAGGGCGCGGAGTTCAATGCGACTACACGGTCTCCGACTCGAAAATCCGTTACGCCTTTCCCGGCTTCGACTACGATACCTGCGAGTTCGTGACCGAAGGGGATGGGCGGTTTAAGCATTTTGGCGTGATAGCCGCGGCGGTAGACTTTGAGGTCGGTGCCGCAGGTCAGCGCTGCGGAAACGCTGACGACTATCTCCCCTGCGCCGGCTGACGGAACGGGAAGCTGCTCGATACGCAGGTCTTCTTTCCCGTAAAGCACAGCGGCAGTCATTTGGTTCGCCATATCTTTCTATTTTCTCAGATTCGGCTGAATAAAGACTTTCATCGACACAGCTGTTGGATTGGATGCTAAATCAATTGCTTCAACCGCCTGCTCCAACGGGAACCGGTGCGAGATGAGTTGGGTCAGGTCGAATCCGTTACTGTAACCGTCGAAGACTAACTTTGCGCCTTCATCCTGAATTTCAACTGAAGCACTGTATGAGCCTAGCAGGGTTTTCTCATCCATGCAGACGGCGGCTGGGTCAATGATAGCGTCACCGTGCTGGGTTTGGGCGAAAAGTAATATGCGTCCGCCGGGGCGGGCTGCGTCCATGGCGACGCGGATGAGGTTGTTGCCGCCGAAAGCGAGGATAACGGCATCGGCTCCGCGGCCTTGGGATTCGCGCCTGGCTACTTCGATTAAGTTTTCCATCGCTGCGTCGATGGGGTGCTTGAGGCCGTAGGCTGCGGCGATGGCGTGGCGCTCGGGATAGAGGTCGGAAGTGAGGACTTTCGCTCCGGTGCGGGCGGCGAGGGCGGCCAGCATGATTCCGATAGGGCCCTGTCCGATGACCAGCACGGTTTCGTCGGGGGCGAGGTTCAGGTTCTTGATCGCCTTGAGGCAGGTATTGACCGGCTCGACGAAGGCGGCTTGCTCGAAGGGGACGCCGTCGGGGATTTTTACCAGACCGCCCATCGAGACAATCCAGTCCATGACGCGGACGTATTCGGCGAAGCCTCCGCCGGAGGCTTCGAAGCCTGCGGTGCAGCCGACCTTCTTGTAGGTTGCACACTGAGCGAAGGTCTTCTTGCGGCAGTAGTAACACTTGCCGCAGGGGATGTGGTGGAAGACCATGACACGGTCGCCGATGGCGAAGTTCTCCACGCCCTCGCCGGTTTTGACGATGGTGCCTGATGTCTCGTGGCCGAAGATGCGCGGGGCCGAGTGCGAGCCGGTATGGATCTTCTTGAGGTCGGTTCCGCAGATGCCGCAGGAGTGGACGCGGATAAGGACCTCGCCGGGGCCTATTTCCGGGACAGGGACGGTCTCGATGCGGATGTCGTTGACTGCGCGGTAGACTGCGGCCAGCATCGTCGCGGCGATGGTCTCGCTCGCTGAGGCAGGCGCATTGCTGGTAATTGTCGCCATGGTTGTTACTACTAGATTACAGCGTCTTGCCCAGAGATTCAGTGACCAAGCGTGCGAGATTCGCGGCCGCGGCCTGGCTCTGTGTGCCTAGCTGTTTAAGCGCAGCCCAGTATTTCGGGTGGAGCAGAGCATAGGCTACGAAGGCGGGCATTTGCAACTGGCCATCGTTGCCGAGGAAACGATTAAAATCGGGGAGGTTGTCGTTGTAGCCGTCGGAGACGCCTTTGAGGCAGTAGAACGGCAGATTGTGGGCGGCGGCGATTCGGGCTATTGCTGCTGCTTCCATATCGACCAGCGGAGCCTGATATTTCTCGGCGAGAGAGCGTTTTTCGTCGGGGCGGGCTACGTGGTCGAGGGTTACGAGACGCTGGCCTTCTTTTGAGGCAGTTGTGTAGCGCTCTCCAGTCGTGCTGTCGATGACCTCAGCGATGACGCAGGCTGCGGGAGGCTTGAGGCCGCAGGAGAGCGCTCCGCACCAGCCGTAGGAGACGAGGATGTCTGGCTTGCTCTCGGCGAGGACTAGCTCGCAGGCTCGGGTCGCGGCTTCGGCACCCATTCCGCTGGCTGTGGCGACGCATTCGGTTTCACCCATCCGGCCTTTCCATGTGTTGCCATTGCGCTGCCAGCTCTTGACGAGCGGCTTTAGTTCTCCGGGGAGGGCGGCGATGATGCCGATGCGCTTCATGGGGCGTATCCGTTGGCGCGGAACCAGTCGATCGCGGCGCGCAGGGCGGGATAGACGGGAACCTGGCGGAAGCCGAGGTCGCGGACGGCTTTGGCTGGCGAGGCGAACATCTTTTTCTTGCCCATGCGGACGGCTTCTACGGTTGCTCGCGGCTCTTTGCCAAGGATGCGGCCCGTGACGGTTTCGTCGAAGAAGGCGAAGGCCATGGCTACGGCGTGCGGGACTTTGGTTGTCGGCGAAGGGAGGCCGGTGATGGCGGACATCTTGTCAAGGATCTGCTTCAGGGTCAGGTTTTCGCCGCCGAGGATGTAACGCTCGCCGGGAGTCCCCTTTTCGATGGCGGCAATGTGAGTATGCGCAACTTCTTCTACATCAACGAGATTGAGGCCGGTATCGACGTAGGCGGGGAATTTTTTGTTCAGGAAGTCGACTACGATGCGGCCGGTGGGGGTGGGCTTGATGTCTCCGGGGCCGATGGGGGTGGTGGGGTTGAGGACCATCACTTCCTGTCCGTCATAGGCGGCTTTGAGAGCTTCCTGCTCGGCGAGGAACTTTGAGCGCTTGTAGTGACCGATCATATCGGCGAGGGAGACGGGCGTGTTCTCGTCGACGATGGTGCCATCGGTCTTGAAACCCATGGTGGCCACGCTGGAGGTGTAGATGACGCGGCGGACGCCCTCTTCGCGGGCGATGCGGAGCAGCTCGCGGGTGCCGTCGACGTTGACGGCGTACATCTGTTTCGGGTCGCGGACCCAGAGGCGATAGTCGGCGGCGACGTGGAAGACGAAGTCGCAGCCGCGGATGCCGAGGCGGAGCGATTCGGGGTCGAGCAGGTCGCCGGTGATGGTGGTCAGCGCGGAAGGCGCGGCCATTCCGGCGAGATTTGAGAGATTGCTGGACTTGCGGACGAGGAGGCGGAGGTCTGCTCCCTGGCTGGCAAGGACTTTGGCTACGTGACTGCCGACGAATCCGGTGGAACCTGTGACAAATACTTTCATTCTGACTTCGATCTCCGGGGGGATCCTCCCCCTGCTTTTGTACGGAGATCTTTTATTATCAATTACTTATAAAGCAAAACTTTACGGGAATCGTTTATTTTCAATGACTTAGATGACTACACCGTACGGAATCGTTTATTTTCAGCAATTTACGGAGAAATCGCGATCAAATCGGCCTCTGACTTGGAGTCCTCTCTGAAATCAGTTCCCTATATCTAGGATACCCGATCAGAAAGAAATATACGCCAAATGCATGGCTGCGGAAGTGCTTTCCGATGAAAGAGTTAGAGAGAATGTTTCGTAAAAGGGACTTGACAAAGATTGCTGTGGATTTCCAGAGAGGCTATTTTCTTGGGGTGGGGCGTTTGCAGGACCGCCTGCCAGAAAAGGCCGTTTTGAGGCGAATTGTTGCGGATTAGCCTAGTAAAAGGCGCACATGGAGATGTCTCTTCCCTCGATCGTGGCTATCTTTCTTGAGCCGCGATAAATCTGCACGGCATGCCGGCTGGTAATTTCCAGACGGTCTCCCTGCTGAAGGATGGCGGTGAGGTCGGTGGCTTCGGTTGATATCAGATCTTGCTGAGTGTAGGCAATTGACTCATTCAACAGGGGTGTGCGGAAAAGGTGAAGACCCCTTGTTTCGGTGTAGAGCACGTTTGTCTGCTGCAAGGCGACGAACCTTCTCGCCCAGTCGGCGTCGCAGCGGGCCAACATGCTGAAGGTTCGATCAGCTACTGCGGCGGCGACGGGACAGCGGAAGGAGCAGGGGAAGAAGCTCAGCAGCGAGTATCCGAAGTACTGCGCTGTGTAGTTGAGCCGCCAATCGCAGGGTGTGTTGGTTGGGGTGTTTTCGAGCACGTAGGGAATGAAATCGTACTGCCTCTCTGCTGCTGAAGATTTGTGCTTGTCGAAGGCTTCGCGGCAACAGGCGGGAATGCCCAGCAGCGCTCCGAAGAGGTCGTCTTCGCCTGCTTCGTCGAGCATCTGGCCTGTCTCGGCGAGAGTTGCGTCGACAGCGATGTAGACGTTGCTGACTGCGCCCGGTTCATCGGGTTCGGCTGCTCTCTCCACTTGATTAGCCCAGCCGCCTTTTCCGTGGTCGGGGCGGAGGATCCAGGGATGCTTGCTGATGGCGATTTGGAATCCGTGGCGGACG
>Ga0209139_10000006_pt1 | contig 45795 bp, 33 predicted proteins | sample BogFormECP14_OM3_FD_188246 | JGI IMG/M metagenome (GOLD analysis project Ga0209139, IMG submission 188246) | Bog forest soil microbial communities from Calvert Island, British Columbia, Canada - ECP14_OM3 (SPAdes) (version 2) | ecosystem: Environmental > Aquatic > Freshwater > Wetlands > Bog ...
GGTAGAATAATTTCTTGATGAGGAATATGTAGAAGTTCAAATCTTCTTTGGCTTAAAACTTTAAAATGGTTAGCTGGCTAGTTCTAGTTCTAGTTCTAGCGCAACAACGCCTCTAATTAATTAACTACTAATCCTAAGTTTGTATTGTTATAGTGTCAGCTGGCGCTAGCGCTGCGGGCTAAACGTTAGCGGCTGGCGGCTAGCGCCATTTAGTGTTGCGCTGCCGCGCCGCGCACCAAGTATTTATTATTTTAAATTTGATATTAGATCAAATTTTAATCAAGCAAAAGCCAAACAAATAATACATAAAAATAAAATGAGAGTATTAAAAAGCCACGTTTTACTTAGACTATTGAATTCGTATTTAGTAGATTCTCCTCAACCTTCTAATTTATCTTATATGTGAAATTTCGGTTCTCTATTAGGTGTATGTCTAATAATACAAATTTTAACTGGAGCCTTTTTAGCTATGCATTATCAAGCTAATGTTGATTTTGCTTTTAATTCTGTGGAACATATAATGAGAGATGTTAACAATGGTTGAATTATAAGATATACACATGCTAATGTTGCTTCATTTTTCTTTATTTTTGTTTATATGCACGTAGGTAGAGGATTATACTATGGTTCATATAAATCACCAAGAATTTTAGTATGAACTATTGGAGTAATTATACTTATCCTTATGATGGCAATAGCTTTCTTAGGTTATGTGTTACCTTATGGGCAAATGTCTTTATGAGGTGCTACTGTTATTACTAATTTATTATCTGCTATTCCAATCTTTGGACATGATATTGTAGAATTAATTTGGGGTGGCTTTTCAGTATCAAATGCTACTCTGAATAGATTTTTTTCATTACATTATATTTTACCTTTTTTATTAGCTGCTTTAGCTGTAGCACATATGATCGCTATTCATGTACACGGATCTAATAATCCTAATGGTGTATCTTCTAATGCAGATAGATATGCTATGCATCCTTATTTTACTTTTAAAGATCTTGTAACTATTTTTTTATTCTTCTTAATATTATCTATTATTGTATTCTTCTATCCTAATTTATTAGGACATAGTGATAACTATATTCCAGCAAATCCAATGAGTACTCCAGCTTCAATTGTTCCTGAATGATATTTACTTCCGTTCTATGCAATTTTAAGATCTATTCCTAATAAACTATTAGGAGTAGTAGCTATGTTCGGATCTTTATTAATATTATTAATATTACCAATAACAGATTTATCTCGTATTAGAGGAAATCAATTTAGACCTGCAATGAAATTAGCTTTTTGATTCTTTGTTGTTGATTTTATAATTTTAATGTGAATTGGAGCAATGCATCCGACTGAACCGTATTTAACTATAGGTCAGTTTGCTACTGCATTCTATTTTATTTGATTTTTAATCTTAGTTCCCTTTATAGGATTAATTGAAAATACATTATTTGATTGCGCCGGCAGCTAGCGGTACTAAGCGGCAGCTAACAGTCTGCCGCACACTAGCGCTGCAAGCGCTTGGCCAAGTAAGGTTAGCCAGCTTCTAAATTTATAACCCCCTCTTGTTAGCGCTGCTAACTCTAGCTAACTGGCGCTTAAAAGTATAAATATATCTTTACAACTGAGCAGCTCAGCTGCTACCACAGCTCCAGCGCGAACGCGCGGGTAATCAATGACGCGGAGATTAGCCTAGCGCTAGCGGCTGGCGCCAGGCTCTAGCCATCTAGCACTAGTTTTATTCTAAGTAACTAACTGTAAACGTATTATGCGCTTACTTAATGATTTATCCTTGCGTTGGCGGCGCTAGCCTACTGCTTGCCGCCTTGCGCTAGCTGGCTAATCGCTGATCGAAATGTTAGCGCAAGTGCTAACGTAACCTAATCGTCAGTATTCTTACGCTGCTTCCTGCGTGCAGGAGCTTAAGCTTTGGGCGCTAGCTAATTAATCGCTAGCGGCGCCAACTGTTAGTGCGCGGGCAGCGAAAATTAAATAATTCAAAAAGCAAATGAAAACTAATACAATTAGAACTCAATTTCAAGCTTTTCCTTTTCATTTAGTTGATCCTTCTCCTTGACCAATTTTAGTTAGCTTTTCAGTTTTTTCTATGGCTATTGGAGCTGTAATGTATATGCATGGGTTTTCTTATGGGGGTTATTTATTAAATTTAGGGTTCATTCTTACAGTTTATGGAATGATTCTTTGATTCCGAGATGTTATTTCTGAAGGTACACTATTAGGTTGCCACACAAAAGAAGTTAAAACTGGTTTGATTATAGGTGTTGTTCTATTTATAGTAAGTGAAGTATTTGCTTTTTTATCTATATTTTGGGCCTTTTTTCACTCTAGTTTATCTCCAGCAATAGAAATTGGAGGTTATTGGCCTCCGATGGGAATAACTCCTTTAGATGCTTTCGCTATACCTTTACTAAATACTTTTTTATTATTATCATCTGGAGCTTTTGTTACATATGGTCATCATGCTTTAATAGCTGGAAATAGAAAAGGAGCAATAATTGGTACAATTTTTACAATAATACTAGCTATAGTCTTTACTGCTTTACAATATTTTGAATATTCAGAAGCCGCTTTCACGATGTCAGATAGTGTTTATGGTTCAGCTTTTTATGCTTCTACAGGTCTACATGGATTTCATGTTATCATAGGTACAATTTTTATATCTGTAGGATTATTTAGAATAATTAATTATCATCTAACTGATACACATCACCAAGGACATGAAGCTGGTATTTTATATTGGCACTTTGTAGATGTCGTTTGGCTATTCTTATTTATGGCTGTTTATTTCTGGGGAGGTGCTTAACTGCTGGGCGCTAGCTGCTTAGCACCCCTAGCTGCCGCCAGCGCTAGAACCAGCGCCTAGCGCCGAGCACTTGCGCTGCGCTCTGACAGGTGCTCGAGCTCGAGTGGCGTTTAGCTGCTAGAGACTATTGCGCTAGCTGCCGCAGCTAGCTGCCGCAACTAAGCTAAATACTTAATTATTAAATAATCTATAAGGATTTAAACAAGAAGTGCTAGCTGCCGCTAGCATTAAAGCAATAGCAAATATGAATTTATCTATAATTTTATTTTTAATTGGAATATTAGGTTTCATTTTAAATAGAAAAAATATATTATTAATGATAATGGCGATAGAAATAATGTTACTTTCTGTAACCTTATTAGTATTAATTAGCTCATTTGGTTTTGATGATAATGTAGGTCAAACATTTAGTATATATATTATTTCTATAGCGGGTGCCGAATCCGTAATTGGATTAAGTATTTTAGTAGCATACTATAGATTAAGAGGAAATATCTCACTAAGAACATAATGTATTTATCTATTTTAATTTTACCTTTATTAGGTTCCTTTGTATCAGGGGTTTTTGGTCGAAAAATAGGTATTTTTGGATCACATTTATTAACATGTACTTGTTTAATAATAGCATCCTGTTTAGCTACTATCGCTTTCTATGAAGTAGGAATATGTGGATCTCCAGTTTATATTAACTTAATGAATTGAGTAGATTCTGAATTATTATTTATATCTTGGGAATTTTTATTTGATCAATTAACTGTTTCAATGTTTATTCCTGTTCTTTATATTTCTTCTTTAATCCATATATTTTCTACAGATTATATGTCTAACGATCCTCATAACCAAAGATTCTTTTCATACTTATCTTTATTCACTTTTTTTATGTTATTGCTGGTTTCAGGTGCTAACTATTTTGTTATGTTTGTAGGTTGAGAAGGAATTGGTGTAGTATCTTATTTATTAATTAATTTCTGGTTTACTAGAATCCAAGCAAATAAAGCATCAATTTTAGCTTTAACTATGAATAGAGTAGGTGATATGGGGTTAAGTATTGGATTTTTTACTATATTTGCATTATTTGGATCTTTAGATTATGCTACAGTTTTTAATCTTGCCCCATTAATGAACGAAACAGCTATTACTGTAATTAGTTTACTTTTGCTTTCAGGTGCTTTAGCTAAATCTGCTCAAATACCATTACATTCTTGATTACCAGGTTCTATGGAAGGTCCTACTCCAGTCTCTGCTTTAATTCATGCTGCAACTCTAGTTACAGCTGGGTTATATTTATTAGTAAGATGTTCTCCAATATTAGAATTTAGTTCTACAGCCTTATTAATAATTACTTTAATTGGATCAACTACAGCCTTTTTTGCTGCAACTTGTGGTCTAGTTCAAAATGACTTAAAAAGAATTATAGCATTCAGTACCATATCTCAATTAGGTTACATGGTAATGGCAGTAGGATTATCACAATATAATGTAGCATTAATGCATGTAGTTAATCATGCCTTTTTTAAAGCATTATTATTCTTAGGAGCTGGAGCTGTAATACATAGTTTTGCTGATCAACAAGATGTTAGACGAATGGGGGGTTTAATTAAATTTTTACCTTTTACCTATTCAATAATGTTAGTAGGAACATTATCATTATTAGCTACTCCTTGATTGACAGGATTTTATAGTAAAGATCTAATTATTGAATTAGCTTTAGGACAATATAGTTTTAGTGGAACCTATGCGTATATATTAGGAAGTATTACTGCAGGTTTAACTGCATTTTATTCCTTTAGATTAATTAGTCTTGTTTTCTTAACTGTACCTAATGGATCTAAAACAATATATTTAAATTCTCATGAAGCAAATTGATCAGTAATTGTTCCTTTATTAATATTAGCTTTATTTAGTATCTTATTTGGATATATTTTATCTGATTTATTTGTAGGTGTAGGTTCTGATTTTTTTGCTAATTCTTTATTTGTTCACCCAAATAATGTTGCTTTAATTGAAGCAGAATTTAGTTTGCCTATATTATTTAAATTATTACCTGTTATATTTTCAATATTAGGCGCAAGTTTAGCTATAATATTATATCATAGCTCACCTGAATTTATCCTTAGTCTTACTGATAGTAAATTAGGACGAAAAATATATACGTTCTTAAATGGAAAATATTTTTTTGATGTGATTTATAATCAATATTTTATTGCCTTAGGTCTACGTCTTGGTTATTCTATTTCTAAAGTATTAGATAGAGGTGTTATGGAATTAATAGGTCCTTATGGGTTTTCTTCTATCTTTATAAAAACAGGTGTGAATATTGCTAAATTAGACACTGGAATTATAACTACTTATTCACTTTATATAACTTTAGGATTACTAGCTTTACTATTTTTAGTTTTCTAGCCGTAGCTTTGCAACTGCCAGCACTCAACTTTACCTAGCAAAGCGCTGACGGTTGCTAGGTACGCTGCTAATCCCATACGCTAAATATTCAATAAGCGCAACAGTTAACTTGCTGCTTCGGCTAGTTGCTGCGCTAGCGCGCTAGCGGTTAACCGCTAGCAGTGCTAATGCTAAAGGGCGCTAGGGGCTTGCGCTAGCAGCCTAGATCTAGCCAAGCGCTGCTTATTGAAATAAAGGTTTAAGCTGCTAGCGCTGGCGGCTAAACGTTAGCTGCTTCTAGCACTAGGTCCACAGCCTAGTGTGCGGCAGGCGCTAACCGCTAGCACTTCAAGCGCTACTACTTGCTAACGCACACACCAAGCAATGATAACTTTACTTCTTTTTATTCCTGTTCTAGGCTCTTTAATGTTACTTCCATTAAAAAATAAAATTTTAATGAAAAATTTAGCATTAATAATATCTCTAATTAATTTATTTATATCAATTTTAATGTGGGTTGAATTTGATTCAAGTACTACTCAATATCAATTTGTATATGAATTTAATCAATTAAATTTTTTTCATTTTAATGTAGGTATTGATGGTATATCTCTATATTTTGTATTGTTAACAACTTTTGTTACACCTATTGCTTTGCTTTCTAATTACACAAATATCAGCGCTAACAACTTAAAATATTTTCTTATTTCATTTTTAATGTTAGAAACTTTACAAATATTTGCTTTTGTATCTCTAGATTTATTGCTATTCTATGTGTTTTTTGAAAGTATTTTACCTATAATTTTTATTATAATTGTTATTTTTGGTCACGGGGAAAATAGATTTAGATCTGCCTTTTTATTATTTTTATATACACTGGCTGGTAGTCTTCCTATGTTAATTTGTATATTATATATTTATAGTAATTTAGGTTCTACGGACTTTCAATTAATATCTTTATCTGAAATAAATCTAAACTCTCAAAAATTACTATGAATAGGATTCTTTATAGCTTTTGCTGTTAAAACTCCTTTATATCCTTTTACTATTTGATTACCTAAAGCTCATGCGGATAGTGTATTAGCAGGTTCAATTTTATTGGCAGCCACTATATTAAAATTAGCTACATATGGTATGTTACGTGTGTTAGTAAACTTTTTACCAGATGCTACTAATTATTTTAGTCCTTTACTTCAATCAATAGCTGTGATTACTATAATATATGCTTCTTTTGCTACTATAATACAGCAAGATACTAAAAAATTAATTGCTTATAGTAGTATTTGCCATATGGGAGTAGTAGTTTTAGGTATAGGTTCTAATACTTTACAAGGAATTGAAGGTGCTATTTTATTAGCTATTGCTCATGGTTTTGTTTCACCAGCTTTATTTATTTGCGTGGGAGGAATAATTTACGATAGAACAGGCACAAGAATTATTAATTATCTTAGAGGTTTAGTTCTTTATATGCCTGTCTTTACTATATTATTTTTTATCTTTACATTAGCTAACACAGGAATACCTTTAAGTCTAAATTTTTTAGGTGAAATACTTTCTTTAATAGGTATATTTCAAAGAAATCCTATTATAGCTGTTTTAGGAGCGGTGGGTATTGTATTGTCTGCTTGCTATTCTATATTTTTATATAATAGAATATCTTATGGATCATTTAGTCCTCACTTGAAACCAATAAAAGATATAAATCGTAGAGAGTTTATGCTTTTATTTACTTTACTGCTTCCAACTATCATATTAGGAATATATCCAAATGTTATCTTAGATTCTCTTCATGTTTCTATTTCTTCTTTATTATATTTAAGCCACTAACCCCTTTGCGCTAGCCTAGCCGTGTGCACCAGCAAGCAAGCAAGCACTGTAAAATTAGGCTAGTCGCGTACTAGCTTCAGTCCTTTTTCTAGGTTAAACCTGTTAGCTTCTTGCGCCTGCGCGCTACCCTCGTCAACAATACTTTAGCTGGTGCTGGTGATTGCTAGATTGCGCTAGCGCGTGCAGCAGTTAGAAGCTAGCTTACAACCTTAACGCCCGCAAGCTGCTTCTTGAGTCTAGGGCAGCGCACGCAAGCGCAAGTTAAGTTTAGCGCAAGCGCTAGCGCCAAGCACCAAGCTATGAAAAATATGATTTTAGATATTTTAGCAATTGGGTCTATTTTATCTAGTGTATTAGTAATTACTTCTAAAAATCCTGTTATTGCTGTAATTTTTTTAATCGCTGTATTTGTTAATGCTTCAGGTTATTTAATACTATTAGGAATAGGATTTATAGGAATATCTTATATAATTGTTTACATAGGAGCTGTAATGGTTCTATTCTTATTTGTTATAATGATGATTAATATAAAATTAACTGATATTTTAGAAACAGGTACTCAGTATACTAAAAATTTACCTTTAGCTTTATCAATTGGAATCTTATTTATGTTTGAAATATATATTATTATGCCTTTCACAATGAATAATGTATCAGGTTTATCTTATTTATTAGACTTTTTAACTAATTTAAATGGGTTAGTTGCGCTAGCTGCTGACGCTAGCGTTAACCTACCGGTAGCGCAAGTATTTAACTCCTTCAATGATCTTAGCCTTGCTGATATTACCTTTACTAATTTCTTACAAATAGAAGCTATTGGACAAGGTTTATATACATATGGAGCAATTTTACTTATTATTTTAAGTGCAATACTATTACTTTCTATGGTTGCACCTATATTTATTTCAACTTCAACTGTTAGCAATCAGTCAGCGCGTACCTAGCAGCAGCTAGCACTTTTCTAGTGCGCGCTCTGCAGCGCCAGCAAGCCGCTGATACATGTTTAATACTTTAGCGCTTACTGCTTTTTCCTTAAAGTTTTAGTTAGTGGAGCGCTAGCGGTTGCTAGCGCCATCCTAGACTAGTAGCTAGCTTTATACTTTCTTTATCTCATTAGCGCTAAGGTTAAGCTCTTGGGTTTTCTGCCGAGCGCGCAGGCGCTATTTGTCCGTTGCGCGCGCTAGGAGAGAAGCAGCTAAAGCTTAGCCGCCAGTGCAGAGATAGTTCTTGCATGCTTGCTTGCGCTTCAGCTAGTGGCTAGATTGCGCTTGACCATTAGGTCTAAGCAAGCGCCTAAGAACAGAAAAATTAAAATTTAATTAATGCCTCAACTGATTCCTTTTTATTTTTTAAATCAATTGTCATTTTCATTTTTAACTTTACTTGCTTTAATTTATATTTTTTCTAATTACATTTTACCTTTATTTACTTTTCAACAGGTAATAAGAATGTATATTACTAAATTAAGTAATAAAATTTAACCCCTCTAGCTGCTAGCTAGCTAGCGATTTGCTATTCTAGAGGTAAACAATAGCTGCTATCGCAAAGCGCTAGTGGTTAGCCGCTACAATTAACATGTTAGCTAATTCCTATTAGATTTTTTTGCTGACGCTGCTAACGCTATTAACTAATAGCGTTTTAAGTGCTAGCGCGCAGCAGCCCGCTGCGAATTTCTTCTCAAAATTATTGCCGAAAAATGGAATTGAACCAATATTTAAATCTTACAAGGAGTTCGTTTTACCAATTAAACTATTTCGGCGTGTGGTGCTGAGCTAACCGCCTGCTGCAGCGGGTGCTGACTTTGCTTGCTGGCACTTGCAAAGCTACGGCTAGCTGCGAGTAGTTGCTAATGCTTATTACTGTTTTACCTAGGGAAAGAATCGAACTTACGTCTCTATATCTTCAAAATAGTGCTTCTACCAATAAGCTACCAAGGTTATTAAGGTCTGGAGAAAGATAGATTTGAACTATCATATTTGTAATGCAAATACAACTGATTACCATTATCAGATTTCCCCTTAGTGCTAAATTTGTGTGCCGCGCGCGCAGGCGCTAGGAGAGCAGTTAACGCTTGCTTGGCTCTCACTGATGTAATTGTTTAGCGCTTAGATGCTCAAGCGCCTAGCAGCTAAGCGCTAAATTACTATCTTATCTTTTAAGAGTGCGTGGGAAGTACCTGCACCTAAAAGAGTATATAATTTAAATCATTATATGCTTTAGACGCTATCTATCAATGTTGATTTAAAACTTTATAAAAATATGTTAGCAGCAGCAAAATATATTGGTGCAGGTTTAGCTACAATTGGGTTAGCTGGAGCTGGAGTAGGTATTGGAATAGTTTTCTCTGGATTAATTATAGCCACATCTAGAAATCCTGCTTTAAGACCACAACTTTTCAATTATGCTATTCTAGGGTTTGCCCTATCAGAAGCTACAGGACTATTCGCTCTTATGGTAGCATTCTTATTACTTTACTCTTAATTCTTAGAAAGTTACACTCCTGCGTGTGCGGGAGGAAGCAGAAGCGTTAGCGCACTGCTTAGTTGCTTGAGCGCTGTAGCGCCAGCAGCTAGTTATGCTAGCGCTCAGAAAATGTATTAATAAAATTTTCTACCTTTAGCTTAACCCCTCAGTCGCTTGCTGCCGCTAACGCTAGCAGCCAGGCACTAGCGTTAGCGGCTTGCGTTAGATTCTAGTACCAGCAAAGGGTAAAATTAATTTAATTGGTAAAATGTCGTTTTGTGGCAACGTTTTTTAGAGTTCAAACCTCTGATTTTACCTTAGCGTTGGCGGCTAGGCGATAGCGCTAGTGCATCTGATAATGGTGTGACGCGCGCTGCAATCAAGCGCTAGCTAGTTAAGAATTCTAAAACTGAATTGCGCTAGCAGCTAATAAATATTTATTATTTGTAGCGCTAGCGCAATTATGGCAAGGTTCTAGGTCAAATTATAATTTATTTAAGCAACATAATAATTTGTGGAATTAAAAAAGAAATTTAGCAGCAGCTAGCACAGGCACGCACTAGCAGCAGTTAACTTTTTCTACGCTAGCGTAGAAAAAGTTATTTAACTGCTAACGCTAACACTTAAGTATGTTAACAGCTAGCGCCTAAGAGCGCTTTTGTTTTGTTAAACATTATCCTAAATATGACTATTAGATTTTTAGGTTAAATTCAGTCAACTTTAAGTAATTGTAGTTGCGCTAACGCTAACAAAATTAGTCCTATAGATAATCTAACTAGTAGCGCAAGCCCTAGCTTTTTGCAGCGCGCGTCACACCATTATGGGTACCTGGTAAGTATAATCTTAAAATAAGGTTACCTCTTTTGGTAGCGGCTGGCTGTTAGTGTCACTTTCTAAGGCCTACAGCTAGCGCCTAACCCCTAATTTCCAATGCTGCTGCCTCTAGCGCAATTAATAAGTGTCTAGGTGCAGCGCGCGCGCACGCACGAGGTAGCATTAATAGCTGAAATAGTTTAATTGGTTAAAACTTACCATTCATGACGGTAAAACAAAGGTTCAATTCCTTTTTTCGGCTTGTAGCGCGCGCTGCAGCAGCAGCTAGTATTAAGTTTTATTGGTTAACTTCTAGAAAGCGCTAACTAATAGCCATAATCAGAATTTGATGGTAGAATATCTCTCTTCAAAAGAGACTGTCTTGGTTCGAATCCAAGTGATTATGATCATTAGTACTCAAGCGCTAGCGCTTTTACTGGGTAGCAAACGCACACGTTGACACTACTTGACGGAGGGGTTAGCAGCTAGCCGCTGCTGAGCTAAAGAATCATATTCTTAAATCCTAAAACAGAACCTACAAATAGAATTAATAAACTAGATAGCCCTAATAAAATTTCTATAATAATAAACCATTTACTAGTATTTTTATATCTAGCTATTCATCATTTAGCAATTTTATTGGTTTTTAAGAATGGATATCTGTTTTCTAAATAATTTAAATTATATATTACAAAAAAATATATACAAATATTTATAAAGCTAATCAAAGCAATTAAGGATAAAGTTATTACAGCAAAGACATATTGACTGAAAGGGGTAATACTTTCTGGTGAAGATAAGCCTAAGTAATTCATAATAAATAAGTATGAAGAATTTCTACTAAATTTAATATTATTTACTACCATTCTCTACTGAGGAAGCTTTAGAGTTATTATTTGATTCTCCTAGCTGCCCCTCAGCGCTAGGAGAAGGCGGTGTATTTTCCAATTTTGGAGAAGATCCCTCTTCTTGTGGTTTTAATTTAGTTCCAAAACCAGTATTAATCCCTGTTGCTATTACAGTTGTAGCAGCACCAATTTGTAAACCTTTAATTAACCCATCTACTATTTTTTCTCCTGCTTTTTTACCGCTGAAATAAATTAATGTAGTAATTATAACAATATCAAACCCTAAAATAATAATTGCAATTTGGTCTTTGTCTAGTGTTATACAAAAATTAATTAACTTATCTAGAGTATGAATTAGAATTAATTCATTAGCGCTAAGATCTAGTGTCAATGAAAAGTATGTCATTTATAAAGTTTTAAATCAACATTGATAGATAGCGTCTAAAGCATATAATGATTTAAATTATATACTCTTTTAGTACTATATAATTTAAACAGTACTTAAAATAGGAAAATGGAAGCCCTTAGGGTTTCCAGCTGCTAGCGCTTAATTCTCCTCTTCACGAATTTATGATTCAAATAATTCAATTAAATACCCCGGATCATATAATGCTCCAGACAAGTAAAGAGCGCTAGCTAAATGATGGCGCTAGCTAGCGCTCGCAGATTTTGATGATCCGCGACCGTTAGCTGCTAGAAGAAAACGCATGTTCGTTATTTACAGCGCTGAAGAACCGGATCATAATTTGAGATCACATTGATCCGACTACTCTAGCGCAGAGGACCGAAATCCAGCATTAAGCATGTTCAAATTATTGCGCTAGACACAAAGCTGCAACAGAAGGACAATTCTCAACTATGGGGATTTCTAGCGCAATCTCCTTCAAATATTTTATCGCTTCATAGTACAATGAAGCGATAAAATAGGAAACTTTATGAAGTTGCTAGCGCCAGCAGCTAGTTAGCAGCGGCTAGCTAGCTGCTGTAGTTTTGACAGTACTTAATTTTAGCTCTAACCTTCTACTTTCATTTAGTTAAAAGAAAAGTAGAACTTAGCAGCAGTTAACTAAATTGATGGCGCTTACGCTAGTATCTATTACCCTTAGGTAAGGAGTAGATGAGGAGTTCCTTACCTAGATTAACACTATTCTAGTTAGAATAGTGTTATTATCCTTTATTTCAAGATTAACTAAAATAAAATAATAAATAAATGAAAAAACAAAAACTTAATAACAAATATGGTTATAAACCTAACAATTTTAAATTGTCCCTTTTCGCTTCCTTTTCTATACCCTCAGTAGTAGATGGTGTATTTTATATTAATGCTGCTATTCAAATTAGAATATATCAAGACCTATTACAAATGGACTTTAAAAAAGTTCATTACAAACTAGCTGAAGTTAAAGGGAGACCTGTGATAATTTATAACATACTTAATGATAAGGATTCTTATTTAAGAAAAATATATTATCAAAACTCGGATGATCCAGTAGTTACTTTAATAACTATTTCAAGAAACCTGTTCTTTTCTGAAGAATGACTTAAAGTATTTATAATAGATTTACAAAGTGATAAATTAATGTTCTATCATTTTGAAGATCTACGTTGAAGTTATCTTCTTCATGAATTTAAAAAATGAAATATTGTAATTACAGGAGGTTCTAAAGTTAAAAGACATATGTTATCAGTAATTAAATTAAAACTAGTTATATGATTATTGGTAATAGATGGAATGAATTATAATAAAACTAAATATTCATTTAACCTTAAACCTCAAGAATGGAAAATTGGAAAAAAATCTCCAAAAAAAGAAATATACAGAAAAAATATAAAAAAGAAAATAAACCCCCTGCTAGTTACCGGCTAACTCATAACACCTAACTGTTAGCTCTAGCTAGATCTAGCGCAGGTGCGTTAGCGCAAATAAAAAGTCCATATTTCATGGTTAGTTAGGTAAATATTAATATCTCCTAGCGCAAGTTAATAAATAATAAATAAAGGTAAATCGGTTGGATTAGCAGCTAGTAGCGCTAACGCACCTGCGCTAGTGAAAGCGCTAGAAGGTAAATTTTTATTTAAATAATTATTATGTAAAGGAATTAAAGATGGAATAAGTGGTAATGGCTTTTCTCTTAAGTTAAAGGGAGTATGAAGATTATAACAGCGCTAGCGCTGTTATAATCTTCAAGCGCTAATTAAATATCTTAAATATAAATTAATTAAGAATATTAGAATAAAACTATACAGCGCTATCTCATCAAGCTTTATCGTCAGAATTTGGAACATTTGATTTTATCGTATCCATTAAAGACTGTTCTTCAAATCCTTCACTTATTCTTGAGCGCTAGCGCTGGCGGCTAGATACATGTAGCGCTACCAGCGCTAGCAGCTAGCGCTTATTAATAAATCTTGCTAACTCTTGCGCTATTCATTAATTCTAGCTGCTTCAAAGCGCTAATTGTTGTTGAATTGAAGGTGTAGCAGGTAAAGGTTTGTTATCAGCGCTAGCGCAAGTGAAGAATCAAAAGGAGTTCTAGCGCTTCTCATTAAAGCAATAGAATTTCTTACAGAAGGAGATGTAGTAAAATTATTAAGGAATTGATTAAGTTGCATTTCTTGATCTATTAGCCCTTTCTGTTTTAATAGACCTATCATTATCCTTACTTGATCAAGACTTGTTAGAGCTTCTTTACCTTCAAATGCTCTTTCAGCGCTAAAAAGAAAGATCTGAAGCTCTAATATCATTTTGATCATTATAATATGAAGTCATTCTAGCTGCTACCTTCTTTAAATCAATTAGCGCTATTCATTAGTGTTAGAATTAGATTTCTTTTTAAAAGGTCTAGTAAAGATAGAGAATAGAGATAAGAATGAGAAGCTTTTTAAATAATTAGTTTTATTTTTAAAGTAATCAATAATTGTTTTAATAAAACTTGATCAAGTTTGACCTGATTCATGTTTAGCGCTCTACTATTAGTTTAACAGAGCCTAGCTGCTAAACCTCCTTTGTAGATTAGATAAAGTATTATTGAATAGCGCTGCTAGAGATGGTGTACAAAGTTGTATTATTTGATATAATACTTGATCTAATAGCGCTAAAGGCTTTAGCGCTCTTCTACTGTTGCTGTGTTGGCAAGAAGATCACTTAAAGTAGTTGTGGAATCTAAATGAATACTAGGGTTGAATAAAATTATTAATCTTATTAAAATATATATAATAATAAGTATTATTTCTACTAAGAATCCTATAAATTGATATCTTATCATATCTTTATGGTAAGGAGATAATTGTGGTCATATAAATAAGCTAGCTATAATTAACATTAATAGAATGTTAATTCTCATTATTTTCATTTCGTTTTTATATTATATATTATATTATAGTTAGCGCTAGAAATAAGGAGGTAAGGGGTTAAGATTAAATAATCCTTAAACATTATTTAACTAAGATAATTTAATATTAATAAATTAAGTTATCTTTATAAAGTAGGAACTGTTCAATAATGTACTATATTAATAGTATTCATTAAATCAATACAAATGTCTCAAAGTTTATCAGCGCTAGCGCTACTTCAGGAGAAATATTATTTGAAGTTAAGAATGATTTATTTTGAAGTTCAGTATCTAAATCTTCAATTCAATCTATTAGCGCTTTGTAAAGCTACATTTTCATCCTGTTTTAAAACATCTTATCAAGTATATTGTCCTTCAAATTTATCAATATTATAAATTAACATATGCATATCTGCATCTGTAATTATTCCTCTCGGTTTAAATAACAGACGGTCAGAATATTTCATTTTTAGGTCATCTTGAAGATATGTTGTAATTGCTAGCGCCATGGATTATGATTTTATTAATGTATTCGTATAATTCATCCCCAGTTTTAGCGCTAGCTGCTTCCTTCGCTTTCGTAATAGCTATTTAGATAAGAAGTCGTAGAAATGAGTTTGATAGTGAAAAGAAAGTACTTCGTTAAAATAATTGATTAGCGCCATTTAAATGGTGATCAAAATAACGTTTAGGTAAGTTATGGACATTAAGTGATGTGAAAAGGTTAGTCATTTTTATTATTATTTAAAACATGTTAGATAAATAAGGAAATTATAAAGCTAAGATTAATTAATCCTTAAACATTAACTAATCTAATAAATTAAAAAAGAATTGTAAAGTTCTTAGTTAGCGGTTAAGCGCTATTTATTTAGGTCGTAAAATCCTTTTGATAACTGTGAAAGTAATAAAAGATTCATTAAATTAATAGAAATACCTCGAAGTTTGTTAGCGCTATGTTTCAGAAGATATTTGATTTTTAGATAAGAAAAATGAAAGTCGTTGAGATTCTGTATTTAAATCTTCTATTAAATCTACTAGCGCTTGCAGCCAAGAGCTAATTCTTGCGCTAGCCGCCACAATTTAAAACATCTTCTCAAGTATTTAAACTATCAAATTTAGCAAGATTAATTAATAACATATGAATATCTTTAGCGCTAGCTGCTAGCGCTGTATACTAATTACTTTATAAGGTGATTGTTTGGGGCAAAATGGAGTTGAATCTTCTTGAACATAGATTATAACAGCCAGCGCTGTGAAGTATTATTCTTTCAATAACGTCTCATAATTCTTCGGAGCTAATATTGTTCCCTTCACTTTCATAATAGCTATTTAGACATAAAATTATGTAAAGTAAGTTGATAACCGTAATAAATTACAGTATTTAAATAATTAAAGACTATGAATCCATTACGTAGGAAGTTATTAGGTATATTTTGATTAGGCAATGTAGGAAATTTGATCATTTTTATTATTATTATTTTATATTAGTTAACTAAGCAGCTAAGGAGGTAATAAGATAGTTTACTAATCCTTAAACATTAAGTAAACTAGTACTTTATAGGGGTTAGCGCTAGTTAAACTTCTTGATTTGAAGATGGATTAGTAGATGAATCATTAACAGAATCTGAAGCAATATTCATAAATTCTTTAATAACTTCTTCTTCATCTCTAGCGCTAGCTGCTAGCAGCTATCAATAAATGAAATAACATTATCAAGAGCGCTAGGAGTAGATATTTCTGTATTTAAACCTGTATCTAAAGTTGTAAGAGAATCTGTGCCTACGCTAGCATCTACTGTTAATTTAGGAATTGTATTAACTTCTTCAAATGATGTAACTGTAATTATTGGATTATTATCTGTGTTTACACCTGCTTCATTAGTTAGCGCTAATTGGACTTGTACCTAGCGCTACCTACTTCAGGCGCTAACTTCTTTGGATTCTGTCTAGCTGAAGGCGCTAACCACTCCTCAAGATCTTGATATCTGTTTATTACCATATCGTTATCAAGGTAAAACTATATTCCCTAGAGGTACTTGAATTGGGGTCTACTTCAGTGAAGAACTTAAAGAAGTAGCGCAACACGGTTACCAAATCACACTAATCAGCGGCTATGAGTTTTCTAGCGAAGACTTATTCTCAGATTACGTTAACCATTTCTACGCAATTAAAAAAACAGTGTTGGACCTATGAGAGGAATAGCTAGCGCTAATGTCATTAAATTCCTTGTAGCGCCGGTAGCGCTATTTGGAAGAAGAAAAGATCTCTTAGCAACCCTTAATGTTAGAAATGAAGATTTACCGATGCATGTCGCAACTAGCGCAACTAATAATAAGAATTATTAGTATCAATGATCAGCGCTATTCAACAATTCTTGTTCAGCGCTAGCTGCTAATATTAGCTGCTAGCGCCAAATACTGTAAAAGATTTAAATTCTTACTTGCGCTGAACGACAATTTACTAATTCGAGCACTAGTAGAGAGATGGGAAGATTTTATATTATCTCTCAGTCCTTCACATCCCACAATATCCCCCCACCCTCAAATAATCACTCATCCCCCTTTTTTAAAAACTGAGAAGATTACCCACACTATACACACTAATAACATTAATTAAAATATTATAAATTATTCAATAAAATTAACACCCAACTTACACATTCATTATTTTTGTAAAAGCTTTTTCACTCTAATCTGCGCTTTACAACAAATATGACCTCCCATAATCCACATAATATTCTGGATCACGAGGGGTTAGCAGCTTGTTGCTGCAGCAGCGCTTTAAAAGAATAGAGTTGCGCCAGCTATTTAACAGTCTTGATTATTCTAGAATAGTTAAGAGCAAATGCCCTTGTATCAACGGCTACATTATTTTTATATATAAATTCTCTTTTATTTTCTGTTCTACTTAGTTCATACACTTGTTCTTTAATTAATATATTACCTTCAGCTAAGTCTCTAAATCATTTATTATGTTTCAATTTCAAACTACTATCTTTAACTAACAATGATTTCATTTCTTCCAATGGTATTGATTTAGCATCTTTGAATCCTTTAACTTTACAAATATATCTTCCATCTTCTGTTATTCCAGCATAGATTTTAGCGCCTAAGAAGACACAATCAGTGAACACATACTCTAGTTTCATTTGTCCTAGTTCTTTACCAACCATATGATCAGGTAATGGTCTATCAATAAAAATACTATCAGTATCTGTGTAATATAAGTTAAAATCTGGATTATTTTTAAATTTACTCATATGAACTCTAGCATACGCGGTAACTGCAGAGGCAATAGCAATAGAACTTTTAGTTTGTACACCGGCAGAATTAGATAAAGATGGGTTTCTAAAGGACACAAACCAACCTAATTCTCCTAAATCCATCTTTTCAACAATATCAAACTTTTCTGATATGGATTTAAATTCTTCAAAGTTACAGAACACATGTGATTCTAATATAGGATTTAATGCAAATCTACCGAACAATGAGTTCATTAACAATTTAGCTACCATGTTCATTGGATGATCTTTAGGATGTTGTGACCTTAATTCATACATGCTAGTAACATAATCGTAGAAGATATTTTTATTATCGAACAGGAATCCGCTTCTTACTTGGATATCATAATCTTTAAGAGCATTCCAGTATTCACATGAATTAATTTTCATTCTAAATAGCCCGTTAGCTGCTACTGTTCTAAATCCTTGTCCAGTTTTTAATGGTATTTGAAGATAAGGTTGATATAAGTCTTTTTTAGTTGAGACCTGAGCATCACCAATTCAATAATATTTATCTTGATCTAAGATGGTTATGTCTCCTTCGAATTGACGAATTACACCAACTGGCATGCCTCAAGTTTTCATTCTACTAGGATACAATCCATTAACATCATAACAATACACTTTAGTTCCTTTAGGAGGAGCAGGTTTATACATTTCAGTACTTCCACCAGTAAATGATTCTCTAATAAATTCATATGCTTTACCTTTAATCACAGGAACTATTCCTTTTTCTAAGTATTGTTGTCTACAGATAGCAAAACCTAACGAAGGAGCAGTAGGATGTTTAATAGGGTCTATTTCCCAATTAGTTCAGATTAGGTCTCTAAATTTAATGAAGATATCGTAAAGTATTACCGAATCATTAATACAATAGTCAACAATTTTAGATTTTCATAAGTCTAAATCCATCACTTCTTCGACTTGTTTGTTGTAATGATCTAACGAAGCAGTAAAATAAGGAGAAGAAGGATCACCTCTGAACACAGGTTCTTTAGTTTTATTTTGTGATTCCAAGAATAAGTTAGCAAGATTAGCTAAAGAAGCAGGAAGTAGCAAATAAGAATCTTTAAGGGTAATATTTACTTTTTTGTCCCGATTAAATATTTTAATGGATTTAACTTGATCATCTTTTTTTAAAATGTCTACGTTAAATGTACCTTCATGTGATATTTGTGCTAGATATTTGAACAAGAATATAAGATCAAATCTACTTAAGTTATGAGCATAAACTGAATAACCAAAGTATTTACTTCTTAATAGTTCATTAAATAATAACTCAGGTCTATCAGTAAATCAAGAGAACTTATCTTCACCATCGTACATGGAGAATAAAAAAGGTTTCATTAGACCGTCAGAGTTAGTTATAGTTTCTAAGTCAAATGTAATGATTCTAGGTTCAGATAATACATTAGTAGGTTTTTTAGGTTGTAAGAACTCCGTTTTAAGTTCTTTAATTTTAAGAATAATTTTACCATTTTTAAGGTAGTAAGTAAATTTATCAAACTTTCTAACGAATATGCCATCTCTAAAGTGTAAATCTTCAAATGTTAGAATAGTTTGTCGTCCTTTGATTACTTCTAGTGTGCTATTAGTTAAGTCTTCTTTAGTTGTAATTCTAAACACAAGAGACTCTGGAGATAGAACTATTTTTTCATTATCTACTGCAGTTAACACTAATCCTCAATTATCATAATCTCGATTGGGAGGTAATAATTGAGAACCCCCAAGGCTAGTGTCAAACTTTTCTAATTTAGTATTAGATTTGACAAGTAATGGCAGTGTTGATCATTTATCTTCGTAATACTTTTCTCTATCTTTATCGATCAGGAAGAAGTTAAATATTACTTCAACAGGTGAATCGATTGCAAGATAATTATTAGATTGCGCTAAGAGATAACACATTATTATTATTATATTTTAAGTAGGCTTCTAGCAAGATAACTGAAACGACTAGACCTTTGTGCAATGTTTTAACTGACCCATTGGCGTATCGGAATTTTATCAGAAAGAAGTATTTGTTTCCTCTTGCGCTTGATGAAGTGATTGAAGAAGTGTCTAATTATTTCTCTAAGAGTAGTAGCGCTTCACAATTCCTAATGTTCTAGATCTAGAAGGAGGTAAGGAATAAACGGCGTCTGAAAACCCCTGAGAAGCGCGCGCTAGGGCGAGCCACTAGGAGTGTGGGCTCTGCCGCGCGCTAAGAGACTAAAATTCAATTTTTCATTAGTTTAATTAACTTGAGAATAACTTTAGGTAGTTGCGCTAACCACTCTAATTCCTCATGTAATCTCTACTTGCCTTGCGCTACTTAACGCATTAGCTCCTTTTTGGAATGAATTGCGCTAGCAGCTAAACACTCTCTGTACTTTGTTAGATTTTAGCGCTAACTTTTTCTTACTTTATGTTTTTTAGGTACCTTTAGAATCTTCTCTTTATCGGTTTTTAAATTATTATTTACCTTAGTGTTAAGTTCAGTGACTAGGGATCTTTTTATGTGAAACTCTGTCCGGATTTAGCGCTAGCTGCTTCTAGTGCTAGCAGCTAAAATATAATATTCTAGGTAATATAGTTTTAAGCGCTAGCTAGAAGCGCTAGATCTTGAGCAGGAGCTACTACAAGCGCTAGCCGCCAAAGAACGATAGAGTAAGTATTGATCCGGATCAAGGACTATTATTTTCGCTGGTGCGTTAGCGCCTAGTGCAAAGAGTTGGAGGTATGATTAACGCTCAGCGCTGAGAATCGCTAGATCTTGCGCAGCGTTAGCAAGCACTCCTTGCAGGAGGAAGGGGTTTAATCTTATCGCAAGATAATTAAGTTAAAGGTTAGTACTTTTTCATTAGTTGGTTAATCTTAAACAGGTAAATTATGGCGCTAGCGCCTGAAGAGAGTGTTTAGCTGCTAGCGCGCGGCAGAGCGCTAGCGAGACTTACTTAGCGCTTGCTGCTTCGCTGCTCGCGCACTAGCAGCTAAGAAATATTCAATAATTGTTGAAGCTAAATTACTGATTGTATCTAGATTTTGATCACGGATTAGCGCCGTTAGCTGCTGAGAGATATCTACATTTTGGTCAACTACTGTTCTTAGTGTTTGTTCAGTGCTTGTTGAGGTATCAGAAATTAAGGTAGATGTTGTACTAATATTTTGGTCTAAATGTTCTTTGTTTACCATTGAAAATGTACCTAGCGCTATTAGCATCTGCCGTTTCTATAGTTTTAGGTAAGATATCCATTGAAGATGTCTCTAGCGCTATTAGCATCTGCAACTTCTCTAATTTGAGCTGATGGCGCTAGCGCTAGCGCTAGTAGAAGTAAATTTAGTTGTTACTGAAAGAGGATCTTTTAATACTTCAGCGCTAGAGGATAAATTAGATGAATTATTAGTGTCAACAGGTGATGAAATAGGAGATGTGCCTAGCGCTATTTGATCTGCAACAGTTTTAGCGCTGGCGCTATCTGTTGAAATTATTGTATCAGCATCTGAAGCTACTGAAGGTTCTTTCGCTAAAGCTTTTAAATTTTCTCTTTCACCATTATCCTCTGTGATGCTAGGAATATTTAAATAATAATAAATAATGGATCCTGAAATAGTTAAACCTATAATAATAGTCGATGTTAAAATGAATTCAGATGTAAGGTTTATAGAAAATATATCCGTATTCATATTTAGGGCTAAACTCGGAAAAGGGTGCTGATGTAAACTTAGTGATGTGAAAAGGTTATTGTTCAGCGCTACAAGTTATATTAAATATTAACTTAAAATTGAAAAAGAGGATAGCAAGAGTTAATTATTGCGCTAGCCGCCAGCGCTTAATAATATCCTTAATTCCTCATTTATTAGGAATATTCTTAGGCTGCTAGCAGCTTAGGCGCTAGAGTGCGCTAAGAAGCCCTAAGCTAAAAGAAAGATAATTTATTTCTTTTAGCTACTAGCGGCTCAGCGTGCGGTTTTTAGATGTTTGGTCAATAATTAGGAAGGGTGGCGCGCGCTAAAGGTTTGAGTTGTAGTTTAATTAAGGAAAAACACCATTTTTTGGTAATGGCTTTAATATCAGTTCGAATCTGGTCAACTCAGTAGCGTTTGGCCTAGGCCTAGCACGCGCTAGGCCTAGGCCAAACGCTAGCAGTAAAGGAAGCAGAACTCGAGCGGTTGAGTGTCTCCCTTTTAAGGAGAAAGTTTTGGTTCAAGTCCAAGTGCTTTCAGCCGCAATGCTCGCTAGGCCTAGTCGCAAGTTGCTTAGGCTAACAGCTAGACAGCGCTGCAGATCATTAGCGCTCAACTACCAACTTAGCCGCAGTGCTAACATTTAGCGCGCGTTAGCGCGCGCCACTCTAAAAGAGTATGATTTTAAATTACGCTAACGCTGCACTAAAGCGCTACTAACGCTCAACCGCATTCAGGGCAGGTGATCCGATTGGTAATGGTGATTCTCTGTAAAAGAATTGGTTAATTAACCGCAAAAGGTTCGATTCCTTTACTGCTCAGCAGTTAGCACGTAGGTGCTAAGCGCACTTACGCTAGCGTGGGTGCCTTCTGGGAGCTGCTAGCAGCTAATCTACGCTAGCGCAAGCTAGTTGAGTAGCGCTAGCCGCCAAAAACACTTGGTGCTAGTGTTAACACGCGAAGCGCTAGCGCTGAGATAGTTAATTTAAGACTGTAGCATAATTGGTTAATGCAATTCGCTCATAATGGATAAAATAAAGGTTCAATTCCTTTCAGTCTTACTGTTGGCGCTAATGCGTTAGCGCTTGATGCATGACGGTGCGCGCTTTCGCTCAGGTTGCACAACGCTACCCGCAGCACTGGCGCTAAGGATTAGCAGCTAAGTAGCGCTTAGCGGCTGCGCGTTTGGTGGCTAGCGCAAGCGCTAGATGCTAAGGGGTTTAAGCAGCGTTAGTTCGTTCCGTACTAACGCTTGCTAACGCTTGCTAACGCTTGCTAACGCTTGCGGGCTGCTAAGCACGTGCTGGCAGATTTTAGCGCTAGCGCCAGCGCCAGCTTAATGTAAATCTAAGGCATCTTTAATATAAGAGCAAGTTAATAAAGTAAATACATAAGCTTGTATTAAACATATAGCTAATTCTAAACCAATTATTCCAATAAATATTGGGAATGGTATCAATGCTATAATAAAGAATAAAGGACCCCCAGAAAAAGTAGCAAATAAGAATGAAGATAATATTTTTAATAATATATGTCCAGCACACATATTAGCAAAAAGTCTTATACCTAAACTACCTGCTCTAGAAATATAAGAAATTAATTCAATTATAACTAATAAAGGAACTAACCCTAAAGGTGTCCCATTAGGTATAAAATAAGAGAAAAATTTTATATTATGAAGAACTAATCCTAATATTGTCACACTGATAAAGATTGTAAATGATATTCCAATAGAAACTATAGCTGAACTAGTTATAGTAAAAGAATAAGGTATTATTCCTATAAGGTTAGCAAATAAAATGAATATAAATAAAGAATAAATAAAAGGTAAATAAATTTCTTTACCTATTTGTTCTCTAACTATTGAATTAATACTTGCAAATATACTTTCTAAAAATATAGACCATTTGGAAGGTAATAATTTACTATCATTATTTCCCATGTAATTTATTCCTAATACTATTATTAAAACAATAATTGAATATAATGCTAAATTTGTTATAGCTATATGTAAATATCCAAATAAGGGAGCATTAAAACCTAATAAACTTGTTATTTCAAATTGGTCTAATGGAGAATTGATCATTAGTTTTGATAAAATTATTGACATTGCTTGCTTTTTAGCTGCTTGCGCTAGCTATTGCATTATAATTTTTTGCTGGTGGAGTACTAGTGTCTGCGTGTCCGGCTGGTCGCTACTAGTCACGTTAAATACTTGTGCTAAGCACTTTTGTGGCGCTTGGCGGCGCTAGTCTAGCGCCTCAAGCTGCTAAAGTATTATTCTCTTTTAGTCGGTTGCTGCTAGCAGCTGTTCAGCGCTTAATTTTTAGGGCATTTGGTCGAGTCTGGTTTATGGCGTTCGTCTTGAAAACGATTACTTTAGTAAAGTCGTGAGTTCGAATCTCACAGTGCCCGGTAGCGCTACTTGTTTCCTGCTTAGTATTGCTTTAGCACTTGGGGCTAGCGCCAGTTAGCGGCCCGCAAGCGCTAGCGCTAGCGCAAGTGCTAGGCGCTGCCAGCGTCGCGCAGAGGGCTAGCGCTTACCTAAAAGAGATAATAAATATTGCTAAGCGCTTGCCGCTAACTGGCGCTGTCAGTAGTTAATTATCGCCTTGCCGCCTCACGCGCGGCAGCAAGCAAATGAGCGCTACTAATTTAGCTTGGAGCGTGTTACCGAGCTGCGCAGGCAGTTATTAGCGCCCCACAGCGTTATAATATGATAATGATGCTAAATTAATTAGCACTAATTGTCTAAATAATAGAAAGAATTTAATTTTGGTTCCGATTGAACGTTTTTCAGTAGTTTGAGACATGCAAATCATTTTTTTATTTGAGCTAGCGTAGCGCCAGTAATGTTAAAGTTACTGTTTCTAAGCTAACCTAAAGTAGAAAAAGGTGTAAAGGTGAGTATAATAAATAAGATACCTTATAGATTCCATAAATAGGAAGCAGTTTAGTTAAAAAAAGGAAATTTTCCACTATATGATTCTATTTATTTTGTTTAGGTAGTTGGTAGGATAATAGCCTACCTAGCCAATGATCAAAAGCCAAGTTTGATAGAGCCAATGGCCACATTGGGAATGAGAAGCCCCAAGTAGCTATATGCTACCAGCAGTCAAGAATATTAGTCAATGCTCGCAAGAGTGAACTAGCTAACTGAAATCATATTTGTGTCAAATATGATAACGTAAGGAAAAATAATGATATTACCTTACTATTAGTGTTGTCCAAAACTGGTGCCAGAAGACTCGGTAAGGCCAGAGACGCAAACGTTAATCATCTTAATCAGGCGTAAAGGGTTTGTAGGCTGCTTGCTGCGAGCTTTTGCTTGCTGCTCTAGTTTATATATTAGCTAGAGCTGGAGCAAGTTCGGAAACAAGCTAGAATCGAAAAGATGATATATTAAATAATACTTAGTGTAGGGCTGATATCTATAGATACTAAGTGGAATACTAATTGCGAAAGCTTTTTTCAACTAACGATTGACGCTGAGAAACGAAGGTGAGGATAGGAAATAGGATTAGATACCCAGATACCCCTCACTGTCAACTATGAATGGTAGTTATTAAAATTCTAACATTTTGATGGCAATGTTAACACGATAACCATTCCGCCTTGCGAGTACGACTGCAAAGTTAAAACCAAAAAAATTAGTCGGTCTTGAAGCAAACGGAGTGAAGCATGTTATTTAATACGATAGTCCGCGTATAATCTTACCAGTTCTTGCATATTTAACAAGCGCTTGACCTTTAGGTCTAGCCGCAAGGAGTATATTTTCATCTGAAAATGACTTAAATACAGGTGTTGCATGGCTGTCTTCAGTTCGTGTTGTGAATGGTTAGGTTAACTCCGCTAACGGACGAAATCCCGTTTGTTAATTTATACTTAACAAATTTTGATTCTTATAGAGTTTCAAGTTGGGGCTAAGACAAGTCATTATGGCCCTTATGAACTGGGCTATAGACGTGCCACAATAGCTTTTACAAAGTGAAGCAAATCTCTTAGGCGCTAGCGCTGGCAGCTAGTACTAGCGCCTAACTAGCGCCTGCAAGATGAGCTAATCATTAAAGAAAGCTAAATTTATTAATAGTTTAACGGATTGTTGTCTGAAATTCGGCAACATGAAGAAGGAATTTCGAGTAATCGTTGATCACTAACGCAACGGTGAAGTAAGCATTCAGGATGAACTAACTGTCTGTCGCTGGGAAGAAGATTAATTTGAGAGAAACTTAAGGTAATTACTTTAGCTGCTGTAACGCGTTAGCGCTCGCGCTCCTAACTGGTGGCGCTGGAGGCTGCTAGCGCGAAACTAATTAGTTTAAGTTAACTCATTTGATTAACATCTCATAAGTCATAGCATGGTAGCTGTACTGGAAAGTGCTGCTGGATAATAATTAATTTAAAACCCCCCTCCTCCAACAGCTTTGCTCTGTTCTCTGCGCTAGCGCCGGCGCTAGCGCTTCGCTTTGTCTGATGAGTTAGCGCTAGCGCCGGCGCTAGCGCTTAGCTTACTGCAAGGGGTTAGCTGAGTGGTTTAGCAGTAAATTTACACTTTACGGACAGGGTTTCGATTACTCTACTCCTTAGCTGCTTAGCGTTAGCGCTACTAGGTAGCGCTAGCGCCAGCGCTTTAGGGACCTAGGCTAGCGTCCCCGCAACGAGTGTGCCGAAATTGGTAGCCGGGTGAATTTTAGGAATTCATAATTAAATTGTAAGAGTTCAAGTCTCTTTACTCGTAAGTGTTAGCAGTTTGTTGCCACCTAGGGCGCAAGGGTACCAGCGCAAATACATCTTTAGCTAAATTGGTAAAGCATTTGCCTTCGAAGCAATAAAATTATTGGTTCAAGTCCAATAAGATGTGGGCGGCTTGCTGCGCGTAGTTGCTACGCGCAGCTGGAGGCTAGTTGAGCAGTCAGCGGCTTTAATTACGAATAATCAGGTTTGAACTGATAATATCTACTTGGAAGGTAGAAGTTATACCAATTTAACTATACTCGTTGCGCTAGCTAGCGCTCTCTTTGGTGCTAACGCTAACCGCCAGCAAGGGGAGTTAAGCGCTAGCGCTCTGCCACGCGCTAGTGAGACTTACTAAGATATTTCTAGTCAACAACGCTTCGCTGACGAGCTCTTCCAGATTCGAACTGGGACCAACCTAATTGACAATTAGGTACTCTACCTATTAAGCTAAGAACTCTTGCTTGCTAGCTAGCTAAGTGTTAGCTGCCGCCTTCTGCTCAAGAGCGAGGTGATTTGAACACCTATCAATGATTTTGGAGACCATAATACTAACCAATTATACTACGCTCTTTCTAGCAGTCAATGCGCTGGCGCTAACCTGTAGTTACCAGTTGCGGCGCTAGCAGCCTAGAAGCAGTAGGCGCTAACACTAATCACCCACAGCGCTTACGGCTGCTAGCACTAGCGGCTTTAAGGTTAACGCCTAGCACTAGTGCTATTCTTTTAAAGCGCTAAGCAGCTAGCAGCCGTGTGCTAGTTTAATTAATCTACTAATAAATTACATTAAGTTACACAGTGAAAAGAGTTAAATTTAGCTCGTTGGTAGGAGCAATATACTTAAGACTAGTCTTAAGTATATTTTATAAAGGTTCGATTCCTTTACTCTTTAGATTTTTAGCGCTGTTTCTGCCGCGCGCTGCTTGAATAACATTAACAAGCGCTTGACCTTTAGGTCTAGCCACGAGGCAGAAACATACCTTTAGCTGAAAAGAACATTACTAAGATGAATCTTAAAAACTAAATTAAGATAAAATTTAATAGCGCAAGCAAATACTAGCGTAAATCGATGTCTATATTTAATACTATATTTAATGATGCTCCTCAACCTTGGCAACTCGGGTTTCAAGACAGTGCCGCACCAGGATTTACAGGACTTGTAACATTACATAATACAATAGGGTTTTATTTAATCGTTATTAGTGTTGGAGTATTTTGGGTTTTAGCCTCAAGTATTTATTATTTTAACTCTAAAAATACTCAGATCGTTTATAAATATCTTAACCATGGAACATTAATTGAATTAATATGGACTATATCTCCAGCTTTAATTTTAATTGCTATTGCATTTCCAAGTTTTAGATTACTTTATTTACTAGATGAAGTTATTTCGCCTACTCTTACAATTAAAATTGTAGGTCACCAATGGTACTGGTCTTATGAATATTCGGATTTTGTTACTGAAAATGGAGAATCAATAGATTTTGATTCTTATATGATTCCAGAATCAGATTTAGAATTAGGTCAATTTAGACTATTAGAAGTAGATAATAAAATGATGATACCTGTAGATTGCCACATAAGATTAATTGTTACAGGATCAGATGTTCTTCATTCTTTTGCAGTACCATCTTTAGGAATAAAATTAGACGGCGTTCCAGGTAGATTAAATCAAGTATCTGTTTTAGCAGAACGAACTGGTACATTTTATGGTCAATGCTCTGAAATTTGTGGAGTTTGGCATGGATTTATGCCTATAGCTGTAGAATCAGTATCTATTCAAGATTATTTAGCATGAGTAGATTCTATGTTAGCGTAGCTGCTTGCTGCTGCAGCGCTTCAAGAATCTAGCACCTAGTAGGCGGCTAGAAGCTTCTAACAGCCTGCAGCTTTACTCGTGCGCAACCGTTAGAGTCAGGCGCTAACCGATAACCCCTCCCCGCTAACCTAGCGCCATCCTAGTGCCAACTGCTAGAATTTGCCCAGTGGAAAGACTAACGCCAGCTAAAAGAAACCGAAGGGTTTGCGCTAAAGATTATTTCTAGCTAGGCGCGCAGCCGCTAAGCGCCGGCATCTAGCAGTTGCTCGATGCCGCCACTACGCTAGCTTAGCAGCGCTAGCTGCGACCAGAGTTAAGTTTACAGATGGTTCTGTAGTAAACCTGCAAAGTTTATTGAAATTAAGGTTCAATTCCTTCTTAACTCTAACGTTGTTTCGCTTGCTAGACTTAGCAGCTGGTCGCTGGCGCCAGGTAGGCTTTTATTTTCTTAGTTTAATGGTAGAACAACATTCTTCTAAAATGTTAATTTTGGTTCGACTCCAAAAGAGAATGAGTGGTTAGCTTGCGGTTGACGCTTAGGTCTAGCCTGGCGCTGTTACCGGTTGCAGCAGAGTGCTAGGCGCTAATTGTTGAGCGCTCTAAATTTTTATTGTTACAGTATTTTGGCAAGCTGCTGGTAAGTTACACTAGCGCTAGCACAATCTAACGCAGAATCAGTTCGTTCCGGCGCTAGCGCCCGCAAGGCGGCAAGCAGGAAAATAATTCTCTTAGCTGCTAGCGAGCAGCTAAAATTTATAATTCTTTATTAAGAATAGTACCTAGATATTTTATCTAGGACGTGGTGTTAGCCGCTGAAACCAATCACGCAGGCAGCTAGCCTCTGGCAACCGCTAGCACTACTAACTTCTGCAGCGCAGCTGACAGCTTAGTTGCCAACGCTTAGCAGCCTAGCGCCAGGCCATTAGTGCTTGCTGCTTCGTTAAGCGCTGGCGCTACTAACTAGAGCTAGAGAAGTTAAAAATTTAGCCGCTAAAAAGCGTTAGCAAAGCACAAAGCAAATGACAACTAATTCTTTTTCCTTAATTATTTTTAATTTAATTATTAATTTAATTGATGTTTTATGTGTAATACTTCCAGTATTACTTTCAGTAGCTTTTATGACAATCATTGAAAGAAAACAATTAGCAGCTCATCAAAGACGAGTAGGGCCAAATACTGTGGGTTATTTTGGAGTTCTTCAACCTTTTAGTGATGCTTTAAAATTAATTCTTAAAGAAACTATTATACCTTCTCAATCTAATAAAGTTTTATTTTATTTAGCCCCCATATCTACTTTAATATTTAGTCTATTAGGTTGAGGAATAATACCTTTTGGTCAAGGATTAGCCTTATCTGATTTTTCACTTGGTATTTTATATACTTTAGCTTTATCTTCTTTAGGAGTGTACGGTGTTCTATTTGCAGGTTGATCTGCAAATTCTAAATATGCCTTTTTAGGATCATTACGATCCACTGCTGCAATGATTTCTTATGAATTAATTCTAAGTTCTGCTATTTTAATAATAATATTATTAACAGGTTCGTTTAATATAACAAATATAATTGAACAACAACAATCCATTTGATTTATTATACCTTTACTACCTGTTTTTATATTTTATTTTATCTCTATTTTAGCTGAAACATCTAGAACACCTTTTGACCTACAAGAAGCTGAGTCTGAATTAGTTGCTGGGTTTTTCACTGAACATTCGAGTGTTCCTTTTGTTTTCTTTTTTCTAGCTGAATATAGTTCTATAGTATTATTTAGTAGTATTACAGCTATTTTATTTTTAGGTGGGTATAATTTACCTGAATTGTTTATAAATAATACTTATATTAATCTTCAGTCTATAGTATTAGGTATTAAAACTTGTTTATTCTGTTTTATGTTTGTTTGATTTAGAGCAACTTTACCTAGATTGAGATATGATCAATTAATAGAACTATGTTGATTAAATCTTTTACCTGTAGCAGTAGCTTTTATAATATTAGTTCCAAGTATTTTAGTTGCTTTTGAAATTACTCCTTAGCTTTCGCTCATTTCCTAGCGCGCGCTGAGCATTGTGCGGCTGGCGGCTAACCCCTGTGGCTGTAATTAAAGTACTAGCCAGCGGCTAGATCTAGCGGTTTGGTAGTTAGCCCTACTCTAAAAGAAATAAAGCAGCTAAAACCTTTAAGCTCGCTAGAGCCAGCACCGCGCGCTGCTTGAATAACATTAACAAGCGCTAACCTGCTTGGCAAGCAACTAATGGTTGCTAGCGATATTTAGATTTATTAATGGTAGATGACAAACTTGGCCCGTCGCTCCCTTTGGGTGGGAGACATATAGCGTGTTCGAGTCGCGCCTACCATAAGCGTTGTAGCTTTGCAGTCGCTTGCCAGTTGCTGCGCTAGATCTAGTGCCAGCGCCCAAGGTATCATGGCAGAATGGTTAATGCGAGGTACTGTTAATACTTTTTTCAGAGGTTCAATTCCTCTTGATGCCTAAGGATTAGACTCGAGCGAGTACAGCGCTGAGCGAACATGTTGAAATTTGGTAAACAATCTTCTCTTAAGCAGAAGTGGACCTTAGTCCTTAAGAGTTCAAGTCTCTTTGTTCGTAATCATGTTTCAAAGATAGCGTTCCAGCGCTTGCCGCTAAAAGTGCTAGCTAACGCTTGCGCTAACTGTTAGCCTCTCTAGCGGTTGCTAGCGTATGTACTTAAGTGGCTAGCGTCAAACGATATGGTGTAAAGGTTAGCACGATAGTCTCATGAACTGTATGTTTGGGTTCAATTTCCTAATGTCGTTTTTCAGTTCTAGCTCTAGCGCCACGTACGCAATCACCTGCAGCTAACCCTCGCGTGCTGGTAAGGTCTTTTAGTATAATGGCCGTACGAGTACCCTTCAAGTATTAAGTATCAGTTCAATTCTGATAAGGACTATCGCTGCAAGCATTATTAGTTTTCTGCAGCGCTTGTGATTGCCTCCTGGTGCTACGCGTGGTAGCAGTTAGCAGCTTAGTTTCCTTAGCTAGAGCCAGGCTAGTGCAGGAACAGTGTTCATTGGTATGATAAGACGATTGCTAATTGTTCAGGGTAAAATCCTTAGGTGTTCGAATCACCTCTGTTCCGAATTTATTTATTTCTTTCTAGCTAGAAAGAAAATATATGTTGCGCCTGCGCCTGACCAGCAGTTAGGTCTAGGCTGCAAGCGCTAAGATAGGAATTATAAAAATATAATTTTCTAGTTAGCTAGCACCTTACCATTAGGTCTACTAAGTTAGAAAGAATAGCTAAATTTATGTATAAGTTTATGTTAACGCAAGTGCAATGGCTTTATTCTACTAATGCTAAAGAAATAGGTACACTTTATTTAATGTTTTCTATTTTTGCTGGTATGATTGGTACTGCTTTTTCAGTATTAATTAGATTAGAATTAGCTTCTCCAGGTATACAGTTTTTACAAGGAGATCACCAATTATTTAACGTTATAATTTCAGCTCACGCTTTTATAATGATATTCTTCATGGTTATGCCTGGGCTTGTAGGGGGATTTGGTAATTATTTATTACCAGTTCAAATAGGGGCTCCTGATATGGCAAACAAACAGGAGGTCCTTGAGTTTAGCACAATAAAAAATATTAGTAATAATAATAAAGATAATAAATTTAAAGAATATTTAGCAGGTCTATTTGAAGGGGATGGGCACATTTGAATTCAAAATGAAAATCAAAAAAAAAAACATAATCCAATATTTTGTATAACTTATAGTCTTAAAAACGAACCCTTAGCTAAAAAATTATTAGAGTTAATAGGATCAGGATTTATAAGATATAAAAAACAAGATAATGCTTGTGTATTAACTGTTTCACCTGTAATAGGTTTAAAAAAGTTAATTCATTTAATAAATGGTGAATTAAGAACTCCTAAAATACATCAACTTCATAAATTAATAGATTGATTAAATAAAAATCATAATACAAATTTTACTAAATTACCATTGAAAGATAGTTCATTATCTGAAGACGGGTGATTAAGTGGATTTATAGATTCAGATGGTAGTTTTTCAGTTCAACATACTAAATTAGAAAACAACGCAAAAAAAAGAAAAATATCTTGTAGATTAAGAATTGAACAAAGAATGTTAGATCCTATAACTAATGATAGTTATTTAAAAGTTTTAACAGATATATCAAATTTTCTTAATTGTTCATTGCTAACTAGAAAACAAAAATCAACTGGTAATGAATATTATACTTTAACTGCTTCAAGTAAATTATCTTTAGAAATAATAGTAAATTATTTAGATAAGTATCCGTTATTTTCAAGTAAATATTTAGATTATAATGATTGGAAAAAAATAGTTCTATTAATATTTGAAAATAAACATTATACAGAAGAAGGTATAAATAAAACAAATATTGTAAAAAATAGTATGAATAGACAAAGAATTAAATATTCTTGATATCATTTAAATATATTATCTTTTTAAAATTATATTAGTGTTGCCCTAGCGCTAAAACTCTAAACAGGAAATGCCGTTAAGAAGTGTAAACTTTTTAATTATTACTTCGCTATATGCATGGAATCTCTCGAATTTGGAATTCATTTTCCAGTTAACAGATACATAGACAGCTAATTGAAGTTTAACTTATAAAGTTGTATTTTCAACTGAATTAGTCGTAATACTTATGTATACAGGGGAAGAATATGCAGGAAACCAAATTATAATTTAATTATCTATTTTATCAGCTAGTGCTAGCTACTAGCAGTCTACCCCTCACGCAGCACTGAGGTACTAAAAGAAGAAAAAAAGTTTACTTGCTTGCAGCCTAATAATGCTCTAGCAATTTGGCTTTATTTTACATTAGATGATCTACTTAAGCTGCTCAGCAATGAGTTAGCCTTAATTATTAGCTAGGTGCTAGTACGCGTTTATCTGCTAGCATCCTTTATTCTAAGTAACTAGCGCAAGATAAACGAAATATACGTTTATAATATGTAATTATTTCCATGTTAGTTTTTTGGCGGCTAGCGCTAGAGCAAGCCAACTAAGCTTCCTATTAATCGGAATGGAAATAAATTTAATCTTCAGTGTTTAAGTTTAAATTTAAGTTTAACAAATAAATTAAATTTATTTTTTAATGAATGAAAATAATAATGAAAAACATATTTCAAAGACTCTTTAAAGGAGTTAAAAAAGGATTATTGACGCCTACATTACCTGACCATATACTGGCTTTACAAAAAAATGTATTTATAAGATTATTAAGAGTAATAGGGGGTATTAGTATAATTTTAATACTGACACACAGATTAGAATATTTAGGATCAGATCTAATATATTTGATAGTATTATGTGCTTGTACTTTTTTCTCTCTACTTTTTAGTTTATATCTTCTATATATTAATTATTATAGAATTAAACATATGTATAAATTACTAAAAAGTGATAAATTAGATGTACGAAATTCTCCTTTTGATAGATTTGCAACCTTGTCGGCTAAATTATTGTGGTGCGTTAAAGGATTCTGTGAAGGAGTAGCTCCTTTAGGTATCACCTACGGTGCTATGGCTGGTAGCGCTAGACGAACTTCGAAAAATAAAAGGACATGAACCTATATTTTTACCTTTTTTAGCTAACATAATAATTCCGGACAATGAATCTTCAGAAATATTTAATAAACAAAGACAGCCGCTAGCAGCTAATTTGGTTAAAAATAAATTAGAAAGCGATGCTAGCGCTAAACAAGAATTAAGTATAATTAGTGAATTATTAGAAAAAAATATTATTACTAATGATGAAGCTACACATTGACACAAAGATATTATTAATAATAACTCTTTATTAGATCAAAATACTGAAACTATAAAAAGTCAAATACAAAAAAATTTAGACAAATTAAACGAATTACGTGATAAGCGCTAGAGATAAATAAATAGCGGCTAGTTGCTGCGCTAGCGCGCTAGCGCTTAGAGCTAGCTGAGATAAGTAGAAACTTAAATTATAAAAGTAGGATCCTCAGAGACTACACGCGAAGCCCCTTCTGTTAGCTTGTAGTTGTTTTATATACTATTAGAACTATTAGGCTAGTATTAAATAACATTATTGCGCTAGCTGCTGACGCTAGCGCTAGCACTTGCGCTGTTAAGGGTGAAGACATAGTCCGTTTAAGTAGGAAACTACTTAAGTTAAAGATTTCCTAGATTAAATAATGTATCTTTTTGATTATTACCTCCTTCTCTAATATTACTATTGGTAAGTTCATTAGTAGAAAATGGTGCTGGTACAGGATGAACGGTGTATCCTCCATTAGCTAGCATACAATCACATTCCGGAGGGAGTGTTGATTTAGCTATTTTCAGTTTACACCTTGCAGGTATTTCATCTTTATTAGGAGCAATAAACTTTATTAGTACTGTTCTTAATATGAGAACTAACGGTATGAGTTTACATAAATTACCTTTATTTGTATGAGCAATATTTGTTACAGCAGTATTATTATTACTTGCTTTACCTGTATTAGCTGGTGCAATTACAATGTTATTGACAGATAGAAATTTTAATACTAGTTTCTATGATCCTGCTGGAGGTGGAGATCCTATTCTTTATCAACATCTTTTCTGATTCTTTGGTCATCCAGAAGTCAAAAATATAGGCTTCTTAACGTTGCTGTATGCTGGGACAACTTCGATAACTAGTTTTAAATACTCAATCTTAAATGACATAGTTAAAATTTTAAAACAATGAAGTATATCAGCAGGTAACGCTTTTTATTTTAATAGTGGAACCTCAGAGACTTTGCGCGACGAAACTGTAGAAAAAACGGAAAATGTAAAGTTTATTTCTGTACATGTACCTAAACATTTTAAGCCAGTTAACGATGATCAATTTGGACATTATTTAGCTGGTTTAATTGATGGCGATGGTCATTTTAGTAGTAAACAGCAATTAATTATTGTATTTCATTCATTAGATGTTTCTTTAGCTTATTATATTAAAGATCGATTAGGTTTTGGTAACGTTAGAAAAGTTAAAGATAAAAATGCTTTTCTTCTTATTATAAGTAATAAGAAAGGCATAGAAAAAGTTATTAATTTAATAAATGGTAAAATTAGAACTGTTAATAAATTTAATCAAATTATTAATAATATATTGAACTCTGTAACTTATTCTGAATTTAGTAAAGAAGTTAATTTAAAATTAAATTTAGATAAAAATTTAAAAAATTATTGATTAGCTGGTTTTTCAGATGCAGATGCTAGTTTTCAAATAAAGGTAATTAATCGAAAGCTTGCTAACGTAGCAGTAGAAGTTAGATTAAATTTTCAAATTGATCAGAAAAAAGATTATCTTTTATTACTAATTAAAGAATTTTTAGGTGGTAATATAGGGTATAGAAAAAGTCAAGATACTTATTATTATGGTTCAACTAGTTTTGGTTCAGCTAAAAATGTAATTAATTATTTTGATAATTTTCATTTATTATCAAGTAAACACATTAATTATTTAAAATGAAGAAAAGCATATCTAATCATTCAAAATAAAGATCATCTTAATAAAAATGGCTTAGAAAAAATTCTTAAATGTAAAAATACAATGAATAGATTAAGTGGTTCTACAGTTTAAGATAAAGTCCTAACAAGGATGTAAATTCTTGAGTATTAATTAAAATAGATTAGCGCTGGAGCTGCGGCGGCGGCCTAACTATTAAATTAATCAAAATTATTGTTATATTTTAATTATTCCTGGTTTTGGGATTGTTAGTCATATTGTATCTACATTCTCAGGTAAACCTGTATTTGGTTATCTTGGAATGGTGTATGCAATGTTTTCAATAGGTATCTTAGGATTTTTAGTATGAAGTCACCACATGTTTAGTGTAGGACTTGATGTAGATACTAGAGCCTATTTTACTGCGGCTACAATGGTGATAGCTGTTCCTACTGGAATAAAAATATTCTCATGAATAGCCACTCTATACGGAGGAAGTTTAAGATATACGACTCCTTTATTATTTACAATAGGTTTCTTAGCTTTATTTACTATTGGAGGATTAACTGGTGTTATTTTATCCAATGCTAGTTTAGATATAGCATTACATGACACATACTATGTGGTAGCTCATTTCCATTATGTACTATCTATGGGTGCTGTATTTGCATTGTTTGCTGGATTTTATTATTGAGCACCTAAAATTATAGGTAAAACATATAATGAATTATTAGGTAAAATACATTTCTGAACACTATTTGTAGGAGTTAATTTAACTTTCTTTCCTCAACACTTCTTAGGTTTAGCTGGAATGCCTAGAAGAATACCGGATTATCCTGATGCTTTTAACGGGTGAAATGCCGTATCTAGTTTTGGTTCTTTAGTTTCAGTTATAGCTGTTATTTTATTTGGTTATATTGTTTATGATATTTTTGCTAATAATCCTTTATGTTCAAACAATCCTTGAGGTGTACCATCTTTCTTTACAGGAACACAATTAAAAAATGAAACACAAACATCTAATACACTAGAATGGACTTTAGCTAGTCCTATTCCTTTCCACCCGTTTAAAATGTTACCAGTTCAATCTTAGCTTTTCGCTAGATCTAGCGCCTAGCGCGCGCTAGGCTGCTAACGCTTAGTAAGTTACACTAGCGCCAGCAACAAAACCCCTTGCTAGCGCCAGCGCCAGCGCCAGCGCCAGCGCCAGCGCCAGCGCCAGCGCCAGCGCCAGCGATGCGGCAGCTGTCAGCGCTTAGCTTCCAGCTGCTAATAGCGCTTAAGCGTTATTAGCCGCTTTCAGTTATACCTTAGCTAGCGTTTTCTGCTGCGGCGGCTAGCTGCTGCAACAGAAGAGCTAGTGTTAGTAATCCTTGCTGCCTGCAGCGCGCTAGTACATTAGCGCCTGCTAAGATTTAAGCTTAGAAAGGAATAATATTAAGTAATAATTAGGATGATAGAAAATAAATTAAAAAGCAATAAGCCTTACTGAGGCAAGGTTAACGTTAGCGCCTAGCGCAATATCTTTAACCTACCAGTTGAGTGCTAGCGCCAGCGCAAAAGAAGATACATCAGCAACTAGCAGCAAGCATTATAATGAAAAACATTAGAAAATCTTCAGCGTTAAAATTCTCAAGAATATTTCAATCTGAAGTAAAAAAACAAATTGAAATTAATAGATTAATTAAAGTTGCAAATGTTAGTGCTTTGCAACTGCAGCCGTTAGGCGCTAACGCTAGATCAAATAAAAATATTATAAACTATTTTAATGTGTTAAAATATTATTTAAAAGGATTACAAATATATAGTAACTTTTTGAATACATATGTTTCTTCTTGAAATAATAAATCTTTAATATCTGCTAAACAAGCAACGTATAAAAATACACTAGAAGGAGATTTGAGTAACATTAGCGCTACTGAGGCTACTTCTTCAGCTAACGCTAGTATTCAATCAGCAAACGTTAACAGCACTAGCACAAGAATATTAAGTAGCGCTAAAGTTATTAATAAATATTTAAAATCAATAACTAAATTTAATTTTGTTCCAGCCATAGGCTCTAGCACTACTAGAGCAAGAAGATTAAATTTATTTAATTATTCTCAACAAATTAATTATAATTTTAACAGTTTAAATAATATATTAATTAAAAAAATATGTAATTTATTATTTAATTCTTTTTTTTCTATGAACTGTATAATTAGTAAACCTATATTTGAATTTAAAAACGATAAAATAGTTATACATTTATTTGTTTATTTAGCAGCTAAAAAAGAATTATTAACACTAGAAACTAGAAAAAATAAATCTGGGTTTGACACGCTATTAAGTTTAAATAAAAATAAAATAAGTATTTTATGTACTATTTTAAGCCAATTATTTAACAAAGAAGTAGTTTTAGAATTAAATAGAATTTATTACCCATACTTTGATAGTAATATTTTTGTTAATCTTTTAGCTCAAATTATCAATAAAATAAAATTAAGAAGAATTACTAAAAGATTTTTCTTAAAAGCAAAAATGAAAAATCCTTTTAAACAATTAAATACTAGAGGTGATAGTGGCCAAGCGCTAGGCGCTAACGCTAATTTACCTTCTTTATTATCCGGCCTTCATATTAAAATATCTGGGCGTTTATTAACAAATAGAATTATACCTAAAAAAACGACAAATATAATTAGTAGAGGAGCTTTAGCTAAAATGAAAGTAAATTATTTAGATATAGCTAGATATACAAATAAAAATAAAAGAGGTGCTTTTACTATTACTATTACTAGTGGACAAAACTTGACTTAACTGTGTTTAGTTTGTACTAGATCTAGCACAAGCGTAACAAGCCGCTAGCGCCTAGAAAGATAACTTTTAAGTTTTCAGGCAAGCGCTAGACTGCTAACATTTAGGCGCTAGCACTAGCAGGCGCCAACTAGTGCCTAATGTTTGCAATTTTAAACATATCACAGGCGCTAGCGCTTAGCGGTTAGGCGCTGCTGAACAGCGCAAGAAAAACACAAGGTGCTAACCCCCTTTCACCCAACACTAGGCTGCAGCCGGCGGCTGCTAGCGCTATTAGCTGGAAGAGTAATGATTTTTATTAGTATTTTAATTTTAATAGTGGCTATTGCCCTACCCTCATTTAAAAACCAAATTTCTTCCACATTATTTACTAGAATATCTTCTATAATATTTCTATACGCCGGAGCGTTATCTTTTAACGCTTATTATATTCAGTCAATTGGATCAGGAATAGGAATATATAGTGGATTATTCCATGTGACTATAATATCACAAATATTAGAAGTGTTTATATACACTATTGGTTCTATTATTTTAATATCTTGACCGACACAAAGTGTTAGCGTTAGCAGCTACGATAGCAGCTTAGCTGAAACTAGCGCTGGGTCACTTGATACGGGAGCTAGCAATTGCGCTAGCGCTAGTACAGAATATTCTTTATTAGTACTATTTAGTACATTAGGTGCCTCTTTATTAATTTCTTCTTCTGATTTAGTATCAATGTATTTAAGTATTGAATTACAATCTTTTGGTGTTTACATTTTAGCTACATTATACAAAAACTCAGTATCAGCTACTTCAGCTGGTTTAAAATATTTTTTATTAGGTGGTTTATCCTCATGTATAATATTACTTGGAGCTGGTTTAATTTATACCTTTACAGGTCTAACAAATTTTGAATCTATGTATAGTTTAATATCAGTGTATGATACTAGTGTTGCGCTAGTACAAGGTTTTAATTTAGGAATAATATTAATTATTATAGGATTATTATTTAAAATAGCCGCAGCACCTTTACATCATTGGGCTCCAGATGTATATGATGATAGTCCAACTATAGTAACAATATGGTTAACTATTATGCCTAAAATATCTATTATTTTTTTATTATTAGAAATTCAAACTGGAGTTGGTTTAAGTTCTGTAGTTAATTCAGCGGCTTGACCGTTAGGTCTAGCCAATCCTTTAGATTATGTAAATTTAGCAGCGCTTAGCGCTAGTGCGGCGCTTGAAGAAATAAATTTAAGTTCCCTTTTCTTATCTTTTCCTGGTTCTGTGTCCTTAGCATTAGGGGGTAGCGCTAGTACTAAATATATATTAAAATATTTATTATTAATTAGTTCATTACTATCTCTAATAATAGGAACAATAGTAGGATTAGCTCAAACTCGAATTAAACGATTATTAGCTTATAGTACTATTTCTCATATTGGATTTATGTTATTAGCTTTAAGTGTAAATACTGAAGAATCCGTAGATGCTCTTATATTTTATATTCTACAATATACAATAACTAATTTGAATGCTTTTTTAATTATTATAGCTTTAAGTTATACTTTCGTTAGCGCCTACCAAAGCGCTAGCGCTCGATCAGCGAGTGGCGCTAAATCTAGTGAAGCAACTACTAACCTTCCTGCTACTAGCTCTTTAATTAATTTAAGTGCTAGCGCCACTAGAAAAATAAACTTAAAAACAAATTTTGATATTAAATTTATTTCCGAATTAAAAAGTCAATATGAACTTAATCCTTTACTTAGTTTAAGTTTAACAATATGTTTATTTTCTATGGCTGGTATACCTCCTTTAATAGGGTTTTTCTCTAAACAGTTCGTTTTATATGCTGCAATACAAAACGGTTATTATTTTATGTCAATAGTAGCTATAATTGTTAGTGTAATTAGTGCTTCTTATTATTTGAAATTAATTAGAGTTCTTCACACAGCTAGATCTAACGATAGTACATCAGAAGCACTAGGTCTAGGAGAATATTTAACACTAGATCAATTTAGTGCTAGCGCCTCTCCTCTTCGAGGAACAAGTGCTAACTTAAATTATTCGATATCATTTTTATCTAATGTTCATAGTTTTTTAATTTCTAGTTTAACATTAACATTAATAATGTTTGTTCTTAAACCTTCTATAATCTTAAACCTTACACAACTGTTAACTTTATCTTTATTTAATTTTTAGCGCAAACAATGCTAAATACAAATACTTTATTAATATTTTTTATTTTTGTTCCGATTTTAGCCATAATATTATTAACTTTAAATATATTTTTATCTCCTCATAACCCATATGAATCTAAAGTAGCTCCTTATGAATGCGGAATGCAAAGTATTGTAGAACAAACTAGATATAAATTTAATATAAATTTTTACTTAGTTGCAATGTTATTTCTTATATTTGATTTAGAAATTTTACTTTTATTTCCTTTAGCTGTTACTTTATATCAAGTAAGTATTTTTGGGTTTTCAATTGCGATCATATTTTTTATTGTTTTAACTATAGGTTTTATTTTAGAAATTGGTCAAGGAGCCATTAAAATAATTAAATAGTGCATTTCTGCTACCTGGTGCTGGCGGTGGGAGACGAGCGGCGCTAGGTCTAGCTCCCAACTGCCTGCTAGAAGTATTTTTTCTGCTAACTAGCAGCTAAATCCCCCTGCGCGCGGTGCTGGTAACTAATTGGCGGCTAAGTTACACTAGCGCGCCGCTAGATCTAGGCGCTAACGATAAAAGTATCGATGACAATATTGTTTTAACATCAAAAATTTATTTAAAGTATTTTAAAGGGGTTATTAAGGATAACAAAGCAAATTTATATAAAAGGAGATTAAAATCAAAAGCTTCAAATCTTTTTTAATTACTTAAAAGATACTAAAATTGGAGCGATCCTAAGGGAAACCTTATTATTCTTACTTCCTGAAGTAAAACATTTTAGTAAGGAAAGGAAAGGAAATCAACCGAGACTCCGAAAGTAATGGTGAGTGAAATCGGATTAGCCTAAATTATTTTGATTAATTGAATAACAAAGCGGCTAGCTTAATTGCTGCCGCGAACCACCAAAGAAGGTCAACTACAATTAGTCCTGTAAATTAATTTAAAACAAATATAAAAAGTACAATGAGAGTAAACTTGTTGGAAAATAGGGGAACCATCCTCTAAGGCTAAGTATTATAAATTTAGCGATAGTGAAAAGTACTGTAAAGGAATTGTTTGAAATAGCATGTATTATACAAAAATGGGAGGCTTAGCCAGTTGAACATTTGTGGTGAAATAATCTTGAATTAGTAACTCTATAAGCAGTCGAAATTCTAGCGCGTGCTATAATAACGGCGTACCTTTTGCATAATGGGTCAGCAAGTTAATTGGAGTAGCAAGGTTAAAAGCCCTAGCGAAAGCGACTGGACTATGGTTTGCGCGCGTTAGTACTCAAATTAGAGAGCTAGCAAGCGCAAGCAATTAATAGTATTGGTAAAGTTACTTCAATTAGACCCGAAGCTAGGTGATCTTTCTAAGACCAGATTATAATGGATCGAACGGGTGAATGTTGCATAATTCTCCGAAGAGTCTTTGAAAGCGGTGAAATGCCAATCTGACCTAGTGCTAGCTGGTTTTCTACGAAACATATTAAAGTATGAGATCTACACAAAATTTATGAAGGTACAGCACGGCGATTCCCAACTAAAAACTAGCTTTGAGAGCAGTTAGCTGCAATCAAAGGCTATTTAAATACGTTTAGGTTGTGGGGATCTAGAAAATCTTACCTATGGAAGCGAATCTCGGAATTACATAAATTAATGGTAGATATTCAGACTGCTCATGCTAAGTTGGGTAGTCAAGACGGAAACAGCCGAGAACACAGATCAAGGTCCCAAATGATTAAGGTTAACCAACTAAGTGAAATTAAGGATGTAGCAAATCGAATACAGCTGTGAAGTGAGCCTGGCAGTCGCTACTTATAATGAACGTTTGTAACAACGCATCAGCAGTTAGATTGTAGCACCGAAAATTTAACGGGTCTTAAGTAATCAACCGATATCGTGTTGATTTAAAATTAGCTTAGCGCTAGTTGGTAGGCAGGCTGCTAACAATTGTTAGCAGCGCGCCAGCGCCTGACTGCTAGCTAGTTTTAAATTTAGGTAGTAGAACATTCATTATAACTATTTATAAAACAGTGTTTCATTGTTTTTAGGTAAATGAATAGAGAATGCTGACATGAGTAACGTAAAAAGAAGTTAATAATACTTCTCGCCGAATACGAGAGGGTTATAAGGAAAGGTTAAACCTCCTTATGTTAATGCGGCCTCTAAGGATCAGAGCTAAAGCTCTAACTGATGAGTATTTAACAGAAAATTTAGATGTTAAGCGTTCTATTCGTTCTGGCGCTAGCGCCAAGCGCTAGTGGTGCCAGCGAACGCGGTTGGCTTCTAAATCAGGAAATTAATGTTAAGCAGCTAGCGTTTCTAAGCTTAACTTAGCTTAGCCGCTAGCGCAACTACCGTACTCTAAACCGACACAGGTTCGTAGGTAGAGAATACTAAGGCGTAGAGCTAAAAGTTGTAAAGGAACTCGGCAAAATGTCCTCATAAGTTAGACGAAAAGAGGAACCAGAGGTAGCGCAGCGCAAGCGCTCGCTGCAGCAGCTAGCTGCAATTAGCACTTTCGCTAGAACTATCTTCTGGTGTCACAAAATCGGAGGCCCCGACTGTTTACTAAAAACATAGATCACTGCAATGATAAATATCATAGTATAGTGGTCGAAATTTGCCCGATGCCATTAATATAAGAGAGGTGATGGGAAACTGTTACTAATCGAAAGTCTGGTTAATAGCGGTCTTAACTATGAGGATCCTAAGGTAGCAAAATAAATTGGCCATTAAATGTGGTCCGGTATCAATAATGTAACGATGGCCTCACTGTCTCTACAACTTGCTCAGTGAAATTGAATTACTCGTGCAGATGCGAGTTACCTCCAGGGGGACGGGAAGACCCTATGCAGCTTTACTGTAGTTAGTTATCACATTGATCTAAAACAATTCCAGTTAATAGTGATTAGGGAAGTCGACAGACAATCAGTGGAATACCTTAAAACTAGAATTGGGTTGATGTTTACCTAAGAGATTACATTAATTTATTAATGTAATACTAGGGAGAGTTGACTAATTGGCAGTTTGACTGGGGCGGTCGTCTTTAATAAAGTAACAAAGTACATCCAAATTTAATACATAAAAATATAAGTACTAGCTGCTGCAGCAGCGCGGTAGGGGTTAGTACTTTAATTACAAATACAGCCGCTAGCAGCTGACAAAGTTACTAGCGCTTTTACAACAAATATATAAATAAAATAAGGTATAGCTAGACATTGAATGGATATCAATCAACCAGTGAACGGTTGTGTAGAGCGTAATGGCGGAAAGCATGCTTAACTGAAAGACTTAGAAGTCAAACAGATACGTAAGTAGGGCATAGTGACCCCTCGCTATATTATGGAATAGACGAGGATCAATCGATAAAAGTTACGCTAGGGATTACATTTCTGTTAGTCCTCAAATATTGTAAGATATTTGAAATAAATGGGGTGAATTGCAAAGATAACTTTATTCATAAGTCAATTTGCATCGAAGCTTAATTCGGTATTATTTTAATAAATAATGAATTAAGAACGTTCAACGACTAGGAAGTGAGTAATACCAACAATAATCTTCCCACGAGCGCCCGACATTTTAAACTTAAGAATTAATTTTAGCTGTATAAAGGATAGAATTAGAGTTAATTAGCAACTAGAATAGTTCGATAACAGTACGTTCTAAAAGAGTATAATATTTAAATCATATTATACCTCAGACGCTATCAAATTAAATAATAAAGAAATTAATATAAATAAATATGTACAGAATATCTAAAGATAGATTTTTATTTTAGCGCTAAAAATAGAGCTATTGAAGCAGGACCTAATAGTAATAAAGTTAAAGTTTATAAACACTTATTAAGTGATCTTTCAACAATACAATTTGAAGTAGCAATAGGTTTAATGTTAGGAGATGCTAGTTTACAAACTCAAAGTAAAGGTATAAGGAAAGATATAACTTATCGAATGAAATTTGAATGGAGTGATAAAAATAAATCATATGTTGATCAGCGCTATTCATGATTTATTTGACGTATGGATTTTTTCTAAACCTCATAAAAAAATTAGAACAAATTCTAATGGTAATGTAGTTACAACTTGAGGTTTTCAAACTATTAGCCATAAGGCCTTTAACAAACTTACAGAACTATTTAGCGCTAGTGAATAATAAAAAAAGTATATCTCAAAATTTAATTAAAAATTATTTAACAGAAAGAAGCTTAGCTTATTGGTTTATGGACGACGGAGGTAAATTAGATTATAATATTAATTCTAAAAATATGAGTGTTGTTTTAAATACCCATAGTTTTACTAGCGCTAAAGAAGTTGAAAATATGGCAAGCGCTAGAATTAGGTTCAAATTTTATTTTTAAAATGTAGCACACGACGAAACAAAGGAAAACAAATTATAGTTATTGATTCTTCAAGTTATACTCATTTTTTTAATTTAATTGAAAAACATATATTATCTGAAATGAAATATAAACTCCCAAAATTTTCTTAATCTAATTAATTCTAATAATCCCCTTTTTTAGTTTAAGATGAAGACATAGTCTGAACCATTATGAGAATAATGGAAATAAAGGATAAAGAGCCTTTATATTAACATAATTGAACAGGCTAATAGCCGACGAGAGTACACATTGTCTCGGCTGTTTGGCACCTCGATGTCGACTCAACCTATCCTCCGGGAGAAGAAGCTTGGAAGGGTTCGGCTGTTCGCCGATTAAAAGGTTACGTGAGTTGGGTTTAATACGACGTGAGTCAGTATGGTCCCTATCTTCTGGAGGGAAAAATAGTAAAAAGGGGCAGACCTTCTAGTACGAAAGGACCAATAGGCTGTGTTTCTCTAGTGTACCAATTGTAGAAATAATTTAGCACTTGCTTAGACCTAATGGTCAAGCGTAATCTACGCGAAGCAGCAAGCAAGCGCTAGATAAATGCTGCATAGTTGGGTAGCCACAAACATAATAGATAAATGCTGAATGAATATCAAGCAAGAATCTAACCCTTAGATACTATCATCGGTTAGCGCTTTCTAGTCTAGCGTAAAGTGAAGAAGGAAGCAGCTAACTGATATAACTAAGAAATAGAACATTTCTAGATAGGATGCAAATGAAATTTACTGTGAAGTATTTAGTTTAGCATTACTAATTTATTATAGACTTGATGTTAAAGGTTAGTCAGCAAGCGCTAGCGCTGGCGCTAGGTCTAGCGCCTAACGCTAAAATTATTTAGTAGCGCGCGCTGCAGCAGCAGCTAGCCGCCGGCTGCTAGAAGCTGCAGGCGCTAGCAAGCCCATAATTTAAAGGTAGAATAATTTCTTGATGAGGAATATGTAGAAGTTCAAATCTTCTTTGGCTTAAAACTTTAAAATGGTTAGCTGGCTAGTTCTAGTTCTAGTTCTAG
>Ga0209139_10000007_pt1 | contig 45452 bp, 40 predicted proteins | sample BogFormECP14_OM3_FD_188246 | JGI IMG/M metagenome (GOLD analysis project Ga0209139, IMG submission 188246) | Bog forest soil microbial communities from Calvert Island, British Columbia, Canada - ECP14_OM3 (SPAdes) (version 2) | ecosystem: Environmental > Aquatic > Freshwater > Wetlands > Bog ...
GGAGTCATCGTGGTCTCGAACCACAACGAAGGCCGCTATTGGTCGTTTGCTCTGCTCGTTCGGAATGCGACCGTTTAGAGGCGGAGCCGCATTGTGCGGCTCCACCTTTCTTGCCTAGAACGAGAAGCTTATCTGGCCCGTAATGGTGCGCGGCGTCACATAGTGCGTGCCGCTGAAGGTTGAGAGGAAATTGTAGAGCGCGTATTTGTCTGTCACGTTTACAGCAGTCACGCGTGCTCCCCAGCGGTAGCGGTCGCCTTTGAAGATATTGTCTTCGCCAGCTGCAAGATCGAAGAGGCTGCGCGGTTGAATACGCGGCGGGTTCTTGTCATCGTTCTCCGTTCCCGGCGCCGGAATCTTCACCAGGTTGGAAGTCAACCCGTTTGCATCGCATTGCGTAAACCCGAACGTTGGTGTAGCTTTCACGCCGTCGCAGGCGAGTCCAGCCTGAAATTGCTGGTCAGGAGTCAGGCCACTTAGAAGGATTCCCGGCTGTCCATTCGGAAGCGTAATTGAAGTTGGGCCGCAACCGCTGTTCACATCGGTCACGTTGTAGCATGGCACCGAACCCGCAACGAGTCCGCTGTCGTAGCGCCAGTTAAAGCCGAACCATGCGCTCTTGCGCATCGGCAGTTGATATTGGATATGCGTCGTTTGGTTGAAGCGCTCGTCGTGATCGATGCGAAATGGAAAGCCGCTCTGTCCGACGGTAGCGCCGGCACCGCCGATCTGCGGAGGGAAGAAGCGCGCCGCCACCGATGACATCACCACGAATGCGCTGATGCCGTGATTTTCCGGCACATCGGCACGCAGCGTAAAGCCGGGAATCTTGGAGTTGTGCCAGCTAATGGGGAAGGTGATCGGCGTATTGCCCAGCACGCTGAAATCCCATGCGCCGTGCGTGTACTTCCAGATGTAATCGCCGCTTAACACAAGGTATTTGCCAAACGCCTGCTGCAAGCCAGCATGAAACTCATTCCGGAAGCCCGGCGGCAGTGAGCCCGACACGCCCGGCGTGCAGAGAAGCAGCGGCGAAAGCACCGGATTGACGCATCCCTCGCTCGACAACACAAGGTTTTCATTGAACGGCGTCTCAAGCGTTCTGGCGTAGGAAACGCGCAGAACCGTATTGGTCGGTTTGTTGCTGTAGGCAACTCCGAGACGAGGTTCCGCCTGGCTTGCCGTAGTCAGGCCGTTATACAGATCACCGCGGATGCCGAGATTGAAGAGCCAGTGGCCTAAAGTGATCTGGTCTTCCAGATACATGGCGAGTTCCTTCACATCCGTATGGCCGTCGTAGCCGTAGAGACTTCCGCCGCGCGTCAGGTCATACGGCAGCAGAACGGGGTTGAAAGGCGTCGCGGTTACGGCCGGATTCGAGCCATTGTTCGGAAGGAGCCCGGCGGCAGCGCACTGTGAAGGATCGGTGAAGCCATTCACCGGGTTCCCATTGGCATCGACGCAGGGCGAGTTAAAGGTCGGGCTGACGATGCCCAGCGCATCATTTTCCCGCAGGATCGTCTGTTCATAGACCGCGCCCGCCTTGAAATTATGGATTCCCTTCACGTACGAGATGTCGCCATGCAAGCCTGTATTCAGAAGCGTGCGCCTCTGCCCAATGCTCTCCTCTTGAATGGGGCCGAGGTCGGCGAAGGGATTGCCGCTCGGATAGTAGTTGTATGCGTCCTTCCGGACGAACGCGCCCAGGTTGAGAACCGAATACTGGCTGACCAGCCGCGTGTACGTCGGCGAAATATTGAAGGTTTCGATCTTGGATTTTTGATCCGTTTCACCGACATCATTGCCGTTCTGATCCTGAACGCTCAGGTTGTCATATGCGTTTGGCGTCTGGAACCACGAACGGCTGTAGTTCGTGTTGAGATGGAGCGAATCTTTGTCTGTGAGCTGGTAATCCACGCGGTCAAAGATATTCTGCTCGTTCCCTTTATCGTGAAATACAACAAACTCCGGCGGGTCGAGGAACCTGCTCGTTTTCATCCCGCTCGCAGCGATAAAGTTGCCCCATTTCTCGCCGCCATAGCCGAGATCGAATCCTCCGGTCGGCGATCCAAAGGTCCCGTAGGACGTATAGATGCTGCCCGTTGGCTTGGTAAGCCCCTGCCCGGATCGCGTTGTGACTTTGATTACGAGGCTCGTTTTGTCGCCGTACTCAGCCGGTGGAGCGCCGTCGATCACTTCCAGCGATTGAATGGATTCTGCCGGAATCTGGTTGGAGAAGACTTTACTTTGCTGATCGGTGATCGCCTGACCATCGACATTAAAAGAATTCGACGCGTGGTCCCCGAGCCCATGAAAAAGGCCGTTCGAGTCCGCAGCCACACCCGGAGACGCCAGCGTCACCAGCGAACTTACCGATGAGGATGCGCTTTCAAGCGGCAACTTATCAATTAAGTCGCGGTCAATGTCGGTGTGCATCGTCGAATCATTCTCGACGAGATCCTCGCCGCCCGTAACCACAACGGTATTCGAGTCTATGCCCACTGTCATGCTGATATTCGCGCTCACCGGAACCACAGAAACCACATCTACATCCCGTGAAGCATTGCTGAATCCGGTCATGGTGACCGTGAGGTGATAGGGATTGAGCGGAACGTTCGGGAACTGGAAGTGTCCTGCCTTATCGGTCGTTGCCGTGCGTTCATACTGGCTGACCGGGTTGTGAATTGTGACCTTGGCTCCAGGGATCAGAGCTCCGGTCGGGTCGGTAACTGTACCGCTCACCGTGCCCGAGTTGCCTGTTGCCTGCGCAAAAAGCGCTCCGCCGAGAAAGAAAATACCGCAAATCCAAAGAAAAGCGGAAAGGAAGCCACGTGAAAACGTGCGCATATAAAGACCTCCAAAAACCTGTTGTATGTCCTGATGAAAGCTGGATTAAGCAGCGATCAGAGACACAGGCGGAGGCCGATTGGCGAGCTTATGGATGAAGATGTGGCGAGGACGCTCGAGCGGTTTCTCTGAAGCAATTCGCCATACAGGCTGGATCGAGACGGCTACGCTGGCAAGTGCAACCGTCTGCACCGCATGGTGCGCCGTGTTGCAAAGCGAGCAGCCTTCATGATCTACCTGCCCGGTAGGATGCGTGTGCACGACCTGAATGAAACCGGTCAGCAGGACAAGCGCAATACAGAGAACGCCGAGCCATCGAGACCAGGAGGCACTCATCCCGGACGATCGCTGCGATTGCTCTCTGGAGTACAGTCCACGCATCTTATCTCGACTATAGGGCATAAATGCCCTGAGCGCAAAATGCGCGGCATTCAAATAATTCGGTATTTGAGCCCGATAAAAATCTTTTTTGCGCTGGATAGTTACCGCGCAGACTCATGCATGCTGCTGCAGAATCGCGGACACGGCATCGTGTTTCATCTTTCTGGCCCATGCCTGTGGTGTTGCCCAGGGCTCGGCATCCGGTTCTTGGACAGGGGAGCCGCGCTCGATCAGAAACTCGACCAACCCTGTGCGGCCCCAGCGGCAGGCCCACCCTAAAGGGGTAGACCGGAGCAGATCATCCCGCAGGTCGAGCCTGGCGCCATGATCGAGCAGCATGCCCGCAAAGCGCACTCGCGCCGCATCGCTTAAGCCGTCCTGGCGCGCCGCGGTAAAGTGCAGAACAGTCTGGCCCATGCGCCTCACGTTCGCGTCGATTCCGTGCTGCAGAAGCGCGGCCATGCTGCTGAAATGCCCTTCGTTCTCCGCGTCATTGGCGCCTGCACCGCGTGGCGGCTGCATCAGAACCCAGTGCCACCTCGGGTCATCGGCGGGCCATTTCAGATGCGGAAGCGCCAGCGTGACGATCTCGGCACATCCGTGATCGGCGGCGGACCAGACCAACTCATGCACCACATCCTCCGCTGGATCATCAACTAACAGTCGCTTCGCACCATCTACATCGTGCATCTCGGCAACCATGTACGGATGCGCTTTTGCGCCTCTTTCCAGCAGCAGAAGTTTTACCGATGGATCTTCATGCTGCCATGCGTTTCGCAGCGGCCAGCCGGAAGCGTAGACATTAGCATTTGGATCGGCCCCGCGATCGAGCAGCATCCGGGTGATATCCAACTGCCCAGCCAGCGCCGCGTACCACAAAGGCATGCCCCAGGTGAGCGTCGGTTCTTCCACCTCATCGAGCAGCTTCCTTTCATCGACATCAGCGCCGAGGTCAAGCAGGAGCCGGACAATTTCCAAATGCCCATGATTTACGGCGAGCGTCAGCAGCCCGCCACTGTTGTCGATTCGCCGCAGCAGTTCAGGCTCAGCCTGGATCAGTTGACGAATTCGTTCAGCATCCGCCAGTGCGACCGCCGCGTAGATCGTGATCTCTGCACCGTGTTCCAGAAGAACTTTTGTTACTGCACGGAATCGCTCTGCATTCTTATTTCGCGGATCTGCCGAGAGCGCGGCGCGGTCCAGAGCAGTCAAACCGCGCAGGTCAACCTTTCGGATACTTGCGCGCCTCTCAACGAGCCACGTCACCAGCTCAACATTCGTCTGTTGCGCGGCGATATGCAGGGGCGTGGCTCCGTTGCGATCGCAAGCCTGAATCAGTGAGCGATCCGCATCCAGCAGGTGTATCGCTGCAGCCGTGTCGCCGTGCAGGATCGCCGCGCTGATCTCGTCCTGCGCCGGCGTGACTGTGGCATTCGGACAGCTATTCTCTTCGCGGCGCAACCGTTCCTCTTCTTCAATGATCGCGACAATCTCGTCGTATTCGCGCTCACGAGCCAGCCCCAAAGCCGAGGTCGCATCGCGATGCGGCCAGATGCCTTTGCGGGCGTTGGAACCGGCTTCCATCAGCAGACGAACCATTGCTGCATCACGGTGCAGGACAGCATAGTGAATAGCGCGGTGCTCGTTCCCCTCGTTCAAATCCATGTCGACCAGTTCAGGCCGGGCGGCGAGCATGCTTCGCACTTGAGAGAAATTCCCAGCCTTAACAGCTTCAATGAACCTCTCGATATTCACCCCGTCCACGAAAGCCTTCAGCCTGGTCCAGCTTTCATAGCCATACGCCCGCGCCAGCACACGCTGGGCATCGTGCAGGGCGAAGGCAGCAGGATCGGGCCTGCGCTCGAAGCGTTGGATTTCAGCAATGGCCGCAGGATCGGCTGCGCGGTATTGCTCCAGTAATTCTTTAGCTTGTTTTTTCAGCTGCTCCAGACTGGGCTGCTGCGGTAGACGGCGCGAGAGAGCGGGAAGATTTTCGGACATGACGATCTCCTTTTATGTCACTGCCCGGCGTCCGCGTTACGGGCGAAAAGAAGATTCGTCTTCAAATTGTTGGCACAATTCTCATCGGCAGGCTCAGCCCTTCCCGCGGACACGGAGGCGTCCGAAATACGCCCAATTCACTATAGCGCGACGAGGCGTGAAATAAGAAAGCTTTGGTACAGTTAAGTCGAGACGCGTGCAGGACGCGTCCTGTCCGCGGAAAGGGCCGCGCCCACCTGCTCCTGTTTTGAGGCATCACGCTCTGTTGACCCTCTTTCGCCTGTCATGCGGACCAGGCATACGAAGGAGGTTGTCTTGAATCTTGAACAACAGAAGAAGCAGGCTCGCGATCTCTTGCGAGCGATCCGGTCTGGAAATGCGGAAGCGCTCTCCCGGCTGCGGCGCCACCATGCGCGCTGGGCAACCGTAGACGAGGGCGCTATACGCCAACTTGTGGCTCTGCACGACGCGCAGTTTGTCCTCGCTCGTGAACAAGGGTTCGCCAGCTGGCCCAAACTGAAGGCTTACGCCGAACCGTCTTCGCAGTCTCGCCACACTCGCTTGTTCGTCGCGGATGTTGCCTGGATTGCAGACCGCGTTCATGGTTTGCTGCGAACGCGCAATTCGGCAGGCCCGGCAGCGCTGGAACAGATCCGGGAATGGCACCCGCGTTTCTCCGATTGGACTGACGAGGAGATTCGCCAGGCTCCCTTCACCGAGGACGATGCCCGGTTGGTCTACGCCAGGGAGCACGGCTTCGAAACGTGGGACGACCTGACAAACCGCGTGAACCTCCTCGCCTCGAACCCCGCCGCAGCAACCGGCGAACCGTTCATGGCCGCCTTCGTCGCACTGCAGTCCGGCAATGTGATTGACTTCGAAGCTTTGCTCGGCACGAACCCGCGTCTGGCCCGCGAACGCGGAACAAATGGCAACACTCTGCTCAATCTCGCAGTCAGCTTCGCGGGCAAGCCGGACTGGAAAGGCGGCATCTCTGCAATCGAGGCGTTGCTCGATGCAGGTTCCGATGTCAACGAAGGGAACGATCGCGGCTCGACGCCGCTTCATCAGGCCGCATACGCTAACAAGCCGGAGATCGCGTCTTTACTGATCGAAAAAGGCGCGGCATTGGACGCGGAAGCGCACGGCGCCGGTGGCACGCCGTTAATTTTCGCGCTGTTCTGGGGACATCGCGAGGTAGCCGATTTGTTGGGTCGCCATTCGGTGGCTCCAAACAATCTTCGTGCCGCTGCCGGGCTCGGCATTCCGGAGCTGGTAGATGCCTGCTTCAAACCTGATGGCACACTCACTCCCGAAGCGTGCGCCGCCAGAGGCTTCTACCGTCCGCATAGCGGTTTCCCGGACTGGCAACCTTCGACAAACCCGCAGGAGGTTCTTGACGAAGCACTTGTGTGGGCATGCAAGAGTAACCGCTTGCTCGTGTTGGAGCGGCTCGTCAGGGCGGGTGCGCGCCTGAACGCCGATCCGTATCGAGGCACGCCTCTCATCTGGGCTGCGGTGTGCAATCGAACGGAGACCGTTGCATGGTTGTTAGACCACGGCGCAGACATCAATCAGAGGGCTACTTTTGGTGGACACACACACGGGCAGGGAATCACAGCCCTTCACATGGCGGCCCAGTCCGGGCATCTACCAGTCGTTAAGCTTTTGGTCGAGCGCGGCGCGGATCGATCCATCAAAGACGATCTCTATCAGTCGACCGCCGAGGGCGGCGCAAATTACTTTGGCCAGAACGAAGTCCGAGACTATCTGCGCTCGCTGAGCGCATAAATTGAAGACTGCGGCGATTCACTCCACGATAGCCAGCACGTCACCTGCAGCAACCGTGTCGCCCGGTTCGACGCGGAGCTTAGCCACTTTGCCGGCCTTCGGTGACTTCAGTTCGTTCTGCATCTTCATCGCCTCGATGACGATGACGCCCTGATGCGCTTCGACCGTGTCGCCGACGCTGACCAGGACGCGCACAACACGGCCCGGCATCGGCGCCGTTACCGGCTTCGGGCCTTCCGCGCCACCGTGGCGGCTGCGGCGCGACTTGAGCGAACGCGGATCGTCGACGCGATACGGCAGCCGTCTGCCACTAAGGTGAATTACGGAGCCTTCCGCGCTCTCTTCGAGCACGCAACGGTATGCATGGCCAGCGATGTGGAGCGAAAGCACGCCCGGGCGAAGCATCTGCGCCTCTACATCGACGGTGGGTTGGCCATCAATGCTCGCACGATATTGGCCGCCTTCGAGCTGCGTAAGCTCGATCTGCCGCAGTTCGCCGTTTATCTCGATCTGGAGGATCATGCGCGCAGGCTCTCCCGCCGCGCCGCCTGCTTCCATCCGCAGGCGTCAGTCTTCGCCTCATTTGCAGAAGCTCCGTTGTGGCCGTTGCCATTCGTCGGCCGCATGCACTCAAAGATCGCAGCGGCAATCAGTGCAGCCGCATCTTCGCTGCCGTGCGCTTCCGATGTAGAACTGTTCGCGGCAAGCAGACGGTCCAGATAGCCTGTGTCGATGCGGGCCGTCTTGAATTCGTCATCGCTCAGTATGCGGCGAAAGAGTCCGAGGTTCGACCGGATGCCGCCAATCACATACTCATCGAGAGCACGCAGCAGCCGCGCAATCGCTGCTTCGCGCGTCGGCGCAAACGCAATCAGTTTCGAAAGCATGGGATCGTAATCGAGCGGCACCACCCAGCCTTCGTAAATCCCCGAGTCCTCGCGAATCCCCGGCCCTCCCGGCTGCAACAGCCGGGTGATCTTTCCCGGCGACGGGAAGAAGCCATTGTCTGGGTCTTCAGCGTAGACGCGGCACTCGATCGCATGTCCGCGCAGTCGAATCTCTTCCTGCTTAAACGGCAGCGGCTCGCCCTGCGCAATGCGAATCTGCAAATGAACAAGATCAAGCCCCGTCACCAGTTCCGTGACCGGGTGCTCCACCTGCAGGCGCGTGTTCATCTCAAGGAAATAAAAGTTGCGCTCTTCGTCGACGAGAAATTCAATCGTACCGGCGTTCGTGTATCCTGCAGATTTCGCCAGCCTCACCGCAACCTCGCCCATGCGGCTGCGCAGATCTTCATCAACGACTGCGGAAGGCGCTTCTTCAATCACTTTCTGATGACGCCGCTGCACAGAACACTCGCGCTCGCCCAGCGAGACACAGTTGCCGTGCTCGTCGGCCAATATCTGAATCTCAATGTGCCGCGGACGCTCGATCAGTTTTTCGAGATACACTTCGCCAGAACCAAAAGCCCTTTCCGCCTCACTGGATGCCGAGGTGAAGGCCGCGCTCAGGTCATCTTTGGAAAAGATGGCGCGCATCCCTTTGCCGCCGCCGCCAGCCGCCGCTTTGAGCATCACCGGATAGCCAATCTCTGCGGCCACGGCGTAAGCCTCGTCGAGCGAAGACAGCCCTTTCACTGATCCGGGCGTGCGCGGCATGCCCGCAGCATCGGCCGCCTGACGCGCGCGTGTCTTCGATCCGAGAGCGCGCATCGCGCTCGCAGGTGGCCCGATGAATTTGATCCCTGCACTTTCGCAGGCTTCCGCAAAGTTTGCGTTTTCGGAGAGAAATCCGTATCCGGGGTGAATTGCCTGTGCGCCCGCTTTTCTGGCAAGGTCAAGGATCAAGTCGCCGCGCAGATACGACTCCGTGGCCGGCGCTGGTCCCAGTCGATACGCCTCATCCGCTTCAAGCACATGCAGAGCAGCGCGATCTGCGTCCGAATAGACAGCGACTGTGGCAATTCCGAGTTCGCGGCAGGCACGCAGGATGCGGAGCGCGATCTCACCGCGATTCGCGATCAGAATTTTACGGATGGAGGTTTGACTGTTCGACACGGCAAGAAAGGATTCTAAATGGAAAAGCCTCCGATTGACCGGAGGCTCTCCGCTGAAACACTATCGACTACTTTGAATTGTCCATAACAACGCCGCCCGGCGTCTGGGCGTTCTTCTTCTCTTCGTTCGCCTTGCGCGTACCCATGGATTTGTGGCTCCAATCCACAGCCTGGTCGATATCTTCCTTGCGGGCCTGTTCATTGCCGCATTCGATGTTCGCCTTCTGACGATACATCAGGTTCATGTAGGACATGGCATCGTCATAGTTGGGCCGGATGTCCAGCGCCTTTTGCAGGTACTGCATTCCCTCGGCTACCAGTGACGCATTCTGGTCGGCCAGCTTCTTGCAGGCATCCTTCGGCATCTTCGGATTGCCATCGCCGGCATCCTGCATGTTCGCACTAGTAAGTGCCTGCACCTGGTTCTTATGGGCAACACCCCAGTCGATCACGCCGATAGTGTAGGCCGCTTCCGCATCCTGTGGATCGACAGCCAGCACTTTCTGCTGCCACTCTTTCGCTTTATCGAATTCATCGATCTGGAAATAAAGGCCCGCAATTCCCTTAAGACTGCTGATGTCTTTGGGGTCTTTGTCGAGGACCCCCTGAAAGCCCTGAATTGCCAGATTTGCGTTCTTGAGATTGTCTGGCGTCTTCAGATCGGGAACAACCTGCTGCGCATAGGCCGTGGCAAGATAGAGGCGCGCCATGGGAAGGGTTGGATCGAGATTCACCGCAGTCTGGAAATGGCCAATTGCCTCTTCATATTTGGCATTCTTGTAGGCAGCCACACCTTTGTTCAATTGGTCCCGGGCCTTGAGGCGGTTGCACCCGGTCACCATGGTCAGCATCGCCAGGAACGCGGCCGCCAATACCGGAAAACGTGCGATTCGATTCATTATGTCTTTGTCTCCTTTGATCGCCTGATCGCCAGCTTACGCCCGAAACAGCAAAAACAGAATCAAGGATCTTTCTCTATTTTCTCTATCTATTGTCGCAGCACAGGCTTCAGCAAAGCACTATCCTACACGACTCCAGACATGACACATGAAATTCTGTCTTGCTCCAATCGCGTATAGCACTGGGATGCCATCAAAAAATCTCTGCGCAGTGATTGTAATTGGTTTCTGCCGTATGGCAAGTTTCTGTTTGGCGGTCAATTATGCCGGAATAGACGAGAGGACCGCAAGCAGACGAGAATGGCGAGCCTATTGGCCCGCCTCAATTTTTGGTGTGATCAGGCCAATATGGTCAACGCCGACCGAGTGCGCCATATCCACCACTTCTGCCACCGTTGTGAAGTTCAGGTCAGGATCCCCCTTGATGAACATCACCTTTTCGGCGCGCGCGGCATAGATCGCATCCAGGCGATTGCGTAAATCATTTTTCGCCACGTCGTCCTGGTTGATCTTGTACGCCGGCGTGCCGCCTGGGCTGGCCAGGATCTGCACCACGATCGTGCGGTCATTCGGCTCCTGCTGATGCGGGTCCTTCGGGGGCTGGGGAACGAGCGCATCCAGGCCGTGCGGCGTAACCGGTACGATGACCATGAAGATGATCAACAGCACCAGCAGTACGTCGATCAGAGGGGTCACGTTGATATTGGCATTCAGTCCACCCGGACCACTTCCACCTGTCATACCCATAAGTCAGTTCCTCATTTCTCCGATGCGCTGCAACGTTTCGCTGCTTGCTATTCTCCACCAGCTGCGCGGGGAGGTTCAGCGACCTGACGCTGTTCGGTCAGGAGGCCGACTTCTTCTACGCCGGTTGTGCGCACAGCATCGATTGCATCCATCAACGTGCCATAATGCGCGCGCGCATCGGCACGGAAATACACCATCTTGTTTGTCTTGTTCTGCAGCATGTCGCTGACTTTTGGGCCCAGGTCGGCAAGAGAAATCTGATCCTGCCCCAGGAAGACCTTGCCATCGCGGGTCACTGCCACTACCACAGCATCTTCGTGGTCCGCATCCGGCATCGCTGTCGGGTTGTCCGTTTGCGCCAGCTCTACGTTCACCTTGTTCTGGAGCATGGGCGTGATGACCATGAAAATGATCAGCAGAACCAGCATGACGTCCACCATCGGCGTAACGTTGATGTTCGCGTTGACCTTGCTACCTTCGTCTCTCTTATTTTGTGCCATTCTTAGTGCTCCCCCCGATCGGATCCTTAGATCGGATCTAAACCGGGCTTTCTGATCGGGCTTCCTCAAATGTTGCGGGCTCGGCCTGGAAAAACCGCTGGAGTGGGTATTTCAAGTCGCCCCACTCCAAAGCGCAGGGATTCCCGCTGGTGAGTGCGCAAACGCCGTTTAGCGGCGGGCGCCCTGCTTGAGGAAGTAATCGATCAGTTCGCTCGAGGAGTTATCCATTTCGACGTCAAACGCTTCCACCTTATTGGTGAAGTAGTTGAACGTCATAACGGCCGGGATAGCGACCAGCAGCCCCATGGCGGTGGTGACCAGCGCTTCGGAAATACCGCCAGCGACTGCGCCGATACCCGAGGTCTTCTGCGTTGCGATCTGGCGGAACGCGTTCAAGATACCTACGACCGTTCCGAACAGTCCGATAAACGGAGCTGTCGAGCCAATCGTGGCCAAACCGCCAAGGCCGCGCTTCAGCTTCGCGTGAACGATCGCTTCAGCCCGTTCCAGAGCGCGCTTCGAGGATTCGATCTGATCCTCGGTCACTGCGCCGCCGCTGCCGTAGTTGCGGAACTCCTGCAGACCGGCCGTGACCACTTCTGCCAGGTGCGACTTCTTGTTGCGATCGGCGACCTTTACCGCCTCGTCCAGCTTGCCCTCTTTCAGAGCGCCGGCAACGCGCGGGGCGAACTCACGCGACTGCTTGCGTGCGGCGCCGAAATAGAGCCAGCGGTCGATAATCACAGCGAGCGACCAGATCGACATGATGAATAGGACGAGGACAACGCTCTTGGCGAGCCACCCCATGTTGTTCCACAGATCGAGCGGACTGAAGCCGACTGTCTGCTCCTGGAAAAAGGCCAGCGAAGTTGGGTGAATTGCTTGTGTCAGATGAGCGAGAATCACTTGAATCTTTCCTCCTGAGGAGTTTTCTTTTCGGAAAAAACCTGCGTGGCTACCTGCGGTTTACCTCTCCGAGCGTGTGCTGCCGGAGAAGCCGGATGATGATGAAGTACGGGCATCAACCTCCGAGGTTGAAGACCACGTTGACCTGCGTTTCCACCTCTACCGGATCGCCATTGAGCAGGTAGGGTTTATACCGCCAGGATCTCACTGCGTCCATGGCCGCTTGCTGCAGCATCGGCGGACCACTGACGACGTGAAGATTTTCGATTGTGCCGGACTTGGAAATCGTTGCCTGCAGGATGACAGTCCCTTGGATGCGGGCAGCCTTGGCAATGGCTGGATACTGCGGCATTGTTTTTACCAGCAGATTGCCCTGCATGACGCCGGACGATACAGCGATCTTCTTCGGCGCCGCAGCCTTCACGACCGGGGCCGGACCGTTGCCGATTCCGCCAAGCACGCCGCCGAGCACTCCACCCGCGGAGCCTCCGCCCATGCCTTCCATTCCGGCAACGCCGGCGGCGCTGGGGGCAGCCTCTTCCTTGACCATTTTGATGTCTTTAGGAATCTTCGTTGGCGCGGTCAGTTGGTTGTTCAACATCTCGGAAACAACCTTCTGTACATGAACAGGCGCCTCTGGCGGGGGTGGGGGCGGTGGTGGCGGGGGTGGCGGCGGTGCAACCAGCAGGGTCGCCATAGCCGCTTTCGGCAGCGCCTCCGGATAAATCAGAGGGACAAGGATCATTGCCGCGAGTATCGATCCGTTCAGAGCGAATCCGATGATGGTGAAGTACTTGCTCTTGGTCTTAATCCTGCCGCCTGACTCCATCAAGGAATCTTCAAACATAGCCTACCTCTTCCAAGCAGAACTTGTTACCACCTATTGACACCAGAAGGGTGTTCATTTGTTCCCGGTTGCCCGGCTTTTTTGGAGCAGGTAACAAACATTGAAAAAAGCCGAGTGAAGAAGCTATATCACACTCGGCCTGTATCTGGAAACGTTACACTCGGGCTTTTTTTGCCGCCGGTAAGACCGCCGCCCTGCCGCGCCCCTGCCGCCACTCCTGGTAAGCCACCAGCATTGGCGCCGCTACGGCAATCGAGGAGTAGGTGCCGATCAGAATGCCCACCACCAGCGCAAACGAGAAGCCATGCAGCACTTCGCCGCCAAAGAGGTACAGTGAAAGCACCGTCAGAAAGGTCAGGCCCGAGGTCAGGACCGTCCGGCTCAGCGTCTGATTGATGCTGCGATTGACGATGTCGGCAAGCGGTTCGCGCCGCGTCAGCCGTAGGTTTTCGCGGATTCTGTCGAAGACGACAATTGTGTCATTCATCGAATAACCGACCAGCGTAAGAATCGCCGCGATAACCGTGAGCGAAATTTCCTGATTCGTCAGGCTGAAGGCGCCGACCGTGATGAGCGTGTCGTGGAAGACTGCGACCACCGCCGCTACGCCATAGATCAGCTCAAAGCGGAACCAGAGATAGACGAGCATTCCAGCCAGTGAATACAGGGTCGCAAGCAATGCCTGCTTCTTCAGCTGCGCGCCCACCTGCGGTCCAACGATTTCGACATTGCGAATCGTAAAGCCGGATAGATACGCATCCTGCTTCAGTTCCGCCAACACCGCAGGAGTCGTCACGCCGGCCAGATTGTCGATCGAGTCGACCAATCCGCCGCGTCCGTTGCGGTAGTTGAAAATGGCCGCAGCCTGCTGTGCGTAGTGCTGCTGCGAAGCATCGCTCGCGCCCAGATGCTCGGGATCTTTTTGTGCGAGCCACTCGGCCAGACTAGCCTGGCCTACGTTGTCCAGATCCACTCTGCCCGGGCCCCCGCCGGTGTGCGCGTAGTTGGCTTCGAGGGTTTGCAGGATGGTCGCGCGTCCCTGATCGAGAGACGTCTCATTCGCGCTCTGCGCCAATGAGATGATGACCTCGTTGTTCGTTGCCTGGCCACCGGTGATGCTCTGGATGCGAATATCCTTGAGCCCGGCCTTGTCCGCCGCCACGCGAATGTGATCCACATTCGGTTGCTGGTCGAACTTCACACGTATGACCGTGCCGCCGCGGAAGTCAACGTCCTGCGGCAGCCCATGCCAGAAAAGCAGCGAGAGCACGCCCGCTACACTGAAAATCAGCGAGAAGCCAAGGAAATACCACTTCTTTCCAAGCCAATCGATTTTTGCGTCACGAAACAGTTCCACGGAATTCCGCCTGCTCCTAAATTTCTTTTGCCAGCCTTCGCACTCAGCTCCGATTTGTCATCCTGAGCGGAGCGAAGGATCTGCTTTTTCTATGCCCCGGCACAATCGCCGGTTGTTCCTAAATCGACAACGCCTCGCCGCGCTGCTTCTTGTTCAAGTGCGAATCAAAAATCACGCGAGAAACAAACACCGCCGTAAACAGGTTCGCCAGCAATCCAAACGTCAATGTCACCGCAAAGCCGCGCACCGGTCCGGTCCCGAAAATAAACAGGATCGCTGCTGACACAATCGTCGTCACGTGCGTGTCGATGATCGTTGTCCACGCATGCCCAAAACCCTGATCCACAGCTGCCGCAGGCGACTTGCCCGCACGCAGTTCCTCGCGGATTCGCTCAAAGATCAGCACATTCGAATCGACGCCCATACCAATCGTCAGAATTACGCCGGCAATCCCTGGCAGCGTCAGCACCGATCCTGTATAGCCCATGAATCCGAGCAGAATCACCAGGTTCAGAAAGAGCGCCAGATCGGCATTGATTCCTGCTCCGCGATAGTAGAAGAGCATGAAGATCATGACTGCCAGCATGCCGACAACTGAAGCCAGCACGCCCTGGCGAATCGAATCCGCACCGAGAGACGGCCCTACCGTGCTCTCCTGCAGGTAGTGAATCGATGCGGGCAGAGCGCCGGTCCGCAGCAGCATGGAGAGGTCCTTCGCCTGCTGCTCGTTGATACCGCCGCCAGAGATGGTTCCGGTATCGCGAATCTGATCGCGAATGGTCGCCACTTCCTGAATCTTGTTATCAAGCACGATACAAAGCGACTTGCCCTTGTTCGCGGCCGTGAAGTCGGCGAAATGATTGCCGGCCGCGGTCGTCAGGTAGAAGACCACTTCCGGTTCATTTGTGTTCTGGTTACGGCTCGCCTGCGCATCGCGAATGTCTGTGCCGGCAACTTCGGCCGCGCGCTTTATCTGGTAGATCTGATTGCCGCTGCCCGGTGCAGATGCACCCGGAGCCGTATGTAGCAAGATCGAATCATACGGAACCGTCCCGCCCAGAGCCTGCAAGGCTGCCTGCTCATCGGGCCACGGACCACCCTGGACCTCGTGAATCTCAAGGCGCGCCGTCGACTGGATCACATCCTTCACGCGCGCCGGATCGTCCACGCCCGGCAGCTCCACCAGAATCTGGTCGCTGCCCAGGTTGTATTCCTGAATCACCGGCTCGCTCACGCCCAGCGAGTCCACGCGCTGACGAATAACCTCGATGGAGTGGTCCATCGTGCTCTTCTTCAGGTCAGCGATCGCGCTCGGCTTCATCGTCAGCGTGAAAGCATTGTTCGCGCCCGACGAGATGTCGTACTGGTTGCCATAGCGCTGGCTGAGCACGGTGCGAATATCACCCGCGCGATCCGCCGGAGCGCCCGCAATCAGGATCGTCTCCGGGTGCGCCGTATCCGGTACCACCGAGCCGATCGTGATGCCGTTCTGCTGCAGGTCGGTCTGAATGTGCGCGGCATCGTTGGTGGTCGCGAAACTGACCGCTTCATCCGTCATCACCTGCAGAATCAGGTGCGTGCCGCCCTTCAGGTCGAGGCCCAGGTGGATGCGGTCAAGAATCGACTGCTTCAGCGCTGTTCCGCTCACACCTTTAGGAAGGCCAAGGATGCCGAAGATAAAGACGATCAGCACCGCGAAAATCAGAATAGTTTTTTGAGTGAGGTTCTTACGCATGGGAATTCAAATCGGCAGCAGACGCTACTTCGTGGCCTCTTCTGTAGTTACGGAAGCGATGGCGCTCTTTACCACTTCCAGCTTGATATTGTCCGGCGGCACACGCAACTGAATCGCATCATCTTTAATTGACATGACGACGCCGCGAATCCCGCCCGTCGTCGTGACCTTGTCGCCCGTCTTCAGGTTAGTGAGCATCTGCTGCCACTGCTTCTGCTTGTTCTGGTTGGGGCGGATCAGCAGCAGATAAAAAACCGCAATAATGACGACGAAGGGCAGAAATGAAACCAACCCCGGAGGGAGTGCGCCGACAAGCAGCAATGTTGCGTTCAACGTGCAATCCTTTTCCCTGCGCAGCTTCGCGCCTCGCGCAAGGAGCAATTAGTTTGTATCCGCGGAAGGGATTTGGACAGCGCCAACCACTTCTCTCGAAGACGGCTGCTGTTTCCTTCAGGAACACAGGCCCCGCATCCAGCCACCTGAGACGCCGCAACCATATTTCAGGCGCGCAAATGCAGGTCAGCCATGACAGAAAGGGTCCTAGCTTCTTAGCTTTTCAGCAGGGGGTGATTATGTCAAGGGAGCGAGTCGGTTCCAAGCGCCTCATCGGCTTGCTCAAAAAGCAACCCAAATGGGTGGAACAGATCGAGTGCGGACTCGGTTTTGGTACAGCGCAAGAGCGAGAACGTCGTTCGAAATCAGTCAAGCGCGTCGCTTCCCCATCGGGAAATTCTCCGCAGACAGAACGGGCCTCTTGGCGGTGTGACCCTCGTCGAGGGTGAAACGATGGGAACCTTTTGCGATTAGCTCGTCTACACTTCTCTTCATCGTCACGCGGCTCCTCGGCAATATGTTCGGCCTCTGCAGGCGATGACCGGTATCGAAGGATATCCGAAGCATTATGATAGGATCGCAAGGGTTTTACGAGGGAATCCTATTCTATGCTCGTAATCCGCCGGGAGCAGTTCAGGGTCCTCGGACTAACGGCTCTGCGTAATTTCGAGGACGAGATGGTTGCGCATAGCCGGCAGTTCTCTCCAGACCTCTGCCGCGTCCTCGGCGACACGCAACTTCGAGTGGCCGTCCACGGTGCGCTGTCCCGAGCGACGAATTACGGCTTTACATTACGAGGACCGCTTCAGCTCTTCCTCGAGATCACGTTTCTTTGCGGCAGCGCCTTCGATACCGATCCTCAGTATCCGGGGTGGGGTAGTGTGTTGCAAAGCTCCGAACATGAAATGGACCGGGCAATGGCGCTTCATGAAAGCCATAACAACTACCTCGCTAGGGTTTCCGGGCCCGATGCCGCCAATGTGCGCGCCGCTCTTAAGGCGGTGGCCGCTTTTGCAAGGGAGCCCCACTCAATTTCCGAAAGCGGCTACGTCGCGGATATGCTGTCCGTCATGCAGCGCGTTTTCCCGCAGAAAGTGGCTTACGTCGGCGAAGCGGGTCTTCGTGCCGTCATCTCCGAGGCCTCTGCGGAAGCTGCACGCCACCGCTTTTCTGCCGTTAGGGAGCAGGGATTGATCGCCGTGCTTATGTTCGCCTTCGGGCATGGCTGCATGGACGACCCACTCTATCCATGGATATCGAGCACGCTCGAAGATCCACGGATAACCAGTCCCGAAGGTCGCGCTAAGCGCCTCGAGAACAAGGCGCTCACTTGGCTTGATCACGTCCTCGCAGCGCCGGAACAAGCGCAAATCTCATGAGCAAGGATAAGGGAACTGCCATCCCATGCTCTGGAGCCGGAGCAACCCCGGCGGCGTCGACAACTCCGTCTTGCCCCGATTGTGTTTATTGGAACCAGTGCTTCAAGATCGACTACAACGGTTCCGATTCGAAATTTATTACCTCCAGCCAGATTGCTTCGGTATCAGTGGCATTCCGGCTTGAGGCCAACCTCGGGGCCGGCAATATAGTGATTACGTCCATCTTCCAATGGGGAACTGTAGCAGCCGATATCACCGCCGCCGAGAAAGCGGATACGATCCAGCAATTCAAGGCCCAGGTGGCTAGTTGGAGTAACCGCTTCAACATGAAGATCAAGGATCCAAAATGCGGTGAAAAGACATTACCCATCCGTTTCCGTCTTCTGTGGTCACCGGACGACACTGCTGACAGCGCACCATTCTCAGTCAATCTGTACCGCACTTACCCCCGGGCCGGGGTTACCGGATGGAACATCGATATCGGCTACGATAACAACGTTAAGAAGGATTCCGCATGGACGCTGGCCCACGAATACGGACACACGCTTTGCCTGGAGGATGAGTACTTCTATGCCGGCGTGACCGCCGCGACAGTCACTTACAACAAGGCGGATGGCACCAACGAAGCCATCGCGCTGGAACCTTCTTCACCCAATATTATGTTCAAGCACGGTGACACAACCTACCTGAAACGGTTCTACTATTTCACGGCCATCGAAGCTCAAGAGCTGCTGCAAGCTCAGTCGGGTCGGAACGTCACATGCGAAGTTGTATAGCCGCCCTGGCCATTGCTCTCCTGGCTGCAAACCCTGTGCGCGAGGTGAAAAACATGTCGGAAATTGTGGTGCAGGATGTACGAGTGACTTTTTCGGGTCCGTCGTCTTTGCCGCTTCCTGTGGTGACTCGCGGCAACCCGGCTTACGACGCCCCGCGGAATTTTTTCACCGTCTCCCTGAAAAACGAATCGGGTAAGACAAAGAAGCTCCCTCTGCCGGAGATCACTCAGGGATGTATCACCAAATACCGCAATCCGGATACGGGAGCGGAGTTCGTCGATAATCGTACTCCCCCTCCGCGGCTCGATGGTGCCGTGGAAGCGCTTGCGCCAGGCCAGACCAAGTCCTTTCAAGTCGTCTTCGAGTACCAGCCGCAGATAGCGGAAAGAAAGAACGGCGGCGCTGTCATCCAGTTCTGCGCCGTATGGAATCGGGATTGGCTCCGCAAGGCTGCTTACTCTGCCGGGGCCTATGACTGGAACGAGTCTTTCGACCTTTGCCGCGAGGTCCGGATCCTGGACGAATAGCACTCCATCACCGTCGCGACTGGCCGGATGAGGTAATGTTCCCACCCATTGCGTCCATTTGCTAACTCACACCGTCCTTATCAGCAAGTGAGCGAAAGCGCTCCGGTTTACCATTGGTTCTCCGTTGATGCTGAAAAGCAATCGGAGCGCCGCTCACCCATGTATCCTGTCACTAATCTGTAATCCGGCAGTTCTCATATTCAATTGATTCCAGAACCGAAAGGGTCTCCCGTGCCATCCTTTCCGCGCCTGATGTGTTTCTGCTTTCCGCTCATCGCCACTGCAATATCGCTTGCGCAGACCGCGCCCAGTCCCGTGCCCGCACCTGCGGCCACAAGTTACGACCCGCGCATCACTTTCGCGCCCGTGATGTTCCCCGATCCGGTCAACGCCTACCGCTCCAGCAACGGAGCGCCCGGTCCAAATTATTGGCAGAATGAGGCAAGCTACGAGTTGCACGCCAGCCTCGACACGCAAGCGAAGCAGCTGACCACCACCGAGACCATCACCTACACCAACAACAGCCCGGACACGCTGCCCAGCCTCTGGATTCAGCTTGAGCAGAACATCTACCGCAAAGACTCTCGCGGACAAATCCTTTTCGGCAGCTTCATGCGCCGTCGCCGGAACAACACCACTCCCAGCGCGACGCCCGAAAACACAAATACCGAAGGCTACATCTTCAATTCCGTCGAGGTCGAATCCGGCAAGACGACCGCGAAGGCAAACTACATCATCAACGACACGCGCATGCAGATCCGCCTCGACCAGCCGCTCAAACCCCGAGGTGGTCAGCTCAAAATCCACATCCAGTACCACTACCAGATCCCCGGCGTATGGGGCGGACGCACCTCGTGGGGCATGTCCAAGCAGGGCGAAATTTACGACATGGCGCAGTGGTATCCGCGCATGTGCGTCTATGACGACCTGCGCGGCTGGGACACTCTGCCCTACATCGGCAGCGAGTTCTACCTCGAATACGGCAATTTCGATTACTACGTGACCGTGCCCTCGAACATGATCGTCGCCGGCTCCGGCGAGTTGGTGAATCCGAAAGACGTTCTCACCCAAACCGAGATCAACCGCCTCGATCAGGCCCGCAACAGCGACAAGACCGTCTACATCCGCAACGCAGCCGAAGTCGCCGATCCTGCCAGCCGTCCGAAACAAGGCGGCACGCTGACCTGGCACTTTCATATGGATCACACCCGCGACGTTGCCTGGAGCGCATCGCCGGTCTTCGTCTGGGACGCAGCGCGCATCAATCTCCCCGACGGCAAAAAGTCTCTGGCCATGAGCGTCTACCCGCCGGAAAGCGTCGGCCCCGACGCCTGGGATAAATCCACCGAGTACGTCAAAGACACGGTCGAGCACTTCTCGAAGCAGTGGTATCCCTACCCGTGGCCCGCAGCCATCAACGTCGCCGGCTTCTCCACCGGCATGGAATACCCCGGCATCGTCTTCGACGGCATCCCCGACCACGGCGACTTCCTCTTCTGGGTCACAGCCCACGAGATCGGCCACGACTGGTTTCCCATGCTCGTCGGCTCAAACGAGCGCCGCCACGCTTTCATGGACGAGGGCTTCAACACCTTCATCGACATCGACGAGTCGGCCACCTACGCCAACGGAAAGTACGGCCCCAAGCGCGATTCCGAATACTCGGCAGGCGGCGACCCACCGGACATGATCCTCAAAGTCCTCGACAACCCCGACGCGCCAACCCTCATGGCATCAGCCGATTCCTATGGCTTCGCCCTCGGCCATCCCGTCAGCTATTTCAAGGGAGCCTACGGCATGGTCCTGCTGCGCGAGCAGATTCTCGGCCCCGACCGCTTCGATTGGGCCTTCCGCAAGTACATCCGCGACTGGGCCTACAAACATCCGTCGCCGTCGGACTTCTTCCGCGAGATGCAGAGCGAAGGCGGCGAAGACCTCGGCTGGTTCTGGCAGGGCTGGTATCTGAACAACTGGAAATATGACGTAGCCGTCGACAAGATTGAGGGCTCGTCAGTGACTCTCAGCAATCGCGGCCAGCTTGTACTACCCACGACTGTCGAAGTCACTTTCGCGGACGGCACGAAAACGCGCACGAAGCTGCCTATCGAAACATGGCTCTCAAAAGGCACCTACACCTGGACTCTTGAGAACAAAAGCCCGATCGCCTCGGTAATCGTCGATCCCGACCACCAGCTACCAGACGACGACCGCAGTAACAATGAGAAAAAGGGGCAATAATACGGGGAAAAGCCACATTTGACACCTAATGCACGGCGTGCACGCCGTCCTTTTTTGCGCGCATGATACGGATGCAGCATTGCGCTACCCATACCAGCACTACCGCGATAACGGCCAGCAAGAGCGTCATCTCTTCCGACGGCGAGCCCGGCGTCAGGTAGTCCGCGATCTCATACAAGACCACAGTAAGAGCGAGACTGCACGCCAGGAAAATGGCTATCTTCTTCATCCCCACCCCAGACAGATCTGCAATGCAGACCATCGGACTAATCAGAGTAGACGAAAGAATACGCCCGCGGGCTGCATGTTGAGAAGCATTCCTCACAAATGCGCCAAGAAAATTAACACGTGCCTGCATAATTGCAGACCGGCAGGCGCCCGGAGCCGCGCAACTCCGGACCACCTGCACCTTTCAGACCCGCGACCTCCTCCTTCTCCTCAAGAAGGCTGTCGCACGCCTGAAAATCAAACAGAAGCCTTACATCGGCTGGCCGTCGTACGAGTTCACGTAGGGGCGCAGTTGCTCCACCACTGTTTCAAGCAGCGCCTCCTCACCTGCCTGTACTCTTAGCCGCGGATCATTCGCGATTGGCACCAACACCACGCGCGTCTCCACATGCCGGCCGACAAAATACATCTGAAACGCGGGAATCCTAACCACGAATTCTTCCGGACTCCGGCGGAATTCCGCCAGCCGCTTCACAATGTCGGCTTTTCCAAAGCTGGATGGCTCATAGCCTTGTTCCTTGTGAACAATCCGCAGCCCGGTGCGAACATTTCCGTCCACCGTGACGGGATAAATCGTCTCCGCGCTCGGCGTCAGCAGGCTGTTCGGGTCCTGGCCAGCGCGGTAACTCTTCAACTTCTCCAGACCCAGGTTGTAGACCTCCATGGGTTGCCCCAGCCGTGCCAGTTTCACTTCATCTAATGAGTGAAATCCGAGGCTCTTGTAGTTTTGTTCGTTGACCAACTTCTGCAGCAGACCGATCGCGTTGTCCGCTGCCTGCTGCGGTTGCTGTGCTGGTGTGGTTGACCCGCTTTTGCGCTGCGAACATCCGCTCAACAGAAAAACGCAAGTTAGAAGGGTAAGCCGCACACATGCGTCCGAGCGGCGATAAAGGTTCTGAGTCCGAGAGCCGATGGGTACCATTTTTCTGTCCGCTTGGGGGCGAATCGTTGCTGACCAGTAGTGGCGGCGCGGGCAGGAGCGTTTCAGCGGAGCGGCAGTGTGGTTCCGCCGCATGAATCTCCCTTACTCATCTTCCTTGTGCGTGATAGGCTGATCGGCGGACTCCAAAACTGCCTGCAAAAGAATGCACTCCTCCCTCGGCGATAGCGGACGTCTACGCTCAACCCCTAAAACCAACTGCCCCCATTAAGGATGATCGATGAAGACCGATGCCGAACGCCTGACAGATACAATGAACTACCTGCAAAACTTGCTTCTGCCGCCGCAATTGAATGAAATCCAGGGTCTGCTGCGCGCCGCACCCAACCAGGCCGCTATTTCGCAAGCGCTCTCGATTGGCCACAGCAATCCCTTCAACACTGCGGGACGCAGAGCCAAACGCGCTCTGATGCTTCTGGCTCTCCTGCTCATCAATGACCCCGGCCTGCGCGCCGCCGAGGTGACTCGCATCAAGAACCTTCCTGAAGGTTCCGAGCAGCCGCTGATTGCCGAGATCAAAAGCTGGTTCAACATTCCCGGCATCAACGCCTCCTACGTTGCAAACCACGCGAAGACCAACATCAGCAAAATGCCGAAGTGGAACAACGTGAACTTCGAGCCGGAGGACGCCATCCGCGGCGTCTACAAAATAGACAAACCCTTCAACTGCTATAACGCCTGTGTCTTCTGGGCATTTCAGGCAGGCTCCATCAGCAAGCGCTTTCTCTGGAACTATCTCAAGAATAAAAATGGCAATGATTTCTTCCCCATCTACTCCAGAATCGGATGGGACACGATTGTCGAATACAACGGCCTGAACCTGGTCAAGGATGACTCGCACGGTGGCGATGTCACGGTTCCCGCCGGCATGACCGTATATTTCGAGACACCCTCAAAAGTCTTCGGTCATGTCGCCTGCTCGCTCGGCGACGGCACCGTTATCAGCCAGAATTCGGTAATTCCTGCCATCGGCCTGAAAAATCTCGATCCGCTTTGGGCAGCTGAAGTAGACAAAATGACCAAGGCCATCACTCACATTATCTCCATTCGTTATCTCATGACGCTTCACTTCCATCCCACCAACGCTTATCCCAAAGTAAAGGTGACGAACGGCGCCTTCTGGGATGCGTTCCCCCTGAACGAACGCTGAGAAAGCCTGAAATGGGCCTGCCTTCCATCAAGGGCCGGCCCCGTTTTGTAAAACACGGCTATTCTGGTCAGCGATGGCTTTTCTGCGATCAGTTCGACGGCTGTGGCGGCGAAGGCGCTGGAAAAGGCGCGCCGTATTCGCCAAAGCGGAGATCGGCCTGCAGGAATACACCGCGGCCTTTGCCGACGCGACCACGCTAACTGCCCGTACCCGCCGCGCCGCCACGCTCTTCGGCTATATATGGACCCGGCCCAATGACCGCGGCTTTGTCACATCGCTGCTGCGCTGGATCAGGCTTCTCGAACAGGACAAGCCACTCCGCACCCGCTTCGATCTCTCCTGGCAGACCATGCTGGCCGAGCTCGATTCGGTCCCGCTCTTCGCCGACGCCGGACTGCCCTCGCGCTATGCGCTTCTGCCCGAAGCTTTCCGCCGTCTTTTTCAACGCCTGCTGCCCACGGCGCGGAAAGAATCCGACACCGCGCGCCTCTTCACTGCGGTTTTCTCATCGCCAAAGACCGTTGAGCGTTTCCTCTCGCTCGATGAGCCCACCTTCGCGCGCCTTGCCCGCATCCTCTGGCCTAGGGGTGGACTGGATGCCGTTCCGCATGTTGCCGACGACATCCGCCAGTCATTGAGCCTGCTCGCGACGCGCGTCGCCGGACGGGGCGTCACCGCAGCGGTGCGCGAACGCGGCAGCACGCACAACGTGGAGGCTTCACCCTTTTATCAGTTAGTATTTGCGACCCAGACGTTTCTGCAATCAACAGAACGCGGTAACGAAAATACCTTCGCCCTGCGATCATGGCTCGACTCCGTGCACGCCTGCCGTCGTGAGCTGATCCAGGTGCGCGAGCACATGGAAGAGGCCGGCGTCAGCACCGCCCTCGTCTTCGATCTCACCAGCATGGACGCCTCGCTCGACCGCATGCAGCTGCTTGCTTCAACGATTGCCGGAGACGTGCAGCAGTCCTTGCTCCCCGCGCGCCAACTCCTCAACACGCTCGTCGCCGGACGCCTGGAAGATACGCAACTCGGTCCGCTCATCCGCCAGAACCTCAACCTGCTCGCCCGTAAAACCGTCGAACGGACCGGCCACAGCGGCGAGCACTATGTCGCCAACAACCGCCGGGAATACTGGCAGATGTGGCTCGCCGCCCTCGGCGGCGGGCTGCTCACCGTCTTCACCGCGGCCATCAAGCTGCGTATTTACGAAAGATCATTCCCATCCTTCGTCGAAGGCTTCTTCATCGGCACCGATTACGCCATCAGCTTTATTCTTCTGCAAATCTTCGGCCTCGCCCTCGCCACCAAACAGCCATCGATGACCGGTGCCGCTCTGGCCGGCATCGTGCGCGAAAACCGCGGCGTTTCCCGCTGGAGCAAGATCGCCGACTACGCCGCGCGCATCTGCCGCACGCAGCTTGCTGCGGCCCTCGGCAATGTCATTGCCGTCTGCCTGGGAGCCATTGCCTTCAACCAACTCTGGCACAAGATTTTTCTACAGTCCTATCTGCCCTCGGCTACTGCCAAACATGTGTATGAAACCCTTCACCCCTTTACATCAGGGACCGGCATTGACGCCGCCATCACCGGCGTCATTCTGTGGGCCGCGGGCGTTATTGGTGGATGGTGTGACAATTTCGCCGTCTACAACCGCATCCCTGCCGCCATAGCGCAGCATCCGCTGGGCCAGAAGATCGGGGTGCGCCGCATGCAGCGCCTCGCCAACTGGTTTGAAAATCATGTCGCCGCATGGAGCACCAGCATAGTGCTCGGTTACATGCTTGGCTTCTTCCCCGAATTCGCCAACTTCTTCGGCCTGCCACTTGACGTGCGCCACGTCACCCTGAATACCGGCATGTTTGCACTCGCCGCGTCGCGCTACGGAGTAGCTTCCTTCGGACATAACTGGTTCTATTTCGCGGTCGCAGGTATCGGGATCACCTTCGTGCTGAACCTGGGCACAAGCTTCGCCATCGCTTCCGTCACTGCGCTGCAGGCCTACAACGTCCGTCACGACGAGCGCGTCAAAATCTTGAAATACCTGCTGGCACAGGTCTTTCGCTCTCCACTGCGTTTCGTCTTTCCGGTTGAAAAGGACAAATCAGCCGCAGTATCCGAAGCTGTACCAGAGCCCGCTTACGACTCAGACGAATCAACGATTGACAGCCACGCCGGAAAGGCATAGCGTCAAGCGCGAGCGCGGATTCTTCTCAGCTCTCATATCCCCCGGTATCAAAAAACCAGCTTGTCTGAACCCTCCTTGCTCGCGCGACAAGGCAAGAGGACTGTCCGGCTTTTCGCAGTCTCAGACGCAACGCGGCGCGGAGGAACGATGGCAACCGATACAGTACATCCCGGCCAACCGCTCAAGCGAGTGGCATCACTTCCCGGCCGCCGTTTCGATCATCTCTTTTTCTCGATCATGTCCTTCGTCATGCTGTTGACGGTTTTTGCCGGTTTTGCGCGTACGTATTTCCTCGCCGGCGTCTTCAGCGCGCCATTGCCCAACCTTCTCATCCACGTGCACGGCGCGGCCTTCTCCTGCTGGATCCTTCTGCTGATCGTTCAAACTTCGCTCGTTTCTGCCGGACGCATAGATATTCATCGCCGACTGGGAATCGCAGGGTTCCTTCTGGGATGTTCCATGGTGGTCCTGGGCGTTTTGGCGGCGACCGATTCGCTGCGCCGCGGCGGCTCTCCCCCAAATCCGGATCCGAAGTCGTTTTATATCGTCCCGCTGACGGACCTCCTGGTCTTTGGGACGCTCCTGTTTTTCGCTTTTCGCGACCGCCGGGATTCTCCAGCGCATAAGCGGCTGATCTATATCGCCACAGCCTCGCTGCTGGTCGCCGCCTTCGGTCGATTGCCAGTCGGCGGCGCCACCATGAACGCGCACCTTTCGCTTGCCGCCCTTTGTTCCGAGATATTCCTGCTCGCTCTGGTGATTTACGATCTGTGGTCCACACACAAGGTGCATCGCGTCACGCTCTGGGCTGGCGTCTTCATGATCTTCGTACAACAAGTCCGTCTTCCAGTCGCCGGAACAGCGGCTTGGCAGGACTTCGCGAGCTGGGTGCAGAACATGGTTCACTGATCCCGAGGTGAGCTTGCCATCAGCGACATCTCCGGCTAGCTGTTTCAGTTCGGTCAACGGATCGGATAAGCTCGACCGTCTATCGGATCTACACGCCTGATAGACCGAGTCGAAAGAGCTTTTTACTTGAAAAGCCACCCGGTGCCTGTAGAATTCGATCGCTGAAGATAGCTGGATTTTTATCCGAGGAAGCACTCTCAAAATTCATTCCGCAAAGTGAGGTCGCCGAGATGGCCCACTTAGGATTTTTCACTCTGAGCGTCATGGGGCATCTGTACCCAATGAGCACGCTCGCCCTGCATCTCAAAAAACGCGGCCATCGCGTCACCTTCTTCTGCATCGCCGACTCAGAAGCGTTCATCAGGGATGCTGGATTGGAATGCGTCGTAGTCGGTCGCGACGACTTCCCTGTCGGTTACATGAAGCGAATGCTGGAGGAGCTGAGCCGCATGAGCGGTATGCGCGGGCTTCGCTTCACCATCGACATGATATGCAATGAAGTGGGCATGCAACTTGACGAGCTGCCGGAGACAATTACAAAAGCCCGCGTCGATGCGCTCGTCCTCGACCAGTTCTTCATAGGCGGCAGCACCGTAGGCGATCATCTCCGGCTCCCCTACGTCCACGTCGCAAATGCATTGCTGGCAAACGTCGACACCAGCCTGCCTCCCATCACCTGCGATTGGAACAATGCAACTGACTTCTTCTCCGTCACGCGGAACCGGCTCACCCAGGCGTTTATCCGAAAATTGTTCATATCGGTGCGCGATGAGATCAACAAGCACAGACGCCCCTGGGGCCTGCCCATGTTCACGGAATTCGTGAACGAAAGATTCGCCGACCGCCCACAGATCTGCCAGCAACCGCCCAGCTTCGAATTTCCAGAACGCGCGCTGCCGCCCGCATTTCATTTCGTGGGCCCATTGCACAACCATGCGAGCCGGACCGATACAGCTTTTCCGTGGGAGCAGATCGACGGGCGCCCGCTCATGTACGCCTCGATGGGAACCCTGCAAAATGGCCTCGACTGGGTCTTCCGCACCATCGCGGAAGCCTGCGCAGGACTGGATGCTCAACTCGTTCTCTCGCTCGGCGGCAACATGGACCCGACTAAGTTTGCAGATCTACCGGGCAACCCCATCGTCGTGAAATTTGCCCCACAACTCGAAGTTCTGAAGCGCGCAACACTGTGCATAACGCACGCCGGATTGAACACGGCCCTCGAATCGCTCGCCCAGGGAGTGCCGATGGTCGCCATCCCCATCACAAATGATCAGCCCGGCGTCGCAGCGCGCATCGTCTGGACCAGGACGGGCAAAGCACTCGCGCTCAAGAAGCTAAAAGCAGCACTGCTCCGCGCCGCAGTGGAGGAAGTCATGACGAATCCCTCCTACCGCCAGAACGCGCAGCGCCTCCAGGCCGAAATCGCAAACCTCAATTCACTGGATCGTGCCAGCGAGATCGTCGAAAGAGTCCTGAACTAATTCCCGAAACCGATCTTTCTCCTTGAGATTCCTGCTCTATTTCTGCTATCTAGTATGCTGCTTTGTTCCCGCGCCTCACCCCGGCATTCACCGTCTATCTCTTCATGTTCGACGGGCTGACAACTATTCTTTCGGGGTCTGTCTCTGATCAGAGTGATTCTAGGCAGTTGCAAAGGAGGGGCGAATGAGAGCATCGGAAGAACTTGCCAAACGACAGCGTGAATACCCTCTGTCCGCCGCCGACCGTGGCGCAGCGTTGTTCAGCCACATGCTGCCCCTGCCCGATCCGCAACTCGAATCCCTGCGTCTTTCACAAGCGCTCGTGGTTGGGGAAGTCAATCGTCCTCTCCCAAATGCCAAGACCTTTCACTATCCCGATGGCAGCCACGCCATCATGCTCTTCAGCGGCCTCCTCGATTTCTTTTCGAGCGCCGCCAAAATCCTCCTCGGCGGCTCCCACATGCACCGCGATGGCAAAGTCGCCGATCCATCTCTTTCGCCCGAGGACGTCATAGCCAAGCTGCAGGCGCTCTTCGAGCGCTGGACGCCCGAGGGCATTGCCGCCGGCAGAAACATCGATGAATTGCCCATCGTGCTCAGTAAAGAATCGGCGGAAAAAGCCGACGATCTGAGCCAGTCCGCGATGTTCTTCATCCTCTCGCATGAGTTCGGCCACATCTCCTACTACAAGCCGCCGGAGGACGACGAACCTCCCCCGACCCTGACCCGCGCGCAGGAGTTCGCAGCCGATGCTATCGGCCTGCAGCGCCTGGTTGCGAGCGGCCCGGGCAGCCAGCGCATGCGCTGTGCGGGAGGCATCGTCTCACTGCGCGTCCTCGCCGTATTCGCCTCTCTGGGGCATGTCTTTCCCAGTAGCCATCCCCAGCCGCTTGAGCGCATCGAGGCCCTGATGCCCGCGCTGCGTGACGCTGCCGCCAACGAGCGAGTCTTCTGGCAAGTCACGCCCATCGCCTTCTCTTATGACGAAATGGTTGAGACCGCAGGTATTCGCGCCGCCAAGACTGGCTTGCATGCCCCGCTCACGGCAGCCCGCATGTTCTCCCGCCTCTCCGCTGTTCTCGAACAGTGCGTGCGGGACGGCACCTCGGGGTCGATCGCCGCCGGCGTCATGCGTTTTGATTGCGAGCGCGCGACGCCCGAGATGATCGAGGAAGTTGCCCATACGGCTGCACGCATGCTGCCGCCGGTACCGCCCACAACCGATTCGCCATACTGGGATAAGGTGTGGACCGACAAGGCGCGCCTTTATCAATCGATCTTCAGTCAGTTGCCTGAGCAAGCCGCCGTCGCATTTCGCACCGCATATCAGAAGCTCTATCCCAACGGAGGATGACGGAAACACCATGTCCATCACAGGCTGCCGCAACGACGCCCTCGTAACACTCCTCAACAGTGTTGGCTATCAGCCCATCCTGCTGCCGCGCACTGGACTTACGCCCCCCGAACTCTATATCTACAAAAACGACAAGCTCATCCGCCGTGGTCCACTCCTCGACTACCTGCCCGATGGGGCGACCATGCCGGAACTCAATCGCGGTCAGCTCGATAACATCGAGCATCACCGGACCGACAAGAAGAGCCTCGGAGTGGCTGCGTCATTTCTCGGTGACGCGCTCAAGTGCATCGGCATCACTTCCGCGCCCAAGCTCGATCTTTCCTTCGCGCGCGACCGCGACATCACCTTCAGCTTCGACGACGTGACCTACGTCTCAATCGACAGCTCAAAAGTCGATCACATGCTGGACAAGCTCAACACCGGAGCCATCCCTAAAGAAGACATCGCCGCCGGTTACCTGCACATTGCGTACGACTACGCCTATGCCGGCAGTCTCTCCATGCGCGCCGCGACAGCCTTCGATACCAAAACAGAGGCCAAGGCGCTGCAGATCGGGACATATATTGATCTGGGGACACAGGGCCAGGTCAGCGTCAAAGACGATTCGACGATCAGCTTCTCCAGCAAGAACGGAGCGAACGCCGCCTTCGCCTGCAAAATAGGACGCCTCGAAAAACGCGGTAAAAAATGGTCCTTCTTCCCTGAGGAAGACGCGGGTGACAGCTTCTTGTCAGACGAGAACCAGAAAGAACCGTACCTGCTCGAACGCGGCGTCGTCATGCTCGTCGAAGAGGAGTAAGAGCGACGCATCATCCCTGCTCGACAGGCTGCGCTAACTCAATCTGCGTGATCTTTCCCAGCGCCGTCCTTAGACTGAAAGCCGCCAACGCCAGCGCGAGAATCAAATTGATTAGAGCGCGGAAGTCCAGCATGTTCTCAATCAGTCGTCCGAACGCTACAGCCATCACAACCCATCCCAGACACCCGGCAAAGCTCACCCAACCCAATGCCCGGTCTGTCGGTCTGCCTGCGCGCAGCAGATTCAAGCCAGCCAGCAGCCATCCAGCCAGCGTTGCGCATTCTGACCACAATAAGAGCTCCGGGCTATGGCCATAGGCCTTGAGACATCCAAGGCCATGGCCGATTCCCCCCAGAAACAACAGCCATCCACAGATGCGATCGACCGTCTTCATAGTTCCTCCGTCGGGGTCGCATGTTCGTTGGCAAACTTTCCATACTGCTCGACAATCGGTCCCCAGCCGCCATCCACGCTATCACGCAGCTTCGCGCCGCCGTCGCCATGCCGCTCAAGGTTGCGGTGCTCCAACTCCACTAAAGTGGCAGCTCCAGACTGCGGAATGAATCGCACCTCGACTTCGCTCGCCTTCGCTGGATCGGGATCATACCCCCAATCCGGTTGCAGATGCCACGACATCACCACCTTCGCCGGCGGATCCCACTCGAGCACGCGCCCCCACTCGCATTCCGAGCCGTCTGTCATGCGCTCATACCAGCGACCGCCCACCTTGCCTTCGAGAATCGCTGTCTCGTAAGGCTGCTTGCCGATGTGGTGTGTCGACGGCCACCACCCGCCAAAAAATTCTGTGAAGATTTTGAAAGCCCGCTCGCGCGGCGCATTCACCACGACACTCTTCAAAACAGGTGCCAGAGTCTCAGACTGCATGCGGTTCCTCCCATCGCTCGGCGGCTTGTTTGAATGCCGCCAGAGCGTCACTCCAAAGTTGGTCAAGCTCTCGACGAAAGCGCGCCATTCCCTCCGGATCCACAGCATAGATACGGCGCGTGCCCACCTTCTGATCGCGCACCAGCCCAGCCTGCTTCAGCACCCGCAGGTGCTGCGACACCGCCGGACGGCTCACCGGAAACCGCTCCGCCAATTCACCCACAGCCTGCGGCCGGTCTACCAGCGCGCTGAAGATGGCAAACCGCGTCGCATCCCCCAGCGCCTCGCATCCGGATTGAAGGTAAGCATCCACTTACCGTAAGTAAACACTTACGGAATCAGGAAAGTCAAGAAAAATTCTGCGATCACTTAGACGATCAGAGCTCGCCGCCATCTTCGCACGTAATGATGACCTTCCCACGAGCATGCCCTTCTTCCAGATAGCGGAAAGCTTCAGCGGCTTCGCTCAGTCTGTAGCGCCTGTCGATCACCGCCTTTATCTTTCCTGACGTCATAAGCTCGCCCAATATGGTCAGATCCTCTGGCTTGCCTTTTGCGATGAAGAAGGTCATCTTCTTTCGAAGAAATGGCGACAGCACCAGCACTGCTGTCAAACTAGCGACGAGCGCGGCTATGGAAATGTCTTTCGGCGCTCCGACGAGTACAAGTCTTCCCGTGGGATTCAAAATGCGCCTGCATGCAGACAACGAACGGTTCCCAATGCAGTCGAGAAGAAGGTCATACGGCTCGCTGCGTGTTGTGAAATCCTCCTGGGTGTAATCAATCACCCGATCCGCTCCGATCGACCGGACCATGTCCACATTCCTGGTGCTGCATACGCCGGTCACCTTGGCGCCGAACGCCTTGGCAATTTGCACAGCGAAAGTGCCCACGCCCCCCGCCGCACCGTTAATCAACACACTCTGTCCCGTCTGAATTCGTCCGTGATCGCGAAGGCCCTGCAAGGCAGTCAATCCCGCTACGGGTATAGAAGCTGCCTGCTCAAACGTCACGTTATCCGGTTTCTTCACCAGTGCCGATTTCACACCCGTCCCCGACTTGGAAGTCCCATACTCGGCAAAAGCCCCGCGGCACGTGCCGAAGACCTCATCACCCTGCTTGAATTGAGTTACGTTCTTGCCAGTCACCTCAATCGTGCCGGCCACATCAACGCCCGGGCGTTTGATTTTTGGTTTGCCCAGCCCGAGCAGCATGCGAACAATAAAAGGCCCGCCGCTCATGACCTTCCAGTCAAGCGGATTCACAGATGCCGCCCGAACTCTTATTAATACCTCGTCGACTCCGGGGACAGGCTTTTCGATTTCCTCGCATCTGAGAACATCGGCGGAACCATAGTCGCGGTAAACAATCGCTTTCATTGACACACCTTTTCAAGACCGTCTAAGCATAGCGAAAGGGATGAAAATAGCGTTCTCAAGGCCCGCCGTCAGATAATCTACCCCTATGCCAGAAACCATCGGATTCGTAGGACTCGGAATCATGGGCACCGGGATGGTGAAGAATCTCGCCGCGAAGGGCCACACCGTACGCATCTGGAGCCGCAGCGAGAGCAAAGCAGAAGAGCTCGCGAAGTCGCTGAAGACGGAGCACGCGAAGACGCTCAAAGACCTCGTCGCCACGTCCTCCGTCCTGATGCTCTGCGTCACGAACACAGGCGATGTCGAGCAGGTCGTACAAGAAGCTGCCGCCAACCTGAAAAAGGGAAGCCTCGTCATCGACTGCAGCACCATCAGCCCCAAAGCCACAGAAGAGATCGCCGCGAAGCTCCGCGAGCAAGACATCGGCTTCGTCGACGCTCCCGTCTCCGGCGGCAGTGAAGGCGCTGCGCAAGGCACGCTCGCCGTCATGGCCGGAGGAACCGAAGAAGACTTCAACCGCGCCGAGCCAATCCTTCAAGCCATCGGCACGCGCATCACCCACATGGGCCCCGCAGGCAAGGGACAGGTTACCAAGCTGCTGAATCAGATCCTCGTCGTCGTGAATATGCTCGCCGTCAGCGAAGCATTGATGTTCGGAAAGGCTGCGCAGCTCGACCTGAAAAAAGCCGTCACCGCGGTTGAATCCGGAGCCGCAGGCAGCTGGATGCTCTCCAAGCGCGCCCCGCAGGTTCTCGATAACTACTGGCAGCCGGGGTTCATGATCGATCTACAGCAAAAGGACATCGACCTCGTCCTCGAATACGCAGGCGAACTCGGCGTCCCGCTGCTCGCAACCGGCATGATTCGCCAGTTCTACGCACGCCTGCAGAAGGAAGGCAAAGGCCGCCTCGGCAACCATGCCCTCATTCAGGCGCTGGAGCCACTGATGCCGGCCTCCGGTTCGCCTGACCTGAAGAAATAACCTCACGTCTGCGACTGGGACCCGGCCGCGGCGAGGTCACAGAAAATCTTATTCCTCTGAGCCGACAAGCCGCGATTCGCTAAGGTCCAGTTCGCGCTCGATTCGCCGCAGGACCGTGTCATTGATGCGGCCTTCGTTGCGCAGACGGATTGCCGTCTCGCGCTCAACCCGCAACGCCTCCAGCGATAGCTCAAGGTGGCGTTCGTGCTCGGTGACTTCTTCCGGGCTTGGGTCTACCCTGAGACTCTCTAGCCGCTGGCGGTAGTGATTTGTCAGGTCTTCATACACTTCAGCCGATTTGTCATTGTCCCGGGCTTTCGCGCCTTCCAGATGCGTCATCGCCGCCCGGGTTACGATGCGCCGTGCCTCCAGTTCCTCGCAGTTCGGGCCCTCCCCGCCTGCCAGGCCGAGTAGACGGATGAGAGGCGGCAGGGTAAGGCCTTGCAGCACCAGAGTCGCAAAAATTACGCAGAACGTCAGGCAAACGATCAGGTCCCGGTGAGGGAAAGGCGAGCCGTCCACTAATACCGTGGGAAGTGCAAGAGCGGCTGCGAGAGAAACAACGCCGCGCATGCCCGTCCACCCGAGAACGAACGTCTGGCGTACATCCGGCGCCCTCTCATTCTGATGTAAGATCCGCGCACGCAGGAAATAAGCCAGGCGCGAGACGGGAAAGACCCATGCAAGCCGCAATAGGATGAGCAGAACGCTGAAAATTGCACCATACAAAATGATGGTCGAGAGACTATAGCTGCGAATAGAAGCCCGCACCGCCGGGAATTGAAGGCCGATGAGAACGAATACAAGCCCGTTCAGAATGAAGGTCAGGGACTCCCATACAGACCACGCCCCCAGGCGAACCGCCGGCGAGAAAAGATGCGCGCTGCGCCGCGAGAGAAATAGCCCGCAGCTGACAACCGCCAGCACTCCGGAAGCATGCACGGTTTGTGCAGCCAGATAGGCGGCATAGGGAACGAGAATGCTGATTGTGACTTCAATCGGACGGTCATCGATCCGCTCCTCGAAGTGGTTCACAATCCACCCGATAATCAATCCAATCGCCACGCCGCCAGCCGTGAGCCATACCAGCGTGAGCAGGCCGCCGGAAAGTGTGGGTATGCGTTTGCGAACCAGAAAATCCGTAGCGAACTCAAGAGCCAGTAGCCCTGACGCGTCATTGATGAGGCTTTCGCCTTCGAGGGTGTCAACGATGCGCCCCGGAAGTCCGATGCGTCGTGCAATGGATGTTGCCGCGATCGCATCGGTGGGAGCGACAATCGCGCCGAGCACCAGACCAAGCCGCCAGTCGAACCCCGAAAAGACCTTGGGCGCTGCCAGGGCAACACCGATCACAGTAAATGCCACCAACCCAAAGGCGAGCAGCGAGATGCTGACGATGTTGTAGCTGAAGTCCCGCCACGACGTATCCCACGCAGATGAGTAGAGCAGTGGCGGCAGCACAACCAGAAAAATCAGGTCAGGATCGAGTCTGATATCGGGAACCGCGGGAACAAAACTGAGCAGCAATCCGCCGATAACCATGATGATCGGATACGGCGTTCCAATCTTGCGCGCGAGTATCCCAAACACGATGATGAAAAACAGCAGCAAGAGAAAGACGAATTCGACTGTTCCGATTCCGCTCATGGAAGAATTCGAACACGACAGGCGCCATTCGTCATCCGAAAAGCCGACGCCAAAACATCGCGAAGACACACCTGACGCTGGTGTGCCTTCGCGTGTTTAGCTCGAATCGGTTGGCACAGAGAAGTGCTTATTCGACTGAGCGGAAGAAGTAGTAGTCGGCGGAGTAGGGCACGAGCGTTTGCTTACCCACATCGCTGGCGGTTGAGCAACCGGTGTCGGGGGCCGAGGCCCTCCGGACGCAGTCCAGGCCCGGCTCGACGCAATCAGGGTGTATCCTCTTGGAGATCATGCGCATGCAATTTTCGACACTCCTCGCATTCGCGGCTCTGATTGCTGTCGCGGCTCCCCTTGCCGCGCAGCAGCAGGCCATGCCGAAACCTGAAGACACCGAAGTATGGGAACCGGTCCCCAAAGTGGTGACGCCCGGCGCGACCTGCAATGCGCCTCCCTCCGATGCAGTCGTCTTGTTCGACGGGAAAAACCTCGACGAGTGGGTCTCTGCCCAGGACAAGTCGCCGGCAAAATGGATCGTCGCGGACGGCATCATGACCGTGAGCAAGGCGCCAGGTGTCGGCAACATCGAAACCAAGCGGAGTTTCAAGAACTATCAGCTTCATGTTGAGTGGAGAATCCCCGAGAACATCACCGGAAGTAGTCAGGCGCGCGGCAACAGCGGCGTCTTTCTCGCCTCTACCGGTCCCGGCGACGATGGCTACGAGTTGCAGGTTCTCGATTCATATAACAACAAGACATACGTCAACGGTCAGGCCGCCAGCATCTACAAGCAGGGCATTCCGCTGGTAAACGCGAATCGCAAACCAGGGGAGTGGCAGACTTACGACATAGTGTGGACCGCGCCAACATTCAACGACGATGGCACGCTGAAAACTCCGGCATACGTCACCGTCTTATTCAACGGCATTCTGGTGCAGAATCACTTCGAGCTAAAGGGCCAGACGCTCTACGTCGGCAAGCCCTTCTACAAGAAGTACGACTCCGCGCCAATCAAGCTGCAGGCACACGGCGACAAGAGCGAGCCCCTCAGCTACCGGAATATCTGGATCAGGGAGCTCAATTAGCCGGAGCCCGGCGGGCGTGACGGCTGCGTAGAGTCGATCTCTGTGCGTTCCCGGCGCAAGTTAATTCATAAATATTTCCGCACATCTGGTTGTGGTATAAATTGCGGCTCCGGGAGGGATTCATGATTCTTGTCGTGGGCGCCACAGGGCTCGTGGGGAGCGAGGTTTGCCGGAGGCTGGCGAAGCGGGGCGAAAAGGTGCGAGCGCTTGTCCGCGTGACGAGCGACGAGAAGAAGATCGAAGCGCTGTGCTCGGCCGGGATCGAGTTGTGCATTGGAGATTTGAAGCAGCCTGAATCTCTTGCTGCCGCCTGCGCTGGCGTAAGCGCAGTTATCTCGACAGCAACATCGACGATGGCGCGCGCGGACGGAGATTCGATTGAATCGGTCGATGGCGCGGGTCAGATGAATCTAGTGGAGGCCGCGAAGGCCGCGAAGGTCGATCGATTTGTTTTCGTGTCGTTCCGCAGGCCGGCGGGGATGTCGATTCCTCTCGCTGACGCGAAGGCGCATGTCGAGGACGCCATAGCCGACATGAATTTCACCATCATTCAGGCAAGCTATTTCATGGAAGTGTGGCTGAGCCCCGCCCTCGGATTCGATTATCTAAATGCAGCCGCCCGCGTCTATGGGCCGGGAACCGGGCCGAGTAGCTGGGTCTCGTCCAACGACGTTGCCGAAATGTGCGTTCTCACCCTGCTGAATCCCGCCGCTGAGCGCAGGACGATTGAGTTCGGCGGCCCCGAGCAGTTGAGCCCGCTTGCTGTGATCTCCCGCTTTGAAAAGATTGGCGGCAAGCCATTCAAAGTGGAGCATGTTCCGGAAGAATTTCTGCATGCGCAGTTTGCCGAAGCCACAGATTCAATGCAGAAGAGCTTCGCAGCGCTGATGTTGGGATATGTGCATGGAGATGCGATGGAGATGGCGTCTGTCCAGGAAGAGTTTGGCATCAAGCTCAGTACCGTGGACGAATACGCACATCGTGTGCTCAATGCTTAATGAGTAATAAATTGTCCCACTTCGACAACGGCTGACTACTTAGGGAGGGAGAGCCGCGATGTCAACCTTCGTCCTCGTGCATGGAGCATGGCAGGGAGCGCGTACCTGGGACCGGCTGGTTCCTTTGCTGCAGGAGCAGGGTCATCGGGTCGTCGTTCCTGCGCTCACTGGTCTTGGCGAGGATGCGCAGCGACTCTCTGCCGTCAATCTCACGACGCATATCGATGACGTCGCGAGAGAGATTACCGGGCAGGAGCTGCACGATGTGATCCTGGTCGGCCACAGTTATGCCGGCATGGTAATCACGGGAGTTGCTGACCGGAAACGAGAGCAGCTGTGCCGACTGGTTTACCTCGATGCCTTTCTGCCGGAAAACGGGCAGTCGGCACTCGAGTTGCTCCCTGTAGAATTTCGAAACTGGCTTCGCGAAGAAGCACGGACGCAGGGAGACGGCTGGCGCCTGCCCGCTGGTGAGGGGCTGATGGATATCTGGGGACTGGCGCCCGGACCTGTGCGCGATTTTGTGCGCGAACGACTGTCAGACTTTTCTCTGCGCTGTTTTGAGCAGAAAATTCAGCTTGCCAGTGGACTGAGCGATCTTCCGGGAACGTTCGTGCTCGCAGTTGGCGAGAATTATCCGGGCCGGGGAGCCTTCCATCCGTTTGCAGAGGTCGCGCGACAACGAGGATGGGCCGGCTATAAAGTGCAAACAGGACACCAATGCCAGGCGGAAGCTCCCGAAGCGGTGGCAGCCATCCTGCTGGCGCACGCGGCTGAAACGAAATCATGAGCCGGGACCTTGGCTATTGTCCGCCCCGATCAAGCTGCAGGCGCACGGCAACAAGAGCGAACCCCTCAGCTACCGGAATATCTGGGTCAGGGAACTCAACCAACACGCGCGTACGAACCTTATTCGTTCCTCAGCGCCTCCATCGGCTCCACACTCGCCGCTTTCTGCGATGGCACGACAGCGGCGAGCAGTGCCGCCAGTGCCAGAAGCAGCGTCGCCGTACTCAGAATCAGTGGATTCCACGGCTTTACATAGAAGAGCTGACTCGCCATCGCATGACCGGCCCCAATCGCCGCCGGAATTCCGATAGCCAGACCGATCCCCACCTGCAGAAACGCGCCGCGCATTACCATCTTCACGACAGAAAAACGATCCGCACCCAGCGCCATGCGAATGCCGATCTCATTCGTGCGCCGCTCGACCGTATACGCCGTCACGCCATACAGACCAATCGCAGCCAGCACCAGCGCCAGGGCACCGAAGAGCGACGTAAGCTTCGCAATCAGCTCCTGTTGTGCAAAATCCACGCTGACCGCTTCGTCATAGCTCTTCATGTCCTCGACGGCCAGGTTCGGGTTTATCTCGGCAAGCGCGCGCCGCACCTGGATCTCCAGCCCGGGAGGATTCCCCGGCGCCCACAGCACAATATTGCCCAGATAATGCGAGCGTGTCTCGCCATTGATCCCCGAGGGCGTGTCCCACTGAATGAACTGCGTTTCCGGTCTGAAGAACATGGGTTGAATAGGTTTCTCCATATTCCACGGTACGTAGCGCACATCTGCCGCAACCCCGACGACCTCGTAATCCCCGGCGTGCTTCATCTCGGCCTCGCCGAAGTGTTTGCCCAGAGGGTTCTCGCCTTTGAAGAACTTCTTTGCGAATGCTTCATTGATGACCGCGACCTGCCGTGAAGAAGCTGTGTCTTCCTCGGTGATCGGCCGCCCCATGATCATCTTGCTTTCGATCGTGTCGAAGAAGCCAGGCATGACGCGCACATCATTGGATTGGTAGTCATCGCCCTCGTGCGGCTCGGGCTTGCCCTCGATACGTATGGAAGTGTTCCAGTTATCGCTGCTCATGGGCGCCCACTGTGCAATGCCGACGCTCCGCACTCCGGGAATACGCCGCAACCGCTCCTCTATGCGCTCAAAAAGAATCTCCGGCTGGTTCACCTGATAGCCGGCCTGTAGCGGATCGAACCACACAAGGTAACGGTCTTTCGTCTCGAAGCCAAAGTTCTGATGCTCCATATTGCGCAAGCTATACGTCAGCATCCCAGCCGCGCTCACCAGCACCAGTGAAAGCGCCGCCTGCGTCACCACCAGCGCCTTCTGGGGCAACGAGGTCGCGCCGGCGACCGAACGGTTCGCGCCCCTCATGGCGTCGAGCGGCTCGGCATGCGAGCTCACCCACGCCGGCGCAATGCCGAAGCAGATTCCCGTCACCAATGACACGCCCAGCGCAAACAACAGCACCGGCAGAGACGGCGATGCTTCGATCGGCACATGAACGGCCGTATTGGTGACAACGAGCCGCAGAATCATGCTCGTTCCCGCATACGCAATCAGCAGCCCCGCTGTCCCGCCCAGGATGCCCAGCAGCAAGCTTTCCACCAGCGCCTTCTGCACCATCCGCATGCGCGACGCGCCCAGGGCCAGTCTCACAGAGGTCTGCTGCCGGCCGGCCATGCCGCGCGCCAGAAGCAGGTTGGCAAGGTTGGCGCAGGCAATCAGCAGCACACATCCTGCCGCAATCATGAGCAGCACCAGGCTGTCATGATATTGCTGCCGCATCGACGTCACACCGGCGCCTCCGGGCGTAAGGTGCAGCACCTGCTTGGGCAGAAATTCCTTTTCCTGCGAACTCATGTCTGCCAGATGGCTCATCTGCCACTGGTGCAGTTCCAGCCTCAGCTGCGCTTCCAGCGCCTTCGGATCCGTGCCGGGACGCACCCTGCCGATGATATTCAGCCAGTTTAGATTTGCCCCCTTGAGCAATGAGCTTGCTCCCTGCAGGTAAGGCTCGCTGGCCAGCGGCATCCAGAAATCCGGCTCACCCCAGCTTCTCAGTTCACCGCCGAAAAACCCCGGCGGAGCAATGCCGACTACTGCGAACGGCTTGCTGTTGATCTGGAAGGTTGTACCAACTACTGACGGATCGCCGGCATACTTTGACTGCCATACGTGGTAGCTCATCACCGCAACAGGCGGCGCGCCTTCGCGGTCATCGCCCTCCGTCAAAACCCGGCCTGCCCAGGCGTTAATGCCAAAGGTACGGAAATAGTTCCCGGAGACAAACTGCCCAATGCGCGCCTCCGCGGGCTGCTGGCTGTCTGCGCGTCGTACGCCAACTCCCGAAGATCCCTCCTGAAACGCAGCGAGGTCAGAAAAGGCCGGCGTGTGATCCCGGAACTGCTTGTAAAGCTCGTAATTGAAGAGTGAAAACTCTTCCCACTGCGTATACCCGCCCCACATGCAGCAGTGCACCTTATCGCCAATGCGATACAGTTCCTCCGGCTTCGTCACCGGCAGCGATTTCAGCAGAACCGCGTGCACCAGGGTAAAGATCGAAGTCGTCGCGCCAATTCCCAGCGCCAGCGTCAGCACCGCCGTCAGCGTAAATCCCGGAGACTTAACCAGCTGCCTCCACGCAAATCTCAAATCCGCCAGCATTTCGGGCTCCTGTCGTGGCCACTCGCAACCGCAACATTCCGTCTGCATTCTGCGCGCCAAGGCAAATACCCATGAGACATTGAAAATGCAGGAGTTAGCCACGCAGCCGTGCAAGCCCTGTCCATAATTGAGATTGTTGTGTTCGGAACTGAACAGCGGATGGATGGATCTGGTGTCGAGGGTTTCGTAGGCTGTCTAGGCAGTCAGCTTTTCAACTTCATCAATTTCTTCTGCTACGCGAACCGGAATAAGAATTGAGAAGGTAGTTCCGCTGCGCGAGGGATTTCGATTACTGCGGACGCGAATGCTCCAGCCGTTTTTCTGGATGATCTCTTTTGTCACCCACAAGCCCAGCCCTGTTCCCGTTTCCCCCTTCGTAGTCACAAAGGGCTCAAAGATCGTCGGCAGGATATGAGCAGGTATTCCGGAGCCGGTATCCGCAATCGTAAGGCGAACAGAGTGAGACTCCGTCCTCTGGTTTCTCTCGCAGGAAATGCGCACGCGCAGACGACCCCCTCGGCGCATCGCGTCAATGGCATTGCCGATAATGTTCGCAATCACCTGCCGCAACTCTCCCGGGCTGGAGAGCACTGTCGCCGAAGGAACCCGGACTTCATTCTCGACCTCAATTCCCGCCGCCGCCAGACGGGAATGGTAAAGCCTGAGCACGGAGTGCAGCACGCCGGCAAGCTCTGTCTCGGCGGGTTGGCTGGGCTCGCGGTAAAAGCGCAAAGTCTGCTTCGTGATCTCCACAACGCGCGCCAGCTCCTGCTCGGCAGAGCCCAGGTATTGGCGCATCTTATCCACCGGCAGATTACCGCGCATAAGATAGAGCAGATTAGTGACAGCCTCCAGCGGATTGTTGATCTCGTGTGCGATGCTGGCGGCTAACCGGCCTGTAACAGCAAGCTTTTCCGAGCGGCGAAGCGCCTCCTGCGCGCGCGTGTTCTGCTGAATCTGATCGCGCATCTGGTATTGCCGCTGGCGTCCCCGCAAAGCCATTTCCAGCGTGCTGACCAGCGTCTCCGGACGAATGGGACGCTCAAGCAGCAGCACATTGCCGATAGGGCGGCGCAACTCGCGCAGGCGTTCGCTTTCTGCCGTCACCCTACCGCCAACGGTCAACAGGATCACGGGAAAATCGGACCAGGAGGGCTGCTCTGTCAGTACGCGTGAAAACTGATCCATCGAGCCCCGCGTGAAAGCTTCCTCGGCGATGATGGCTGCTCCCGCCCCGGCATAGATTTCATCGCACAACTCGCTGATCGAATTGGCGATGTGGCAAGGCAGAGCCACTCGCTCAAGCAAGCCGGAGATGAGCAACCCATCTTTGCCGGTGGGGGCCACGATGATCGTGCGGTCGTCCCGTCCTGAGCCGTCATTTGCGTGGGAGAACAGAATTCTCCTCCTGGCTTAGAGATTCACCGATGAATCGTGGCACTCCCGAAAGTACTCCCTTGAATTCGACAAGAGGTGCCCCGACGCGCACTCTTCCGTCTGCCATGATGAGCTCGCGAATTGTCCTCTCATGAGGACCACTACGCTTTTTGATGACCGATAAGGCCTGGCGGATTTCTCCCGCGTATTCGAAATACCGGAACAGGAGTACAGTGTCCGCTAGATAGCTGACATCAACAGGTGTCTGCATGGCCCCGATAAAACCGTGCTGGGCGAGTGTGAGAAGGGTAGCTATGCCCTGCTGCCCGAGATAAGACAGCAGCTCGTGAAGCTGCATTGCGAGGAAGCGCTCATTCGGCATGGCGTTCAGAAAACCATTCATGCTGTCGATCACCACAACACGCAAGTGCTCTTCATCCACCAGCCGCCGAATTCTCGAAACGAACTCGCCCGGAGTTAATTCCGCTGGATCGATCTGATAGATATCCAGCAGTCCTCTTTCAATGAGAGAAGTTGGGTCCATATCCAGGCCGCGAGCGCGATCGATCAGCGTACCCAGCGACTCATCGAAGGTGAAGATAATCGCCTTTTCCCCGCGTTGCGCCGCAGACACGGCGTATCGAAACGCAATTGTGGACTTCCCGCAGCCCGCAGGTCCTGTGAGCAGCGTGCTGGTGCCGGTGTCGATGCCCCCTCTGAAGAGGTCGTCCAGTTCCTTTAACCCGCTTTGAACGGGCCTTCTCTCGAAGCCTGGTTTATGCTCCGCGGCAATCAGTCGGGGATAAATCGAAAGCCCACCGGTCTGAATGGTGTAGTCGTGAAAACCTTCACGAAACGCGGAGCCGCGTAATTTATGCACCTCAACGCGGCGGCGCCTGATCCCATAATCCCGCTCCAGGCTTTGCAGGTTGATGACCCCATGGGCGATGCTTTGCAGTTGCAGATCGCTGCTGCCTTCCGCGGTACGGTCATCGAGCAGAAGCACGGTGCAATTGCGGCCCGAAAAATGCCGCTTGAGCGCCAGAATCTGACGCCGGTACTTCAGCGGATCGCGGGCGAGCATGCGCAGTTCAGACAGAGAATCAAAAACCAGCCGCTGCGGTTGATGCGCATTCACCTGTTTCAGAATCGCCGTGATGGTGTCGGCCAGCTCGACCTCAGACGGGTGAAAGACTGTGTATTGGGCGTCGGGCCCCATCTCATCCTCTGGAGGAACCATCTCGTAGATCAGCAGTGATTCGGTGGACCAGCCATGAGACCGAGCCACTCCCTCCAGCTCTTGCTTGGATTCGGAGAGCGTCACATACAGTCCCTTCTCCCCATTGCGAATGCCTTCGAGAAGAAACTGGAGAGCCAGCGTCGTCTTGCCTGTGCCAGGATCGCCCTCGACGAGGTAAAGATGGCCCCGCGGAAAGCCGCCATTCAGAATATCGTCAAGACCTTCAATTCCCGTATGTAGACGCGTCTCCCGGCCGCCATTCGAATTCGAAGCGAGCCATAACTCGTTCTCACGATAGATGCTCGTAACTTTATCTTTCACTGGGACTTACGCTCCTGAAACAGAATTCCTCCGGCTTGACGGAGCAAAATGGCCACAGTCCCGGTTAGATTCGGACTGGTGGAGCGCAGGTTGTTTACGAAACACTTTAGCCGATGGACTTACTTGATTATTGAATAGCCTGATAAGCCAGTGTCTTCACTTTCGCTGCAATATTTACGCTACCGGTGGGATGAAGCTGCGCCATGAAGATCACGATCATCTGCTCCTTCGGATCGATCCAGAAACCCGTGTAGAAAAACCCTCCCCATTCATACTCCCCGACCGAGCCCAGTTCAGTCAGTGGCGATTTCACCCCATCCACGCCGAAGCCGAGCCCAAACCCCTGATCCGGATCGATCTTCCCCAACTGATCTGAGGTCATCAACTCGACTGACTTCCGGCTGAGCAGCCGCGTCGCACCTGCCTTGCCGCCATCGAGCATCATCAGGCAGAAGCGGGCATAATCCTCCGCCGTCGAGACTAATCCCCCACCGCCGGAAAACAGTTTCTTCGGCCCGTGATACGGGTAATCAGCCGAATAAACAAAAAGCCCCTCCGTAACTGGAGTATCCGGGAAGCGACTCAGCCCCTTGCTGTCGTCATAGCTGTAAGCCGTCGCCAACCTATCGAGCTTATTGTCCGGCGGAAAGAAGTACGTGTCCTTCATCCCCAGCGGCTCAAAGATGCGGACGCGAAAAAACTCATCCAGCGGCTTGCCCGAGACAACCTCGACCAGACGCCCGAGCACATCCACGCCCAGGCTGTATTCCCAGCGGTCGCCCGGATTGAAAAGCAGCGGCAAAGCCGCCAGCCGCTTCACGCTGTCGCCGATTGTCCCGTCATACGCCATCAATCCGCTGGCAACGTTGGCGTCGTTGTACATTTTGCCCAGCACGTCGTTCCAGTTGTAAGTAAGCCCCGACGTATGCCGCAGCAGATCGCGAATCGTAATCTCCCGCGTAGCCGGAATCGAGTACGGCTCTCCGGTAGCAGGTTTCACATATACCTTGGGATTCTTGAATTCCGGCAGATACCGCGAAATCGGATCGTCAAGCTGAAATCGCCCTTCCTCATACAGCATCATTACCGCGACGCTCGTGATCGGCTTCGTCATCGAGCAGATGCGAAACATCGCATCCGGACGCATCGGCTTCGCGGCCTCGCGGTCCATCATGCCCTGCCCCTTCAGCCACACTACCTTGTCGTGGCGAACAATCATTGTCACCGCGCCCGCAATCTGTTTGTCGTCTATGCTCTTCTGCACGACCGTCCCAATGCGATCGAGCCGTTCCGGTGAAAGACCAACTTCATCAGGCTTCGCCGAGGGAAGCCCCTGCGCCACTACGCCGACAGCCGGAAGCAGCGCGCACGTCACAGCCAAAACACACAGCTTGCGATAGACCGCGGAGCGATTCGCCATCATCGATTCCTCTTTCGTTGGTTTTTGTCTTTGAGAAAAAGGGCAGGCAAATTCTATATCAGGGGAATTTCAGAAAAATCGGGGAGGCGTGGAATCTTTTCCGTCAGCGCCGCTTCTTGAACTCACTTTTCAATTCGTTCTGCGCAACCCGCTTCTTCACAAACTTCTTCACCAGGGTTGCCGGTAACGGCTTATTCAGAGGAAAGCGAATCGTGCCCTTCGCCGTCGAAAATCCCTTCAGCTCGTCCTCGAACTCCTCAACAAGGCGCGCGCTTCCCGGAAAG
>Ga0209139_10000008_pt1 | contig 44978 bp, 39 predicted proteins | sample BogFormECP14_OM3_FD_188246 | JGI IMG/M metagenome (GOLD analysis project Ga0209139, IMG submission 188246) | Bog forest soil microbial communities from Calvert Island, British Columbia, Canada - ECP14_OM3 (SPAdes) (version 2) | ecosystem: Environmental > Aquatic > Freshwater > Wetlands > Bog ...
GAAATCCCGACTACGACTCGACTGTTGGAGCCACCGCCAGGTTTCAACGCGACTACAACGGTAAGCAGCCCGGTGATCCGAAAAAGGCGGCTCAAGCGGTCGTGCGACTGACGCAGGAACAGAAACCTCCATTGCGACTGTTGCTCGGTAGCGATGCGTACAACGGAGCGGAGAAAAACGACCTTGCACGATTAGAAGAAGCGAGAATGTGGAAAGAACTCAGTCTGTCCACTGATTTCGAGTCGAAATCCCCACACCCGGAGGGCCGGTGAAACTACTTGGGGAGTTCTCGAAACGCCGACAAGAATGCAGGAGCACAAAGTGTCTGAACACATCAGGCGCGGCACGTGTATGGACTTACAGACTGACAGTTTCGCAGGAACTCTAGGACGATCCTTACTGTCACCACTGTTACCAATTTTTGCTTTACTTACCCCAACTAGGATGGTCTATACTCACCTCCGCTTAACAGCCAGGAAATTGGGAAGTGGTTGAAAACATTAGAAAGGAGCCGTTTTTCAAAGGTTTTTGAGAAAGGCGCGAAACTCTCCCCCCCTCTCCGCCAGATTTTCTTTTTCTATTTGAATCCCAAGTTCATTCAGAGTCGTTGCGGCTCTCCCTCTGGCGTATGCGCGTCTCAGTAGGCGGCGGAGGCGCGAACTTCGGCTAGTGGCTTGGCGAGGTCTGCGAGGAGTTCGGGGCCCACTACGGAGAAAGGCGTTGAGCCGTAGCAGAGGAGGCGATCGTGGAAGTCGCGGAGGGAGGCGGTTGTGCCGGCTTTCGCGCGGTATTCGGCGAGCAGAGCTTCGAGCTGCGCGCGACCCGTGGTGTAGGCAATAACGTAGCCTGGCCCAAGGGCGATGCCGGAGATGGCGGCTTTGGCCTGGTCCGGCGAAAAGCCGGTTTGGTGGGCGAAAAATTGGACGGCTTGATCGACGGTCCACGCGCCGCTGGCCAGTTGCGGATCGACGATGGCGCGAGCGCCGCGCACGCGTTCCCACTGCGCGGTGTAGTAACGTCCATCAAGATCATCGCCGTAGAGACCGAGCTGCACGAAGAGTTCTTCGCCGTAGAAGGCCCAGCCTTCGGCGAATTCGCCGCTACCTTGAATTTTGCGGACAAAATCAGGATGCCTGCGCGCGATGGAAAGCTGCAGGAAATGGCCGGGCATGGCTTCGTGCGCCCCGGTGGAGAGAATACGATCGCGATCGAAATCCTGGTTAGCATCCAGATTCTTGGCTGCTTCCGCGAGGGACGTCGGCGGCGTGATGAAATAGAAACCAGTGCTCGCTTTGCTGAATAAGAGCGGAGCATTCATGGAAGCGCCCGGCGAAATCGGCTGAAGAAACTTGGGCGTTTCGATTACCGCCATTTCTCCGAGCCAATCCGGCACATCCACTACCTGATGCTGAATCACGAACGCGCGCAGGTCCGCGATGCGTGCGCGGTAGTAGTCGATGAGCGCTGGACCGCCGGGAGCGAGTCCACCACCGCTGTCCGGGCCGATCGGGGTGCCACGTTGCTTGGCAAGTTCTTCCACCCAGGTCTGTACCGCCCACCCATGCGCGAGTTCATCGCGGCCCATGCGCTCGATGTCTGTGGAATCGAAGGGCAGCAGCTCCTCGTCGCGCAACAGGGAATCGTACGCAGCGCGGCCCATTGCGTAATTTTCGGGCCACGAAGCGGCGTGCTCGTCGATGTACTTCTTGGTTTGCGCCATGGCAGCGAGGGTGGCGTCGCGCGCTTGGACGAAGGCGGCAAATTGCTCGGCGGGCAGCTGCGCCTTGGCCGCATTGGAAAGCGGTCCGCCAAGCAAACTCGGCGCCCCGGCAAGCTGCTCGGCACCGGTGACGGCATAAAGATGGCCGGGGTGGGTGACGAGCGCGTTGCCCGCGGCGATGTACGCGGGAGCGGCAGCGAGTCGCTCGATTATTTTTTGCCACGCGGCGGAAACGTCGGCCGCGGTTGCACCCGCGGTACCGGCGATGGGCAGGTGGAGAAATTGCGTGAAGATGGCGCTGAGGATTGCTACCGAAGGCGCGGATGGATCTTTCTCATAGGTTTTGTAAAGCGTGTACTGGCGCTCCATGCCGAGGAGTTGCGCGCGCAGGAGCTTGGCGTCGTCCACATCTGTGAGCGAGGCGCCCGCTAGCGGGATGGAGGCCAGCTCGGTCTGCCACGCGCGGATGGTCGCTAGATCGCGAGCGTTTGCGGCTTCCGAGGGTGTGTCGAGACGTCCGTCTTCGTCACTCAAGCCAAGGAAGGTTGCGGTGAGCGGGTGCGATTTGGCCCAATCGAAGGTCACGGCCTTCGCCAGGGCCTGGAGCCGCTCGGTGGGCGTCGTAGGCGGCGCCGGCAGCGCCCCAGCTGCCAGAAGCGCACCGAGGAGGAGGCCGGCAGTGACGAGGCGTAGCGCCACCAGAGACCGCAATGATGCGAGACAAAGTCGATAGGCAAGACAAAGTCGATTGTTCATTTCTACCTCATTTTTATAGCCGGTGGCTGGGTTTCGAATGTTGTCAGAAATCGGCAGCGAACAAATATATTGACGGCTAGTCGTCCTCACCCGGTTTGCTCTTTTTCAGGAAAGGCTCAAGATCGCCGCGCACGGCAGAAACACGGTAGGCTATCGAACCGGGAATGCGCAACTCGATTTCGGTGCCCGCGCCGGGTTCGCTCCAGACTTCCAGATGCCCGCCCATGCGTTTGGCACGCTCGCGCATACCGAGCAAGCCCCAATGTCCGGCACGCTCACCCTGCTTCAAGACCTCCGGATCGATGCCTTTGCCGTCATCGCGCACCCGCAGGCGGAACAAGCGCTTGCTGTAGGCGATTTCGATTTCAATTTTCCGAGCCTGCGCGTGACCAAAAGCGTTGCGCAGCGCTTCGCGCGCCACGCGGTAAATCTCTACCTGTAGCAACGGATGCACGGGATGAGCGGAGCCTTCGATTACCACGCGGAACTGTGCGGCGGCGCCATTGCCAATGCTGGTTCGGAGTTGTTCGCCGAGAGCAGTGAGTTCTTCGCCTAAATCATAGACGGCGCGATCTGGCGCGCGGATGTCGAGGATGGCGTCACGCCCTTCGACGATGGCTTGCTCGGCTCCGTCCAGCGCGCGATCCAAAGCGTGGACGGCTTCTTGCGGCTGATCCGGGAGCAGGTTGCGCGCCTTTTGAAAATGCAGCGTCAAGCCCTGAAAACTCTGGAGCAACGTATCGTGCAGTTCGCGGGCGATGCGCGTGCGTTCGGATAAACGCTCCTCAAATTGCAGATCCAGGCGCGCCGCCATTTGCCGGACGCGCCACTCGTATCCCGCCAAGCCCAGACAACCGGCGATGACAAAGCACAACACGAGGAACCACGAGGTTTGGTAAAACGAAGGAAGAACTTGCAACTCGAGAGTTTCCGGGTCCTTGTTCCACGTACCTTCGCTGTTGCACGCAAGAACCTGGAAGTGATATTTGCCGGGAGAGAGATTCGTGTAGACAGTTTCTCGCGTGGTTGAAGGCTCACTCCAAGCGTGGTCAAAGCCCTCGAGTCGATAGCGGTAGCGCACGCGCTCGGGGAGCGTAAGGCTCAAGGCCGCGTAAGTCAGAGTGACGCGGTGACGTGCGGGCGGAATGCGGATGGCGTCCCGCATCTCGAGCGGAGTGCCGTCCGCGGACACGGACTCGATGTGAACGATGGCTGGCGCGGAGCTTCTGGCGGCGCGAACGGGATCCACGACCGAGAGACCATGGTTCGTGGAGAACCAAATGTGGCCGTGCGAATCGGCAAATACAGATTGCTGACGCTTCACTCCTTCGGTACCGGCAAGGCCGTCGGTCAAACCATACACGCGGATGTCAGCTTCCCCGAGCGTGCCGGCCCAGAGTTTACTTCTCTGGATGCGAAAAATGTGATCCATGGTGGAGATCCACAAAAATCCCGTTTGGTCTTCCGCGATACCCAAGATTTGTTCGTGCAAATACGGCGGTGCGTCCGGCGGCGCGAGCACGCGGTCGGATTGCATGAAGGCCAGCCCTGCGGCGCCGCCGATCCACAGAATCCCGCGCGAGTCCACCAATAGGCAGCTGAGATTTTCCGACGGTAATCCATCGCGGGTGCCAAAGGTGCGCCAGCGTCCACGGAAGAACGAGCTGAGTCCGTTCGGCGTGGCGAACCACATGGTGCCATCGGAGCTTTCAGCGATGGAGGCTAAGGTATTGGAGGCGAGACCGGAAGTAGTATCGTAGTTCGTAAAGCGACCGTTTTTTAATTCGCTTACGCCGCCGTTTAGTGTTCCTGCCCAGATAGCGCCGTCGGAGGCTTCATAGACCGAGTACACACTGTTTTGCGCGAGGCCTTCGGCCTGCGTATAGGTCTCCGCAGTTAGTGTTCCACTGAGGTAAGAGAGATGAGTCAGGCCCCCACGTTGGCGCCCCAGCCATACGCCGTTTTTTCCGCCGGCGATCGAATAGACGACGTCTTTGTCGAGGCCCGCCGCGGTGATGCGGGCGGTTTGTCCGCCCTTTAGCCAATACAATCCGCCATCCAAAGGGGCGAACCAAGTGCGGCCTTCGGCATCGACATATACCGGGCCAATATTTTGCGAGGGCAGATCGTGAGCGGTGGTATAGGTGACAAACGCGCTGTCGCGGAAACGCTCAATCCCTTGCGCGGTGCCCACCCAAAGGTTCCCTTCGCGACCCTCGAAAAGCGCAGAGACCGCGGTGTCTGATGGCGCGCTACCATCCGTGAGGGAGGAAAGGCCCTGGCTGTTGTAACGGAAGACTCCCTTGCGAGTGCCCACCCAAATGTTCGCGTCATGATCCCGCAGGATGGATAAAATTGCTGCATGGCGCAGGGCGGGCGGGACTTCGTCGCGCGTAAGTTCTTTGCCGTTCCAGCGCACGATGCCGTCGTCCGTGCCGATCCACAATTCTCCGTTGTGCAGCGGAAGCAAGCAGTTAATTTTGCCGTCGTGCCGCTCTTTGTCCACGAGGGAGATACGACCATCTTTGAAATAGAAGAGGCCCTTGTCGCGGGTTCCGAGCCAAATCGTGCCGTCGCTGGCTTCGGCCATGGAGATGACCGCGGAATTAGGCTCGGCAAAACGGTGCGTAATAACGCCGGTGGCCCAACTATAGCGGCTGGAAAGATCGTCCGAATTTTTTGGTGCCGCAGGCGACATCGGATTTGCAGCGTCAGATGCAGGCCGCAAACCTTCAAACTTGCCGGCGTGATAGCGGAGCGTGCCCAGCGCCAGTGAAGAGAAGAGGACGGTGCCGTCAGCACGCCGGGTTATAGAAGTGATTCCGAACTCGACTTCTTCTCGTCCCAGCTCAAACTTTCCGTCGTGATAACGCAGGATCTTGGTGCTCTGCAAAAGAACCCACAGATTACCTTGCGCGTCCGTCACCAAGTCTTGCACCGGACCGATAGGGAACGTTGTGGGGGTGGCTTGCGGAAAAGGCCGAAACGACAAGCCGTCGAAACGTACCAGCCCCTGCTCGGTCCCGATCCAAAGATAACCGTCAGGCGTTTGCGCGATGGCCGTTACCGAGCCACCGGTGAATCCCTTTTCGCTGCCCCAGTGTTCGTGCATGTACTGCGCGAGCGTGCGGTCCGGATCGGTCGCATAGGCTTGGCAAGCGAAACTTACGGCCAAGACTCCGGCTAACAGGCTCTTGCGGAGCCAGGATTTTGGGCCGGGTTGCTTAGGGGCGTTACTCGAATTTTTCAACTACAACCTCATCTTCTTTTTACATGGGATTCTTGTCACGGGCGACCACATAAAACAAGAACTGAATCTTTTCCTGTCCTGCTGAAGGCACGCCCGCAAGTGGACACATGCTCGGAAACGACCGGCGCACCGGCAGTCATCGCATTGCCCCGAACCGTCTTGAATCTCGCGAGGCCGGGTTCCCAATGCATGGAATGCGTCAGCGTACCCGACGGAGCGGTGAAAGCCGCGGCATTTCCCGGAACGTAAAAGGGCTGGATGCCGTATTGCGCGTTGTTTTTGTTCGCGGCATCGTCCGAGCGACTCATTTCCACGTCTATTTTGCGGTAGTGCTGGTCGCCGCCGCAATCGTCGAACGTATTCATGCTGAGGACCGCGGCCGGCTCCAGATGAGAAGTATCCCGCACCACCATGACGTACGTTCCGTAGCCAAGGCTGCGGTTCAGCTCTACTTCCGCGCAGGACCACTTACCATCTCTTTTCCAGGGGAATCCTAGCCAATATAGCGTTGCTCTGGGCACGTAGACCCTTCGCGGCGCGATTCGTTTCACGCATGCCGCGGGCGCGCTGATCACCAATCGGAAGCCCTCATCATCTACCGTTGCCCGCAGAAAACCCATCCGCCCAGACTCGCGTGCACAGTGCCGAAGCAGGCCACTTGGATTGGCATTCCCGCAGGCGAGAGAAGATCCTAGAACCCGCGAAATAAATATCGCCCAGAGCCGCGAGAACGTTTAAGCTCTTCGTGCCATGGATGCCGACCACGCTAAAGAGCTCGCCGCGCAAAAGGCCTTGGAGTTTATCTCCGATGGCATGATTGTGGGCTTGGGTACGGGCTCGACCGCCAAGCATTTCATTCAACTTCTCGGGGAGCGGGTGAAGCAAGGCCTAAAGATCCGCGGAATCGCTACCTCAAACGCTAGCGAGCAGCTTGCCAAGTCGCTCAACATTCCGATTATTGATTTTCATCAAACTTCAGAAATCGACGTCAACGTTGATGGAGCCGACGAAATTGCGTCCGGACTGGAGTTGACCAAAGGCGGCGGCGGTGCGCTGCTACGAGAAAAAATTGTCGCCAGCGCGGCGAAGAAATTTATCGTTGTGGCGGATTCCAGCAAGATCGTCGCGCATCTCGGGAAATTTCCTCTGCCTGTGGAAGTAATTCCCATGGCAGCGCCGCTGGTGGCCGCTAAACTGACGGCCTTGGGTATTCGCCCTGCCGTGCGGCACACCCCGGCGGGCCCCGAATTCATAACCGACGAAGGAAACCTCATTCTCGACTGCGCTTGCGGAGAAATTCTCGACGCCCACGCCTTGGCGGCTTCCATTCGAGCTATAGTGGGCGTTGTAGAGCACGGATTGTTTCTCAATATGGCGGACTTGGCCATTGTTTCCAGCGAGCGCGAAATTCAGTTGCTGAAAAAATGAATAGCGGCGGTTTCTGGCCTGCGGTTTATGCGAGCCGGGGCTGGCTCCGCCGTGCTGATTTTGCGGCATGAGGTTTCATGATCAAATTTCTCGCGAGCGTTTTTCGCGGACTGCATTTCATGCTCGGAATCACCGCGCCTCCTCCCGGTCAGAACGAACGCAATTTTGTTTTCATGTGGCTGGCGATTATTTTATTTTTTCTGGCCTTCTGCGCGTTCTTGCTTTACCTCATCCCGCACCTGTACTTTAAACCGTGACGTTGCCGCAAGGAGTCGCTCGATGAACCCATCGGAAGTATTGTTACTAGCGTTTCTCGTCGGAGTGGTTGCCGGATTGCGGTCGCTGACCGCGCCGGCTGCCGTTGCTTGGGCTGCGCACGCTGGCTGGCTGAATCTCCATGGCTCGAGACTCTCGTTTATGGGCTCGACCGGTGCCGTGGTGATTTTCGTCTTGCTCGCGCTGGTTGAGCTGGTGGCCGATAAGTTGCCGAACACTCCAAGTCGCACTGCGCCTCCGGGCCTGATTGCGCGCATGATGCTCGGCGGTTTGTGTGGCGCGTGTTTTGCTGTTGCCGGCTCGCAATCCGCCGTCATCGGCGCGCTGCTAGGGCTCGTCGGTGGAGTCGCCGGCGCTTTCGGTGGCTATCAGGTGCGCACGCGCCTGGTGAAAATGTTTAAGGTGCCGGATTTTGTCGTTGCCGTTGCCGAGGATGTGGTCGCGATCGCCGCGGGCCTTTTCTTGAGTTCCCGCTTCTAGTTTTTCTAACGGACTCTTCCGTGGCGATACGGTCCGGTCCTTATGTTGCGCCGACGTACCTGCCCCTCTTATTTTGCGGAGAACTTGTAGATTGTTTCCGACTTGAATTTCGCGCCGGGTAACAATTCCGTCGTCGGAAACGCCGGATGATTCGGGGAGTCTGGAAAGTGCTGCGTTTCCAGGCACAGAGCAGAGCGCCGCGCGTATGCAACACCGTCCTTGCCGCGTGCCGTGCCATCCAGAAAATTGCTGGTGTACAACTGGATGCCCGGTTCCGTGGTCCATACCTCTAGCTTCCGGCCGGATCGCCGATCGCTCACCGCAGCCGCAAGCGTGGGCTTTGCGCTTCCACCGCTGTTCAAAATCCAATTGTGATCGTAGCCATGGCCGATTTTGAGCTGCTCGTCATCCTGTTCGATGCGCGCCCCGATTACCGTGGGTTTGCGAAAATCAAATGGCGTGCCGGCCACCGCGCGCAGTTCGCCCGTCGGAATCTGGCCGTTGTCCACCGGCGTAAATCGATCCGCAGCGATCATCAACGCCTCGTCAAGGATGGTTCCGCTTCCCGCGAGATTGAAGTACGCGTGGTTGGTCAGATTCAACACGGTTTTCTTGTCCGTGGTGGCTTCGTACAGGATCTGCAGTTCGTTGCTGTTGGTGAGCGTAAACGTTACGCGAACTGCGAGGTTGCCCGGGAAATTCTCTTCGCCATCTTTGCTTAGATAGTCGAACTGCAGCGCTGGCGTGGAAGTGCTGGAGACGTCTTTGACGTCCCACATTTTTTTATCGAATCCCAGCAGGCCGCCGTGCAGGGTGTTCTCACCATTGTTTTTCGCCAGCGCGTACTTCACGCCATCGAGCGAAAATTCGCCGTGCGCGATGCGATTCGCGTAGCGGCCGATGGTGGCTCCGAAGTGCTGTGCGCCTTCCTCATATCCAGACACACCGTCCCACCCGAGGACCACGTCGCCGAGAGTTCCCGAACGGTCCGGCACCTTAATGCTGACCACGGTCGCGCCGAAATCGGTGATGGAAACCTCCGCGCCGTGCTCGTTCGTCATGGTGTAGAGCTGGGTCATCTTGCCGGCCTTGGTCGCGCCAAAGTCTCGGTGCGTGATGCGCAAGTTCCCCGCGGAGTCGGCCAGTTGCGCGGCGAACAGCAACGCTATGGACCCGAGTAACACCGCTGCCGAGCGAACTAACGTTACACGAACTCTAATCTTCATCGCCAAACTCCTTCTATTCACGAAACGCAGTTTCCGGTGCGTGCCGACTTGAATGTAAACCGGGTACAGCTCGAGCCCCGTGGGACCGGCGTAACGCACTGTAGGATATAGCATCGACCAAATGGCTGCGCGACTCATCGTCGCGTGACCCCGACCACTCATCGCGCTCTGCATCTACGGTGATATGCTCTCCCCTCGCCGCTTGACGCGCACTCAACAGGAAGGCTCTGGCTATGATCCTCACTTCGCAGTACGTAGAAATTCCGACGTCCGGCGCGGCCATGCGCACATTTGTGGTCGCACCGGTGGCGCCAGGAAAATATCCCGGGATCTGGTGCTATTCGGATATTTTTCAGCTGTCCGGGCCAATGCTGCGCTCGTGCGTCCGGTTAGCCGGCTACGGTTTTGTGGTTGCCGCGCCGGAGATTTATCACCGCATAGAACCGGCGGGCCTGGTAATTCCTTTCGACGACGCCGGCCGTGACCGCGGCATGAGCGGCGCTGCCCACACTCCGGTCGCGGATTTCGACGCCGATTGCCGCTCTGGCCTCGACTGGCTGGTGAAACACGATAAGGTCGCTCCAGGAAAATTAGGCGCCATGGGATTTTGCATCGGCGGCCACTTGGCTTTTCGCGCCGCGCTTCAGCCCGATGTGCGGGCCACGGTCTGCTTTTACGGAACGGGAATTCACAATGGCAAGCTGGGGCAGGACGCCGATTCCGGTTCGCTTGCGCGCGCCAAAGAGATCCGTGGCGAATTGCTGATGATCTTCGGAAGCAACGATCCGCATGTGCCCGTCGAGGGGCGCACCAGGATTTACCAGGAACTGCAGACATCCGGGGTTCGCCATCGCGTGCAAACTTTCCCCGCTGAACACGCCTTCATGCGCGACGAAGGCCCGCGGTTCGATCCAGAAGCCACGGACTTGGCCTTTGCGGAAATGATCGGCCTATTTCGTAAAGTTTTTTGAGCACGGATGACGCAATGCCTGGCGCCCGACGAAAAGAAACGAAGTAAACTAAAAGGCGAGACGCGAAAAATCTATGACTCCCGTACACCGAGAGCTTCTTCAAGAATTTCAGACCTTAGCGTTGTCGGCCCCCTCGGCCAAGCACCTGATGGAACGCATCGCGCAGCGTCTCCACGAGAAAATGACGGCTTACAATTGGGTGGGCTTTTACCTTGCCGATCCCACCGATCCTGGCGTACTTCTCGTTGGGCCGTATGTCGGCAGCTTTGAACCGCACGCACGGATTTCTCTCAACGCGGGTCTTTGCGGAGCGGCGGCGAGCACCGGCCAGGTGATCGTGGTGCAGGATGTCACCAAGGACCCGCGCTATCTGGCCGGTTCTTCGCTGGTTAAATCAGAAATCGTCGTGCCCATTTTCGTGCAGCAAAAGCTCGCGGCGGAGCTCGATATCTGCAGCTACTTCGCCAACACCTTCACTAAAATAGAGCAGGAATTCGTCGAAGCTTGCGCGGCTACCCTTGCAAATTATCTGAGCAAGAGATAGCCATCCAGCGATTCCGCTGCCTCGCGCAAAAATATTAGCGCATCGGCTGGATCATCTTAGCGAGGCTATGTGCCGATGGATCTTGTACAGGAATTGGCGTGGCAAAGAACCGGTTGTTAACTAGGATGTTGCCCGTAGAGCCGGACGCTTCCAGGATGCCGATCGTCGAATCCGTGATCTCGTTTTCGTGTACAAAGCTGTTGTTCCCCATCAAGAAAATCGCCGATTCAGCGCCATTAAAGAGCCGGTTATCAGTGACTTCCGCAGAGCGGCCTTCGACGCGCAGGTCGTCAAACACGCTGGCGGCGAAGGTCTGGTTGCTAGATACGCGCGCGTGGTCGCCGTCAATGAAGATGGGCACCTGGCTCAGGCCGGCCCGGTTGCCAGAGACTTCCACACCGTCGGATTGCGTCACAAGGATATCGGTCGCGACGGACTGGCAAGTTGCCACGTCTGTGCACAGAGAATACAGATTGTCACTGACAATGTTGTGTCGGATGGCCCCCTTGGCCCCAAATCCAATCTGGATACCGTTTTGCGCAGCGCCCGGTGTCGGGCCGATGCCGGTAACCACGTTTCGTTGAACATAAACGGTGGTGCCGATCTCATTGCCGGTGATGCCATTTTTCTGAAAATCGTGAATGGTGCAGTTCTCGATCGTCACGCTAGAGGTTTGACCTGCTCCGCTTTGCACAAAAATGCCGGTCCCAGACTGGCAGCCCGCCAGCGCTGCGCTCAAACTGAATTTCCTTATTGCTGAGTTGGCGATGACGCCCGAAGCATTGCGGAACATGACGCCGATAAGATCAGGCGCGCATTGCGAGATGCCGCTGTTGCTGCCGTCGACGATGAACCCGCTAATCGATACGTCTGCGGTATCGGAGATTAGAATGGCCGCCGCGATGGGCGAGGCGTCGAAAAGGCTCGTGGTGTTTTGCACGATCGGTCCGGGTTGTAGAATGGCGCCGTTTTCCGCGGCGATCTCTAAAGGCTTGGTGATGGAGAGCTGTTCGGGATAGGTGCCAGCGCAAACGCGAATGTGATCGCCGGGATTTGCGGCGTTGATTGCGGCCTGAATTTGGGAAAAGGCCGCAGCGGGGCATGCGGTTTTGTTGGGGCCCACAACAAGTTGTGCGGCAGAAGCAGATTGACCTGAAAGCAGCAAAAATCCCGCCAAGAATAGAAATAACCAGATGCGATGCATCGGGGAGATGACTTTCACAGTGGACCTCCGTTCAATTCAGGCGTTGCAAGAAGGGGCGGGGCGTGGGAAATAAAGCGTGCTTACTCTAATTCATTTCGGCAAGGGAGGAAATAGTACGAAACTGAGAGTTCCAGGCCGAAAACGTGCCATCCGGAAGATCCGCAGATCTAAGATCAGGAATTTGGCTGGGGCGGAAGGATTCGAACCTTCACCGGCCTCATTAACAGTGAGGTGCCCTACCAGTTGGACCACGCCCCAGCAGCGTCGGCGGCCGCGATTGGCAGCACGTACAAGGTAAGCTCCGCCGCAAGAAAAGGCGGCGAAGGGTGCGTATACGATAGCACGGCCACCGGAATAGCGCGGAGAAGAAAAAACCAGTTGGTGTGGAGAGCGCGTGAAGTCACATCGCCAAAGCAGGAAAAAGGACGGGATCGATGCCCGATGCGGGAAGCGGAATGAAAATAGCGCAGAATTTGGGGTAGTTTGCCTTCGCCTATGCGTCGTTTTGAAACATTTGAAAGTATCATTTTCTTGCTCGCGAATGCAGCGCTCGAATTGCAAATTTGTTTTTGTTGTGTTGTTGCATTCCGGAAAGTTTTGGTGGACACTATCGCGTCACAGTCGATCGAATGCACTTACTGATCGACGGTGTCGGAGGCCGCAGCCGCCGAAGTTGCATCGGCGCGCGGGGCGGCAAAACGAAAAACTGACATGCCCCAGCTTTTTCACCGAAGTGCTAATTCCACCGCTCGGATAAGCCTCCTCGCGGTTGTGATCCTTGCAACGTTGGGATTGACGGTGGTCTTTGGCGGCGTGCGCTCCCCCAATTTTACCAATCAGTATTTGACGCGCGATCAACCCATCCAATTCAGTCACAAGCATCACGCGGGTGATGACGGGATCGACTGCCGGTATTGCCACACGAGCGTGGAAACTTCCGCGACCGCGGGCATCCCGCCGACGAAAACCTGCATGAATTGCCATTCGGTGCTGTTCAACAATGTGGGTTATCTTGCCCCGGTGCGCGAGAGCTACAGCACGGATACCTCGATTCAGTGGGTTAAAGTGCATCGCCTGGCGGATTACGTCTATTTCAATCACAGCATTCACGTGAACAAGGGCGTCGGCTGCTCGACGTGTCACGGGCAAGTGAATCAGATGCCGCTGATGTTCCAGGCCAACACGCTGCAGATGCAGTGGTGCCTCGATTGCCATCGTGCGCCGGAAAAGAATCTGCGCGAGAAGAAAGATATTTTCAATATGGATTGGAAGCCCGCTGCGGACCAGGAAGAAAAAGGCAAGCTGCTTGCGGCGCAATACAATATTCGGTCCGTGCGGGATTTGACCAGCTGTTCGACGTGTCACCGGTAATGCCGCGGAGTTGATGGGTGGAATGAGCAAGCGCGAATCTATGGACGAGCACACGCACGATCATCACAACGGGCACGAGCATGCGCGTGACGGATTGCGCATTCTGAGCGCGCCGGCGGGCGTGACTGCGAATTCCGACACCGCGGCGACGCAGAATTCGCGCGAACACACGCTGGACTTGGCTGCAGTGCGCGCCAAACTTCAATCGAAAACCGGGAAGCAGTATTGGCGCTCGCTCGAAGAATTGGCGGAAGACCCGCATTTTCAAGAGCTGTTGCAGCGCGAATTCCCCCGCCAGGCGCCTTCGGAATGGGACGAAGGGGTGGACCGGCGCGATTTCCTCAAGCTGATGGCCGCGTCACTGGCCTTCGCGGGATTGTCCGGATGCGGCTTGCCGCCGCGCGAAAATGTCGTGCCCTATGTGAAGCAGCCCGAAGGTTTGACCCTCGGCAAGCCGCTATTCTTTGCCACGGTGATGCCCTTTGGTGCGGATGCCGTAGGCGTGCTGGTGGAAAGCCACGAAGGGCGTCCGACAAAAATTGAAGGAAATCCCGACCATCCGGCAAGCCTGGGCGGGACGAATGCCTTTGCGCAGGCCTCGATTCTCGATTTGTACGATCCGGACCGCGCACAAATCACCACGAGCATTGGCGACATGCGGAGCTGGTCGCAATTTGTAGACAGCGCGCAGGCCGACGCGGCGGCGATCAAGAGCACCGACGGAGCGAATTTCCGAATTTTGACCGGAACGGTCACCTCGCCGCTGCTCATCGACGAAATTCAAGCGCTTTTGAAGCTGTACCCCAAAGCCAAGTGGCACCAGTGGGAGCCGGCGGTCAGCGATGGCGGTCGCGAAGGCGCGAAGCTGGCGTTCGGGCGTTATCTCAACACCGTCTATCGCGTGGAAAAGGCGGACGTAATCCTGGCATTGGATGCGGATTTTCTGGCCAGCGGTCCCGGCAACGTGCGATACATGAAGGAATTTTATCGTCGCCGCAAACTGACCGGCACAGACAGCCAGATGAATCGGCTGTACGTGGTCGAGCCGACGCCAACCGTCACGGGTGCCACGGCGGATCATCGCCTGCCGCTGCGCGCTTCCGATGTCGAACTTTTTGTGCGGGCGCTCGCTGCAAAATTGGGATTGGGTGGCGGCGCGATCTTGCCGGGTTCGGAAAAGTGGCTGGATGCCGTAGCCGCAGACCTGCAAAAGCATCACGGATCCTCCTTAGTCGTTGCTGGGGAACAGCAAAGCGCGGAAGTGCACGCTCTGGCGCATGCGATCAACGCGGCGCTGGGCAATGCGGGAGTGACCGTCTATCAAACCGAACCGGTGGATGCGCCGGTAAATCATTTGCAATCGCTCACCGATCTTTGCGCGGATATGGACGCCCGCACGGTGGATACGCTCGTGATTCTCGGCGCGAATCCTATTTACACCGCGCCACACGATTTTGATTTTGCCTCCAAGATACAGAAGGTGCGCAACGCGATTCACGTGAGTTCGCACTTTGACGAGACTTCGGCATATACGCAGTGGCATATTCCCGAATCGCATTATCTCGAGACTTGGGGCGCCGCCCGCGCGTTTGATGGCACGCTCAGCGTGATTCAGCCGCTGATTGCACCGTTGTACGCCACGCACTCCGCACGGGAAGTGTTAGCTGCGTTTGGCGACAAGCCGGGAGTTTCTGATTACGATGTCTTGCGCGAGAAGTTAAAAGCCGGCAATCCCGGCGCGGACTTCGACAAGTTCTGGCGGAAGACCTTGCACGATGGCGTAGTGGCAAATTCGGCCTTCGCCCCGGTGCCTGCTGCGGCCAAATTCAGCGTAGCGAGTATGCCCCCGGCCAAGGCGCCCTCTACCGGGCTGGAATTTATTTTCCGCCCCGATCCTTCCATTTACGACGGCCGCTTTGCCAACAACGGTTGGCTGCAGGAATTGCCGAAGCCGGTGACCAAGCTGGTTTGGGACAACGCGGCGATGGTGAGTTCGAAAACCGCCGAAGATTTGAGTTTGATGTATTCGACCGCATCGCGCGGTGGCGAGCACGGGCAAATCGTTTCCAACGTGATCGATATCTCCCTCTCGAACAGCAAAGTGTCCGCGGCGGTCTGGACGGTTCCCGGGCAGGCCAACGGCGTGGTGGTGTTGCCGCTGGGTTACGGGCGCGAGCGTGCGGGTTACACAGGTACGAATAGAGGTTTCAACGCTTACGCCGTGCGAACTTCGAACGCGCTGTTCACGGCAACGGGCGGCTCGGTTAAGAAGACCGGCGAGAACTACCCGCTGGCGTGTACGCAATATCACTTCAACATGGAAGGCCGCCAGATTCTCGCTGCCGGCACCCTCGAAGAGTACCGAAAAAATCCCAACTTCGCGCACGAGCACGACGAGCAGCCGGATAAGTCCGACTCGTTGTACAAGCCACAGGATTTCCCGTATCCCACGGACAAACCCGCCTGGGGTATGGCGATCGATTTGAACAGCTGCAACGGCTGCAATGCTTGTGTGGTCGCGTGCCAGTCAGAAAACAATATCCCGGTGGTCGGCAAAGACCAGGTGATGCGTGGCCGCGAAATGCACTGGATTCGCATCGACCGCTATTACAGCAACTCGCCTTCGGAGACGGATGGCAATCATCACGGCGATCCCTCCGAGTACAGTTCGTCGCTGGATAATCCCGAGACCTACTTCCAGCCGGTGCCTTGCCAGCAATGCGAAAACGCCCCCTGCGAGCAGGTTTGCCCCGTCGGCGCCACCGTGCACAGCTCGGAAGGCTTGAACGACATGGTGTACAACCGCTGCATCGGGACGCGCTATTGTTCGAACAACTGTCCCTACAAGGTGCGGCGCTTTAATTTCCTGCGCTTCCAGGATTGGGAAACCCCGCAGCTGAAGCTGTTGCGTAATCCGGAAGTGACCGTGCGCAGCCGCGGAGTGATGGAAAAGTGCACCTACTGCGTGCAACGCATTAGCAATGTACGCATTGAGGCGGAAAAGCAGGGGCGCGATATTCGCGATGGCGAGATTGTGACGGCGTGCGAGTCGGCATGCCCGGCTGAGGCGATCGTGTTTGGAAACCAAAACGATCCAAACAGCCGCGTCGCCAAATTGAAAGCGCAGCAGCGCAATTACACCATTCTCGGCGAGTTGAACGCGCGGCCGCGCACCACGTACCTGGCCGCCGTGCGCAACCCTAATCCGGAGTTGGAAAAGGCATGAGCGCCGCGCCACCACCAGCGAATCATCCGGAGATTCGGCGCCTCGTGCCGGTGCTTGCGCCGGGGCACACCTACGAAACGGTAACGGAAAAAATCAGCGGCGTGGTGTTGACGCGGCCCGTTGGCCTCGGCTGGGTGGCCGGTTTCGCGTTGGCGTTTTCTTTGTTGATGATGCTCACCGTGGCAGTTACTTGGTTGATCGCCAAGGGCGTGGGCATTTGGGGCATCAACATCCCGATTGGCTGGGGCTTTGCCATCGTCAATTTCGTCTGGTGGATCGGTATCGGCCACGCCGGAACGCTGATCTCCGCCATTCTCTTCCTGCTCAACCAGAAATGGCGCACCTCCATCAACCGCTTCGCGGAAGCCATGACGCTCTTTGCCGTTGCCTGCGCCGGCCTCTTCCCGCTCATTCACACCGGTCGTCCGTGGATGGCCTACTACATGTTTCCCTATCCCAGCACCATGGGGATTTGGCCGCAGTTCCGCAGCCCTTTGATCTGGGACGTGTTCGCGGTATCCACATACGGCACTGTTTCGCTGCTCTTCTGGTTCGTGGGTTTGATTCCAGACCTGGCTACCTTACGCGACCGCGCTCCGCACCAGTGGCAGCGCGTAATTTTTGGCTTGCTGGCCATGGGCTGGCGCGGTTCGGCGCGGCATTGGCATCGCTATCAATCGGCATATATGCTGCTCGCCGGATTAGCTACGCCGCTGGTGCTCTCGGTTCACACCGTCGTAAGCTTTGACTTCTCGATAGCCATCGTTCCGGGCTGGCACACCACAATTTTCCCGCCCTATTTCGTTGCCGGCGCCATCTACTCCGGGTTCGCCATGGTGTTGACCATCGCCATTCCTTTGCGCGCCGCCTACGGGCTGCAAGACTTCATCACCATGCGGCACCTTGAGAATATGGCCAAGGTGATGCTGGCTACGGGTTTGATCGTGGCCTACGGCTACTTTTTTGAATTTTTCCTTTCGGAATACAGCGGCAACAAATTTGATGTATTCCTCGTGAATCAGCGCCTGCACGGCCCGTATGCCCCATACTATTACGCGTTGATCCTCTGCAACATTCTGACCCCGCAATTGTTGTGGATTCAAAAGGTCCGCAGAAACATCCCCGCGCTTTTCGTAATGTCGCTGATCATCAACACCGGAATGTGGCTGGAACGGTTCGTGATTGTGGTCATCAGCTTGACGCGCGATTTCATGCCCTCGGCGTGGGGCCGCTATTCGGCAACGGTATGGGATTACGCAACGTTCGTTGGCACGCTGGGACTTTTCACCACGCTGCTTTTCCTGTTTGCCCGGGCGCTTCCCGCGATTGCCATGGCTGAGATGCGCGAACTGGTGACGCATCAGTCTGAGGAACACGATTGATGGAGCAGCATACGCCACAACTTTACGGTGTGATGGCCGAGTTTGAGACGGCACATCAACTCCTGCATGCGGCCGAGCAAGTACGCGACGCCGGCTATAAGAACATGGACGCGTATGCGCCGTTTCCCGTGGAAGGGCTTTCGGAAGCTCTGGGCTTGGGCCGCAATAATGTGGCTCTTGCGACGCTTCTGGGTGGATTGTGCGGCGGCTTGGGCGGGTTTGGTTTTGAGTATTGGGTGAACGTGATTAGCTATCCCATGAACGTTGCCGGGCGGCCACTGAACAGCTGGCCGGCCTTTATTCCAGTCACCTTTGAGTTGACGGTGCTCGGCGCGGCGCTTGCGGCGGTCTTCGGCATGATCGCCATGAACGGGCTTCCCCGGCCGCATCACCCGGTTTTCAACGTGCACCGCTTTTTGCGCGCGTCGACAGATAAGTTCTTCATCTGCATCGAAGCCACCGATCCTAAATTTCATTTGGCCGATACCGCGCGCTTTCTGCAGAGCTTGCATCCGCAGCATGTCACCGAGGTGCAGGATGAGTAGCGCCCGGCGACAAATTGCACGCCTCCCGATGCTGCTGCTTGCCGTGGCCGCGTGTGGTGTGGTGTTGCTGGCCGGCTGCGACCGCATGCGTCAGGATATGGCCACGCAGCCCAAGTACCGCCCGCTGGCGCCTTCGGACTTTTTCCGTGATGGCCGCTCCGAGCGTCCGTTGCTCGAAAACACCGTGTCGCGCGACGCTCTGGCTAACGACGAATATATGATTGCCAAAGATTCGAATAGTTTCCCCGCCAATCTGCCCGTGAACCAGGAACTTCTCGAACGAGGCAGGGATCGCTATACCGTGTTCTGCACCCCGTGTCATGGGCTGCAAGGTGATGGCAACGGTATGGTGGCACTGCGCGGCATGAAGCATCCGCCCAGCTACCACATCGATCGCTTGCGCGAAGCACCCAACGGATATTTCTACGACGTAATTACCAGCGGTTTTGGGCAGATGTACAGCTACGGTGCACAGATTCCGCCGCGCGATCGCTGGGCCATCGTCGCCTACGTGCGTGCTCTGCAGCTCAGCCGCAACGCGCATGCCGCGGAGCTGCCCGCGGAATTGCGGCAAAAGCTAGCTTCAGGAGACTCGGCGAAATGACCGCGCAGGACTACAAAGCGCAGGCTTACCAGGCGCCCGCCAGCGTTGGCCGCTTGCAGACTTCTGCTCTGGCCGTGGGCGCCATCGCGCTGGTCCTGGGCTGCTTCCTCGGCTTGCGCGATCTGGACAATTTCTTCCGCGCCTATTTGATGAGCTATATGCTCATTCTTGGCTTTGCGCTCGGCTCGCTGGGCCTGTTGATGCTGCAACATCTGACCAGCGGACAATGGGGCATCATGATCCGCCGCCCGCTCGAATCGGCCACGCGGACCATCCCTCTGCTGCTCGTGCTATTCCTTCCGATTTTCTTTTTTGGTATGGAACATCTCTATGGCGCGTGGCTACACCCGGAAGAGCCCCTGTCAAAGATGCAAGTCAGCTATCTGACGCCCGGCTGGTACCGCATCCGCGCCGGTATTTACTTTTTTGTATGGCTTCTGTTGATGTTTCTTTTCAATCGTTGGTCGCGTCAGCAGGACGTCAATCGTGATGACCGCGCGCTCCGCCAGCGTTTCAAGCAGTTCGCCGGCCCGGGCATCATTCTCTATGTCTTCACTATCAGCTTTGCGGCCATCGATTGGGTGATGTCCATCTCGCCGCATTGGGCCAGCACGATCTACGGCTTCCTCTACGTCGCCGGTCAGCTCATTTCTTCGATGGCGCTCATGGCTATCGTCGTGGTGTTTCTCGCCCGCACGGGACCGCTGGCGGGGCTCCTGCAGAAGCGTCATCTGTGGCAGTTCGGTGGTTTGCTCTTCGCCTTCAATATGCTATGGGCCTATTTCTCGTTTTCGCAGTTGCTCATCATCTGGTCCGGCAACTTGCCCGAAGAAATCACTTTCTACCGCACGCGTCTTTACGGCAGCTGGGGCATCGTGGCCATCGTCGTTTTGATCTTCCATTTCTTTGTGCCCTTTTTCCTTCTCCTATCGAAGGACTTAAAGCGCAACCAGAACCTGCTCCCCAAGGTCGCCATGTGGATGATTTTCATGCGCCTGGTGGACTTATACTGGCTGACGCAGCCGGAGTTTTACAGGAGCGCTGCGCCGCACGCGCTGGATTTTGTCCTGCCCATAGCGCTCTTAGGGCTTTGGCTGGCCTATTTTGCATGGAATCTGAAGCGCGAGCCGCTGCTGCCCTTGGGTGATCCGAAGCTCGCCGGAGCGATTGCGAATGAGCACTGAGCACAACACCGGGCACGGAGCGGTACACGGAACGAACGGCGAGCCGCGCCACGACACTGTGGCCTACGAATCCCGCGACGTGCAGGTGCGCACGATTTATTGGTATCTCTTCTCGCTGGCCGTGGCCACCATTCTCGCTTTTGCTGCTGCGGTCATAATTCTCCGCGTGACCACTAAAATGGTAGCGGATGCCGATGCGCCCGTGCTTCCGATGCGCAAAGCGATGAGCGACAAGCAAAAATTAGAGCATGCTTATCCGCCGGAGCCACGTTTGCAGGGTGTTCCCGGGCACGAAGTGGATCCCCAGCAGGACCTGCGCGAGAAGCTCGCCGAGGATTCCCGAGCCAACGAGCAGCTGCGCTGGATCGATCAAAGTGCGGGCGTCGCGCAGATTCCCGTAAGCGAAGCGATGAAGTTGATCGTGGAACGCGGCGTACACGGAGCGTCGGCGAAGTCGGCGGAAGCGCCTAAAGCCGTCGCCGCCAACAAAACGGCCGCAATGGAGAATACAAATTAAGGCCATGCACACGTTGCGTACAATTGTAGTGACGCTTGGAATGCTGCTGCTCGGCGGAGCGGTAGCGCTCCACGCGCAAGCCGCGCCCAGCGTGGGTCAGAACTCCACTACGCTGCCGCCCGCATTGCAGAACGTTGGATTCGAGCCAGCTTTGAACGCGCCGATGCCGGGCGACTTGTCCTTTAAGGATGAGAACGGACAAAGCGTCAAGCTCGGCGATTATTTCGGACACGGCAAGCCCGTGCTTCTCGCCTTCGTGTACTACGGCTGCCCCATGCTGTGCAGCCAGGTTGAGCAAGGCGTTGTCGGCGCGCTCAAAATGCTGTCGTTCAACCCTGGTCGTGATTACGACGTCGTGTTCCTAAGCTTCGATCCTCGTGAGTCTCCGGATATGGCGGCGCAGAAGAAACAGAGCGCGCTCGGACACTTCCAGCGCCCGGGGACGGAAAGTGGCTGGCACTTTCTTACCGGCAGCCAGGAAGCTATCGACGGGGCTACCAAGGCGGCCAACTTTAGATTCAAGTTTGACGCCAAGTCCAATTTGTTCTCCCACGCCAGTGGCATCATGATTCTCACGCCAGATGGCAGAATCTCGCGCTATTTCTATGGTGTTGAATACCCGTCACGCGATGTGCGTCTCGGATTGGTCGACGCTTCTGCCGGCAAGATTGGTACGCCCATCGATCACGTCTTGCTGTTTTGCTACCACTACGATCCGAGCTCGGCGACGTATAGCGCTTCCATTCTAACGATCATCCGCGCGGCGGGAGTTCTCACCGTGCTGGGCATCGTGCTGGGTATTCTGGTTTTCCGGCGCCGCGATTTGGCCGCGCCGCAAGGAGCTCACTAAGCCGTGCAGTCGCAACTGCCACTTTATCCGGAGCAGGCTTCCAACTTCGCGCCGCACGTCGACGCGCTGATGCTGTTCATCACCGCCATTTGCCTGTTTTTTGCCGTGGCCGTAACCGCCGCGATTATTTTCTTTCTTTACAAATTCCGGAGAAAAACTCCGGGCGAAATTGGCGTGGCCATTCATGGGGACATGCGCCTCGAAACCGCGTGGATTGTCGTTCCGTTGCTCTTGGCGCTGGCCATGTTTGGCTGGGGTGCGGTCGTATACGTGGATTTCCGCCGCGCGCCTTCCGATGCGCTGGATATTTACGTCATCGGCAAACAGTGGATGTGGAAGCTGCAACAGCCCAACGGCCTGAAAGAGATCAACGAGTTACACGTTCCGGTAGGGCAAGACGTGCGCTTGATCATGAGCAGCGAGGATGTGATCCACGATTTTTCCGTGCCGGCGTTTCGCGTGAAAATGGACGTGGTGCCGGGCCACTACAATACCTTGTGGTTCCGCCCCACCAAGGTCGGTAAGTATCATTTTTACTGCTCGCAATACTGCGGCACCAACCACGCGATTATGGGCGGTTGGGTCACGGTCATGGAGCCGGACGAATATACCGCATGGCTCTCCGGTTCCTCGGGTTCGAGCGTGAATCCCGTCGTCGCTGGCGCGAAACTCTTCGCGGATCGCGCCTGCCTCACCTGCCATGCGAGCGATGGCAAGGGCCGTGCACCTTCGCTGAACGGAGTATTTGGCGGCCAGGTCCGTCTGGCGGATGGCTCCACGGTTACCGCCGACGAAAGCTACATTCGCGAGTCCATTCTGAATCCCAACGCTAAGATTGTTGCCGGCTATCAGCCGCTCATGCCACCGTATCAGGGCCAACTCACAGAAGAGCAAACTCTTGATCTGATTTCGTACGTGAAGTCTCTGCAAGCGGATCCCGTGCCCGCCACCGGCGCCGGGGTTATCCCAAGCACAGCTTCGCAGACCACGGGAAAGAACTAAGTTATGAGTACCACCATGCCATCACCGGTCCACACCATGCCGGAAAAGCACTACCTGAATGCCTCTTACGGCATTCGGTCCTGGCTGCTCACCACCGATCACAAACGCATCGCGCTGTTGTATCTGGCGTCCGTGACGTTCTTCTTCTTTGTGGGCGGCATTTTCGCCACCCTGATCCGCATCCACCTGCTGACCCCGGGCGGCTACCTCGTTTCGCCCGAGACTTACAACAAACTCTTCACCATGCACGGCGTGGCCATGATTTTCTTCTTCCTCATCCCGTCGATTCCTGCCGTGCTCGGAAATTTCCTGATTCCCATCATGATTGGTGCCAAGGATTTGGCTTTCCCCAAGCTGAATCTCCTGAGCTGGTACATCTACCTTATTGGTGGCTCCTTCGTTCTCTATTCCTTTAGCACCGGCGGACTGGACACGGGCTGGACCTTTTACACGCCGCTCAGCAGCATTTATTCCAACTCCGCGGTCACCCCGGCGGTCATCGGCATCTTTATTAACGGCTTCTCTTCGATTCTCACGGGATTAAATTTCGTAGTCACGATTCACACCATGCGTGCGCCGGGCATGACCTGGTTCCGTTTGCCGCTCTTCGTTTGGGCGCATTACGCCACCAGCATTATTTTTATCCTGGGAACCCCGGTCATCGCCATCACCCTGCTGCTCGCCGGACTCGAGCGCATGTTTCATCTGGGCTTCTTCAATCCTGCTCTCGGCGGCGATCCCATCCTCTTCCAGCACCTGTTCTGGTTTTACTCCCATCCCGCCGTGTACATCATGATTCTTCCGGCCATGGGCGTGATTAGCGAAATCATCCCCACATTCGCGCGCCGCCCGATTTTCGGATACTCATTCATCGCTGGTTCGAGTATCGCTATCGCGGTGATCGGCTTCCTCGTATGGGCTCACCACATGTTTCTTACCGGCGAATCGGTATACGCCGCGCTGGCATTTTCGCTGATGAGCTATCTCGTTGCGATTCCCTCTGCGGTGAAGGTTTTCAACTGGACGTCCACGCTCTACAAAGGTTCGATTTCCTACGATACGCCCATGCTTTATTCCTTGGGTTTCATCGGCCTGTTCCTCGTGGGTGGGCTGACCGGCTTGTTCCTGGCCTGCCTCGGCCTGGACATTCACCTGCACGACACCTATTTCGTCATCGCCCACTTTCACTACATCATGGTCGGCGGAGCGGTCATGGGCTACGTCGGGGGCCTGCACTACTGGTGGCCCAAGATCACTGGCAAGATGTACCCGGAGTTTCTGGCCCGTTTGGCCGCCGTGGTGCTCTTCGTGGGATTCAATCTCACGTTTTTCCCGCAATTTATTCTGGGCTATCTCGGCATGCCGCGCCGTTACCACAGTTATCCACCGGAGTTTCAGACGCTTAACGTCATGTCCACCGCGGGAGCTTCGATTCTGGCCCTCGGCTATCTTCTGCCGATGATTTACCTGACCTGGTCCATCAAGTACGGCCGCGTCGCTGGGCCCAACCCGTGGCCGGCCACCGGACTCGAATGGAAAACGGATTCGCCGCCGCTCACGGAAAACTTTGACGTTACTCCGGTCGTCGATTGGGAGCCGTACGATTTTGAGCATCGTCCGGATCTAGCGCTCGATCCCGGCGCGCCAGGCTTGTTGCCGGCGCATGGCGACGATTAGCGCTGTGCTCGCCTTCTAAGGCGGCCGTTGTTTTGACTTTGTAGCGGCCGGGCTTCAGTCCCGGCGCTTTCAGTAACGTAGCATCAAAGCGGCCGCCAGCCGCTGTGAAACGAAACAGAAGAGGAGTACCGCGTGCACCGCACCGGAGAGCTTTACGGACAGTTCGAGACGCTGGAGCAGCAGAAAGACACTGCGCAGCTCGGCATGTGGGTCTTCCTGGTCACCGAAGTTTTGTTCTTCGGCGGCATGTTCATGACCTACACCATCAACCGCCACGCCTTCCCGGCCGCCTTCGGAATCGGAGGCAATACCCTGGATCTGAGGCTCGGTGGCGGAAACACCGTTATCCTCATTATGAGCAGCCTGACCATGGCCATGGCGGTACGCTGCGCCCAAGTCGGCAAGAAAGCTCAAATCACGTTTTATTTGATTGCCACCTTAATTCTCGGCGGCGCATTTCTGGGCGTGAAGGCCGTCGAATACAAGCAGAAGTACGACCACCACCTGATTCCCGGCCAGAGTTTCGATGTCACCTTCTGCGTCAACCATCCCTCTTCCTGCGGACTGGAAGGCAAAGCGCTGGAAGATGAGCGGAAAGAGATAGACGAAGCCATTCAAGCCGAGGACAGAGAGCATCCGGGCACCGGCTTGGTCGCCTTGAATGCGCACGCGCAGCTCTATTTCTCTCTTTATTTCGGCATGACGGGCTTGCACGCCTTGCACATGGTCGTCGGAGCTGGACTGCTCCTGTGGTTGATATGGCAATCCTTTGGCGGCCGCTTCGGGCCCGGGTACAACACTCCGGTCGAAATCACCGGCTTGTACTGGCACTTCGTCGACATCGTGTGGATTTATCTTTTTCCGTTGCTGTATTTAATCGACCGGCACAATTAGGGGAGCGGGGAGAAACACTGCGTGTCTGAACATATCGCTTCGCCAAAACTCTACGTGAGCATCTTTCTTGCGCTGATGGTGTGCACAGCAGCTACCGTCTTCGCGGCGTATCAGGATTTGGGCCAGTGGAACATCGTCGTGGCTCTGGCGATCGCCACCTTTAAGGCCTCTCTGGTGGTTCTCTTTTTCATGCACGCCAAATACAGTCCGAAGCGCACGCAGTTGGTAATCGTCTGCGCCGTTTTTTGGCTCGCGATTATGCTGGCGCTGACGCTGAGCGATTACCAGACACGCCACGACATCGTAGGCAGTCTGAACGCCCCGCCCAGCGCATTCGCCCACCTCACGTAATCATTTCAATTATCAGTGGGCAGTCCAGTTGACACGACAAGTCCGTCTCGAAACTTCCCTAGTACTCAATGTGCTGTGGAGAACTACGATCGGCGGGAAATAAAAAGGGGGGAGTAGCGAACCGGCCCAGCCCTCAATCCCCTAAAGGGATCCTCGGCTCGCCTCCCCCACTGACTCTTAGCTAGCAACCTGCGAGCCAATCCTAAGCTCTTTATTTGCAGCGAAGTGCCAACTTTCGTCCGCGAAAAAAATGCCCCACTCCTGCAAAATTACCCGCCCAGCAAATCCGCTATGTAGGAAGCTCCGGAAGATTTTTTCTCATCCGCCCGACCAATACTCGCGACGGATTGACCGCATCGAATGCATCCTGCTAATGTTAAAAGTTATTCTGGTCGCAGTGTCTCTACCGTGCGCCAGAGCTCCTGTGGAGGGAGCGCTGCGGAAACCATGGGCCTGACTAAACTGGTGGTGCGGGGCGCGCGGCAGCACAACCTGAAAAACATCAGCGTGGAGATTCCACGCAACACCCTCACCGTGATCACCGGTCTGTCCGGCTCCGGCAAGTCCTCGCTGGCCTTCGACACCATTTACGCCGAAGGGCAGCGCCGTTACGTCGAGTCGCTCTCGGCCTATGCGCGCCAGTTTCTCGATCAAATGGAACGCCCGGAAGTGGACGTCATCGAGGGCCTCTCACCGGCCATTGCCATCGAGCAAAAAACCACCACGCGCTCGCCGCGCTCCACCGTGGGCACCATCACGGAAATTTACGATTATCTGCGCGTCGTATACGCATCCGTGGGCGTGCCGCATTGCCCCACGTGCGGCAAAGCCATCACACGCCAGTCCAGCGAACAAATCGTGCAAGCGATTTTGCACGGTGAGCTGTGCCAGCCCGAAGATCGCATCATGATACTCGCGCCCATCGTTCGCGGACGAAAAGGCGCGTACCGCAAAGAGCTGGAAAAGCTGGCGCAAGATGGCTATGTGCGTGTGCGCATTAACGGTGAGTTGTATCCGCTTGATGCGCCGCCCGCGCTGGACAAACGCAAGAATCACACCATCGAAGTCGTTGTCGATCGCCTGCTCGTAAAGCAAGGCATCGCCTCGCGCCTCGAGCAATCCATCGCCACCGCGCTGAAGCTCGCCGCGGGCCTCGTCACTGTGGCGGTGGTCGGTGGCCAGGAACACGTTTTTTCCGAAAAGCTCGCTTGCCCGGACTGCGGTATCTCCGTCCCACAACTCGAGCCGCGTTCCTTCAGTTTCAATTCACCTTACGGCGCCTGCCCGGCATGCAACGGCTTGGGCTCGAAATATGATTTCACCCCGGAAAAAGTAATCTCCGATTGGACGCGTCCGCTTTTTGATGGCGGCTTGGGACCCGGCTCCAGCAGCAGCATCCTAAAGCGGACGCTGGAATTGGCGGCGTACGCGCACGAATTTGACCTGGACACGCCCTTCGACAAGTTGCCGCCGCGCGTGCAAAACATGTTGATGTACGGCTACCCGCCCACGAACGGCAAGTTCGGCTCTGAGAACGCCGCAAAAAATGTCCGTAGCGCCAAGAATTTTCGTTTCCAGGGCATCCTGCAATATCTCGACAGCAATTTTGCCGAGTCCGCTTCCGATTCCTACCGCGAGTGGATGACGCAGTATATGTCCGCAACGCAGTGCGTGGCCTGCCATGGCCAGCGCCTGCGTCCGGAATCGTTGGCGGTGAAGCTTGGCGGCCTCTCGATTGCGGATTTCACCGCGCTTTCGCTGCAATCCGCGCGCGCCGCCGTGGACAAAATCATTGCGCAGCTCAGCGCTCGCCACAAAGAAGTTGCCGGCCGGCCTCTCGAAGAAGTTGCCGAGCGCCTGGATTTTCTGTTGGCTGTCGGCTTGAGCTATCTCAGTCTGGATCGTTCCGCTGCCACTCTTTCGGGTGGCGAAGCGCAGCGCATCCGGCTCGCCACGCAGATCGGTTCACGTTTGCGCGGCGTGCTCTACGTGCTCGATGAGCCGTCTATCGGCTTGCACGCGCGAGACAATGAGCGCCTGCTGAGTTCGCTGGAGCAACTGCGCAATCTCGGAAACACCGTGCTCGTCGTCGAGCATGACGAAGACACCATCCGCCGCGCCGATTTTGTCGTCGATCTCGGTCCCGGAGCCGGAAATGCCGGCGGCTATTTAGTCGCACAGGGGAAGCCCGAGCAGATTTCCGCCACTGCCGAATCCCTCACCGGCCAATACCTGAGCGGCGCGTCGCGCATCGCCGTACCTGAAAAGCGCCGCAGTCCCAATGGAAAATCCATCCAGATTTTGGGCGCTACGGCAAATAATCTGCGCGATGTGGACATCACCCTTCCGCTCGGCTTGCTTACCGTGGTCACCGGCGTCTCTGGCTCCGGCAAATCCACGCTGGTGAACGACATTCTGTACCGGGCGCTGGCGCAAAAACTCTATCGTGCTTCGGAAGCTCCCGCGACGCATCGCGAAATCCTCGGCGTCGAAAATATTGACAAAGTGATTGAGATCGATCAAGCGCCCATCGGCCGCACGCCACGCTCGAATCCCGCCACCTACACCGGCGTCTTCGCGCCGATTCGCGAACTATTCTCCATGCTGCCGGAATCGCGCGAACGCGGTTACAAGCCCGGCCGCTTCAGCTTCAACGTCAAAGGCGGCCGCTGCGAAGCCTGCCAGGGCGACGGCTTGCGGCGCATCGAAATGAATTTCTTGCCGGACGTTTATGTGACGTGTGAAGTATGCCGCGGCAAGCGCTACAACTCCGAAACGCTGGCCGTGCGTTACAAAGGCCATTCCATCAGCGACGTGCTGAACCTGCAATCCGTCGACGCGCTGAAATTGCTCGAAAATATCCCGCAAATCCAGCAGAAGCTCGCCACGCTGGTAGAAGTCGGCCTCGGCTACGTCACCCTGGGCCAATCGGCCACCACGCTTTCCGGAGGCGAAGCCCAGCGGATAAAACTGGCCCGCGAACTTTCCAAGCGCCAGACCGGCCGAACGCTGTACATTCTCGATGAGCCGACCACCGGTTTGCATTTCGACGACGTAAGAAAACTTCTCGACGTCTTGCAGCGACTCGTCTCCCTGGGCAACACCGTCCTGATCATCGAGCATCACCTGGATGTCATCAAGCAAGCCGATTGGGTCATCGATCTAGGGCCGGAAGGCGGCGAAGGCGGTGGCCGCATCGTGGCGCAGGGTTCTCCGGAAACGATTGCGCGAACCAAAAAATCGTACACCGGCCAAGCGCTGCTGCGCGTGTTACAACTCAACGGTCACACCAATGGGAATGGTCACGCCCTGCCGCAATCCAAGAGCCGCGAGGACGTTTCACCGCAGGGGCACGGCAAATGAACCAGATCGCGCCATCACGACCGGATATTGCGCCGCGAGATGCCGGGCCATACTCTGTTCCGCCTTGCGCAGGAACGTTCTTCTTCATAAAGTGAACTCCACACCATGACCGTCTATCCGATCCGGCCGGTTACCCTTCGCGACGTCCGAACCTACCCATTGGCTTCGCGCCAGAGTAAGGTGCATGTCCGCGAATTCGCCAAGCCGCTCGCCGCAAACGCTTCGCTCGCGAAATTTCTCGATTCTCTCCCCACAATCCTTGCCGGGAACGATTTACGTGATGTAGCCGCGGCGATTCAATCCGCGAAACAGCGTGGCAAAGCGATTTTGTGGGGCATGGGCGGCCACGTCATCAAGGTTGGACTCGGCCCGGTGATCAACGACTTGATGCGCCGAAAATTCATCACCGGGATCGCGATGAATGGCGCCGCCCTGGTGCACGACTTTGAAATTGCACTCTCCGGAGGAACATCAGAGGATGTTAGTGCCAGCCTCAAAACGGGCGAGTTCGGCATGGCCACCGAGACCGGGCTGTTCCTCAATCAGATCGCCGTAACCTCGGCATTTCATGGCATTGGTTACGGTGAAGCCGCGGGAAAATTTCTCGCCTCCCGTAAACTCGCGCCGGAAAATGCCGCCGCCTCCGTTTTGCTCAACGCTTTCAAGCACCGCGTGCCCGTCACCGTGCACCTCGCCATTGGCGCGGACATTCCGCACATGCACCCCATGGCGGACGGAGCCGCGCTTGGAACCGCCACGCACCACGATTTCCGTTTATTCTGCGCCATGGTCGCAACAATGGACAGTGGCGGCGCGTATCTCAACTGGGGTTCCGCCGTGGTGCTTCCGGAAATCTTTCTCAAAGCCGTAGCTGTGGCGCGCAATCAGTCCGTGGCTCTGCAGCACATCACCACCGCCAATTTCGATTTTATTCAACACTACCGGCCGTTGCAAAATGTCGTTCGTCGTCCCACCGAGGCGGGCAAGAAGAAAGCGGCCACGCCGTCCCGCGGCTTCGCAATCACCGGCCATCACGAATTGCTGATGCCTTTGCTTGCCGCCGCGCTTGTCGCAGGATGGCCCAAGAAACCGAGCCGCGCAAAATGATGGAGCCCATGGACGATCATCTGCCAGCTATGCCCGAAGAGCACCCGGGCCAGAATGCGTCCCCAAGCACTGCCGAAGGAGTCGCTCGGGTCGATCCGTCCGTCGCCGGGAATTCTGAGTCGCTCCAGCCCGTGCCGCCGCTCGCTGGCGATCCCATTTCTTACGCCGCTGTGACCGTTACTGCTCCCGCGCGATATTCTTCTCCGCTCGCTGTTCGTTTGCCGGCCGATCTATCCGTCTCGTGGTCCTGGCCGCACCTTCTGGTATTCCTATTCGCCGGTGCCGCCAGCATGATCGTGGTGCCCGCGGTGTTGGCGCTCGTCATCTCAGCGTATATCCACAAATCGCAGCATCAGATGCAGGACATGTTTGCCAATCCTGGTTTTCTGATTGCCACGCAAGTTTTGTGGTTTGCGGTCATTTTTCTTTTTTTGTATGTCACTCTCGGCGTCCTGCGAGATGCTCCGTTCTGGTGGACGCTAGGCTGGCGAAAGCTCTCCCGCCACGTGGGTGCGGCAACCTACAAGCCGTGGATGTTTTTCGCCGCCGGTAGCGGCTTGGCCATTTTCGTTGCCCTGGCCAGTTCACGCGTAAAAAACGCGGAGCAGGCGCCTATCGAAGAATTATTTAAAGACCGCCACGCCGCCTTGCTCCTGATGGCCATGGCCGTGTTGATCGCGCCGCTCGTCGAAGAGACCGTCTTCCGCGGCTACTTGTATCCCCTATTTGCCGGAAAGCTCTCCAATTTTGCGGCGAAGCTTGGCATGGACTCTTCGCACGCCATACGTTTCGGCACCTCGAGCGGCATTCTCATCACCGGGATGCTCTTCGGTATCGCGCATGGCTCGCAGCTCGGTTGGAATTGGGGCTTGGTCAGCCTGCTTACGCTCGTCGGTGTGATCTTCACCTTTGCCAGGGCTGCCACCGGCACTGTTCTAGCAAGCTTTCTAATGCATCTGGGCTACAACTCGTTGATCGCCGTGACGTCCATTGTGGCCACCAAAGGCTTTCAGAATATGCCGCCCGGGCACTGAAGAAATTTCTCCGTTAGCGGTCAGCACGGTAAACTAAGTACGCAAAGCTAAATCGCAAGGACAAAGACTGCACATGTACGTTGCGCAACCCATCGAATGGACCGAAGCGGGCGTGGTGATGCTGGACCAGCGCCGTCTCCCTGCCGAAGAAATTAGCTACACCTACACGAACTACCGCGATGTCGCCAAAGCCATCCGCGAAATGGTGATTCGCGGCGCGCCCGCAATCGGCGTCGCCGCTGCCATGGGCGTCGCGCTGGGCGTAAAGCATTCGCCGGCTAAATCCATCGCGGAACTGCAAGCAGAAATGACTGAAATCCGCGACGTCCTTGCAAAAACGCGTCCCACCGCGGTTGACCTTTTCTGGGCCCTCGAACGCATGGATCGCCGCTTCGCCGCCTTGCTCACCGCGAATTCCGATCTCGAAACCATTCGCCGGGAAATGATCGCGGAGGCCCAACTGGTCCACTCGGAGAAAAAAGCGACTGACGAAGCGATCGGCCGCTTCGGGGCCGCGTTCATGCCCAAAGAAGGCCTGGTTATGACGCAATGCAACGCCGGCGCTCTTGCCACCGCGGGCATCGGCACGGCTCTCGGTGTGATTCGCGTGGCGGTCGAGCAAGGCAAAAATCTCCACGTCCTGGTTCCGGAGACGCGCCCATACCTGCAAGGTGCGCGCTTAACCGCGTGGGAACTGCTGAAAGGCGGCATCCCGCTGACGCTAATCACCGACAACATGGTCGGCCATTTTCTGAAGACCGCTCAGGTGAAAGCCATCGTCACCGGCGCCGATCGCATCGCCGCCAATGGAGATACCGCCAACAAAATCGGCACATACGCCATGGCCGTTCTCGCCAAGGAAAACAATGTGCCGTTCTATATCGCTGCGCCCATTTCCACGTTCGATCTGGCCATTCCGGATGGCGAGCACATTCCCATTGAAGAACGTTCCGCGCAAGAAGTGACGCACATTCAAGGTGTGCGCATCGCACCGGACGTGCCGGCCGCGCACCCAGCATTTGACGTCACGCCATCACGCTACATCGCCGGAATCATTACCGAGCGCGGTGTCGCACGCGCGCCGTATGTCGAAGCCTTGCGGGATTTAGCCGCCACACAGCGGACTGTGCTCTCTACCGCGCGATAAGCTTCAGCGGCACGGCCTGCAATCGCAGCAGCGACTGCATTGTCACTCTACGCCGTGCCGGTTTTCTGCGTGGCATACCCGAGTATCGCGCCCACGATCGTTCCGGGAATCAGAATCTCCACATAGTGCGCATGCTGCATCTGCGCCACAAGAAACGCAAACGCAAAACCCACCCGCCCTGGTTAGGCCCTACTTGGGATGTCGAATTCTGTCGCCCAAGTTCCGCGCCCGCTGCCGTGCGATGTCTACCAGGTGCGCGTCGCCGGCAATTTGGTCCAGCAGCGGCAGCAGCGTTTGCGGTTCCGGCAGCAGCCCGCGCGTGTAGTCCGAGTCGCATTCGAGCAAGGCGTCGTTGATGCCTAGCCGGTCGTACTTGAGCCGCCGCGAAAGCAATTCAAAATTCTCCTGCTGTCTGGCCAGCCCCTCGAAGATTTGCAGCAGTTGTGTAGCCGCGGCGTTCAGCGTGTAGTTGAATTTCGTCTCGTAGCTGACCGTCCCTTGCTGCCAGCGAAACGTCTTCTCGCCCAGGCTGGCGATCTTGCGATGCACATCCAGATCCTGCCCCTGAAAATGATTCAACTTCCCAGCCAGCGCAAACATCTTGGCGCGCAATGGCGCACTTACAGCAAAAGAAATTGCTCCCGGATCATCATCGAGCTGCCGGATTTCGTAGCTCGCCGTATCGGATCCTTCGCTCACGATAATCTCGATGAACTCCGGAGTGCTCGATTTAAACACCCTTCGAAATGTAAGCTCGGCGCCGTTCGCATCCGCCACGCTTCTTTGCACGGCTTGCGCAGGCGTCGCAATGTTGGGCGCTGCAGTGGCGGAAATCGGGCCGACCAGGCACAAAAATACCCAGGAACCCAGCAAGAGAGAGCAGTTGCGTAGTCTCATCGATGGACTACGATGCGCGGAGCCGCCATCGGTGTTGCTATCGACCTCGCGTCGATTGTGGCCGATTTAGTAGCAGAAGATTTGTGCCGTCGGGAACTCGGCTTGGACAAGTTATTACCTTCGGGCAGCGCATAACGCACGCGCAGCTGTTCTCTCTGCATATGGCAAAGCGCCACGGCCAGAGCATCCGCGGCGTCGGACGGCTCAGGAGTTTCCGCCATCCGCAAAAGCGCCTGTACCATCACCTGCATTTGTCTTTTGTCCGCGTTGCCATATCCCGCCACCGAAGCCTTCACCTCCCGCGGCGAGTAACTATGCACCATCACACCATGCTGCGCCGCGGCCAGCAGCACCACACCGCGCACCTCCGCCAGCCGCAACGCGGTGCGCACATTCAGCGCGCTAAAAATTCCCTCCACCGCCAAAACCTGCGGTGAGAACTCCTCAATCAGTCGGCACAGCAGCGCGTGAACTTCCTGCAAACCCGCTCCCATCGATTCTTGTTGCCGTTTAGCGGTAATCCGCAAGGCCCCATAATGCAGCGTCCGGCACTCGCGTCCATCGCTCTCAATCACGCCGTATCCGGTCGGCCCGACCGCCGCGGGATCGACGCCGAGCACACGAAGACACTTGCGGGCAGCCGTTCCGCCGTCGCTAACAGTTCCCGCTTTCATATTGGAATGTGCAGGATTCACCGACCAAGTCTACGGCGAACATCTCCGCCAAGCCACAGCTTTGTAGTACCGTCATGTCAAAAACGTAGAACCACTGTCGTCGGGAGCAAACCAGAGGAATCTGCTTTTGTTCAAGTCGCGCGCCGCACTGCGGCGTCAAATACCTGCGAACGCGAACTCTTTGCCGCGTCAGTTCAGCTCGCTACCGCCGCCTGAATCTCCGCCTCATCAATATCAAAGTTCGCATACACGTGCTGCACGTCGTCGTGCTCTTCAAACGCTTCCACCAGCCGCACCATCTGCGTCGCCTGCGTTCCGGTCAGCTTAATGTAATTCTGCGGCACCATCGCGATCTCTGCCGATTCCGCCGTAATGCCAGCCTTCGCCAACGCCTCTTTCACTTTTTCCAGCGCTTCCGGCGGCGTCACGATGTACCAGCTTGAGCCATCATCCTTCATATCTTCGGCGCCTGCTTCCAGCACCAAATCCAGCATCTTGTCTTCGCTCGCCGCTTCTTTCGCCACGCTGATTTCGCCCTTGCGGCTGAACATCCATCCCACCGCGCCAGCTTCCGCCAGGTTTCCGCCATTCTTGCTCATCATGTGCCGAAATTCGCCCACCACGCGATTGCGGTTCGTGGTGACCACTTGAATCAGCATCCCCACGCCGCCCGGCCCATATCCCTCAAACGTCGCCTCTTCGTACTGTTCCCCTTCGAGCTGCCCGGTGCCGCGCAGGATTGCGCGTTCCACGTTGTCATTGGGCATGTTCGCGCCCTTGGCCGCCAGAATCGCCGTGCGCAGTCGCGGATTCGACGTCGGATCGCCGCCTCCAATGCGCGACGCAATGCTGATTTCTCGAATAATCCGCGTAAACACACGGCCGCGCTTCGCGTCCGTAGCGCCCTTCTTATGCTTGATCGTGGCCCATTTTGAATGCCCGGACATAACACATCCTCTTTGCCATGCACCACCCGAAGGCGGTCTACATTGGGAATTTCACGCGCACCCGCGACAATTCTGCATTTTCACGGAATCACGCGCGCTGTGCGGAGACCTACAGGTGTACCGCAGAAACCCCTGCGGAACCGCTAAAGTTTAGCACAGCCCCGAAGGCCGCGAAACCGGGTATACTTTCGCAGGGCATCTCCTTCTTGCATTCTGCGTCTCCGCCATCCGCCGCGTCGCACTCACCCCACCCTCGTCGTGCCTCCGCTGCGGTGAATTGGTTTTGGAGGTCGGCATCGTCGGTCTGGTTCTGTGGATGATCATGACCATCTCAATCTGTTTTTCTGCCCGCAAGGTCGTCAAAGAGTTGCGTGGCTCCCCGCTTTTCCCGCTGGCCTTCATTATTTTCTGGTATACCTTCCTGGTGCTCATTCCGTTTTCGTTCCACGGCCTGAACACCTACCAGGATTTCGTCATGAGCGCTTATCTCTTGCTGCTGATCGGTGTGCTATACCGCCTTCCAACCTTGCAGCTTAACGCTCAAGCTTCCGGCGAGACCGCGGGCGCGTCCATCCACCAAGTCGGAGCCGATTGATTGCTTCTGGCCGTAGTTTCGCCCTTTGTTGATCGCCGTCACGGCACCGAACGCGCCCTCGCCGAAGTTCTCGAACGTCTCGCCCGCGACTATCCCTGCCAAGTGCACCTCTTCGCGCAGCAAGTCACCGATCTCAATTTCCGAACCCTGAATGAACCCAATTCGGCCGCGACGGCGCGCGTCATTTGGCATCCCGTCCCCAGTTCGTCTGGCCCACATATACTGCGGTTCATCGCATGGTTTTTTCGCAACCGCCGCGAACGCCAAAAATTCATTCGCCGCTCGGGTTTACCGTTCGATTTGGTCTTGTCCCCAGGCATCAATTGCTCCGATGCCGATGTCATCATTGTCCACGCGCTCTTCCATCGCTTGCGAGAATTGTCTGCAAACTCGTCGGCCCCTGCCGGCATTCTCCGCAATCTACATCGCAAGATTTACTATCGGTTGCTCACCGGGCTCGAGACCAGGATTTATCGCAATCCACAAACTTCACTCGCCGCCGTTTCCCCGCGCACCAAGGCTGATCTTGCGCACTATTTTCAACGCCAGGATGTAAGCGTGATTCCCAACGCCGTCGATACCGCCATATTCTCCGTTGAAGCCCGTCTCGCGCGGCGCGCAGAAATGCGCCGCCACTTCGATTTCACGGACCACGATGTGGTCCTGCTCCTGATCGGCAACGATTGGACCGTCAAGGGCCTTCCTACCCTGCTCCAAGCCATGGCGCTCCTGCCGCAACTCCCCATGCGGCTGCTCGTCGCCGGCTCTGACACCGTCGAACCCTTCCGCAAGTTGGCCGCTACTCTTCAGGTCGCAGACCGCTGCCGCTGGGAGCCGCCTTCCCCCGATGTCATGCGCTTCTACGCCAGCGCCGACGTCTACGTCAGTCCCAGCCTTGAAGATTCTTTCGGCATGCCCGTCGCCGAAGCCATGGCCTCCGGTCTCCCGGCCATTACCTCCGCACTCGCCGGCATCTCGGCCTTCGTCGACAACAACGTAAACGCTTACGTCCTCCCCGATCCGCAAGACGCTCGAGCCTTGGCAGCGCTCCTCAACACCATCTATGCCGATATCGCTCTCCGGCAACAAGTTGGCAGCGCCGCCGCCCGCAAAGCTCGCGAGTGGACTTGGGATAACGCCGCTGCCCAGCTTTGGCAGCTCCTCAATGCTGCCATGGCGCGAAAATCCGCCAGGTGAGCCACACCTTGCCGCAATCCAGGGCTGTCGATGCGGCTCTCTCGCCGGGTCCATCTCGGATCAAGGGTAACCGAACGGAAAGGGTTCCAGGGAAGACGATACAGCAGCGCTGTAGGCCCCACGCATTTCTGGAACGCTCTTGCCAAAGAACTCCTCGTTAAGCATCTCGAAGGCCCCAGGCTGCTCTGTCTGCGCGTACCAGACCAGCCCGTCTACGACAAAATGCAAAAAATGGCTGCCTCCGGCCGCGCGCTTCCAGAGTAAGCTCCGTTCTCCTGTACACGCAGGCAGGTTCTGCTACGACACACGTTCGCCGGTCGGCGAATTCGCCCGCCTGGAACGGTCTACACTTACCCATAACGAGCGAACGGAGACCGCATATGAAACGGACCCTTTTTTTCGCGCTGCTCGTGGCACTCGCGGCCATGGTCAGCTTCCCGGCAGCAGCCCAGCGCCGGGCTTCCACCCTCACCGGCGTCGTCCTCGGCTTGGACGGTAAACCCGTTGCCAACGCCAGCGTCACCTATCAATCCGGCGGCGGCTCCGCCCCGCACGTCACGCATACCGATGCAAAAGGCCACTTCTCAGCCGCGAAATTGCGTGCCGACATCTACGACGTGCGCGCCTCCGCGCAAGGCGTCTATTCCGAGTGGGAGAAAAACGTCAATGTGCGCCCGGGCCAGACGAAGACCCTTACCTTGCGTTTGACTCACACCAAGGACGCACCAGCCGCTCCATCCGCCACCCAGCCCTAATTCCACAGCCGCCAAGCCACACAAGCCGTGTAGCTAAGTCGAGTCCCGCGCCCGGGTTCGTGCTATCCTTTGCGGCGAAGTGACGCGAGCAGTCGATTTGAGCGTAGCGATTGGCGCCCTGCGCCTGCGGAATCCTATTCTCGCTGCCAGCGGAACCTTTGGCTACGGCTTGGAATTTGCCCACCTCGTAAATCTCGAAAAACTCGGCGGCTTCGTTACCAAAGGCCTCTCTCGCGAGCCCATGGAAGGCGCCCCTGCGCCCCGTCTCAGTGTCACGGCTTCCGGGATGCTAAATTCCGTGGGACTCCAGAACGTCGGGGTTCGCGCCTTTGTCCGGGACAAGCTGCCCCTGCTGAAAAACTGCGGAACGGCGGTTATTGCGAACGTCTTTGGCTACACCTTGGAGGATTACGTCGAAGTAGTGCGCATCTTGGAAGACGCCGACGGCTTGGCGGGCTACGAACTGAACATTTCCTGCCCCAACGTCAAATGCGGCGGCCTGCAGTTCGGTAGCGATCCTCAGTCGGCCGCCCAAGTGGTCGCTGCGGCGCGCAAGGCGGCCGCACGCCGGCCCCTGTGGGTCAAGCTTTCACCCCTGGTAACGGACATTGGTGTGATTGCCAAGGCCGCCAGCGAGGCTGGAGCCGACGCTTTGACCATCGCAAACACCTACCCAGCCATGTCCGTGGACTTCCGGACCGGCAAGTCACGTCTGGGCAACCAAACCGGCGGCTTGTCGGGCCCAGCGATCAAACCCATCACTCTTCGGCTCGTTTGGGAAGTCTCCAAAGTTGTCTCGACGCCAATAATCGGTTTGGGCGGCATCGAAACTGCTACCGATGTGCTCGACTATGCGGCCGTCGGCGCTTCGGCTGTGCAGGTCGGCACGGCCAGCTTTGCTGACCCGGCGGCCAGTGAGGCACTTGTGGCGGCCGTCCAGAAGGCCATTTTAGACGTTAAGATGTTTAGTTTTAGTGAGATACGTGCTAATTTTTTATCACAAAGTGGTTGACATAATGACCTCTGATTGCTACAATTTTCTGGATTGATGTAGCACAAAGAACACACTATGCGAAAACCATTGTTCATGATTTGGGCTGCTCTTCGCTGGGTGCCTCTGATGTTCTTAATCGCCCCAGTGATGGACGCTCCTCTAGTCGCACACCTCAGCGAACCAATCAAGCCGATGAAGAGCTGGATGGGCAACGCGAGCTGGTACGGGCCCAACTTTGACGGCAAAAAGACCGCCAACGGCGAACGCTTTGATTCCGAATCGCTGACTGCGGCTCATCCGAACCTGCCTTTCGGCTCGGTGGTCCGCATCGTGAACCCTAGAAACGGGAAATTTGAGCTGGTGCGGATCAATGACCGCGGTCCGTATCAAGAAGGACGCGAAATTGATGTATCCTATCGCGTAGCAAGAAAGTTAGGCCTGATTCACGCCGGCGTTAACCAGGTACGTCTGGACTTACTGGAGATTCCGGCGAAGCACTAAAGCCAATCCAAGTCGAAGGGGGCCACTCAAATGGGTTTTGACGCTCATCCCCGCAGTAGCCTGATCGTGGCCCTCGACTTCGACTCCCTCTCCTCCGCGGTAAAATTCGCCGCCAAAGTCTCCGATCTCGTCGGTATGTTCAAGATTGGAATGCAGTTATTCACAGCTGCGGGTCCGCAAGCAGTGAAAGAAGTGTCTGCGCTGGGTCCAGGTATATTCCTGGACCTGAAGTTCCACGACATCCCGAATACCGTGGCAGGTGCGGTCCTTTCGGCGGTCGCCATCAGTGGCGTACAGCTTTTGAATATCCATACCTTGGGCGGCTCGGCCATGATGGGCGCGGCGGTGCAGGCTGTGAACGCCGTCACAGCCATGGGCGAGGATCGGCCCCGCCTGCTGGCAGTCACCATCCTAACCAGCATGGATCAGAAAGCCATGCGTGAAGTTGGCATCAGCGGCTTGCCGAAGGACCGCGTGGTCAAGCTGGCGCGCCTGGCCAAAAAGACCGGGGTTGATGGCGTAGTAGCCTCCGTCGAAGAGGCGCGCGCCATCCGCAAGGCGTGCGGACCGGATTTTCTGATTGTCACGCCAGGCGTTCGGCCAAAGGTCGAACCGGGATCGGACAAGAAATCCGTCGGCAAGAAGTACGATCAATCCCGTACCGCAACGCCCGCGGAGGCCATCCGCGCCGGCGCCGATTACATGGTAGTCGGGCGGCCAATCCTGGCGGCAGCCGATCCCCGAGCGGCAGCCCAGGAAATCGTCGACGAAATTGCCGCCGCAAAATAACTCCCGAGACCGGCCGCTCTTCTTGAATGTGCGTCCTCTAAACGGATGTAGCGCTTCGCACCGGATGCAAGCGCGCGATGGCTTCCTCGGTTTCTGCAACCAAACGCGAGACAAGTTCCGCCGCCGGAAGCCGGCGTGCCATCCGTACGCCTTGACCTGCCCAAAGCGATAAGAACTCAGGCCGTTCCAAATTCGCCGCTGCCGTACGCAACGGCCGTGTTAGCGCATTCTGCAGCGGGAACGGAAGCACCGCCTCTGGAAGCTTCGATGATTCGACTTCGTCCATAAACCGGTTCACAATGCCACGCGCGGGACGTCCGGAAAACGCGCGCGTCACTCGCGTTTGGTGCTCCCTTGCGCCCAGAATCGCCTGCTTGTAGGAGTTCGGTATTCCGGCCTCGTCGCAGGTAAGAAACGCCGTGCCCATTTGCACCGCGCCGGCGCCGAGAGCGAGCGCGGCGGCGATCCCCCGGCCATCCATGATGCCGCCGGACGCGATGACCGGCACGGTGACCGCGTCCACAATTTGCGGCACAAGAGAAATCGTCCCGATCATGCCCGCCTCAAATATCCCGTTGAATGTTCCGCGATGTCCGCCCGCTTCGCTGCCTTGCGCGACGATCGCTTCGACGCCGGCTTTTTCCAGAATGATGGCTTCATCCACGGTGGTTGCCGTCCCCATCAGAAACATACCGTGCTGCTTGATTGCCGCGATCGCCTCTGGCGACGGGCAGCCAAATGTAAAGCTGAACGCGGCAGCACCGCTTTCGAGGCATGCCGCCAGTTGCTCGGAGAATCGGCTGGGCGGAACTGGCGGCGCTGTCGGAGCAGGCAAGCCCAGCTCAGCGTAGTACGGAGCGACCCACTGCAATGCGGCGGAGAAATCGCTCGGCATTTCGGCAGCCGGCAGGGGAGCAAAAAGGTTTATGCCGAAAGGCTGCCGCGTTTGCGAGCGTACAGCAGCGGCGAGCTGCAGGATTTGCTCCGGCGTGCTGTAAGCGGCGCCGATGAAACCGATTCCTCCGCCATTGCACACGGCAGCTACCAGTTGCGGCGTATCCGCACCGCCCGCCAGTGGCGCCTGAATGATTGGATAGCGGAGCCGTAGACGCTGAGTGAGAACCGTCTGAATGGACATAGTGACCTCGATCGTGCGGCGCCAACTCGCGCTGCTACCCATCTCGCTTTATGATGAGGATGGTATGGCGTTCGTTGCAGAGACGCCGTCGCCCGAAGAATGACACAGCAGCCAAACAGTGCGCCAAATAGCGTGCCAAAGAGCGTGATCGTTGGAACCGCGGGGCACATTGACCACGGAAAGTCCGCCTTGGTGCAGGCGCTGACCGGCACGCATCCGGATCGTTTAGCGGAGGAAAAGCGCCGCGGAATCACCATCGATTTAGGCTTTGCATTTCTCGAGGATGATGGCGTGCGGTTTGGTTTTGTGGATGTGCCGGGGCACGAGCGATTCGTCAGCAATATGCTCGCGGGCGCGGCCGGCATCGACGTGGTGCTACTGGTGGTTGCCGCCGATGAAGCCATCAAACCGCAGACGCGGGAGCATTTCGCTATTTGCCGCATGCTTGGAGTGAAGAGCGGAGTAGTGGCGCTGACAAAAAGCGATTTGGTGGATGAGTATTCGGCGGGATTGGTGCGCATGGAAGTGGAAGATTTTCTGCGCGGAAGTTTCTTGCAGAATGCGGCGATTGTGCCGGTCAGCGCGAAAACCGGCGCCGGTATCGCCGAACTAAAACACGCATTGCATGGCGCGGCATCTTCCGTCTCGCGGCGCGATGCGGCGCGTTATCTGCGGCTGCCGATTGACCGTTCGTTTGCCATGAAGGGATTTGGAACGGTAGTCACCGGCACGCTGATTTCCGGCAGTATCGACGCGGAAGACGAAGTGGAACTGTTTCCGCGTGGAGAACGCCTTCGCGTGCGCGGCGTGCAATCTGGCGGGAAAGGCGTGGCACGCGCGACAGCGGGGCAACGCACCGCGGTAAATCTTGCGGCAATCGAGCATGGCGCGATTCGCAGAGGGATGGTGCTGGCAACGGCGGGGCGTTTTCGCGCCACGCGTCGCATCGACGCGCGTCTCGAACTGCTCGAAAGCGCCGCCAAGCTGAAACACCGGTCGCAGCTGCATTTTCATGCCGGGACTTCCGCGACGGTGGCGGAAGTGTATCTCTACCAAGAGAAAGAGTTGCCGCCCGGCGCAACGGCGCTGGTGCAATTGCGACTGCAGGATGATTTGTTGCTGCTCGCGGGCGATCGTTTTATCGTCCGGCAGTTTTCTCCGGTAATCACCATCGGAGGAGGCGTCGTCTTGGATCCCTCCGCGCGCCGGCCGTTGCAGCGGGATACTGGACGCGTCGAATTTCTGAAGACGCTCGAAAGCGCCACGTCAGAGCAGATCGTTACCGCGATGACGGCGCGCGCGTTTTCCGGCCTCGCCTTTGGCGAAATGGTCGCGAGGCTCGGTTGGACCGCCGATGAAGTGCGCGAAGCGGCAAAGACGGCCTCGGCAAATGGCGGCGTAAAAGTAGTTTCGGAAGAGCCCTTGCTGCTGGTTGCCACGGCGCTATTTGCAGAGGCGCAAAAACAAATTGCGGTTCGTGTGGAAGCGTTTCGCAAAGAAAATCCGCTGCAAGCGGGAATGGCGCGCGAAGCGCTACGCGCGGCGCTGGGGCGGCGCGTGCGGCCGGCAACCTTTCGCGCGGCGCTCGCTGCCCTGATCGCGCAGAAAAAGCTGGAGATGCAGGGCGACCTCGTCAAGCCGGCTGGCTCGGAAGTGACGCTGCTGCCCGAAGAAATCCGCGCTAAAGAGCAGATCGCCAAAGCCTTTGGCGCGGCTGGCCTGGCCGTGCCAGCCGTGAAAGAGGTGCTGGGTTCTCTTGCCGTGGAGCCTCGCCGCGCGGAGAAGCTGCTGCGCATGCTGCTACAAGAGCGCCAGTTGGTGCGCGTCTCGCCAGAATTGATTTTCGACAGCGCGGCGCTGGTCCGGCTGAAAGAGCAGCTTGCCGCCTATCGCAAAGTCCGCGGAGAGCGTATCTCCGTGCCCGTTTTCAAGGAGTTGGCGGGCATCACCCGCAAATACGCCATCCCCCTGCTCGAGTATCTGGATCGCGAACGGGTCACGCGCCGCGTAGGGGATGAGCGTGTTATACTCTGAAGTCCAGCAGGCCGAGGCAGGTGTGGAGCTGCAGCTCGATAGCCTAGATTTCGTTGGGTAGGAGGCATCATGGAATTTCCCATGCACTGGCTTATTATTTTGGTGATCGTGCTGGTGATTTTTGGCGGACGCAAGATTCCCGAACTCATGCGCGGCATGGGTGAAGGCGTACGCGGGTTCAAAGAAGGCATGTCTGGCCACGCGCAGTCGCAACAGACCGCGCCTCCGGTGCAGCCAGCGGCTCCGGCAGCTGCGACGCCCGCCGCTCCCGTCGAAGAAAAGAAATAGCTTTATCGCAAGGCTTGCAGGGCAACGACTTAGCGCCGATTTTCTAATCCCGGCCAGCCCCGTGGGCTGGCCTTTTTGTTGGTAGGTGTCGCTCCAGAGGCTTGCCGCCCGCGGCGTAAACGCTTCTCACCCACAAACGCTTCTTTGCATTGTTACTGAAAAGTTTCTTGACTCGTAATTTGCGCGATGTATTCTTCTGTTCGCGGCAGCGCTTCGGAAGCAATCGTCGCTCCCACCCCGCACTTCTTCGCGCCATGCCGCCGGCTCATCTCCCAGAGCTATGCCAGCGCATCGAGGAACATCCCGTGCCAAAAACGAGCAAACCAGCCGCCAAGAAAGCGAAGTCAACTTCTTCGAAAAAACCCGGTAAACCACGCAAAGTTACCACCATCGATGCCGCGCAATTGCTCGCCAGCGTGAAGCATCATCCCGGTCCTGGAAACGGACGGGCGTTTAGTGCGTCGCGTCTGCCAGAGAGTTTTCAAACAGTCATCGATCCCAACAAAAATCCTCCACAGCCATTTCGCGCGCTGCCCCCGCCCACCGGGAAAGCGCCGTATCGGTTGTCGCTGGATACCGTCCTATCCGCCCAGGCGATACAAACGATTGAGACCAGCGGTCAAATGGTGGTGCATGCCGTAGGCGATACCGGCGGCGTGAACACCGCGACCTACATCGAAAACGTGGCCACGTACATGGAAGATGATTTCTCTTCCAGCGATCCGAGCACCCACCCATCGTTTTTCTATCATCTCGGCGACGTGGTGTATTACGACGGAGAAACCGCCAACTACTATCCGGAATTCTACGAGCCGTACATGACTTATCCCGGGCCAATCTTCGCCATTCCGGGGAACCACGACGGCGACATCGATCCGCTGACCAAGGAAACCACGCTGCAGGAATTCGTGCGGAATTTTTGCGCGCCGTCTCCCGTGCATCAGCCGGAGGCCATGGACGCCCCGCGCGACGCCATGACGCAGCCTAACGTCTACTGGACGTTGCAAACGCCGCTGGCCACGTTCATCGGCTTGTACAGCAATTGCCCGGAAGGCGGCGTGTTGAAGGCCGATCAGATCGCCTGGCTGGAGTCCGAACTCGAGGCCGCGCCCGCAGGAATGGCGCTGATTTTGGCGGTGCATCATCCGCTGTACTCGGCGTATGGGGCGCATCCGGGCAGCCAGCCGATGCACAACGTAATCCAGTCGGCTTGCAAGAAGGCGGATCGAGTGCCCGATCTCGTGCTGTCCGGTCACGTGCACGATTATCAGCGCTTCACCGGGGCGCTCAACGGCAAGTCCGTGCCCTGCATTATCGCGGGCGCCGGCGGATACAACCTTCGATTGCACACTCTCTCAAAGGTATTTCATGCCACGCCGCTGCCCATCGCCATGAAGGGTTCCGGCGGGGTGCTGGAAAACTTCAACGATTCGGCGCACGGTTATCTGCGGTTGACGATCACTCGAAAAACTATTTTGTGCGAGTACATCGCGGTGCCCGAGCCCGGAGTGAGCGCCACGCTGCCGCTGAAGACGTTTGATTCGGTGACCATCCCCGTTGGCTAGAAGCAGCGAGAATTGACAAACACGAGTCCAGGCGAATGACGCGAGTTTTCCCGACATTTGGATCGCGGGTGGGCGCGGGTCGCACGGCAAAGCGGCGTCAAGCCGCCGCACTCCAAATCCTTCCAGCCGCAACCCCGGATCGGTGACGGGATACCCTATTCCTTTTTTGAAAGGTTGTGAAAACACAGGGACTTTAAGTTCCTTTGTTTTCACAACCTTCTGCAAGTGTTCATTCTGCGGGGTTTAGAGCCCGATTTTAGTTGTAAAGTAGTTACTGGTGGTGGAGTCCGAAGCCTGCTAGCGGGCGCACTTTTCTACCTGTCCATCGTGACAATATATAATATATTTGTCAAGTGCCATTATGGGAATGGCTAGACTCGCTTTAGGCGCTACGGTTCGGTCCAGCCCAGGTCTGTGAGGGCTTGCTGGACGCGGGCTAGCGGGAGGCCGACGACGTTGAAGTAGCACCCTTCGATGCGCGGGATGTAGCGGCCA
>Ga0209139_10000009_pt1 | contig 42778 bp, 37 predicted proteins | sample BogFormECP14_OM3_FD_188246 | JGI IMG/M metagenome (GOLD analysis project Ga0209139, IMG submission 188246) | Bog forest soil microbial communities from Calvert Island, British Columbia, Canada - ECP14_OM3 (SPAdes) (version 2) | ecosystem: Environmental > Aquatic > Freshwater > Wetlands > Bog ...
GCCAAGGCCAAAGCCATCCGCAAGATGGACGGCACCGACCTCGCCAGCGTCGTCAGCACCAAGTCCATCTACGAGTGGTCCGCAAGCGAGCCGAAGAATCAGACTGGCGATAAGCTGCTCCCGGTCGCTACGCCCGGCGACCCGATGCACGTCGTCGCCTATGACTTCGGCATCAAGGAAAACATCCTGCGCATGCTCACAGACGAAGGCTGCCGCGTGACCGTGGTTCCCGCGCAAACTTCAGCAGAAGACGTCCTCGGCCTGAACCCCGACGGCATCTTCCTCTCGAACGGCCCCGGCGACCCGGAGCCCGTCACCTACGCGCAAGAAAACATCCGCAAGCTCGCAGGCCGCAAGCCAATTTTCGGAATCTGTCTCGGCCATCAGCTTATCGGTCTCGCGCTCGGCGGCAAAACCTACAAGCTCAAGTTCGGCCACCACGGCGGCAATCACCCGGTCAAACAGACGCAGACAGGCAAGGTCGAAATCACCGCGCACAACCACAACTTCGCTGTCGATCCCGACTCGATCAACGCCAACGAAGTGGACCTGACGCACATCGATTTGAACGACAACACGCTCGAAGGACTACGCCACAAGTCGCTGCCGCTCTTCAGCGTCCAGTACCACCCTGAAGCCAGCCCCGGCCCGCACGACTCACATTATCTCTTCCGCGACTTCCGGAAGATGATGCTGGAATTTAAGAAGTAAGCGGCGGGCTTTAAGTCCCGCCATTTTTATGAGAATTGGTTCAGCAAGAGATAACATTGTTAAACTTGTTTAACAGGTGACAAAAAATGCTTGGAGTCAGACTAGAACCAGAGCTTGAGAAGCGGCTGGAGAGATTAGCTAAGAAAACGGGTCGCACAAAAAGCTATTACGCCAAGGAAGCTATACGCCAATACGTAGAAGAGCGTGAAGACTATCTCTTGGCTGTGGAAGTTTCAAAGAGAGATGAAAAGACTTTCAGTCTGGAAGAAGTGAGGCGTGAGCTTGGCCTGGGAGCTTAGATTTACCGAGCTCGCTCTGAAACAACTAAAGAAGCTGGATAAGCAGGTAGCCAATCAGATTACGCGCATTCTTGAAGAGAAAATTGCGAAGAGCGGCGACCCGCGCGCATTCGGAAAGGCGCTAACCGGTGATTTGAAAGGGTTCTGGAGATACCGCATTGGGAACTACCGCGTTATCTGCGAATTAAAGGACCAGGAACTCATCATCCTGGCACTTGCCATCGGTCATCGTCGCGAAATTTATAGATAGGAACAAGATGCCACGCAGGAATGACATCACCAAGATTCTCGTGATCGGCTCCGGCCCGATCGTCATCGGCCAGTCCGCCGAGTTCGATTACTCCGGCACGCAGGCGTGCAAGGCGCTACGGCAGGAAGGCTATGAAGTGGTGCTGGTGAACTCGAACCCCGCCACCATCATGACCGATCCGGAACTCGCCGACCGCACCTACATCGAGCCGCTGACGCGCGACTACGTCGAAGAGATCATCCGCATCGAATCGCAGATGCTCCGCGACGAAGGCCGCACCGGCAAATTCGCCCTGCTGCCCACGGTCGGCGGACAGACGGCTCTCAACCTCGCCGTCGATCTTGCCGACGCAGGCATCCTCGACAAATATGACGTCGAGCTGATCGGCGCGAAGCTCGAAGCCATCAAGAAGGCCGAAGACCGTCTCCTCTTCAAGGACGCGATGACCCGCATCGGTCTCGACCTGCCGAAGTCCGCGCTGGTCAACAACATTCGCGACGGCCTGGAATTTGCCACCAAGATCGGTTTTCCTGTGATCATCCGGCCCTCATTCACGCTTGGCGGCTCAGGCGGCGGCATCGCCTACAACCGCGAAGAGCTGATGGAGATCCTCGCGCGCGGTCTCGATCTCTCACCCGTCCACGAGTGCCTTATCGAAGAGTCCGTCCTCGGCTGGAAAGAATACGAACTTGAGGTGATGCGCGACCTCGCCGACAACGTCATCATCATCTGCTCCATCGAAAACATGGACCCGATGGGCGTCCACACCGGCGACTCCATCACCGTCGCACCGGCGCAGACCCTCACCGATCGTGAATATCAGAGAATGCGCACCGCAGCCATCGCCGTCATCCGCGAGATAGGCGTCGAGACCGGCGGCTCGAACGTGCAGTTCGCCGTGCATCCCACGACAGGCCGCATGACCGTCATCGAGATGAACCCGCGCGTTTCGCGTTCATCCGCGCTCGCATCAAAGGCAACCGGTTTCCCCATCGCGAAGATTGCAGCCAAGCTCGCCGTCGGCTACACACTCGACGAGATTCCAAACGACATCACCAAGATGACCCCGGCCTGTTTCGAGCCGACCATCGACTACGTCGTCACCAAAATCCCGAAGTGGCAATTTGAAAAATTCCCCGGAGCTGACGAAAACCTCGGTCCGCAGATGAAGTCCGTCGGTGAAGTGATGGCGATTGGCCGCACTTTTAAAGAGTCGCTGATGAAAGCGCTGCGCTCGCTCGAAACCGGCAAGAAGACCGGCACCGAGGTCCTCGATCCGCGCCGTCTGACGCAGATGCTGGTCACGCCCAAGCCCGGCCGCCTTGACTACATCCGCTTCGCCTTCCGCCGCGGCCTCAGCGTGCGGGAAGTAGCACGCATGACTTCGATGGACCCGTGGTTCCTCTACCACATCAAACAAGTGACGGACACGATTGCGTCGCTGGCCGATCTCAACGCATCGAATGTGTCACCGGAACTGTTACGAACAGCGAAGCGCATGGGCATCTCCGACGAGCGCATCGCAGCGGTCTGGGGCATGCAGGACCACGAAGGCATTGCACAGGTGCGCCATCTTCGTCAGCGCCACGGCATAAAGCCCGTCTTCAAGCTCGTCGATACCTGCGCCGCTGAATTCGAGAGCATGACGCCCTATCTCTACTCGACCTACGACGAAGAAGACGAAGCCGCGCCAACCGCGAAGCGCAAAGTCATCATCCTTGGCAGTGGCCCAAACCGTATCGGGCAGGGAATTGAATTCGACTACTGCTGCTGCCATGCCGCCTTCGCGCTCAAAGAAGACGACTACGAGACGATCATGGTCAATTGCAACCCCGAGACCGTCTCGACCGACTACGACACCAGTGATCGCCTCTACTTCGAGCCGCTCACGCTCGAAGACGTCCTCGCCATTTACGAGCACGAATCCTCGGGTGGTGCTGAAGTCGGCATGATCGTCCAGTTCGGTGGCCAGACGCCGCTCAACCTCGCGCTGCGCCTCAAAGCCGCGGGCGTGCCGATCCTCGGTACGTCACCCGAATCCATCGACCTCGCCGAAGACCGCAAGAGCTTTGGCAAGCTGCTCGAAGATCTCGACATCCCGCAGCCGCCAGGCGCGATGGCCACCAGCGTTGAAGAAGCGCTCGAAGGCGCGGAGCGCATCGGCTATCCGGTGCTCGTGCGTCCATCGTATGTTCTCGGCGGACGCGCCATGGTCATCGCATACGACAGCGATGCAGTTTCCCATTACATGAGGGAAGCGGTCGAGTATTCGCAGGAACGCCCAGTCCTCATTGACCACTTCCTCGAAGACGCAGTCGAAGTCGATGTCGATGCGCTCTGCGACCGCGAGGATATCGTCATCGCCGGCATCATGCAGCACATCGAAGAAGCCGGCATTCACTCGGGCGACTCCTCCTGCGTGCTGCCCACCGTCGATCTCGCGCCTGCGGTACTCGACACGATCCGAGCCTACACGCGTAAACTCGCCCTGGCGCTCAACGTAGTAGGCCTCGTGAACCTGCAATTTGCGATCCAACGCAAAGCAGGCGAGCCCGACAAGGTCTACGTCATCGAAGTCAATCCACGCGCCTCGCGCACTGTACCTTATGTCTCAAAAGCAACGGGCATCCCGCTGGCAAAAATCGCCTCGCGCCTGATGACGGGCCGCAAGTTGCGCGAACTTCTGCCCGAGCAGGTTAAGAGCGGCAAGGACCTCGAAACCGGCACGCACTACTTCGTGAAATCGCCAGTCTTCCCGTGGAACAAGTTCCAGGGCGTCGACACCGTCCTGAGCCCCGAGATGAAATCGACCGGCGAAGTCATGGGCGTAGCCGATAACTTCGGCGAAGCCTTCGCCAAGGCGCAGCTTTCAGCCGGCCTCCATCTACCGCTCAAAGGAACCGTCTTCCTCAGCGTCAACGACCGCGACAAACAAGCAGTCGTAGAGCTTGCTCGTCAATATGTTGAGCTTGGCTTCCGCCTCGTCGCAACCGAAGGCACCGCCAACGTGCTCGAAAAAGCAGGCATGGTCGTCGAGCGCGTCTTCAAGGTCAAGGAAGGTCGTCCGAACGTCGTCGACTTCATCAAGGGCGAGCGCATCCAGCTCATCCTCAACACGCCGCACGGGCAGGACCCGTTCTTCGACGAGAAGGCGATCCGCCGCGCCGCCGTATTACAGCGCATTCCGACCATCACCACCATCGCCGCTGCCAGCGCGGCAGCCGAAGGCATTCAGGCACTGCAAAAGCACACCACCAGGGTCAATGCGCTGCAGCATTTGCACGCGCAGCAGGAAGCTGTGAAGCAATAAGAAGAGCCCGGCAATGCGTCGGGCTTTTCTCTTTACTGTGTGCTAAGGTTGGCTTCGGGAGCCATCGCACTCGCATGAAGTGGTACAGCATCGCACTGGCATCAGCCATCTTCCTCCAAGGCTTCGCAGTACAAGCGCAGAACGCCGCAGCGCCGCAGGTCACCGCTCAGCAGGGCCCAGCCAGAGCTCAGCAGGGTATCGATCAGCTGAAGAACCACCAGCCGCAGCAGGCTCTGGCCACATTCCAGCAATTGCTGCAAGCGAACCCGAACGATGTCGCCATCAATCTCTACGCGGCAGACGCAGCGCTGCAGCTCTATCAGGGCCAACAGGCAGTCCAATACGCGGAGAAGGCCCGCCAGCTCGACCCCAACAACTGGAAAGTGCACACCACACTGGTCGTAGCCTACGCAATCGCGGGCCGCACAACGGAACGGAACGCAGAGCGTGACGTTCTGCGCAAGCTCCACGCCGACCCCAAAGCTCCGGATGCGATGAAATCCAATGGCTTCCTTCTCGATATGTTCCCTGTGAAGCAGTACCGCGTGGAGGCGATCGAGTTCTTCCAGCCGCTCGGCAAATTCCACATCTATTACCGCTTCCTCATCCGCAACACGCAGGGCAAGCGCGTGTGGACGATCGACGTTGAGAGCAATGACTTCGACGAAAAATCCTGGGAGCAAGCCCATCCGCAACAGGCAGCCGACGGTGAAAGACAATTCCAGATGGTAGGCGAGAACGGCAACAACCACGTCGATCACCGCATGTTCTCGGGGAAGCCTGCCTACGATAGCGTCAAGGCTCAGCTGCTGCAGATTCTCAACGCACAAACCGCACCCTTCCCAGGCGAAACTCCGTAGGGCTGTAGTCGCGTCTAAAATAGAGTCATGCTGCTCGAAGGCATCTTCTCCGCTGCCACCACGCCGTTCTATCCCGACGGCCGCCTCTACCTCAAGAAACTCGAACACAATATTGACCGCTATTCACGCACGCCGATCGCCGGCATTGTCATTCTTGGCTCAACCGGCGAAGGCGTCATGCTCGGCGACGAAGAGACGCGGGAAGTGCTCCGCACAGCGCGCGAATCCGCAGTACCAGAGAAAGTCCTGCTCGCCGGAGTAGGTCGCGAGAGCGCTCTCGAAACAATAAAACTGGCAGAATTCGCCGCAACGCAGAATTACGACGCTGCACTGGTGCGCACGCCAAACTACTACGGCCCGCAGATGCGCCCGCTCGAAATGCTCACCTACTTCCGCACAGTGGCCGATCGCTCGCCCCTGCCGGTCGTGCTCTACACCATTCCCAAATTCACGCACTACGATCTGGCAACCGAACTCGTCGCCGAACTCGCCCAGCATCCCAACATCATCGGCCTGAAGGACTCGAGCGGCAACCTCGAGCGCCTCGCGAAAATCGTTGAAGCCACTCACTCCGCGCCGAAGCGCGCAACCGCAGTGACCAACGTCTTCACCGCGTTCACAAACCGCATGCTGCTCGCGCAGCCACTTGAAGCATCAACCTTCGTCCCCGCCGACATCCTCGGCGCAAAAGCCACGGCAATCGCCGTTCCTCCACCGAAGCCGAAAGTCCCCACCCGCATCAAGGAAGTAGGCTTTCAGGTACTGACCGGTTCCGCAGACACGCTCACGCAAGCCCTCGATTTCGGAGTCAGCGGCGCAGTCCTGGGATTCGCCGCCTGCGCCCCCCAGGCTTGCCAGGAAATCTACACTGCGTGGAAAGATAGCGATCCCAAACTAGCAGCAGAGAAGCAGCAGCGCATCGCCGAAGCCTCGCGCGTTGTGGGCGGCCAGTACGGTATCCCGGGCATCAAGTACGCCTGCGAACTCAACGGCTACTACGGCGGACGTCCGCGCCTCCCGCTGCTTCCGCTGAATGCAGAAGAGCAGGCGCACGTCACGCGAGTGATGGCGGATGTGCGTCACTAAGCAATCGCCGCATACCGATTAAATGTTGATATTTACCACTTGGTGTTGAAATCCTCCGTTGAGAGACGCAAGGGCACGATTCGCCCCCTAAGCCGTCTATAATGAAGGGAGAAAGATTGCATCTTTCCCACCTTTACTCGAAGGGAACTTCGCCCAATGGCGACAGGAGATGTTGCGCTAGGCCAGCAAGCCTCAAGCGCATCTGCACACGACGCCTCCAAGCGTGTCGTAAATGACTTCAGCATACAGGTAGCCACAGTCAACGGATCAGGCTCGCAGTCCGCCAACAGCGTTCTGCTCAAGAGCATCTTTGGCATGGGAATTCCAGTCAGCGGCAAGAACCTCTTTCCGTCGAACATCGCTGGCCTGCCCACCTGGTACACCATTCGCGCCAGCAAGAACGGCTATGTCGCGCGCAAAAAAGAAATCGACATTCTGGTTGCGATGAACGCGGAGACGGCGAAAGAGGATATCCTCTCGCTGCCCTCAGGCGCAGTCGCGATTTATGAAGACTCGGCGAATCTCGCCCAGTACCGCGAGGACGTTGCCTGCTATCCCGTTCCTTTCGATAAGCTGACCGCCGCCGTCTGTCCGGAAGCGCGCCTGCGCAAGCTCGTCAAGAACATGATCTACGTTGGCGTCGTCGCCCAGCTCTTATCGTTTGACATGACCGCCGTCGAAGCCGCGCTGCGCCGCCAGTTCGCCAAGAAGCAGAAAGCTGCTGACCTGAACTGGGCCGCCGTTCAGGCAGGATACAACTATGCCGCCGAGTCGCTGACCAAGCACGACCCATACGTTCTCGAACGCATGCACGCGACCGATGGCAAGATCATCATCGATGGCAACGCCGCTGCCGCGCTGGGCGCGATGTTCGCCGGCGTCACCGTCGTGACCTGGTATCCCATCACGCCTTCATCGTCGGTCGTAGAGACGCTCATCGATTACCTCAAGAAGTATCGCGTCGAGCCTGACGGCAAAGCGACCTTCGCCGTCGTCCAGGCAGAGGACGAACTCGCCGCCGTCGGCATGGTCCTCGGCGCAGGCTGGTCAGGCGCGCGTTCGATGACGGCAACCTCCGGCCCCGGCATCTCGCTTATGGCGGAATTCACGGGCCTGGGCTACTTCGCCGAGCTGCCCGGCGTCATCTTCGACATTCAGCGTGTCGGCCCTTCTACAGGATTGCCCACCCGCACAGCACAGGCCGATCTGCTTTCGATTGCCTATCTCTCGCACGGCGACACAAAGCACGTCATCCTGCTGCCCGGCAGCGTGAAGGAATGTTTTGAATTCGGCATGGCCGCCTTCGATCTCGCAGAACGGCTGCAGACGCCGATCTTTGTCCTCAGCGATCTCGATCTCGGCATGAACAACTGGATGTCCGAGCCATTCGACTATCCCGAGAAGCCGATTGACCGCGGCAAGGTTCTTACCGCCGAAGATCTGAAGCGCCTCGGTGAGTTCGGCCGCTACAAGGACGTGGATGGCGACGCCATCCCGTACCGGACTTTACCTGGTACGGATCACCCCAAGGCTGCCTACTTCACCCGAGGCAGCGGACACAACGAGAAGGCCCTATATACCGAGCGTCCGGAAGACTACCAGAACCTGATGGAGCGTCTGAACCGCAAGTTCGAAACCGCGCGCACGCTCGTTCCACATCCCATCGTCGTGCAGACAGGAAAGTCGAAGATCGGCATCATCGCCTTCGGAACCTCCGACTTCGCAGTCGTCGAAAGCCGCGATCAGATCAAGAAGGAATACGGCGTCGAGACCGACTATCTCCGCATTCGCGCCTTCCCCTTCACCAGCGAAGTGCACGAGTTCATCGCTGCTCATGATCGTGTTTATATCGTCGAGCAGAACCGCGACGCGCAGATGCTGAGCCTGCTCAAGCTAGACCTTCCCGCGGAAGACGCCGTCAGGCTGCGCTCCATCCGCCACTTCAACGGGCTTCCCATCGACGCCCGCTCCGTCACCGATGAGTTCGTGATGCAGGAGGGAATCATCTAAATGGCAACAACGACAGCAACTCCCGCGCCGCCACCGGCTCCAAAGACAAATCGCATCGGGCTTCCCATCCTCGACTACCGCGGCGGCAAGACCACCCTCTGCGCCGGCTGCGGGCACAACGCCATCTCCGAGCGCATCATCGACGCGCTCTACGAAATGGGTGTGCAGCCCGAGCGCGTTATGAAGCTCTCCGGCATCGGCTGCTCCTCCAAGAGTCCGGCCTACTTCCTGTCGCGCGCGCACAGCTTCAACAGCGTCCACGGACGCATGCCCTCAGTCGCAACCGGCGCACTGCTCGGCAACAAGACGATGACCGCGCTCGGTGTCTCCGGCGACGGCGACACCGCTTCGATCGGTATGGGCCAGTTCGTGCACCTCATGCGCCGCAACCTCCCGCTCATCTACATCATCGAGGACAACGGCGTCTACGGCCTCACCAAGGGTCAGTTTTCGGCCACCGCCGATATCGGCTCGAAGCTCAAGACCGGCGTCATCAACGATCTTCCAGCCATCGACACCTGCACACTGGCCATCCAGCTCGGCGCGACCTTCGTCGGCCGCTCGTTCTCCGGCGACAAGAAACAACTCCTGACGATGCTGAAGGCGGCGCTCGCGCACAAAGGCACGGTGATGCTCGACGTCATCTCGCCCTGCGTCACCTTCAACGACCACGAGGGTTCAACTAAGAGCTACAAGTACATGCAGGAGCACGAAGAGGCCATCACCGAAGTCGGCTTCGTGCCGCACTTCGAGGACATCGCCATCGACTACGACGCGGGCTCTACCTACGACGTGAAGATGCACGACGGCTCGCACCTGCGTCTGCGCAAGCTGCACGAAGACTACAACCCGGCCAGCCGAACCACAGCCGTCAAGGCATTGATGGAAGCCCATGAAAAGGGCGAAGTCCTGACGGGCGTCTTCTACATCGACACCGAGAAGCCCAGCTTCACTGACCTGCTCAACCTGGTAGATGAGCCGCTGGCAACACTGCCACAAGAGCGCACGCGCCCCTCAAAGCAGGTGCTCGATGAGATCATGAATCGCTTAAAGTAAAACTTTAACAAGGCATAGAAAAGCCTCACAATATGTGAGGCTTTTCTATGCCTGTAATCTATTCAGTAAAATTAAAGATGAGTCGTCATTCTGACGACCAGCGGGAGGAAGAATCTCAGCGATGTTGGCATTGTCTGTCAACCTACTGCACAGCCGGCAACTGCCCCGAAATCGCCTCCGCGTCCGCGCTGCACACCGGATGCCCCCATCCGGTCGCACTCACACCGATGGCAAACCCGGGCTGGGTGACAATGTCATACACGATATTGTCCGGACGACTCTTATCCGGTCCCACGCCTCCGGGAACAAAATCCAGCCCAAGATAGTGCCGTGTCCGCCATGAGATGTTGTGGTCCGCGCAGGACGAATCGCCGCTGACGCCAACCGCGCCGATCAACTGTTTCGAGGAGTTATACAGAGCCAGTCCGCCGCCAAAGACATTCACGCCGCCAATCTTGAACCCCACCATCGGGTCATTTGACTGGCCATAGTTGGCCGAATTCCCGCCATAAGCCACGCCAGTGTCGACGGGATTACTGTGCTGCAGCCCATACAAACTCCCGCCCGGCTGCGTCGCACTGAAGAGATCGGCAGTAGAAAGCGCCAGCCCCGGCAGGCTGAAAGCATTGGCCGTATTGGCCTTCTGAGCTGAGATCACGCGACTTCCCGGCCATTGGTCGCCACGGTTGCCGCCGGTAAAGGCAACGGCGCAAACCACGCCGTCACGATTGACAACTGTCGCCCACATATTCAGGCCGAAGCCGCCGTTTGACTGTGCCTGCGCCTTTACCAGCGCAACATGCAGTGCGTTGTACGAGGGCAGCTGGCTGCAGGCCGAACTTGAGCCGTCATTCCCTGCGTATGCAATCATTGTCTGGCAGCCGAGCAGAATCACCGTCAGCGCCACAAGGGTTTTCAATCCGCTTCTTTTCATAGCAGTCTTTCCTTTCTCTCGGAAAAAATTTAGGAGAGCAGAAACAGGTGGGCCCGATTTGCGCCGCAACACTATCACACCGCTATGGCCATGTCACGTGACCCGGGCTTTGTGAAATGAACCATCGTAAAATCCACAAAATTTCAGGTGCGTGTGATAAAACAATCGCAGGCATGAAGTTCCCGCTTCCATCTGCGACCCGCCACACCCTCGGCTGTTGTTGTCGCTGATCTCTCCTCGCCTGTTTCCCTGAAAACTGAAATCCCCTGACCGCGATCCCTTTCGCGCATAACGTGTTTTTGGAGCAAGCCTTTATGTCCACATCTGCAAAACGCCGTCTCTCATTCGATACCTGGGCTGTCCTGCTCTCGCTCGCTCTCGCCCTGCTCGTCCGCGCCGGAATCATTAAGTCGGTGCCCTGGTAAGCCAAAGGAGAACGAACATGGCAGACGCAGTCGTCATACCCCGTCCCCAGGCAGAGTCCCACTCGCAAGAGAAATCAGCGAGCTTTCTAAACAACTTCCTCCGCCTCATTCCCGGAATCCTGCTCCTCGCCGCCGTCGGCTACGCCGGCAAATTCATCGAGCAGTTCATCGCGCACTACGGCAAAGCTCACCATCTGGTGCTGCCGAATATCGAATACGTCCTCTGGGCCATCGTCATCGGTCTCGTCATTGCCAACACCGTTGGCGTACCTGATATCTTCCGCGCCGGCGTCGCCACCTACGAGTTCTGGCTCAAAGCCGGCATCGTGCTCCTCGGTGCCCGCTTTATTCTCGGCGACATCCTGCGTCTCGGTGGCCTCAGCCTCATCCTTGTCTTCATTGAACTGGCGCTTGCGCTCACCTTCATGACCTATCTCGGACGCGGCTTCAAACTCTCTCCGAAGCTCATCACGCTGCTCGCCGTCGGTTCCTCTGTCTGCGGAGTCTCGGCCATCATCGCCACTCAGGGAGCGATCGACGCCGACGAGGAAGACGCCTCCTACGCTATCGCCGCTATCCTCGCCCTCGGCGCCATCTCGCTCTTCGCCTTCCCGCTCATCGGTCACGCCCTCCACCTCAGCGACCACGCCTACGGCCTCTGGGCCGGCCTCGCCGTCGACAACACCGCCGAAGCCACCGCCGCCGGAGCCATCTACTCCGACGCCGCCGGAAAATTCGCCGTGCTGGCCAAGACCTGCCGCAACGCGCTCATCGGTTTCGTGGTTCTGGGATATGCCATCTACTGGGCATCGAAAGGACAGGCCGAAGAAGTCAAGAACAAGGGCGCTTTCCTCTGGAAGAAATTCCCCAAGTTCGTCCTCGGCTTTCTGCTCATCTCCGTGCTCGCGACCATCGGCTTCTTCACCAAGCCGCAACTGGCCACGCTCGGCAATCTATCCCGCTGGGCCTTTCTGCTCACATTCGCCGGAGTAGGTCTTCGCACCAGCTTCCGCGAGTTAGGCAAACAAGGTGTCCGCCCCTTCATCGTCGGAGCAGTCGGTGAAATCGCCATCGCCCTCATCACGCTCGGATTGGTGGTAGGAGCAGACCACCTCTTCCATTTGTAGGCGAAAGGGAATCAGCTGTTCCCGTACACCGGCAACGCGGCGCCATGCACCACCGTGGCGTCGTCGCTGCACAGGAAAAGGATGACGCGTGCGATCTCCTCCGGCTTGGGCCACTTGCTGAAGTCAGCATCCGGCATCGCCGCGCGGTTCGCCTTCGTATCGATAATGCTCGGCAGAATCGAATTCACGCGAACGCCCGTGCCTTTCAGATCGGCCGCCAGCGAATCCATCATCGCAACAGCCGCCGCCTTCGAAGACGCATAAGCAGAAGCCCCAGCAGCATGATCCACAGCAGCCTTCGCCGCAACATTGACGATAGCTCCGTGCCCCTGCTTCAGCATCGCCGGCACAACGGCGCGCGCCAGTGCAAAGCCCGACCGCAAATTCAGCTGCAGCATTCGCGCAAAGACCTTGGAATCCATCTCCCACAGTTTCAAACCGCCAGCGTAGCCGCCGACAGTATTCACCAGCACATCGAGCCTTCCATGTTTCGCCACAAGACCATCGACAAATCCATGGGTCGCAGTCTCGTCGGTCACGTCGATGCTCTGTCCTTCAAGTCGTGCGACATTCTCATGCGCGGCAGCCTTGAGATCAGCGAATTCCTGCTCATCAAAATAGGGAACAGCCACGCTCCCGCCTTCAGCAAGAAAGGCCAGAGAAACCGCGCGACCCAGTCCACCAGTACCGCCGCTGACCAATGCCAATTTGCCGGAAAATCTTTGGTCCATAAGTCATAATACCCGGCAAGTTTGTCATCCTGAGCATAGCGAAGGATCTGCTTCTCTATCGCTGGTACCTCCGCGAATGCTGTAGGCATGGAATAAAGTTTCAGAGAGCCACACTAAAAGCCTTTGCGGATAAAGAACTCGCCAAACAGATTCAGCAAGCCATCGGCAGCAAAGTTGAAGCCGATGGTCTTCGCCAGAACGCGGTTGCTCTCAAGCTCCGGCACGCCCAGCGTGGGATAGTAAAGCTCCTTCGCGATAAACGCAGCGCCCACGGTACCGGCGAGAAGGGGGAAGTTGACCATCTTTCGCCCGGAGTCTGTGCGGCCTACCACGATGCTCGTAAAAGCACTCCCCATCCGCGACCCAGCCGAGTGCCCCGACCCAAGCGGAATGTAGCGCGGGTCCATGCCAACCGCCACCGGCAGCGCAAAGTTCGCCAGAAACTGCTGCGTCTCCGATTCGCTGAATCCACCAATCAGTCGCCGCTCATGGTAACGAACATCGCCTTCCAGATTGTCGCGCCAGGCCTGAATGTCTTTGCCGTACTGCACGAAGATCGCGTCAAACTCAAGCGCCTGTTCCTCGGTCGTAATCGTGGGAACAGCAGGCTGCTCAGGCTGGTCAGGAATGTCGGGAATCCCAGCCATCAACGCGCCCTGAATGAAGTTGCGCAATCCCCAGGTACTGCGCACCCAATAAAAGAACTTTCCGCCAGCCGACAGCGGATAGTACGAATCCTGTGTGGCCACGCCATTGGCGGTCAGCATTTCAATGTCGGGCTTGATCGCCGACCGAACCAATTCACGCCCGACGTTCGTCGCCAGATCCCCGGCCAGGCTGTAGCCGATGTACCGCCGCACAAACTGCCCCGTCTCGAGCTGCGGAACGTCGAACTCCTTCGCATACACAGTCTTGCCGATAAACGCTGCGGCGACTGTACCGCCCAGCTTCGAGTAATTCGGAACCAGATGGCCGCTGTCGCTGCGAGTGACCGCGATAGCGCTCACCGCATGCCACATGCGCTGGCTGAAGCTTCCATCAATGTAGGCCGGAACATAGCGCGGATCCTGATGCAGAGCAACCGGAAGAGCGAAATTGCTGAGTAGCTGCCGCGTCTCCGCTGTCGCCAGACCAACCCCGAAGCGCCGCCGACGGTAGCGAAGCTCGTCTTCACTCGACCGCCGCCATCCATCCATCGCATCGCCATAAGCGTCCATCGCATTGGCATAATTCTGGACGCCATCAATGGTGATCATCGCAGGTGGCTGCGGCTGCGAAGGCGCCGAAGGAAGGTTCGGAATCCCAGCCAGAAATCCCGCTTCAAGAAAGTTGCGGAAGGCAACCGCGCTCCGCAGATACCAATCCAGCTTCATGCCCCAGGTGAGGGTAGCGACAGGCATAGCCGGCCGGTACGATTTCGGAACATCCGGGCTGTTCGCGGAAGGCGAAGCCACAACTCCAGCGCCCGGTTCCGCAAAATGAGCAGAAGGTGCTGAAGGAAGATTTTCATCCACTATCTGTGCCGACTGGCAGCGAGCACGGTCGTATGCACAGAGCAGGACGACGAGCAGCAGTATGCGTTTCATCCTAATGGGGTCCCTTTAAGTTTTCTCAGGGGAATAATCGGCGAGCTAGTGAGGGTAGACTAGCCAGAAAGCGCGGTAACCGCAAGGATGAAGTTACCTTTTCACGTTACTTTAGTGTTAATTGTGAGCTAATGAAGATTCTTGTTTATGTCGAGAAAACGGCTCATCTTCGGCAAACGATTAATGGGATGTCTGTCGCGGCTGTACGCACTGCGGCTCGGTTTCATCGTGCAGAAAATTCTCCGGATGGCCCAGGATGATCATGTTTCGCCTTGCAATCTCTTTACCGTAAGGCGTGCCATCCACCTCTGTGCGTGGCAGGTAGCCCACCCTTAGGGAGTCACAGGGGGCCACGTACAACATCGCATCTGCTTCATCCGCAAGAGTGAGGGGCGTGGCAGATGCAAGACCGCCCGAAGTCACCGGCTGCGCCGGCAGCTCACCTACCCAGTTTCCAGAGAGCGGCACGATCGCAGGAACTCGCCAGGAATCAAAGCGCTTGTCCACGTCTCCAAAGTTGTTAACTACGTTCGTCCCGAACACAACGAGATAAGGATTTGCACCGGCAGCACGAAGCTCGCGTTCGATATAGCCAGGGGTAAGTTTCGTGGTGTCTACCGGAGGCACGGCCAGACGCTGTTGGATCAGGATTTCATCGCGCAGTGCCTGATCATGCCCGCGAAGAAAATGCGACACGCCCATAATCAGCAATCCGCGATGGTGTTTCGCCAGAACCTCATCTTCCACGATCCGCGCGTACCATTGCTCACGCTCATTCATATACGGTTCAAGGTCGCTGTGGTTCCTGATCTGGTCCCAATCAGCAGCCGGAGAACCCAGCACAAGGCGAATCTTGTGCTTGCCCTGATGGCTCAAGTTCGCCTCGCGCACGGCTTTATAAAACTGCTCATACACCGGCTGTACCGGGACGACAGACAACACCATATTGCGCCATGCTTTCTGCACTTGTTCCATCGGGACATTCCCACCCGCGATATAGCGATCCACCGTTTTCTGGTAAAGCGAGTTGCCAAATTCAACTACGATGTCGTCTACGCGATCGGCGAATTCCGGATTGCTCACAAGCTTGCATAGCCAGGCATACTCCTGTTCGCTACCGTGGACCTCGCCGAACATCACGATGTCATGGGTGTCAAACAACTTGATCATCGCGCTCGTGGCAACTTGTGGTTTTGGTGGGTGTGCCTGCGTCTGATGCGGGATCAAAAGCAGCTTCTTCTGTTTACCGTTCACCTTGTCATTGTTTGCAGTCTTGGCATCCTCGGCAGAATTTCCTGACGCAGCCGTCTCTTCGTCAGCGTCGGCGTGTTGTCCCTGCGCAGAAGACGCCGCTTCATTTTGAGGTGGAGCTTGGGCAATCGAGAGGCGCATCGGCCCCCGATTTCCAATCTGGTTGAACAAAACCAGAAATACCGTCAATATCGCTACAGCCAGTACGCCGCCGAGGAATAGCGCCCCGGAACGTAGCGGTTCCTCTTCCATCAGCCGAAATGAAGGCACGCCTTCCGCGTGATGCAGCGTCGAAGCAGCGACAAGTCCAGCTCTGGCGCGGCGATGTTCGGGTGGAAGAGAGATCGCCAAATCAAATAGCAGGTCGAGCCATAGCCGCAATCGGGGGAAGAAGCCTCTTTCATCGCGAAAACGGTCGCGAACCAAAAGCAGGGCCTCATCGCCATATGTTTTCCGAAAGCGCGAGGGGAAGAAGCGCAACAGCCAGACGTAGATTTTCTCAGACATATTCCCCCTTAAAAATCTGCTTGGCGCGTGCCACGCGCAACAAGTCGGCCAGCCTCTCGGCCTCGGAGTGTGCTAGTTTGCGTCCCGCAGATGTCAGCCGGTAGTAACGGCGTCGCTCATGACCAGGTCCCGCGTCCTCGGGAGGGGCAACTTCTTCAATGAGCTTTTCTTCGAGCAAAGACTGAATAGAGTTATAGAGCGTTCCAGGTCCCAGCCGCATGCGGCCGCCCGTCTGCTCTTCGACGTGCCGCATAATGGCGTACCCGTGCAGGTTTTCATCGGATAACGAAAGAAGGATCTGAAACGCAGCCGAAGGCAGGGGATTGAGTTTTTGTTTGGGCATAGGCGATCGATAATCAATATATCGATCATCGACTATACTCCCCGTTGGCGAAATTTTCAAAAACAAAAAAGCCCCGCGAAAGCGGGGCTTTTTGTTGCGCCGTAAAGCGCGTGTGCCTGGACGGCTAGTCCTAGTACATGCCTTCCATACCGCCGCCGTGGCCGCCGCCTGCCGGAGCAGCCGACTTGGGCTCCGGAATCTCGGAGACCATAGCTTCGGTTGTCAGCATCAGGCCGGCGATGGAAGCCGCATTCTGCAGAGCAGTGCGGGTCACCTTCGTCGGATCGATGACGCCAGCCTTCACCAGGTCTTCATACTCGTTGGTGGAGGCGTTGTAACCGTAGTTAGAGTCCTTGTTTTCAAGGATCTTGCCCACAACCACAGCACCTTCTTCGCCTGCATTGCCGACAATCTGGCGCAGCGGCTCTTCGAGGGCGCGACGGACGATCTGTGCGCCGACCTTCTCGTCGCCCTGCAGAGTCTTGATCAGATCTTCCACGTCCTTCGCAGAGCGAACCAGGGCCACACCGCCGCCCGGAACGATGCCTTCCTCAACTGCAGCGCGGGTCGCGTGCATTGCATCTTCCACGCGAGCCTTCTTCTCCTTCATCTCGGTTTCGGTAGCTGCACCGACCTTGATGACGGCGACGCCGCCAACCAGCTTAGCAAGGCGCTCCTGGAGCTTCTCGCGGTCGTAGTCAGAGGTGGTCTTCTCAACCTGGCTGCGAATTTCCTTCACGCGGCCTTCAATCGCCTTGGACGCGCCACGGCCTTCAACGATCGTGGTGTTGTCCTTGTCGATGGTGATGCGCTTCGCCTTGCCCAGGTCTTCGATCTTCAGGTTCTCAAGCTTCAGGCCGAGATCCTCAGTGATGGCGTTGCCGCCCGTCAGGATCGCGATATCGCCCAGCATCGCCTTGCGGCGGTCGCCAAAGCCAGGAGCCTTGACAGCAGCCACGTTCAGCGTGCCGCGCAGCTTGTTGACCACAAGGGTCGCCAGCGCTTCGCCGTCCACGTCTTCCGCGATGATCAAGAGCGGCTTGCCGCTACGCGCAACCTGCTCAAGCAGAGGCAGCAGGTCCTTCATCGAGCTGATCTTCTTCTCGTAGATCAGGATAAACGGCTCTTCGAGCGCCGCTTCCATGCGGTCCGGATCGGTCACGAAGTAGGGGCTCAGGTAGCCGCGATCAAACTGCATACCTTCAACCACTTCCAGCTGGGTCTCCAGAGTCTTCGACTCTTCAACCGTGATCACACCGTCCTTGCCAACCTTCTTCATCGCCTCGGCAATGATGTTGCCGATGGTCGAGTCAGAGTTGGCCGAGATGGTGCCGACCTGGGCAATCATGTCGCCCGAAACCGGCTTCGACAGCTTCGAGAGAGCGCCGCCAGTAACGACACCGTTCTCATCGCGCTTGCCGTTGATCACTTCCACTGCCTTGTCGATGCCGCGCTTCAGCGCCATCGGGTTTGCGCCGGCAGCAACCGTCTTTACGCCCTCGCGATAGATCGCCTGGGCAAGTACGGTCGCGGTGGTCGTGCCGTCACCGGCGACGTCCGAGGTCTTCGACGCAACCTCGCGCACCATCTGTGCGCCCATGTTTTCGAGCGCGTTGCTAAGCTCGATTTCCTTGGCTACAGTTACGCCGTCCTTGGTGATCGTCGGCGAACCAAACTTCTTCTCGATGACGACGTTGCGGCCCTTGGGACCGAGCGTCACCTTTACAGCGTCAGCCAGAGTGTTCACGCCGCGCAGAATCGCCTGGCGGGAATCCTCTCCATGCAGAATTTGCTTTGCCATTTCCAATTCTCCTTACATCGCGGAGGCAATTGCTCCGTATGAAATCGGGTGCCCCATCCTGACGAAGTCAGGGTGGGTTTGTTCAAAACCTACTTCTTCAAAATGCCGAGGACTTCTTCCTCACGCATAATCAGAAACTCTTCGCCATCGATCTTGATCTCGGTGCCGGAATACTTGCCGAAGAGGATGCGGTCGCCGGATTTCACATCGAGCGGGAAGACCTTGCCTTCGTCGTTCGACTTGCCTTTGCCCACGGCGATCACTTCGCCTTCCTGCGGCTTCTCTTTTGCTGTGTCGGGAATGATGATTCCGCCACGAACGGTCTCGCCCTCGTCTACGCGACGGACCAGGATGCGGTCATGCAGCGGAGTAAAGGTAGTGGCTACAGTTGCAGTTGCCATTGCGGTGCTTCTCCTTCGCGCGAGGGGTCTGCCTCGCGGTATTGAATGCTGAATTTAGGAATTCTTACTGCAAGCGAGGAGCGTCCATGCAGCAGGAGGCTGTTCGCAGCCTTTAGCACTTCCACTCTTCGACTGCTAATGTAGGGGAAGGGATAGACGATTGTCAAGTCGTCAGGGGAGAAATGTGAGTGAGTTTCGCTCACTATATTGCAGTAATGTTAAATAAAGGTTATCTTTGGCAGCCTGGCGAGCGTCTAAATAGTTGTGCAGACAGGTATCCAGTACTAAATCGATTCAAGAATGGTGGTTTTATAGCATATTTCGTTTCGCTATACCCTCATTTTTCTATTGATTTATGGAGAAAAAATACCTAAAATAAGAGAGTTTGTGACTTCCCGGCGGATCTGTTGGTAGCTTACTTTCCCTGTTTTCCGCCGGAGCATCTGCACCGTCACCTTACTTGCTAGGGGTAAATCATAAAATGGCAAAACGTCGTGGTAATCCAAATTGGGGCAAGCCGGAGCCTATCGGACCGGTCGTGCCCACTGTCACTTCCTTCGAACAGGTCGTCAAGGAATATAAGCTCACTCCGGATCAATATATCCGCTCGACTCGCCTGCGCGAATGGGCCCGCCGTAACCGCAACTCGAAGTACATCCCCGAGGGCCTGCTGGAAGCATGGGGCTTCGAGATCGAGTCTACCCTGTAAGGTTTGAATTCAAATCATTGAGAAACGCCGCCCGGCAAGGGCGGCGTTTCTGCTTTTCAGGCAAAAAAAATCTTGCCCGGCTGTCTGGATGGCCGTTTCCCGTGCGTCATGGTGGTAGCAAGACCTAAATTCACGACGGAGGATTCCCCGATGCAATATCTCTTACTGCTCTATGCCAACGAATCCGGCTGGGACAAAATGTCCCAGGCCGAGCAACAGGCTGGCTATGCGGCCTACATGTCCTATACGAAAGCGCTTCAGGAAGCAGGCGCCCTCAAAGGCAGCAATCGCCTGCGGCCCATCTCTACAGCAACCACGGTGACCGCCACGAACGGCAAATCGCAGGTGCTCGACGGCCCCTATGCCGACACGAAAGAGCAGCTGGGCGGCTACTACCTCATCGATGTGCCCGATCTCGACGCCGCTCTCTCCTGGGCCGCTCGCTGCCCTGGCTCAGGCCACGGCACCGTCGAGGTACGCCCGGTATGGGAGATGTCCGCTCCCCAGTAAAGTTGTCCCCATTCGCCGTTCTCAGGAGATTGTTATGCCAGCCACACAGTCTGAGGTCCAAACCCTGTTGACCGGTCTCGGTTTCGGCGAGTCGCCGCGCTGGCACCAGGGGCGTCTGTGGTTTTCCAACTGGGGCGCGCAGGAAATTGTTGCCGTCGACCTCAACGGCAACAGTCAGGTCGTTGTCCGCGTGCCCACCACCATCCCCTTCTGTATCGACTGGCTGCCCGATGGCCGACTGCTCGTCGTTTCCGGCCGCGAGGGGCTCCTTTTACGCCAGGAGTCCGACGGCTCGCTGGTAACGCACGCCGATCTAACTCCCATCTCAAACCAGGGCTGGAATGAGATCGTCGTCGATGGCCGCGGCAACATCTACGCCAACGGCGGCCCCGGGATTATCGCGCTCGTCACCCCCGACGGTACAGCCCGACAGGTGGCCGACGGCATTGCCTTCCCCAACGGCATGGCCATCACCCCCGACAACAAGACGCTGATCATCGCCGAGTCCCACGGCAAGAAGCTCACGGCCTTCGACATCATGGCAGACGGCACCCTTTCAAATCGCCACGTATGGGCCGACCTGGGAGACGGCTGCCCCGACGGCATCTGCATCGACGCCGAAGGAGCTGTCTGGTACGGCGACGTACCCAACAAGCGCTGCGTCCGTGTCCGCGAGGGTGGCGAAGTGCTGCAGACAATCAACATCGACCGCGGTTGCTTTGCCTGCATGCTCGGAGGCGCGGACAAAACAACGCTGTTCATGATGGCCGCCGAATGGCATGGCTTCGAGCACATGAATGATGGAGCGCGAACCGGCCAGATCTACACCATGGAAGCCCCATTCCCGGGGGTAGGTTGGCCACGCAGCGAGTAGCAATCGGAAAATTGAGCAGCGCTGTCTGAATCGCCGATTTCCAGACGTCATGGTGGTAGAAGAACTGAATGAAGAGCGGAGATTTCCCAATGCGTTACATGCTGATGGACTATGTGTACGAATCTGGCTGGCACACGCTGACAAGGTCTGAGCAGGAGCACTGGCTCGGTGCGTACCGCGCATACATGGAGGCGATGACGAAAGCAGGAGTGCTGAAAAGCAGCAGCGGGCTCTATCCCACTGCGACCGCAGCCACCGTACGCACTACTGGCGGCCAGCAGCAGGTGCTTGACGGCCCCTACACCGACTCCAAAGAGCAGCTCGGCGGCTTTCACATTATCGAGGTTCCCGATCTTGACGCAGCCATCTCATGGGCAGCGCGCTCCCCGACTTCCATTCACGGAGTGGTTGAAGTGCGCCAGGTGAGGGAAGGCACTCTGCTGACCGATGACCTAAACCAATACCTGAAACCGGCTTGATCCCGAAGATTTACGAAATTAGACAATTCACGAAACAAATGACGCCTTGGGGTGCCAAGGATTTTTTTGTCTAGAAAAGAGGAGAAAACCATGCGCAAACTGATTGCCTTCAATCACATCTCGCTGGACGGATACTTCGTCAGCGCCGACGGCGACTACCGCTGGGCACAGAAGGGAAATGACGACCCCGAATTCACCGCTTTCGTTGCCGGCAATGCCAGTGGCGGCGGCGAACTCATGCTCGGCAGAATCACGTATCAAATCATGGCCAGCTTCTGGCCGACTCCTATCGCCGACCAGCACGCTCCCACGGTAGCCCCCGCCATGAACGCTATGGGAAAAATCGTCTTTTCCAGAACACTGACCGAGGCGACATGGAACAATACGAAGTTGATCAAGGGCGACCTTGTGTCGGAAGTTCGAAAACTGAAAGAAGAGACAGGCCCGGGGATGGCGATTCTGGGAAGCGGCAGCATCGTGGCCCAACTTGCCGCTGCGAACCTCATCGACGAGTATCAGATGGTGCTGGACCCCGTAGCCCTGGGCAAGGGACGCTCCATGTTTGACGGCATCCCGAAAACGCTTCCGCTCAAACTCGCTCAATCGCGGGTCTTCAAGAACGGGAAAATCTACCTGTGCTACGAGCCCGAAGCGTGAACGAAGAACCTGGGGCGGAAGGCGATGCGCAGGCACGCAGCACGGCCGAAACCGTGGCGCGCCGGAGCTATGGCAAGCTCGTCGCCTTTCTCGCTGCGCGCACGCGGGATGTGGCTTCCGCCGAAGATGCGCTCTCCGAGGCCTTTGCCTCAGCTCTGTCAGACTGGCCGCGAAATGGCTGCCCATCGAATCCTGAAGCGTGGTTGCTGACCGTGGCCCGACGCAAGATCATCGACGGAATACGGCGGCAGCACTCGACCGAGGCCGCGTCAGAGGAACTGGAGGCCATGGCTGAAGTTCTTGCCTCGCCCGACTCCGAGCCCCACGCAGAGATTCCCGATCGCCGCCTCGCCCTGATGTTCGCCTGCGCCCACCCAGCCATCGAAGCCGGCATCCGCACGCCGCTCATGCTGCAGGTTGTCCTCGGCCTCGACGCGGCAACCATCGCCTCCGCCTTCCTCATGTCTCCGGCAACCATGGGACAGCGTCTCGTCCGCGCGAAAAACAAAATCAGGCAGGCCGGCATCCCCTTTCGTATCCCCGACCGCGAAGACCTCTCCCGCGATCATTCCGGGCGCCTCGAAACCGTCCTCGACGCCATCTATGCCGCCTTCGCCGAAGGCTGGCTCGACGCTGTCGGCACAGACGCCGCCCGCCGCGACCTCGCCGAAGAAGCCATCTATCTCTGCCGGCTGGTGACCGAACTGCTGCCTTCCCAAGCGGAAGCACTCGGCCTCCTCGCCCTCATGCTCTACGCCGAAGCCCGCCGCCCCGCGCGGCGCTGCGCCGATGGCGAATACGTCCCCTTCGCCGAGCAGAATGCAGACCTGTGGCAATGGCAAATGATCGAAGAAGCCGAGGAGTTACTCCAGCGTGCCTGCGCGTTACGATCCATCGGCCGCTATCAAATCGAAGGCGCGCTGCAGTCAGCGCATGTCACACGCCATCGCACCGGCATCCCCAATTGGGAAGATGTCGCGCGGCTCTACGACGCCCTTTCCGCGCTCACCGATTCTCCGGTAGTCGCCATCAACCGCGCGCTGGCAATTGCTGAAACCGAGGGAGCCTGCGCCGCGCTCAACTCTATAGAAAAAATGGCCGCTGACAAGCGCCTTGCCGAATACCAGCCCTACTGGGCCGCCCGCGCTGACCTGCTGACACGGACAGGCGCACACGAAGAAGCGCGCCACGCCTACGAAATCGCCATCGGTCTCGAACAGGATCCCGCCATCCGCCGCTTTCTCGCGCGCAGGCAGGCGGGGTTGCCGTCATGATAGCGACTTCCTCTCGCGACAAATTCGCCGGAGAGTTGACTTTCCTGACAAATCAGTCGTCTCCTTAAGGAAGAGGCGAAAGGCAGATGAGAGTAATCGCATTCACTCTCGTATCCGCGCTCGCATGCAACACGTGGGCCTTGCAGAACGCCCCGCCTGCCCCAGCCCGCGAGCCTTATCGAGTTGCTCAGCCTCCCGGTCAACCGCATGGCAACACAAAAGTAGCTATCGCCTGGTTCAGTGAAGTATCAGGTGAAGTGGAGCTTGCGAGCGCAGTTGACCAGGAGTTTCAACGCCCTTTGAATCACAGCGCCATTATCCAGGGAAACATTATTCGAACCGGAAAGGGCGCAGCAGAGGTGGAGCTGGAAGACCAGAGCACGATCCGTGTTGGTCCAAATTCAGTGATTGCGTTTCCGCGCCTCGAACTGCTTCCTTCCGGCACCAAGGCGTCCGCTGTCCGGGGCTTGCGGGGAACGATCTACGTGAGCTTGATGCCTACTTACATCGTCGATACCAGGGGCAACGACTTTGAGCTTCTGTTTGGCAAGCAACAAGTGCACTTAAAGCCTTCCGGCCATGTCAGATTGGAAATTGATCACACGGAAGCACGGCTTGTGATACGCGATGGCAAAGGCGAGGTGAACGGAGCGTTTGGCTCAATGGATCTGGTCAAGAAAAGAACTTTCCATTTTGATTTGAACGAGCAATCGCAACCGAGCGTGGTGATGAAAGTAACCAAAAACCCGATGGATAAGTGGGATGCCGCGGCGGTCGCTTTCCATCAGGATCAAATTGCGACCCCTGGAAGAATTGGCGCTCGGTTTTTCACGCCATAAAAACCTTCCGCTCTGGAATCGCCATCGAAGGCGTGCCTCCTGTTCACCGTTTCTTAGGCGGGAACGCGCTCATGTTGTGATCGTTTTCTTGAGCAAGAATTTCCAGTGACAAAGGAATTTTTACGATATACATTCATGCGCCTCGGATGCAACCCTCACACATCAAACAACTTGTGCTATGGGAGCGTTGGAACGGAACGTGCTTTCATCTTGTCTGGAGCCAGATCTTTTCCCTCCGGAGGCACCCATGGACGATTCGCCTTTCCCGACACTGTCGCCTATTGCCAAGCTTTGTGCCCCCTATCTCGCTGCTGTTGTGATTGCCGGTGGAGGCGTAGGATACGCCGTCCACGAGCACCACACAGCACAGAACCTTGTATCGCAGAATGCGCAGGTATCGGCCGCGCTCGACGCCACAAATAAGCAGCTGGACGCTCTCACGGCAAAAGTCGATGCACTCTCCTCAAACAGCAAACCCGAAGCTGCTCTCCCGGCCCCTGCTGTACAGAGAACGGTCAAACAAAGCTCAGTAACCCCTCGTCCCCACCCGCAGGATTCGCGCTACAAAAAGCTCCAGTCGCAAGTCGACGCCCAGGGCAAAGAAATCGAGGACACTCGGACTGATCTGGTGAACACACGCACCGAGCTAACCGGTTCCATCGCGCGCACCCATGATGAGCTCGTAGTGCTCCAAAAGAGGGGTGAGCGAAGCTACTACGAATTCGACATTCAGAAATCCAAGCAGTTTCAGCGCCAGGGCCCCGTCGGCATCCGCCTGAAGAAAGCCAATGTGAAACACCAGTATGCCGATCTCGAAATGATGGTGGAGGACCGCAACCTCTCCCAGAAGCACGTCAACATCTATCAGCCAGTTATGTACTATCAGGCTGACAGTGGGCAGCCCCTTGAAGTCGTGATCAATGACATCACCAAAGATCACATTCACGGTTACGTAAGCGCTCCAAAATACCGGCAGTCGGAGCTGACCGCGCTGGCTGCTGCCAACTCGAATACCCCGCCAGGATCGTCACAGGCTTCGAACTCCAGCCCGCCGCCACCTGCCAGGCAAAAGCTACCGCTGCCTCAGTAGCAGCAGGTTACGTTTCAGGCTGAAGAAATCTGCATCCGAATGCTGCTGGCCGTAATCGCTAGAAATAGCGGAAAATAGCAGCATGGTTGCGAAGCCTCCATTTACCGACGTTCCCGGCGCGCTCGAAGATTTCAAAGCCGGACGCATGATCGTCGTCGTCGACGATGAAGACCGCGAAAACGAAGGCGACCTCACCCTCGCCGCGGAATTCGTCACACCCGAAGCCATCAACTTCATGGCCAAGCACGGACGCGGCCTCATCTGCCTCACCCTGACCGAAGAGCGCGCCGACTACCTCCGCCTCGGTCCCATGACGCAGCAGAACTCCTCGCGCTTTGGGACTGCATTTACCGAGACCATCGAAGCCCGCGAAGGTGTGACCACCGGCATCTCAGCGCACGACCGCGCCCACACCATCAAAGTCGCCATCGACCCCACTTCCACCGCGAACGACCTCGCCCGCCCCGGCCACATCTTCCCGCTGCGCGCCCGTAAAGGCGGCGTCCTCGTCCGCGCCGGACAAACTGAGGCTTCCGTCGACCTCGCCCGCATGTCCGGGCTCATCCCCGCCGGTGTCATCTGCGAAATCATGAAGGACGACGGCACCATGGCCCGCGTTCCCGACCTCATCGAGTTCTGCAACCAGCACGGCATGAAGATGCTCACCGTCGCCGAACTCATCCGCTACCGCCTGCAGAATGAGCGCTACATCGTCCGCGTCGCCGAAAGCGAAATGCCGACACCTTACGGTGATTTCCGCATGATCGCCTACGAGAGCGAGGTGAACGGCGGCGAAAGCCACGTCGCTCTGGTCAGGGGTGATGTAAGCAAGGGAGAAGAGCCCGTATTAGTGCGCGTGCACTCGCACTGCCTCGCAGGCGACATTTTCGGCACCACGCTCTGCGACTGCCACAGCATTATGCAGCGCTCGCTCAAAGCCATTGCCGACGAAGGCCGAGGCGCGCTCATCTACCTGCACAACACCAGCCGCGGCTTCGACATCGACCGCACCCTCACGCCGCACCGCATCATCCTGCACCGCGAAGCCCGCGCCCGTGAGCATCACGACGACCGCCACCAGCGAACACTGCGGCAAGTCGGTTTGGGCGGCCAGATCCTCGCCGACCTCGGCATCCACAAAGTACGCCTGCTCTCGAACACGCCGACGCACGTTCCCGCCCTGCAGGGCTTCGACGTAGAAATCGCCGAGCAAATCCCCATCCCTGAGAGCGAAACTGCTGAGCTGAATCGCGGCTGACACCGAGCGCAGGCAAACCACTATTGAACCTGCACAGGTATAAGAACGTAATCCCGCAGCTTCTCCGATAGTTCTTCCGCAGGCAGAGTTTCGCCTTGGGAGCGTTTTCCTTTGAACGCAAACACGACCTGATTTTCTCCGTCGTCAGGAACAGCGATTGCCGTGCGCCCATGGAAAGCATTGCGGATGTTGTCGATCGAACCCTGATTTTCAGAGCCGCATAGATTAGCGACCATCAGCCCATCAGGAGCGAGGGCCCGATAACAGTTCTTGTAAAATGCCTGCGAACATAGCTGTGGAGATTGCCCGTAAGTATCGAAACCATCTACCAGCAGCACGTCCGGCGAGTCCTTCGTGCTGACTACATAATCGGCCCCATCACCCTCAATCACACGAAGTCGATGATCGTCTGCTGGAATATGGAACTGTTCTCGCGAAGAAATAACATGCGGATTGATCTCGATAACAGTGATCTCCGCATCCGGGTGGTTTCGATAACACCACTTCACCATGGATCCGCCGCCTAATCCGATCATCACTATGTGTTGAGGCTCGTGGTGAAAGAAGGGGAAGGCCGTCATGGCCCGGGTATAGGAGAGCGCGAGGTGATTGGGATCGCTTATGAGCATCTGGCTTTGGATGTCTCCGTTCGGAAATTCCAAACTGATGCAATCCCCGTTCTGACAAATGCGGGGGTGCGAGTGGCGACTGGTTTTCTTACGGATCAACTTCAATTGGCGCATTGGTCCAGACACTGTATCTTCGAGAATTGTGAGTGAATCACTCGTCCGTTGCCTATCGTTGTGTTCAATCATATGTGATGAAGAAGGAAGAACGAGTGATCGACGATCCGAGCAAGATTCGCTGTTCATGGGCACAGAACGATCCGCTCATGCGCGCCTATCACGACAAGGAATGGGGCGTGCCTGATTTCGATAGCCGTTCCCTGTGGGAATGCCTCATGCTCGAAGGCTTTCAAGCCGGACTGGCATGGATCGTCGTGCTTCGTAAGCGAGAGGCCTTCAGGACTGCCTTTCGTCACTTCGATCCGGCAAAAGTAGCACGCTTTGGCGAAAAAGATATTGCCAAACTCCTTGAGAATCCCGGCATCATCAGGTCCCGCGCGAAGATCGAAGCAACGATCGGCGGCGCCCGCATATTTCTTGAAATGCGGGAAGCGGGGATCGACTTTTCGCACTGGGTCTGGGAAATGGCCGGAGGTCAGCCAATCCAGAACAGCGGCCCGGTTCCGGCCAGCTCGCCGCTTGCCGAAAAGATATCGAAGGAATTCAAGCGGCGCGGCTTCAAATTTGTAGGACCGGTCATTGTCTATGCGTGGATGCAGGCCGTTGGCATTGTCAATGACCATGCTCCGGATTGCTTTCGACGCAGTATTTGCGCCCCGAAGAAAAGAACAACCCGATGACACAACCGGCTACTCCGACCGCAACGCCACCATAGGATCAATCGAAGCAGCGCGCCTTGCTGGAACCCAAGCCGCAAGCACAGCGAGCAAAAGCATCAGCACCGGAACAACACAAAACGTCAGCGGATCAAAAGGCCGCACCTCAAAGAGAAATCGCCGCAGCAGGCTCGCGCAAACAATAGCCCCGGCCAGCCCGACAACCGATCCAGCAATCGCAAGCACCAGACTCTGCCGCACCACCGAGCGCACAATCTGCCAGCGCGGCGCGCCCAGAGCAAGCCGAATCCCAATCTCACGCGTCCGCCAGCTCACAACATAAGCAATCAGGCTGTAGACCCCAACCGACCCAACTCCAACCGCCAGCGCCCCAAAACCAAACAGCAAGATCGCCAGCGAGCGCGGCGTAGAAGCGGACGCCGCCACCACTTCATCCAGCGTCCGCACATGTGTCACCGGCACCAGCGGATCAATCTCCGCAACAGTCCTGCGCAGTCCGCTCGCCACCTGCTCTGTGGGCAGACGCGAATGCAGTAAAACCATCATCTGCGGCTGCTCATTGTCCGTCGTCATCGGCAGATAGACTTCTTCATCAAAACCACTCGCCAGGCTGTCATGATGCGTGTTGCTCACCACGCCCACCACAATCGACGCGACATTCGGATTCAGCAGCCCCGGCGAAGGCTCGTCCGCCACTTCCTCAATATGCATTCCAAGCGGGTCCTGATTCGGCCACAGCGACTCAGCCATCTTCTGATTGATCACCGCCGCGCGGCTCTTCCCCGACTGGTCCGAATCCTCCAGCAAACGCCCGCGCAACAGCTTCAGCCCAACCGTCCCAAAATATTCCGTCGACACAGTCCGCCCTGCCGCCTGCTTCGCCACCTGCCGCGCATCGCGCGGATGACCCTCGGCGTCGTAGACGTAACCCAGATCCCATCCCGTCATTGGCAGCGTATCCACCAGAGCTGCATCATCCACGCCGGCAATCGTGCGCACTTTCTGTTCCAGTTGCTGAAAGAATGCATGACAACGCCCCGGCTGCCTGCACGCTGAAGCATCGAGCGAAACTTCTGCCGTAACAATCCGGTCAGTGCGAAATCCCGGATCCACCTGCGACAAGCTGTACAGGCTATGCAGCATCAGCCCCGCCGCGGTAATCACCACCACCGATAAGGCAATCTGCCCCACAACCAGCAGCATCGAAACTCGAAACTGCGATCCACGCCCGGCAACACCCAAACCACCCGACCGCAGCGACTTCTGCAGGTGCGGCGACGCCATCCGCATCGCCGGAACCAGACCGAACAGAACGCCAGTAAGCACCGAAGCGACAGCGGCAAATAAAAATACATCCCAGTGCAAACCAACGTCAGCAATGCGCGGCGTATCCGCAGGAAGTAGCCGCGTCAGCGCACGCAGACTCACAGCCGCAGCCGACAATCCTGCGGCTCCCGCCAGCAGCCCCAGCAGAACACTCTCCACCAGCAGTTGCCGAATGATCCGCCAGCCCGAAGCCCCCAGCGCACCGCGAATCGCCATCTCGCGTTCCCGCGACGCAGCTCGCGCCAGCGCCAAATTCGCAACATTCGCGCAAGCTATCAGCAGAATCAATCCAACCGCGCCCAGCAGCAGCAAAAGCCGAGGCCCCGTATCACCCACAATCGAATCGAGCAGCGGAGTCACCGTAGTCTGCGCCTCCCAGTCGCTCGGCATCACCCACGGAAACAACGGCAGCAACAACGAATGCAACCGCCGCCACTCAGCCTGCGCCGCAGTTGGCGTAACCCCATCTTTCAATCGCCCGAACGCCCGCTTGTCAAAAGGATGTCCCCACGCATCGGTCGTATCTCCGCCCTTGAACGCAATCGGCACAACAAACTGCGTATTTGCATAGGGAAAACGAATCCCCGCCGGCATCACGCCGATAATCTTTCGCGAAACGCCATCGATCCGAACCGTCTGCCCAATCACCTCCGGATCGCCGGCAAACCGCTGCTGCCAATACCCGTAATTCAGCACCACCACAAGATTCTGACCGGCAACCGCATTCTCAGTAGCGAAGAAGCTCCCTAGCGCCGGATGAACACCCAGCGTCTCAAATGTATTCACCGATACCGCTGACCCAAACACCCGCTCGGCAGCGTCCGTGCCTTCCACATTCGACTCCGCATCCGCCCCATATCCCGAGAGCGAAGCAAACGACTGCGCATGCTCCTGGTACGCGCGCACCCATCCCTTGGGAAAGTTGCCCGAAATCCGCACGAGCCGCTCCTGCTGCGGATAGGGAAGCGGTCGCAGCATGATCGAATCAATCAGCGTAAAGATCGCCGTATTCGCGCCAATCCCCAGCGCCAGCGTCGAAACCGCCATGATCGTGAACGCGCGATAGCGCACGATCTGCCGCAACCCAAAGCGCACATCCGGCCACAGAGAATTAAGCGAAGGCCATTGCCAAGCCTCGCGCCCGCGCTCTTCAAGTAGCGTCACATTGCCGAACTCGCGCCGCGCAATGTGCTCAGCTTCAATGCGGCCCATGCCCTCAGCCACCAGAGCCTCCACCCGCTCATCCAGATGCTGGCGAATCTCCTCAGCAAGATCGTCATACTTCTTTCCACGACTGAAAATGTGCTGAAACCAACTCATCGTGCACCCCTATTCGTTTCTGAGCGTTTGCATGGGATCGATAGACGCTGCGCGGTGTGCAGGTATGAAACCCGCAAGTACAGCTGCTGCTGCGAGGACAAGGCTGGCCGCCAGCAGGCTCAAAGGATCGTAAGACTTCACCACATAGAGCTGGTCTGCCATGGAGTGCGCACCGATCAGCGCGATTGGAATACCCAGAGCCAGCCCCAGAGTCACTTGCATCAATGCGCCGCGCATCACCAGGACGATGACCCGCGTCCGGTCTGCTCCAAACGCCATGCGTAATCCGATTTCGCGCGTTCTCTGCGTTGTCTGATACGACGTGATGCCGTAGATTCCGATGGATGTAAGGAGCAGAGTGAGCAGCCCGAAGAGCGCCGTCAGTCGCGCAATCAGGCGCTCCTGATTGAAGTTGCCCGCAAGCTGGAAGTCGAGCGAGCGCAGGTTGATGATAGCCAGGTTCGGATCGACATTTGCGAGAGCGCGGCGCGCTGCTGTCTCCAGACTCGGCTGCGTCCCGCTGTAGTGCATCACAATCGAGGTGATGTAATGCATTTGCGCTTCAAGGTTTATGTATGGTGGATCGGTCAAATTGTGCTGCCACTGCGAGAGCGGCTGGAAAAGCATCGGCCTTGTTGCACCGCGAGCGTCGACATATTTAGCATTCGCCACCACGCCCACAATCTCGTAAGCCCCGAGGTCCTGCTGCTCATAGATTCCGAAGTGACGGCCGATCGGATCTTCATTCGGGAAAAACTTTTTTGCGAAAGCCTGGTTCACCACCGCAACAGATTGTGAGTTGGCCTTGTCGCTGCGCGCCAGACCGCGTCCCCGTATCACCTGCTGACCCACTGCCGCAAGGAAATCCGGACTCACACGGTTGATCAATGCATCATTGTCGTCATTTGGCCCCGGTATCGGCCTGCCCGGTATATAAACCCCCAGGTCCCACTGATTTCCATCTAGCGGACTGTAAGCAGCCAGCCCCACGCTCTGCATTCCCGGAATTGCCGCAAACTGCTCTTCCAGCGACTGATACAGTGCTCCGAGTTTTTCCGGTTTGTAACCCGCTCCTGCCGGATCAAGATGCAGCACATACCGATTACTTGTCTGCAGGCCGAAGTCCTGATGCTCCATCTTCTGCAAACTCTTGGTCAGCAGACCCGCGCCCACCAGCAGCACCAGTGAAAAAGCCGCTTGAAAGACAATCAAGGATTTCTGCGGCAGCGAGCTTCGATCTCCTGCGGTCCTGCCCACATTCCGCAAAGCATCTGCCGGATCGCCATGAGATGTCACCCATGCCGGCACAATTCCGAATACCACGCCCGTAATCAGAGACAGCAGAAACGCAAATCCAAGCACAGCCAGCGAAGGCGTTGCCTGGATTGCACTGTGTACGGAATCAGGAAACGCAAGAGCCAGGATCGCCCGCGTCCCTGCAAAGGCGACAGCCACTCCCGCCACACCGCCAAGGCATGCAAGCAGCACGCTCTCCGTAAGCAGTTGCCGGATCAGCCGCGAACGCGCGGAGCCAAGCGCCATCCGGACAGACGTCTCCGCTTTTTGTTTCGCGCCGCGCGCGAGCATGAGGTTTGCTACATTCGCGCACGCCACCAGCAGGACAAGCGCGGAGATCGCCTGCAGCAGGTATAGTTTCTCGCCGGTTTGCTGTTGCAGGTCTTGGATGCCCGCTCCGCCCGGCGTCAGAATCACATGCGCCTTTGGGATCTTCGCCGGAAACCCATGGGCCATGTAGTCGGGCTGCGCGCGCAGCCATTGCCGCAGGTTTGCAGAGATTTTCTCCTGCAATGGGCCCACAGCCACGCCAGGTTTCAAACGGCCCAGCAGATACAGCCAGCACATCACCGGTTGGTGCAGAATCGAACTTGTCTGGCTCAGCAGAGGCTCGGTCGAAAGCGGTATCCAGAATGCCGGCGGATTCGCGCTGATCCGGTCGCCATAAAACGCAGGCGGCGCAATCCCAACTACAGTGACAGGCTGGTTCTGCAAATAGAATGTCGCGCCAATCACAGACGGATCGCCCGCGTAGTCTGACTGCCAAGCCTGGTAGCTCATTACGGCTGCCGGAGCGGCGCCGGCCTTGTCATCCGCGTCAGTCAGTAACCTCCCTGCAAATGCTCCAATGCCAAATGTGCTGAAGTAGTTGCCGGACACATATTCGCTGCGCTTCGATTTGGCGGCGCTGCTGCTGCGGCGCACGCTGATTTCCGCCTCATCGGCCTGCATCGCCGCCAGTTGCTCGAACTCCGGCGTAGTCTCCCGAAGATGCCGGTAATTTTCATAGGAGAAAATATCGAAATCGCCGTTGTCTTTATCCAACCCGCTGCTCAGGCAGCAATCGTCGTATGCGTCGCCAATGCGATAAAGCGACTTTGGATCGCCCACCGGGAGCGACTTCATCAGGATCGCGTGCACCAGCGTAAAGATGGCCGTATTCGCACCGGTTCCGAGAGCTACGGTGAGTATCACCGTAATGGCAAAGCCAGGAGACTTTCTCAGCTTCCTCAGAGCGTATCGCACATCTGCCTGGATCGATTCGACCCGCAGCCACTGCCACGCCTCGCGCCCGCGCTCTTCCACCAGCGTCACATTACCGAACTCGCGCCGCGCAACGTGCTCGGCTTCTACGCGGCTTACCCCCTCGGCCATCAGCGCAGCAACACGCTCGTCCAGATGCTGACGAATCTCTTCCCCAAGATCGTCGTAAGCCTTGCCGCGATAAAACAAGTTGCGAAGCCAGCGCATAGTGCGCCTCCTCTTTCGTCGCTAGTGTCGCGAGTCCTTCCCCGTTCCAAAATCGATGTCATCCTGAGCGGAACGAAGGATCTGCTTTTCTGCGTTGCAACTCCCCAGAGCCAGTCTTTTCGGTCAAACCCCTACGACTCAGCCGGAGCAAGCACCAGATGAATCCCCGCCAGCATCTGCTCAAAGCGCGACCTTTCGCGCTCCAGATGCCGAACACCCGCCGCTGTAATGCTGTACTCACGCACGCGCCGGTTCGTAGCCGACACCTTCCACTCAGCTTTCACCAGCCCATCCTTGAGCATGCGTTGCAGCGCCGGATACAGCGACCCCTCTTCCACCTGCAGCAGCTCGTTCGATCGCTGCTTGATGTGCTGCACCAGCGCATACCCATGCATGGGCTGCCGCCGCAGCGACTGCAGCACCATCATCTCCAGCGCCCCAGGAAAGAGATCGCGAGGTTCAGTTTTGCCAGATTTTGTCATAGGCTTGTTCTAAACATGCCTAGACTAAAATAGTGTGATGGGCATGTCAATACCTTCGTCCAGCAGAAGCACGAAAGAAGGGTGCCCCATCCTATGCGAAGCATAGGGTGGGAAAGCAATGCCCTAATCGATCAAACCGAAAGAGGTGCAAAGCACCTCTCTGGTAGAAGTACTGGCCTTTAGGTCGATGTCATCCTAAGCGAAGCGAAGGATCTGCTTTTTTCTATGGAGCGGTCGATTAGCTGACTAGGTTGACCAGTTCTGATCGCCGTGGACCGTCTGAGGCAACAGCACCTCATCCAACAACCCGCGAGCCTCAAGGTCCCGCTGCAACTGTTCGATATCCCGGAACTGAATCCCAACCAACCCAACCGCTTCCGCCGCGCGAATATTCTCAGCCTTGTCATCCAGAAACAAAGCCTCGCCGGGAGCAACGTCCAACTTCTCGCAGGTGTAGGTGTAGATCGCTGGATCGGGCTTCGCGATCCCCAGTTCACACGACCACGTATGGTGATGAAAGTCGCCGAGCCACGAGAACTCCTGCCGCATGTAGCAGAGCGTGTCCTCGCCCATATTCGACAGAATCCCGATGCGCAGCCCCGAATCACCCAGCGCCTTGGCCCAGGCCAGCATCGGCTCATTGATCGTGCACCACATCAGCACGTCATTCTCGATCAGCCGCTCAATGTCCGTAGCCGTCAGCTCGATCGAAGTGTCAGAGGCAAACTGTTTCCAGTACGCCGGACCATCCAGCTTACCCATGTCATAGGCGTGCCGATGCGTCCAGTAATGGCTGTCAAACGTGTCGCGATCGAGCCCGGTAATGGTCAGGAGGTTGTTCAGCGCAGCCGGCTCCTGCGCCTGGCTCAACACCATCCCATAATCAAAGATCACCGCACGAATCGCCATGCAAAGTACCTCTCTATTCCATTATGCGGGATTGTCAAGAAACTGGTGCGAGCACTCTCCATGCTGTCATCCTGAGCGCAGTCGAAGGATCAGCTGTTCGCGATCGGAGGCACGAAAACGGGTGCCCCAGGTTCGCGTAGCTAACCTGGGGATTTTCGCTTGCAGAAGCACCAGTAATGGGTGCCCCATCCTTTCGCGTACTTTGCGAAAGGGTGGGAAAGCAATACCCCCACCCAGCCGTCATTAAGTCTTGCGAAGCAAGACCAGTTAGAAGCAGCGGCCTTCAGGCCGGGGAATAAAGCAGAAACGAAGAGGGGCTTCAACCCCGGGCCGTAAGATAACCGCATGCACTTCTCCGCGCGCACCAACTGGGAAACAACCGAAACCGATCTCTCCCGCGCGCTCCGCAAAAGAAGAGAATCAGGCCAACCGATCTACGACCTCACCGCCTCCAACCCAACCCAATGCGGATTCGCCTACGACGAAGCAGCCATTCTCTCGCCGCTCGCAAGCCCTGAAGCCCTCATCTACGACCCCAACCCGCAAGGCATTCTCAAAGCAAGAGAAGCCGTAAGCGCCTACTACCGCGACCACAGCGCCACCGTCGATCCCGCACACATCTTCCTGACAACCAGCACCAGTGAAGCCTACAGCTACGTCTTCCGCCTGCTCTGCGACCCCGGCGACGAGGTACTGATCGCGCAGCCCAGCTACCCGCTCTTCGATTTCCTCGCCGCGCTGGACGACGTAAAGCTTACGTCCTACGCGCTCTTCTACGACCACGGCTGGCACCTGGACATCGAAGCCGTCTGCGAGCGCATCACGCCGCGCACGCGCGCCATCGCACTTGTGCACCCCAACAACCCCACCGGCCACTTCACCAAACAGCACGAGCGAGCCCAACTCGAAGCCCTCTGTGCCGAACACAACCTCGCCCTCATCATCGACGAAGTCTTCCTCGACTATCCGCTGAGCGGAACAGGCCAAAGCTTCGCCATAGGCCCACACCCGGCCCTGACCTTCGTCCTGAGCGGCCTGAGCAAAATCGCCGGACTCCCGCAAATGAAAGCTGCATGGATCGCCGCCTTCGGCCCGGACGAAGCATTGAAGCAGTCCCTGACTCGCCTCGAGGTCATCGTCGACACATTCCTCTCCATGAACGCGCCCGTACAGCACGCCCTGCCGCACTGGCTCGCGCACCGTCACGCAATCCAGCAGCAGATCAGCCAACGCACTGCGGCCAACCTCGCAACCCTCGGCGCGCTCCTCGCCGAACAGTCCATGATCACGCGCCTCGAAGTCGAAGCAGGATGGTACGCCATCCTCCGCATCCCCGCGCTCGGCCGCGACGAAGAAACAGCCATCAACCTGATCCGCGAAGCCGGAGTCTCCACCCACCCCGGCTACTTCTTCGGCCTTCCCGGAAACGGCTGGCTGGTCGTCAGCTTATTGACCCCGAAAACCGACCTTATAACGGGTTTAATGGCAATAATTCGCCCTTATCTCGAATGAAAATGCAGCCTTTTACCATCCCTGACTCGTCATCCTGAGCGAAGCGGCCCTCCAAGGAGCAAGCCATGTCCAACCGCACCGACCCATACGCGTCCTACAACTATCTAATCAGCCTTGAAGGCACAATCCTCGGCGGATTCACCGAGATGTCCAAAATCCAGGGCACGCACACCGTCAACGACGTCACGCTGAAACGCGGCCTGATCGTTGCCACAAACCTGTGGAAGTGGATTAACAGCGCGAGATCCTCCCCGGCCAGTGCAAAGAAGCAAGTCACAATCACCTTGCGAAACGAAGCGAACCAGCCCACCGACGTCTACACACTGAGCCATGCCATCCCGACGAAATACACAGGTCCAAGCCTTAGCGGCAAAGGTACCGATGTCGCGATCGAGGAACTGGTTCTCGTCTGCGAGAACATCTCGATCGAAACTTCACCCCGATAGGTCGAGCGAAGATAGGCCGATATATCACCGCTGAGAATCCGGCATTATGGCGCCGGTGCCCTCGAGGCGTCCCGTGCGAAGTGGGCATAGGAATCGGCATTGTCCATCGCGTCACTCACGGACATGCGATTGTACTTTGTCGTCTCCCATTCATAAGCATTGTCATCGCAGCCGACCACGTCATGGGCAAGCTCGTGGATGACGGTGCTCGCCTGCAACTCCGCATTCGAGCTGAACCAGTAGGGACAGAGGTGCAGGTCGCTCCAGATCGAATACACGTAAGCCAGCACATCCTTATCGCACTTCGTCTCGCATTGAAAATCAATCGACTGATTGATCGCCTTGTTGAGCTTCCCGTACTTATCCAGAATCTTCGCAAGGTCCTTGTCGAAGGTGGTGTGAAAGTGGTGCGTCAGGAGGTTTGAAACCGGCGCCGGAATGGGTCTCGGAAGATTGCCGAGGCCATTCACAACGTTATCGAGCCAGTTGGCGCCGAGTCTCTGTGCGGCAGTCGCCGCCGGCTTCCACTGCGTCGGACAATCCGTGAAGCTGTTCGCTCCGCCCGCGGGGCCGTGCACCACTCCGTCTTTTCTTTCGACGCTCATCGAACCAAAATTGTGCCCCGCGCCGGAGTTATGAACCAGTGTCTGCTCCTCGTTGGCATGCTCCGCCTGGCACTTCGAACACGAACCGCCGCAGGAGCAGCCGCTCCGTTGCCCAGCCAGTTTGGCTCCATGCTGACTGTCAGAGAGCGGGCGGTGCGACCGCGACCCATCCAGAGAGGACTGCGCGGGGCTCAGGCTCGGCTGTTTCTTGGAACGCTCCATCTCGGCAACAGCAAACATGGCCGAAACAATACCACAAGCCTGCAGGCGCACACTGTGAAAAAGGGAAAATCGATCGACCACAAATGCAACCTTAACGGGGCTTGAAAGGGTAAAAGAGCGGGGCCTTTGCCCCGCGTCAATAGACGATAAAAAGGGCTTTCAGCCCCCCCGGGGCTCTTTACATTGCGGGCCAAGTCCAAAGCTTTTCAAATTGACAAGTTTTCAAATTGAAAAGACAATAATCTTGATTCACGTCGTCACCGTTGGACACCTGAGCGAAGCAGCCAGCAAATATCGGGATGAGCCAAAGAAATCAGTGCATGGCTCGTAATAGTGAAGGGTGTGCGTTGGACTAGTTTTTCAGGAGTGCGGCAGGTATTCCCTGATGCAGATGCTGTGGATGGCTATGTCATATTCAATATCCGGCATAACCGATACCGTTTAGTGACCGTGATCCACTATGCGAAGGAACGGAATGGAAAACTAACTATGGGTCACGTTTATATCCGCTCTTTCTTGACGCACAAAGAATACGACGACCCAACGAACTGGGATAAGGAGTATGGAACTCGATGAGCACTTTCCTGGCAAATCCCGCACAGATGATTCATCTTGGCGCACCGCATATCATCCACTCCGATGAGGAACTGGATCGCTATATAGCTGCCCTATTTGCTCTCACCGCGAAGGCTGAAACAACACCCGATGAAGATGAAGCAATCGAACTCCTTACACTTCTGATCGAACGTTATGAAGCAGATCGTTTTCCACTACCTGCAGCACACCCAATAACAGTGCTGCGGTTTTTAATGGAGCGTCATGGCCTGAGCCAGAAGGACTTGATTCCAGAATTTGGCGTCGAGAGCACAGTGTCACTGGTTCTCTCGGGAAAGCGGCAGATGAACCGTGAGCACATCGCTAGACTAAGCAAGCGATTCCACGTTTCTCCTGCGGTATTTTTTGGGAGCTGAGATTAAGGCCATCCCCCGCCAAAGTATTGAAAAATAAAGGAACGGGGAGAAAACAAGGAGGTGGAGAGGTCACCCCTGAAGAAACGGATTCGAAACCCGCTCCTCTCCAATCGTAGTCAGCGGCCCGTGCCCCGGAATCACCCGCGTCTCATCCGGAAGCGGCATCAGCCGATCATGGATCGACCGCAGAATCTTCCTGGTATCTCCACCCGGAAGATCCGTCCGCCCGATCGACCCCGCAAAGAGCGTGTCACCCGCAACCAGCAGATTCAGCGGAGCGAAATGCAGGCAAATGCTCCCCGGCGTATGCCCGGGAGTATGCAGTACCTGCGCCGGAAACTTCTCCAGCCCAACCACCAGATGGTCCTCAGCGCTGACATCCGGCGGGGCAACCTCGGGCGTAGCGACACCCAGCCACCCCGCCTGCACATCCATCATGTCGAGCAGAGGCAGATCGTTCTGATTCAACAGAATCGGCGCTCCCGTCTGCTTCTTGAGCTTTAAAGCACCGCCAACGTGATCGATATGAGCGTGCGTAACCACAATCTGCTTCAGCCTGAGCCCATGCTTTTCCAGGCGCGCCACAATCTGCGGAATGTTGTCGCCCGGATCGATCACCATGGCTTCGCTAGTCGTCTCATCGCCAAGAATGGTGCAGTTGCATTGCAGCATGCCAACAGGAAAAGTCTCGAGGATCATATTTTTGATTGTCTACGATTGTTTCTCGGGAAGCTGCCCAAAACGCGCAAAATGCGTAACAATGATTCCGCTATGGCAATCCGTAAAGAGTGGACAGAATGGCATTTGACGCCGCGCGGCTGGGAACGCGGCGCCTCGCGGGTACAAGGACAAGGTAACACCTGGGTCGAGGAACCAACCGACCGCGTATTGAGCGCCGTGTATCAGGAAATGCAAAGCGATGACTCGCCGGAAATAAAGCGATGGGCTGAAGATACATGGCGTTCGAAAAAGGCGGAGAATACCGACGAACTTCTGAAGCAGTACGGACCAGCGCCGGAAAAACTATAGGACAGCCTTACGACAGCGTCACTTTCCCGGTCGCAAGCGTGTACACGCCAGCGACCACCTTTAGCTTGCCGTCCTTCACCAGAGGTGCAATTATCGGAGAAGATTCGCGCAACAGTTTCGCCTGTATCTCCGTATTGGCCTTCGTAACCGCCGCAAGGTCGGGTCCCGCCTGATCGATGGCTGGCTGAATGTGCGGGAAAAGACTGCTGATCTGCCCCGGAACATCTTTCCCCTGAATTGCCGCCTTCACTGCACCGCAGTTCGCATGTCCAAGAACAAGAATGACTTTGACCCCGAGGACGGCCGCACCATATTCCAGGCTGCCTATGATCTCCGGCGTAAGGATGTTGCCAGCGACGCGCGTAACGAAGATCTGCCCAATCGTCTCGTCGAAGATGAGCTCAACAGGAACACGAGAATCTGCGCAGGCAAGCACGGCAGAGTGGGGTTCCTGTTTGTCTACGGTGCGCTCCTTAAGAAGCTGGAGATCGTGTTCGATGCTGACCATGCGTCCAGCAGCGAATCGCTCATTTCCATCCATTAACTCTTTAAGCGCTTCATCTGGCGTCCGCGTGGTCTGCGCGCGCAGGGAAGAAGTGGACACAAAGTCCAAAGACGACGCAGCAAGCAAACTTGCCGCCGATGCTCCGATGAACTCACGACGTGAGAAAGCCATACAATCCTCCATACCTGAACAGAAGGCGAGATCATCATACCCGCAGCAAAGCGCCCATTACATGACTACCGCGTAAGAGGCTTTACGACGGCTCCGCCCTTCATCACCCACGCAACATGCTCCATGACAGTGATATCTGTAAGCGGATCGCCGGACACGGCAACCAGATCGGCATACTTTCCCGGCTCAATGCTTCCCATATCCTTATCGAGCGAGAGCAGCGAAGCGCCATTGATAGTAGCCGCCTGTAGCGCCTGCAGAGGCGTCATGCCGCCGCGCACAAGCGCTCCAAACTCCTTGGATACCGACTCATCGACATCAGCATCATCCACGCCGTAAGCGATTTTGAGGTGGTACTTGAGAGCCCTTTGGAAAGCTGGTCCCTGCTCTTTGACGATGTCGATGCCTTTCTGCATGCTCCGCGGATCGCGCCCTTTGGAGAGGCCAGTCTCAAGATCGTGCTGGAAGCAATAGAGCGTGGGCACGAGCCATGTCCCGCGCTGCGCCATCATCTGCGCCCCTTCATCGTCCAGCATCGTTCCATGCTCTATTGAGTCCACGCCGGCGCGAACAGCAGCTTTGATGCCGATCGTGCCTTCAGCGTGTGCCATGACTTTGCGTCCGGCCCGATGAGCAACCTCAACCGCCCGGGCCATCTGCTCGTCGCTCAACTCCTGCACGCGGTAGTCGCTGATCGGATCCATCACGCCGCCCGTAGCCATCAGCTTGATCCAATCCGCGCCATACTTGATGTCGCGACGCACGATGCGATTCACGTCATCGACGGTATCTACGGTGTTGGGTTGCTGCATGCCGGGCTTGTCGGGAGAGAGAAGGTCGCCGTCGCCATGTCCGCCTGTGACCGAGACAAAGCTGCCCGCCGCCACGATGCGCGGCCCTGTGATCAGGCCTTTCGCAACACCGTCGCGCAGGGCGAACTGCGGATACGAGGGATACTCTTCACCGGCATCGCGCAGGGCAGTGAAACCATGGGCCAGCCATATCTGCAGGTTGGCAACCCCCTGCACCGTCGCCTGCGGCGCAGATGTCATCAGGTATTTGCCTGGCGTCTGTGTCGTCGGATCGGAAAGGATATGTGCGTGACAATCGATCAGCCCCGGAACTAGCGTGTATTTGCTCATGTCGATGACGACATCGTCTTTGGGCGCGTTGGTGCTGATCGCCTTGATGCGGTCCCCCTGAATCACAATGTAGGCGTCTTTCGTCACCTCGCCGTTGCGGACGTCGATCAACCGGCCAGCATGTACTGCGATCTCTTTTGGCGCAGGAGTCTGCGCATAGGCTGTAATGCAGGCAAATGTAAAAGAGGCAAGAAGATAGAGCGGGTTCTTTGAGCTCACCTGAGAATCCTTAGTTGGTCTGTGAGCGTGATAGTAACAGAGGGGGCGGAGAAAATAGTAAAGGCAGGCTCGATGCCTGCCTTTGAACTTCGTAAAGAAAGCTGATTACTTCTTTGCGGGAGTGGACTGCGTGGTCTTTGTGCCTTCAAGGACGGAATGTCCGCCGGTGCGCTTCTGCATCAGGATGGTAAGGCCGATGGAGGTCAACATGAAGATGATGGCACACCACGTTGTGAGCTTTGTCAGCAGGTTGGCCGCGCCGCGCGGACCGAAAGCCGTCTGCGAACCCTGACCGCCGAATGCGCCGGCAAGATCAGCGCTCTTCCCCTGTTGCAACAGGACGACGATGACGAGGAAGACACAGACGATAACGTGGAGAGCAATAAAGAGATAAACCATGCGCTGCTTTCTTCTGGAACTTCAGAAATAGGTCGGACATTCTTGGTGCGGAAGGGGGGACTTGAACCCCCATGCCTCTCGGCGCCACCCCCTCAAGATGGTGTGTCTGCCAATTTCACCACTTCCGCACTCGATGAAACTATGTCCTCTCAAAAGTATAGCAAAGCAAACGCACATGAGAAAGGCTGTCAGAAGCGCATTTCAAGGTCGCTGAATCCACTTAACTCCAGCAGATGCTGCCCGTCGCGGGCCGCATCAACAACTTCATGTTCAAGCACCCAGGTATGGGGGTGATGGATAAAGACCGCGTGCAGTCCGGCTGCGAGTGCCGGATTGATGTCAGACTTGGGACTGTTGCCGACCATCCACGTCGTGTGCGGAATCAGCTCATATTTATGACATACGGCATGATAAGCATCAGGGTTTTTCTCACGCGGCACTTCAACAGAGGTGAAATGTTTCGCCAGGCCGGAACGAGCAAGCTTATCGGCCTGCTCCTCTTCATTGCCCTTTGTCATCAGAATAAGGCGGTGTCTGGACGCCAGTACCGGCAGCACTTCTGCAACGCCCGGCAGCAACTCGATTTCATGCTCGCTGATGGAACGCGAAAAGCTCACGATGCGCTCGTGCTTCTCCGCCGTAACGGGCTCAGTGCTGAGCCTTTCGAAGCATTGAACAAGTGAGTGCCGAAAGCTTGCCAGCCCATATCCGCGCTCGCGCACGGTTTCGCGCTCCACTTCATTCAGAACAGACCGCACTTCTTCGTGCGTATAAGCGTGATGATTCAAATAGGAGATGAACGCAGCAATGGCTCGCTCAAAGTAGATGTTGTTTTCCCAAAGCGTGTCGTCAGCATCGAGCAGCAATGTTTGTCCGGGCGCGAATCTGGGAACGAAGTTCATCATACTTTCAGGGTAGCAAAAATTGACCTCGACACTGTGACAGGAGAGCCC
>Ga0209139_10000010_pt1 | contig 42466 bp, 26 predicted proteins | sample BogFormECP14_OM3_FD_188246 | JGI IMG/M metagenome (GOLD analysis project Ga0209139, IMG submission 188246) | Bog forest soil microbial communities from Calvert Island, British Columbia, Canada - ECP14_OM3 (SPAdes) (version 2) | ecosystem: Environmental > Aquatic > Freshwater > Wetlands > Bog ...
ATCGATCCAATTGAATTGAGGCCAGAAAACGAGAAAAGGAACTTCTGCGACGTTAGCCAACTCGTTGACCCTCTGCAGATCCACCCCCACCGGCACGATGGCAGCCGGAGGCAACGCCAGACGAACCATCAGCCTCGTCATTTGGTCATACCAGTTGGCTGTAGCGGGCATACCCAGCCGGGTACGAAGAAGCAACTCTGCCAACACCTTATTGGTCGCGCCAACCTCCACAGCTGCACGGAGCACTCCCTCTGGTTCGAGCCCGCTTTGTGCATACGTGTTGGCCGAACCGAAGGCATTCGGATCAGCAGGGTAGTTAGCCCTAAGATCGCCTGCTGCATCGAAAACGGAAGTGATGCCTGCCACGCCGACCGATGCTCGAGCAGCCTGCACTCGCCCTGGTGGAATACCGGCAGCAACAGCGCGTGCGTCGGTGAAGGCGGCAAGATTCTGCTGTGCTGCCACGATTCCCGGGATCGCCGCCGCCGCCGTTCCGGCGGGCACATGAGCGGCGCCGACAAGGCAGCCTACATACAGAATGCGAGCTGTTGCCGGAGGCATATGGCTCATGAGCGCGTCGAGCAGCGCCGTGGTAGGAGTTGGCGGCGCGCCAACAGGCTGGCCGGCGACCAGGTCCTCGGTGGGATACGTCACCGCGCCATTGTTGACCACAGGCGGACCCGTTCCAGCCAGACCCACCGTTTGCGTGGAACCGTGACCCGCGATGAGGACCTGCGAAATGCGCCGCACGCCGCCGACCTTCTGTCCCCATGTCGAGGTGATGTTCGGAATGCGAGCCGTGATCGCAGCAAGAGATGTAGCTCCTTCGATCATCAGCACTAGATTGTTGGGGGATGCCAATATCAGGTCATTGAAGAGATTGGCAGCGCTTTGGAATGCGGCGGGTGCGTCAGTGCCGGTGTGGAGCACCAGGATGAGACGTTTCACCCCGGAAACGTCCGCAAGATTTGCTACCAGTCGCATCAACATCAGAAGCGGGAATCGATGAAGATTTCTTACCCACCGTTCATCAGGAATTGCGCCGCGAAGTAAAACAAGCGGAACCAGGCCCAGTGCGCCGAGCGATCGTAGAAATGTGAGCACGCGCTCCATTTCTGGACCGCGCGCTCCCGGTGCGGGAGAGAAGCTCTGTTCGATGCGCGGTTCGTAGTCATTCCAGTATTGCGTCAGAATCGGCAGCAGGCCCTCGGTCTGTAGTTCGGCCAGTTGTACCTGCGCGACAGTGAATTCGAGCACAGCAGGTGGAATGAGCGCCTCCAGGCCAGCAAGCGTTCGACCGATTGCAATTCGGTCAGCAAGTGCCGGGAGCGGCGGAAATATGCGAACGGTATGACCGGAAGCGTGTGTGCCCTGGCAAAACTTGATAAGAGGCGCCCAGTCCGCAGCCGCAACACCTCGAAGAGCAGATACCGTAACATCTCCAATGCCCGAAAGAATATGAGGGCCTTCTTCAGCGCGCAACAAGAGGATCCATAAAAAGTCGCGCTTCATTCCTGCCGCAAGTGAAGGCTCTACAAACCAGTCCGATTGCAGCTGCGTATACGTTCTGAACTCCGTCAACGTCATGCCGGGAACAGGAGGCACCGCTGCCGCATTGCCAAAGATCTGCGCCGCAGTGCGACGCGCCACAGGCGACGGCGCTACCTGCCGAAAGATCGTTGTGGGAGTTGCTTCGGTGGGAACCTCACAGCCGTTCTCTCGCCAGGGCTCTCTCTTTCGGCGCACCTTTTCCGCGCCCTGTTGCTGCACCACGTGAGCGAGTTCATGGGAAAGAAGCCGGCGGCCAACTAGATTTTGCGGCTCATACTGTGCGTGGGCAAACACGATATTGGGACCTGCCGTGTAAGCCAGCGCATTCACCGCTCGTGCAGACTCTGCAGCCCGGGCATCTGTATGAACTCTCACCCGGCTGAAGTCATGCCCAAAGCGTGGCTCCATAAAAGCGCGCGCTCCGGCATCGAGCGGCTGCCCGGGTGAACGCAAAACTTCATGAACGACGGTTGGTGCCGTAGCTGGGCCGGCGCCGGTTTCCTTGCGATGCAGCTTGTGCTCTTCTTCCTCGCATTGCGCGCACTTGCGATGTATCTTGCGATCTTCCTCCTCTTCGCAATGCGTACATTTACGATGAAGTTCCGTCGACGGCATGCGCATAATTTCGTCCGCCATGCTGTCGGCTTCCTGCTCGTAGATGTCGCCGGGTTGATTGACTGCGAGTCCGGAGGCAGGAAAGCGCATCAGCGTGAGAGCCGACGACCGTGGAGGTGTCGCGAGCGGCGAGAGAGTAGTCGCAGCTCTCCACAGAGATTGTGCTTGTCTCGCATCAACCTTGCGCTCATTCGCGAAGTGACGTAGATCGGGCGACGGCTTTTGCTCGGCCTGATTCTGTGTCGTCACGGATGCACGCGTCATCGACTCACCAAATGGAGACTATCCAGTTTAGACATAGCTCAGCTCACGACAACCCCTATTTTCAAATATTCGTTTTGACCATGTGAGCGACCGCCAAAATATCCCTGGAGAGCTTGTCGTCTTCGGTCGCCGGTTTCCGATTTCTTCTGTAGAGGAAACAAGGAGACACGTTCGAATGACTACAACACAGCTTCGCACACTCAGTGCGAAAGTCAGACAATTCGCGACACAATTGCAGTATTCCGTAATCGCTCTCACTCTGTTGAGCGTTTATCCCCTGCAAATGCTGGCACAGGATGCCCACTCGCACACGACGGCATCACAACATCAAGAACTATCGCAAGAGCAGAAAAGCAGACAGAGCGCCCTTATCAAGATCGTTCGGGACTCAACTGAGCGCTACAAGGACGTCTCTGCAGCCGAGGCCGATGGCTATGCTCTTCAATTCGGCTGTGTAAGCGGACCCGATTCGGGCGCAATGGGACTTCACTTCGTAAACGGGACTCTGGTGAATCGCGGCGAGGTTGACGCCACGCACCCCCAGATCGTGATCTACGAGCCTACAGCCAATGGAGGCCTGAAACTTATCGGCGCCGATTATCTCGTCCTTGCTGACGCTTGGGACAAGAAGGGCCAGGGTCCACCGGAACTGATGGGACAGCTCTTTCATTACTTCGAGTTCCCCAATCGCTTCGGTCTGCCGGCCTTCTACACGCTCCACGTATGGGCATGGAAAGACAATCCGAATGGCGCGTTCGTGAACTGGCATCCCGATGTTTCGTGCGAACAATACGGCGGCCAGAGCTTCTAACTAATCAAGGCCGCCTGAAAATGGCGGCCTTCGTATTTTGCTTGTGCAACGAGAATGCCGCACAGCCACAAATGAATAAGCACCGACTGAATGATGGAGACAAGTCAAAATGAGCACAACACAAACACCTGCTATCGACACGAACCAACTGAACGCCTTTCTCGGTCAATTTGTGACCGATCTCGGCGCCTCAGTCCATGCGGGCATGGTCGTTATTGGAGAGAAGCTGGGGCTCTATAAAGCCCTTGCCGGCAATTCACTGACCTCTACACAACTCGCCGTCAGGACGGAGACCGACGAGCGCTATCTGCGCGAGTGGCTTGCCTCGCAAGCCGCAGGCGGATACATCACCTACGATGATAAGACCGGCCAGTTCAGCCTCAACGAAGTCCAAACTCTTACGCTGGCGACGGAAGACAGTCCCGCATATCTGCCCGGCGCATTTGAGCTGGCCCTGGGCTCTCTCGCCGCGGTTCCCAGGATTACTGATTCCTTCCGCAGTGGCGCCGGAATGGGCTGGCATGAACATGAAGACGGCGTCTTCCATGGCTGCGAAAAGTTCTTTCGCCCAGGCTATGTCGCCAATCTTGTGAGCTCGTGGATTCCTGCCCTCGATGATGTCAAAGAAAAGCTCGAAGCAGGAGCTCGAGTCGCCGATGTCGGCTGCGGAAAAGGAGCTTCCACCATACTGATGGCACAAGCATTCCCCAATTCTCAATTCTTCGGATTCGACTACCACGACAAGTCGATTGAAGCCGCGCGCGAGGCCGCTGAGCGTAGCGGTGTCGCTGATCGTGTCACCTTTGGTGTAGCGAGCGCGAAGGAGTTTCCCGGCAAACACTACGACTTCGTCGCCGTCTTCGATTGCCTGCATGACATGGGCGATCCAGCGGGGGCAGCTGCGCACGTTCGGCAGTCTCTGGCGAAGGATGGCACGTGGATGATCGTTGAGCCCTTCGCAAATGATCAGTTGAAGGACAATCTGAATCCCGTTGGACGAGTCTATTACTCATTTTCGACGCTGCTGTGCACGCCCTGCTCGCGGTCACAGGAAGTCGGACTGTGCTTAGGCGCTCAGGCGGGCGAAGCGCGCATCCGTGAGGTTGTAACCTCGGCAGGCTTCAAGCGTTTTCGCCGGGCCACGGAAACACCCTTCAATATCGTCTTCGAAGCTCGGCCGTAATCTTGCCGGGAGATGAGTCAGGGGGCGGCAGCTGTTCAAGGTACGCTATACTGCTCCCCCTACCCATTTCCTGTCCGGAGAGCCGAATTGAAACGGATTGCCCTCATCGCCATACTGCTCATCTCTGCAAATCTCGCCGCTCAAACCAGCGCTAAGCCCGTCACCTCATCGAATCCAAAAGTCAGGGCGATCACCGGCTTTGTTCGTATCAATACAGAGTCTTATCAAACGCAAATCGCTAGTGCTCTCGTCGTGCTCCGCAAAGCGAAGGCCGAATTCGAGTCCGCCGGATACGAAGTGGAAACATTGCGAATAACGACGCAACCCCTCGCGCAGCTCGTCGGTGGAATTCCTGAAGACCAGGCGCTGGCATTTCTCAAACAGCTCGACGATCTTTCAGTAAAAGAGAATTTCATCCCCAATGTTGGCCCCGCGATGCTGCACGACAGCGACGATCAAGCGACCATGCATCTGCTGGAGCGGGCGCTTTCGACTTTGCCAAACATCGAGGCCAGCTCCATCATCGCCGATTCGGACGGCATTCACTGGAAAACGATTCAGCGCACTGCTGAACTCGTGCAGTACGTCAGCCAGCACAGCCCTCGCAGCCAGGGAAACTTCAACTTCACGGCCACCGCAATGCTCCAGCCATATTCGCCATTCTTCCCCGGATCGTATTTCACAGAAGAAGGCCAGCAATTTGCGATCGGATTCGAAGGCGCGAACGTGGTGCATGACGTTTTCGTAAAAGACAAGGGAAACTACGACGCCGCTCTCGCCGACCTCACCGCCGCGCTCACCAAACACGCGACGGTTGCCGACACCATCGGCAAGAAAGTCGCGAAGGAAACGAGCTGGAACTTCCTCGGCGTCGACCCGACGCCTGCGCCTCTTGGTGATGTCTCGATCGGAGCCGCCATTGAAGCGTACACAGGCGCGAAGTTCGGCTCCAGCGGCACGCTCACAGCCGCGCGCATCATCACCGCGGCAGTAAAGGCCGTGCCCGTCGCGCAGGTTGGCTACTCGGGTCTCATGGTGCCGGTAATGGAAGACAAGCTCCTGGCGCAGCGCTGGGCCGAGTCCACCTACAATATTGACTCGCTGCTGGCATACTCGGCCGTTTGCGGCACAGGCCTGGACACGATTCCGCTTCCGGGAGACGTTAGTCTCGGGCAGATGAAACGCATTTTCAGTGACGTGGCCGTGCTAGCGACAAAATGGAATAAGCCGCTCTCCGCGCGGCTGCAGCCCGTTGCAGGCAAGAAGCCGGGCGACAGGACCGACTTCGAGGATCCCTATCTGTTCAACACGACCATACACCCGCTCCCATAGGACCAAGGCGGTAAATGCGAGCTAGTGCGCGGTCGGAGATGAGACCGGCATTTCCTCGAGCTGGTATTTCTGTTTCTGCGCGCCTTCAGCCTGCGCAGCAGCTCGCAGCTCGGTTAGTTGCTTTAGCAGAGCCGGGACCTGATCTTTCTCATCTGTCTTGCGCAGCGAGAGAATCAGATGATAAATCGCCTGTTGATCTTTCGGGTCGACCGCGAGAGCTGCGCGAGATTCCTTAATAGCCAACTGCGTCTGCCCGCTTTGCTGATAAAGCGTCGCGAGAAGGTCGTGCGCCGCAACCATCCCCGGATCGAGCTTCACGGCACGCTCTGCTGCTGCCACCGCCTCCTTATATTCGGGTGTGCCCTCCGTTTTACCTTCCTGCGAAAGCGCCTCAGCTAAAAGATATTGCGTAAGTGCATCGTCTGGATGAGCCTTGGCAGCTGCCCGGAAACTACTCAACGCCTCACCCGATTTGTGTTCCTGCGACTCAACCAATCCCTCCGCAACACCAGTAAATGAAAGGTTTGGATCCAGCCGATTGGCAGTGTCAAAGTCAGAAGCCGCCTCATGAAATTGCCCAAGCTGGGCATAAAGAACTCCTCGCGCCAGATAGAGGCGGCCTTCGCGCGGCAGCTGCGTCAGTCCCGCGTTGAGGATATCGATGCCGACCTGCATCGACGCGTGATCGAATGAGATGGAAGCAAAATTGAGATAGGCATCGACATCTTTCGGATTGGCTAGAATCGCCTGCCTCAACAGTTGCACCGCATTCGTCGTGTCATTGATCGATTCATCGATGTTCGCAGCCAGCATCAATGCGTTCTCGTCGACTGGTGAAGATTCGATTGCTGGCCTCAGAGTTTCCAGCGCATTTGAAGCACGGTTCGCTTTCCACTGAGCAATTGCCAGATTCAGGCGAAGCTGTTGACTCATGGGCTGCAGCGCCAGCGCCTGCTGAAACACCGGCACGGAATCCTCATAGCGATTCAGCATCACGAGGCAGGACGCGTACGCGCCCAGCCCGTTTGGCTGATTTGCCAGAGCCTGCAAGCCTTGCTCAAAATCAGACACCGCCTGTGTGCAATCCTTCTCTCGATACTCGAGAAATCCCAGCATGGCATGCGATGTCGGATCATCTGGAAGTTGAGCGAGCACCTTGAGGATGAGCGGTTTTGCACTGGAACTTCCCGCCTGAAATTCAATCTGCGCCGCGCCTTCAAGAGCCGGCAGATACGCAGCATCCAGTTTCAATGCATGCTCAAAAGAATTCAGCGCGGTTGCAGAATCAGCTTTGCCGGAGTATGCCATTCCGCGCAGCGTCCATAGACGTTTATCTCCGGGTGTTTCTTTTAAAGCGGCGTCAGAGAGGGTTAATGCCTCGTCGAATCGATGGCTCTGCACCGCGTTGACGATAGAGCTGACTGGAGATGTCGATTGATTTGTTTGGGCGATAAGTGTGCGATTCGCACATAAAGCTAACCAAATAACAATGGCGAATCGACAAGGTTTTATCTTTTGGTGTCGCTTCACCTTAACTCTGGATCTCCGATGCACAGATGGCTGTTCTTCATCATAACTTCTGATGAGCATTGCCTGCAGAGTAAGCCACAGGGTGAGCACGATACCTATGTGCTCACCCTGTTGGGAGGGCAAGTGTTTCAAAGGCTAGCTTATTTCTAAAAGTTGATTCGCGCCCCCAAAAGCATATTGCGTGGAGGATTCGTCGAAGAAGTCTGCCCAAAGGTGCCATCCTGTAGATTTGTATCTACGCCCGTCAGATTGACGCGGTTGAACAGGTTGAAAGTATCGAAGCGGAGTTCGAGATTCACACTCTCCCAAATTGCGATCACCTTCTTCACCGTTAAGTCAGTGTCGGCGTATCCCGGATTTCGGAATTGATACGGTGTCTGATTGCCCTCCTGCCCGGGCACCGGCAGCGTGAACTGGCCGCACGGAAGTATGCCGCCCGGACAAGTCGGGAAAATCCCATTCCCGACTTGATAATCTTTTCTGCTGTTTTTCTGGCTGTAGCCGGTTATGTTCGGATAGTCGTTGTTATTGCCATCGGCATTGAAGTCGCCGCTGCCGGGCGCAAAGCGCAGATTCCCGGCTGCCATTTCTGCCGCATAGTTTTGCGAGGTCAGCGGTGCGCCATCCGCCGCGGTTGTGCTGATCGCCAGAGGAGCACCTGTGGTGACCGTAAACGGATAGCCGGATTGCAAAATCGTCGTGCCGGCCAGCGTCCAACCGCCGAGAACGTGACGCGCAATGCTATTTGCTAAATGCTCTCCCGGCAGCAGATAACTGGCGCCGAGCGAGAACCGATTCGGCACATCCCACGGAGACGGCGCATAAAAGTGATAGAACGGATAAGCGATCGGATAGTTTTCCCAGTTATCCATGGCCTTTCCGTGGGTATAAGAAGCAGTCAGAAAGCCGCGTCGGGCAAAGCGGCCTTTTACGGCTGCAATCACTGCCTGATAGTTGCCAATCGGCCCGTTGAACGCGTAATTGATTCCGCCGAAGCTGGTGTTCAGGCGGGTCTGAGTGCCAGAGCCTGAATACGTACCAGATGAATCGAAGTTGGGGTGTTGCAGCAGATCGCCGGAAAACGCGTTTACGTCATTTCCATAGGATGTCGCGCCTGTATTTCCGCCTCCGGTCACCAGATTCCCCGAGTGAGAACCGACGTAGCCGATGCTCGCGACCATATCACGGGTAATTTCATGCTCGATGGCCAGGGACCAGTTCAAGGTAAACGGCGATGAGAGATTCGGATCGACTGCCCCTACCCCAATCTGCGATCCGACGATGCCGCCCTTCGCATCAAGCGGCTGTCCCTGGAAGGCTGGATACGGAAATCCAAACGGATACTTGTTCTGCGTTCCATAGCCGAAGATAGGTGGCGCAGTAGAGCCGTTGTTATAGAACGTAGGCACGATGGGTCCCGGAGGATTGGAGCCCAACCCGTTCTCTGCATTCCCGAGCGTAAAGTAATCGTGATAGAGTCCCATTCCTCCGCGCACCACCCACGCCGCGTTGCCGAAAGGATCGTAAGCGAAGCCGCCGCGCGGACTGAAATTCCAGTTAAGGTCATGATTGAAGACGTGATTCTGCTGCATCATCACGCCATTCGCGACCTGGTCACCAAAATTGGAACCGCTGGCGAGATGAAAATTGGCGAGCACTGTACCAGTCAGCGCAACGTACGGATTGCCATAGTTATCCCAACGAATGCCGTAATTCAGGGTGAGCTTGCGTGAGACCTTCCAGGTGTCTTCGGCAAAGATACCTGCCGTAGTCTCCTGATACCCATAGTTTCGATTGGCAGGCTCGCCAGTTACCGGGTTGTACGCAAGCCCGGATTCACTATAGGGATCGTCATTGATCAGGTCGATCATGTTCGTGTAATTGATCGTGGGCTGACCGTAGGCACCGGCGAAATAAGCAAGATCATCGCCATGCCACCCTTCATAGCCAACTTTGATGGTGTGCGAGCCTTGGATGTGCGTGAGCACGTCTCGCCAGTGATAACTATGCTGAATGTAGTCGCCCAGTGCGAAGCCATCGCCGAAGTTCACGCCCAATCCAGTCACATTCACAACAGGTACGGTAAAGAGTCCGGAAGAGGGGGCAAAACCTTCGATGCGGTTATAACCAAAGAACGCTTCGTTCAGTGTTGAAGGCGAAAAAGTGTGTGTCTCATTTCCTTGCAGCGAAAACGTGTAGTAGTTGTTCGTTGTCTGGAAAGCAGGACGGACAGCAGGTCCACCCGTATCGATCGTGTCGCGATAGAACAGGCCGTAGATGCGGTCCTTGTTGAAGTATTTATCGATACGGATGTTGTACTGCTTCGAGTTGTTATAGCTCGAAGAATTGAAGTTTCCCTGGTCGAATACCGGTGTGCCGCACGGGATATTATCCGTGCTCGGTGTCTCGCAGCCAGTGTTGGCGGCAACATTCTGAGGGCCAAAGGCCTGCTCCGCAGTCTGGAAGACATTGCGGAACGTTGCGTTCGACGGCGGATATTTTGTGAGGAGTTGGACCTCGGGACTGTTCGGCTGTGTGGCCTGCGCAAAACTCACAAACGCCGGGTCTTCGTAGGTCTGCAGCGACGATCCATTGGAAGCGAGCGAGAGATAGGGCTCGTAGCTGAAGAAGAAAAAGAATTTATGACGTGGAATGACAGGGCCGCCCACGCCAAATGACATGTTGTTGGTGTGGTAAGGAGCGAGCTTCTCAGGTTGTGGCACCCCAAACTCGCCTCTCGCCTGCAACCCCTGGTAGGTGTAATACTCGCTCGCAAAACCGTGGAACTGATCTGTGCCCGATCGCGTTGTCATCACCGTCTGGAGAGAGCTCGCGCGACCATAGTCGACATTGTAGGTATTTGTCTGGACCGTAGTCTCAGCCAGCGAGTCCACATTCGGTGTCAGGTTAAGAATGCCAGGGCGAATGCTGCTGGTCACGTCAAGACCATCGACAACATACATGTTGCCATTCTGCCCGCGGCCGTTCGCGCTCGCGTCGATAAAATTTTCCGGATTAAAGTTCGTCGAGGTTCCCGCTCCCAGGCCGGTAACTCCCGGCGTGAGAGTGATCAGAGCCGTCGGGTTGCGCGCGGCAAGCGGAAGATTCTCAAGGGCAGTCTGATCGAGAGTCTGCTGATTGCGGCTGTCGCCGGTATCCAGCAACGGCGACTGCGTCGTGACCGTAACGCTGGTGCTCACCTGGCCAACGGACAGGGTCAAAGAAACGTTGCGTGTTTCGGCAGCGTTGACCACAATCTGCGTGCTTGCTTGAGCAAAGCCTTGTGCCGAGGCGGTAACGGTGTAATTCCCAGGACTGAGACTGGCGAACCGAAAAACGCCGCTGGCATCACTCGTTGTTGTCTGGCTGACTTGATTGTCGACATTGGTGAGAGTAATAGTTGCATTCGGAACTGATGCGCCGCTGGGATCCTGCAAACTGCCCTGCACGCCTGCGGTGAATTGCGCCAGCGCCACCGATGCCGTCATGAGGACAAGCAGCGCAATCGCTTTTACGCTTCCCCTGACGAACCCGTACGCTGTCTGAAGAACATAGCCGTTGATTCCAATCTCTTGTTTACGCATGTTGACCTCGAAGTGATAAACGCAAGTGTTTTTTGTCCAGCCTCCCTGAAGTGGCTGTTGCCTGTCTTCAGGATTTTGTAATCGCTTTCATAGCTTTGTAGAAACCGGCTTTTGCGTCGCAGAAGAGGCTACTTACCGGGATAGAGGACTTGCATGATCCACCTGGGTAAGTGTTGCGTAGTCCACATGGACTACGACATTCGTTCTCCGCTCGCGGCCTTGCTGAATAGTGAATCGTGCAGATAGACTCCAGCCATCTGCTTCATGCGATTTCCAAACTATCGAGATAGCGACGCGCGGCATGGTGTTCTTCATCGCAGCTGGTTCTTCTTGCTTGCTCTGATCCTGCTTCACGGTTGTCATAAACCCAAACCACCAACGATTGCCGTCATTCCGAGGACGACTGGCACAATGATGTGGGAGCCTGAGCACGGCGGAGCGCTCGCGACTGCTCTTCCGTTCGGTGCGCGCGTTTACTGGAACGCGCCAACCCGCGAAGACGACATTCAGAGCCAGATCGCATTGGTAGAACGAGTGGCTGCGGGAGATTACCAGGGATTGGTTCTCGCCCCGGATCATGCTCTGGCGTTAATTACACCGGTCCGCAGAGCCGTCTCGCGCGGCATTCCCACGGCAATCATCGGCTCTCCTCTCGCGATTCCACCAGGCGGAGGGCTATGGTACATCCTGAATGATGAGCAGACAGGAGGACGCATCGCCGCGCAACGAGTTGCCGCGATTTTGCATGGCCAAGGATCGATCGCAATCCTGGGCATCGACCCCGACATCAGCGGAATCATGACGCGGGCGCGCAGCCTGGCCCAGGTTCTGGCCGAACACTATCCGAAGATTCGCATCGTTGCGAATCAAATGGGCTCCTTCAACGTCCCTCACGAACAACAAGTGGCCGAGGAAACACTGAAGGATAATCCGGACCTGGATGCGGTCGTCACCTTGACGGCGACAGCAACCCATGGAATTCTTTCGGCAATCGGGAGCAACGCATCGATACATGTACGCGTAATCGCATTTGATCCCGATTCCATGTCATTCGACAGCCCAAATCTGGATTGCGTCATTCTGCAGAACACGCAAAAAATGGGCGCGGAGGCCGTGCGAACGATCCTTGCGCATCTTCAGGGACAGCCTGTGCCCTCGATCACACAATTCGAGCCGGTATTGGTAACGAGGGAGAATGCGAATACCGAAGAAGTTCACAGACTAACCTCGATGGATTGGCGGCCTGCCTTGATGCAATGGAAATGGAGTGTTCGCCAATGAGCTTTGCCCCAGGCACGCGACGCCACATCCTGATATCCCTCGCGCTGGCAACGCTGCTCATCGCCGCTGCACTCGGCCTCTTCGCATATTGGCGCAGCCCTGGTCGCGGGCTTCCCTATCACGACTCTTTCAGCACCGCCAAAGCAGACGAGTGGAATGCTTACGGCGGCACATGGGAAGTAGTGAACGGCTCGATGCGAAACGACTCCGATGAACGCGGAGCCAAGCTGCTGACCGGTTCCACTCACTGGCAGAATTATTCGATTGAAGCCGATGTGATGTTGCTTGGCCTCGGCGGCGATGCGGGCCTCATCGTCCGCTCCAGCAATGAAGAAGAAGGCGTCGATGCGTATGACGGCTACTATGCGGGTCTGCGTACTATTGATAACTCCCTCGCTCTTGGCCGCGCCGGCTATGGATGGATGGAAGTCAAGTTCCCGCTGAAGCCTCAGGGACTGCCGGTGCTGGCTTCACGCTGGTATCACATGAAGCTTCTGGCCTACGGATGCCAACTGGTGGCATCGGCCGTTCTGGTGGGACAGGGAAGCCCCACAGTAGCCTCGATCACCGACGAAGACTGCATCCGCTCCGGCCGCGTAGGCTTGCGATCGTATTCGGCAGGCGGAGTGTGGCGCAATGTAGTCGTTCGGCCCGCCACGCAGCACGATGTCGACCAGATGCTTGCCCTCGGCCAATCTCCGGAAAATCCGTCTGTGCAGACTTCGACCGCCAATCTGCCTTCGCGCGGAGTCCTGCTCGCACCGCCGCTCGACAATCAGCCAACCGCGCTTCCCTCAAGCCCGAACACGCAACCGATCAGCAGCTTGCGACTGGCATCGCTGGCGAAGCAGCAGACAGCCACTGTACGCGGAATCGTGATACTCAACTCGCCTGCGCTCTTTGTGCAGGACTCGACCGGGGGCATCGCCGTCCAGCCGTTGAAACCACAGCCGCTCAAGGTCGGCGATGAGGTTGAGGTCACAGGTCAGGTCAGAACAAACGCCTTCAGCTCGACGTTGGAAAACGCCACGGTTCGCGTTCTGTGGGAAGCCACGCCGATGCCTGCCGTCTCGGTCACTGCATCGCAAGCCGCGACCGGAATGTTTGATGCGACATTTATCGAAATCTCCGGGAGGCTGCGCCACAAGGAGTACGGGCCGGGAGATGAAATTATTTTCGACTTTGACTCAGGCCCGCAATCGTTTCGCGCCATTATGAACCGCGGCCGCGGAAATTATCTCTATGGCAAATTGAAGCTCGGCAGCGTCTTGCGTTTGCGCGGTGTATCCGTCGTCGACCCGGCATATACCCAATCCATTACGCCCTTCGCTGTGCTTGTTCGCTCCAGCGATGACGTTGAAGTGCTCGCGGGGCCGCCATGGTGGAGCGCAGGGCATCTGGTGGCCGCAGCAATTGGCCTGTTGATTCTCGCGCTCATCGTCAACTTTATCTACCATCGCATCGAAAGCATCCGTCTGCGCGCAGTGGTTGAAGAGCGCGAACATCTCGCTTACGAGATGCATGACACGCTTGCCCAGAGTGTCGCTGGCATCGGCTTTCAACTCGAAGCCATCCGCATCGGCACTCCCGAAGAGTTGTCAAAAGTCCATCGTCAACTGGATCTCGCCAGCGAACTTGTGCGGCACAGTCACGCCGAAGCTCGCCGGAGCATCGACATGCTTCGCCCTCAGCAACTTGAATCGGAAGGTCTGCTCAATGCGCTGACCCGTTGCGCACGACGCCTGGTCGAAGGAGGATCCGTCCAGGTGATTGCAGCAGCAACCGGCAATGTGCGCCCATTGCCTCTACGCATGGCTGACACTCTCTATCGCATCGGGCAGGAAGCGCTCGCAAATGCGGTGCGTCATGCGCATCCCACTACGATTACCATCGCACTCGAATACAGGAAACACGCTGTTCACCTCCTCGTGGGCGATGACGGCTCAGGCGTTCTGGGCGCAGAAGCTCTTCAGGGATTTGGCGTACTGGGCATGCGCAAGCGCGCAGCCGGCATTTCAGCCAAATTTGAAATCCGCAGCGGCGAAGGCAAGGGCACTCAAATTCGAGTGGCTGCTCCGCTGAAGCCTCGCATCACATTCGCATCGTGGCCAATACATTTGTGGAACTACATAAGGGAGCACACTCGCAATGTCGCAACCACCAGCAAAACCAATCCGCATCCTTATAGTCGATGATCATCCTGTTGTGCGCGCAGGATTGACGAGCATGCTCGGTACCCAGTTGGATCTGGAAGTAGTTGCGTCCGCCTCAAGCGGCGAAGCCGCGCTCGCCATGATCGGAAGCATCGAATCCGACATCGTGTTGCTTGATCTGCGCATGCCCGGCCTGAGCGGAGTCGAAACCATTTTGGAAATGAAGCGTGCCGCTTACGGCGCGCGCATCATCATCCTCACCAGCTTCGAAACCGACGAAGACATCTACCGCGCCGTGCAGGCCGGCGCTCAGGGATACCTTCTGAAAGATACTTCCCTGAAGGAAATGGTCGAGGCAATTAAGACAGTCCATGCAGGCAAACGATATATTCCACGCGACATCGCCGCGCGCCTCGCCGAACGCATGATGCGAGCCAATCTCACTGCACGCGAACTGGAAATCCTGAAGATGCTTTCCAAGGGCTTGACCAACAAGCAAATTGGCCATGCGCTCGGCATCAGCGACAACACCGCAAAAAACCACGTCAACAGCATCATTGAAAAGCTGGAGGTTTCAGATCGTACAGAGGCCGCGACAACAGCGATCCAAAGAGGCCTCATCACAATGGAAGAGTGACACGCATCGCCGACCGCATACAACACTGGCTATGCAACTTTTCGCAACTTGGTCACGCGTCCCACTTCCACCCATTCGACCACAAAGATATTACCCGCATGATCGAAACAAGCCCCGTGGGGACAGACGAACTTACCCGGCGTGAAATGATCGCGCGTGAGCTTGCGCGTCGCCATATAGTCACTTGAAGAATCGTCACCGAGATTCGCAATGATGTAATTTTTCTGGTCCATCAGCGTGACGCGCGCAAACAGATCGGGCACGACCATATCGCCGTTCTTGTAGATATTGAAATGGCACGGTGCGTTGGTCCCATAGAGAAAGTCGATATGCTTGCCGTCCAGCGTGAACCGCTGAACGCGCTTATTGCTGCGGTCGGCGACATTCAATACAGGTTCGGAACCACGCGTATCCAGGATGATTCCGTGCGGACAAAGAAGCTGGCCGGCCTCCTTGCCTGGACCGCCGAAGGTGCGCAGGTATTCGCCTTTGCTGTTGTACTGAAGGATGTAGCTCGAACCGTAGCCATCGCCAACGTATATATCGCCATTCGGCGCTACCGCCAGATTGGTTGGACTATACTTCAGCGGCTTGCCATCTGGCCCGGGCTTCGAGTAAGGTTCGGACTCCTTCGGATAACCCAGCGCGAATACTTCTTCGCCGTCGAGCGTAGTCTTCACCACCAAGCCGCGCTGAATATCGCACAGGTATAGAAACTCGGTCCCGCCTTCCTTGCGAATGTATAGCCCATGCGCGCCGCCACGAAACTCCTTGCCCCAGCTTTTGACGAACTTTCCCTGGTGGTCGAACACCACCATACTGTCCGGCTTCTCGCTCGTCGCATAAACGGTGTGATGTATATAAATGTGACCCTGCGAGTCTTCACAGACGCCATGCGTGTTGCCGTATTGAATATCAACAGGAAGCTCGCCCCAATCGTGAGTGACCTCGTAGGTATGTTCTCCAGAGCCCAAAATCGGCTTCCTGCTGCCGGATTTATTCGTGGCGCCAAGAATCAACGGCGCGACAAAGCCAGTTCCAACTTGAGCGAGAAACTTGCGACGGGATATCGACACGCGTGTATTCCTCAACGGTTCGGAGAAGCAGACTGATCTTGACTTACACTCGCCGTCTGCTTGCTCGCGAAAACTTTCAGCAGCAGGGGCGCAGAGGGATGCATCGTGGGAGAATTCGACTCCACCTGACCCACCACATAAATAGGCTGGTCGATCGGCTTCGCCCACTCCTCGGCACGAAGCGTGAACGTGCGGCTTGTCTGCGCTTCAGTCACCAGCACGCCGTTCAATCCAACATTCACAACTTCAACACCGGGAGGAAGATTCTCAACAGAACAAGGCACCCGTCCCTTGAAACCATTCTGCCGCTCGACATGCAGCGTGACCGTAACTTCCTTGCCCGGCTCAATCGCGACTTCCTTGGCCTCCGTTGTCACCACAACATCGGGCGGTGGAATCACCGACGCAAGCTGCAGCTGAGGATCTGAGTCCGCATCCTTGTTCGCGAGTCTGATCAGGTCATGACCATCAACGTTCGCATGACCAACAAACTCGATCGGCGCCGGATGCTCGTCCAACGATGCGTCAGAGGCGGCAGATAAGACCACTACGGTACTCTTCTGTCCCGGCGGAATTGTCGCCGGAGTTGCCGTGATCCCCAGCGGCAGTCCTTTCACCTCTACTTGAATCGGGCCCTCGTAGTTGCGTATCTGAGTAATTGCAACCGTCACCGGCACAGATCCGCCTCTAGGAATATTAGGATTCTCCGGATCCGCGCTCAGCTGGTAATCAGGAGTCGCATCGCGTATCGTCAGCCGATAGGCAAAGTCTCTACCTTCCATGCCGCGGACATCTTTGAGGTGCAACAGGTACTCGCCGTCCGCCGGAGCGACAAAGTCCAGCTTCGAGTCCGCGCCGTAACCCGGTCCTCCGTCATCGTTGCGCCACGTCAGATGAAAGACCGGCAAACCGTTCGCAGGGAACTCGGCATCGGAAGGCAGAATCTGCGCTTTATAAACCGGCGTGTTCACAGCATGAACGTCGGGCGATGTTCCCAGGTATGCCACGCGAAGATCCTCCATCCCTTCTAAGGTGGAATCCGCATCGGGCTGATCGGGTATGAACCTCAACCGATTTAGTTCGTCACCCACCATCAGGTAATCGCCTTCGTGCAGTCCAGACGTCGACACAAGTCGAATTCCCGTCGTGCGCGAGTCTTTATCGGACAGCGTCGTTGTCGTCTCGTTCAGACAGCGGATGGTTGCACGTGGAATCGCATTCCCTTCGGCATCCAGAACCTCGACCACCGAGTCCAGCGAAGACCCAAGCCGCGAGGCCGCAACATCGATATTCAGGCGCTCGCCTTTCCGGGCACGAAAGCGGAAATAATCCTCGTCCGCCTTTCCACCTGCTTCGTTTCCACCAGCGATGCGACCGTTGATGGTTGCCGGAAGAGAAATAACTTGTGCCTGGGCCGTAGTGTTGTTGGGCTCCTTCTCCAGCACTTCAGGCTCGTTGCCGACAGCGAGCTTCACTGCATTCATCGAAACTGTTGCGCCGTTCTTGAATGCAAGCGGAATCGTTGTCCACCCATCCGCAGACTTCGGCGCTTCGACTTTCACCTTGTGAGTGTCCCCTAAATTGACGCCCTCAACAGACACTTCCGTCTCCTCGCCCGCGCGCACCCCAAGTGGAAAGACACTGGTGATATAGGGCAACGGGCCCGCATTCAGGCGATAGAAGCGATCCGTTCCTCCACTCTGCTCGCGATCTGAAATCGACAGAGTATATAGTCCCTCCTTGGGCAGCTTGTAGTGCAACTCGGCATCGGGATCATCATCGTACTTGCCCGCTTCGGTCAGCGTTGCCCCGGAAGCATCGCTCAACACTAGCTTGGATTGAAGCCGCGAACCCAGCTGCGAAGCCTCCACCTGAAAAACAATCTCTTCCCCCGCCTTGCCCTCGAACTCGTAGCGGTCAACGCTTCCCGGTGAAGCAATCGTCCCCACAAATGTTGCCGGCAGTTGCACCTTTTGCGGTTGAGCGGCAGAGCCCGAAACCATTGGCTTGCTCGCAGTCACTTCAGGCAGCGACCCGATGTCGATTACAACCATATTGGTTGTCCCGAGCGGCGTCCGAACGCGAAAGCGATGAATACCCGCGGCTACATCTTTCGCCACCATAACTTCAAGCTGCGCAGTCTGCTTTTTGCCGAGAGGGACCTGAGCTCCCAGATCTTCGCCGGCGCGTGGGCCGGTAATTTTCTCCGGCACGTCGGTGATCTCCGTCAACTTGCCGGTAACGCCGGGCACGTCAAAAATCACTTCCCTTGCATCGGAAAGATTACGCCCCTCGACACTGAAGGTGGCCGTAGTTCCTCGCTCCATGCCTGCAGGTGAAATCTTCGAGATGCTCGGAGGAATGATGGGTTCCTCAGCGCAAAGAGCTTGCACACATACCATTCCCGACATGAAGAACATGGCGAAAAACAGAGGTTTCGTTCTCATTGCTTGCTCTCGCTACTTGGCACTGGCTTGGTGTTGTTTCCTGCGGGTGGCTGCTGCAGTTCAAAAGCAATCATCTGCCCCCGCTCCTCCTTGTAACTTTCCGCGTTATACAAACTCAGAGTGCCGTTAAAGCGCCCCGCGGCCAATTGCTTTCCATCAGGACTAACGCTAAGCGCATCCACCCAGTCCGGCTGATGATCGATGACGCGGATCGGGTCGAGTGTGTCTGCATTACGAAATCGAATGGAGCCGTCCGATGAAGCCGTAATAATCGTCTTGCCATCCGGCGACCAGACCAGTGAAAGGATCGCGTCCTGATCGGCAATCAACGATTGTTCGAGATGCCCATCGTCACCACCCAAGCGCCACACATAAATCGTCTTGTCGTAACCAGCGGCAGCAACACGATCGCCGCTCGGAGAATAGGCAACTGTCGTCAGCCCATCGGAAGCGTCACTCAGCGTATACAAGCGGCGCCCTGTCGCAACATCCCAGATCTTTACGGTTCTGTCCTGCGAAGCTGTGACCAGGCGCTTCCCGTCTGAACTGAACGCCACAGCAAATACGGCGTCGATGTGGTCTTTCAGATTCGAGACTTCTTTGCCGCCGGCAACATCCCACAGCTTCGTCATCTTGTCATAGCTCCCGGAGGCGATGAGTTTCCCATCCGGGCTCCAGGCAATCGAATAAATGCAGTCCGTGTGCCCTTGCATCGTCTTCAGAAGCTGATGCGACTGCACATCCCAGATCTTGATCTCTCCCCAGCGCTGCGGAGGTCCGCCAGCCGCAGCAAGCATCTTCCCATCCGGACTGAACGCAATCGAACGCACATAGTCCGCATGTCCCGAGAGCGTAGCAATCACCTTCCCATTCCTGGGATCGAGAAGGCGCACTTCGCGATATCCACCCACCGCAAGCAGTTTTCCATCCGGCGAGAATTTCACTGAAGCCACCGGCGAGACAACCGGAACCTCCGTCTTGATTTCAGGAATTGGAGCAGCCGTCAGCGTCTTCGCCGCCTCCGATTTCCCCGGACCCTCGGCACCCGCATCAATCCAAGCCTCAATCGTAGCGATATCCGCTGCGGGAAGCGGATCAGCGCCAAAGGGCATGCGCGGCTCAATCTTTCCTTCAATCATCAAAGTCAGACGGCTTTCACGCGCATTATGAGGAAGAATCACCGGCCCATGCGTCCCGCCTTTGATCAACGAGTCATAGCTCTCCATCACCAGGTCGCCCATCTTCGTCGAACTCGCGTGGCAGGCAAGGCAATTCCTTTGCAGAATAGGAGCAATATCCGAGCTGAAGTTCGGCGCAGTGGCAGCCCCCACGCTGGATGCGAAGGTAACTCCGGAATGAAAAGCCGTCCAGAACATGACGAGGATCATGCAGACCAGAACGAGTCTGATGGATTTGACAACGAATCGAAACTTCCCCCATTTACCCGGCATACATCTGTGACAAGTCAGCACTGACAAACAACGCCCTGTGAATCTGTATCAATGATTGAACATAAACTCTTCGCTCGTTAACAACGACCACGACATATCGATCAGCGCCGCGCGCCGCGCATCCTCGACTCCTGGAATCTTCTGTTGCTCCGCCACAGCCAGGTCGCCCACCAGCGTCGAGCGTTCCGCCTCGGTCGGGTGACGGCTGAGCGACGCAAGATAGAGATAGTCCACAATCTGCTCATCCGAGAACCCAAGCTTGATCAGCATCTCGATGGAACTGTCCGGAGCCCGCAGCTTGTTATTGAGCGTATCTCCATTGATGATGTGGAGCGCCTGCGTAATCGTCGGCACAGAAGTGCGCTCGCTCTCGCGCGTCTGCTGCCGCACCGGACGGCCAAAGGCAGTCAGAAAATACGACTTCACCGCGGTATCCGGCAATTGCATGCCCCGCATCCCGACCGGGTATCCCTCGAATTTCTCCGGAACCTGCGTGACTTGCGAATAAGCATCGAGCAGCACCTCAGCCGGAAGGCGCTTGATCACATAATGCGAGCCATACTTATCGTCGTCCGCATTCTCCTTGAGCGGCACCGACGAAGTCTGGTAAGTAGCCGACTGCATGATCGTGCGTATCAGGTAATCCACGTCATAATTGTGCGCGACAAAGTCCTTCACCAGCGCATTCAGCAACTCGTCGTTAGTGGCTGGATTCGTGTCCCGCAGATCGTCAACAGGCTCCACCAGACCTCGTCCCATAAAGTTGCGCCACACGCGGTTCACAATATTACGGGCAAAGAAAGGATTCTCCGGCGAAGTAAGCCACTTGGCAAAGTATTCGCGCGTGTCACCCGGCACAGTGCTCGCCAGCGCCACAGCATCCAGAGGCTTGGGAGGCAGCGGCATCATGAATCGGTCATCCATGAATTCGCCCGTCGGCGCCGAATACACCGTAACACCGTTGAGGATCGGCCCAACGCCAGGACGAAAGCCGGTCGAGGCAAACGTCTTAAGCCTCACGCGCGCAAACAGGTTGGCCATGCCGTAGTAGTCTTTCTGAGTCCACTTCGCCAGAGGATGATTGTGGCAATGTGCGCAGGTAATATTGATGCCCAGAAATGCCTGCGCCATGTTCTCCGAAGTATCCAGCGGATCGCGATGCACTACCCAGTAGTTCGCCGCGCCATTTTCCTGCGTGTTGCCGGTGGCCGTTATAATCTGCGCAACAAACTTATTCCACGGCTTGTCATTCGCTACGCTGTCGTGAATCCAGTTGTAGTAGCTCCACATCTCCCCGTTCGAAAGTCTGTTGCTCGAAACCAGCAGCAGATCCGACCACTTATAAGCCCAGTAGTCCACGAACTCGGGCCGCTTCATGAGTCCGTCAATCAATTGGTTGCGCTTCGTCGGCGACGAATCTTTCAGGAACTTCTCAACCTCCGATGGGCTGGGCAGAATGCCTGCCGCATCCAGATACGCTCTCCGAATAAATGCAGCATCGCTCGCAGGAGGCGAAGGCGGTATGTGCAGCAATTCCAGATGCTTCAAAATCGAATCATCGACAAAGTTATTCCGCGGCGCATTGCTGAACACAGTGTTGGCCAGTTTGTATGGAAAAGGAATCCGCAACCGCGAAAAAGCAACGTGGCTCTGATACCACACCGTAACCGGCGCTTCGCCATAGCCGTGCATCGTGACATGGCCATCGTTGCCGACCGTAGCGACGCTTTCATCCCCGCTGTCGTACTTCGCCCATCGAGTTACGTCCGCAGTGTGGCCGTCCGAAAATACGGCCGTTACCAGCAACTGCTGTTCCGCGCCGGGGCGAAGCGAAGCCTCGCGCGGAAGCACCAGGATCTCGGTAACGCGCGCATCAGAATCCCGCGGTGGCGGCATTCCCTGCGCAATCCATCCCGCAATCACTCCATACTCAGGCGAGTCGGTGGTAAAGCGCTTGCCGCCGCCATGAGGAATAGCCAGCGTAGGCTTCAGCAGGATCAGGCTCTTGGCCGGCTCCATCGTCTCCGTGCGCCTCGCCAATGCCTGATGAGTAAGCGTGAAGTAATCGGCTTCCGGATCGTAACCCCGCAGCGTCAACTTGAAGCCGTTCTTCCCCGCAGCCGCGCCATGACAAGCCCCGGAGTTGCAGCCCATTTTCGTCATCACAGGCAGCACATCATTACGAAAGCTCCATGTCGAGACGCCCGCATAATCCTTCACACTTAGAGGCGCGCTCGCCTGATGACCTTCGACGACGGCTGTGATCGTCGCCTGCCCGTCCGCCTGCGGAACGGCGAAATTATCCTTGTCCACGATAGCGACCTTCGCATCCGAAATCGCAATCCTGGAGCGCGAAGTCAGTTCTTCCTGATGCCCGTCGGCGAAGGTTCCTTCAACCAGCAGCCGTTGCGTGGAGTGCCGCCCGGTAATTGATACAGTGGCAGGCACAATTTCAATCTTTGTAAGAGCAACTAGCGGTTGACGGTTGCGAGCAGCCGGTGTCGCCTTATGCGTCTTCGCATCGGCCGCAGCATCCTCCGGCTTCACCATCTCTGGCGGATGAAATGGACCATCGCTCTTCGTCTGCGCCTGCACAACGGCCTGACCCATCATCAGGACAGAAAATACGCACAAAGATGCGAATCCACCAGCGAGTGCGGCGAAAAGTAGAGCGTCCCGAACCTTCATAGTGTTCCCAATGTTTCGATCAATCCACCTTCGCTCGAACTAGATCAGTAACTCGTCAATAGGATCGAAACCATGATCCACAAGGCGCACCACGCGCCCTTGCGGAGTCTTCAACTCCATGTCCACTGGAATTCCCAGGCACTTGTAAACCGTGGCCGCAACATGAGCGGGCATCACCGGCCGATCCTGCGGCGCCGCACCGATCGCGTCCGATGCGCCCACAACCTGTCCACCCTTGATTCCGCCTCCAGCCATCACAACCGTCCAGCACTGCGGCCAGTGATCGCGGCCGCCCGCAGGATTGATGCGCGGCGTGCGTCCAAATTCACCCGTCGCCAGCACCATCGTCGTATCAAGCAACTCGAGCCTGCTTAAATCCTCAAGCAGCGAGCTGTAGGCGTTGTCAAACATCGGCCCCACCAGATCGCTGTAGCAGTTGATGGGGCTGAAAGGAGCAGAACCATGAATGTCCCAGGTTATGTCGTTGAACACCGTCTCAAACATATTGAGAGTGACGAAGCGCACGCCCCTCTCCACCAGTCGCCGGGCAAGCAAACAACCTTGCCCAAAGCGATTCATGCCATAGCGCTTGCGCACATCATCCGGCTCCTGCGTTAGCTCGAAAGCCTCGCGCGCCTTGGTCGAAGTCATCAACGTATACGCCTGGTTGAACGTCGAATCCATCAACTTTGCGTCCTGGTTCGATTCCTCAAAGTACTTCACCGATTGGTCGATCGCTTCCCGCCAATTACGCCGCCGGTCAACGCGCACTGCGGAAATGTAATCGGGCGGCAGCATATCAGGCACCTTGAAATTGGGATCAGCCGGATCGGCGTTCAGCACAAACGGGTCGTAACTCTTGCCAAGAAATCCAGCCGTGTCGCCATGAGGCAGGTTGCCGCCGAGTTGGCCGATCGTGTAAGGAATCAACACGTTCGCAGGCATATCGCCCTTGGCGCCTTTTTGAAACCTCAGCACTGACCCATAGTTGGGCGACTCGAGACCACCCTGGAAGAGCCTTCCCGTCTGCATCATCTGGCAGCCGGTATCGTGCACCGCCGCCGCGGTGTGATACACCGATCGCAGCAGCGCAAACTTATCCGCATGTTGCGCCATGCGCGGAAATATCTCGGAGATCTGAATGCCGGAAACGTTCGTCTTGATCGGCTTGAACGGTCCGCGAATAGAGGACGGCGCATCGGGCTTCATGTCCCAGGTGTCAAGCTGGCTGGGGCCGCCAACCAGCATCAACTGGATGCAGTTGATGTCCTTGTCCGACTTCACCTGTGCAGCAGCTTTTAGCTTCAGAAACTCCGGCATCGTAAGGCCGAGGAAGGCAAGCGACCCCGCATGCAGAAAGTCGCGTCGCGTCACTCCGTCACAAAAATGAACCCGTTTATCAGCGTCGAGCCGAAACATCAGCCTTTCCTCGCGAGGCGAGAACCTTGCCGGAACTCACGCGGAATTATAGTCCTGCGATACGAGCCTGGGCAGGACGCAGGAGAGTTCGCCGATTGCTCGCGTCAAGCACGGTGGGGTATACATTCTCCCAATGCAAATCCGTCCGAAGCTCTTCGACATCATGTTGTTCCTTGTCCTGCTTTCTGCGTACTGCGCGCCAGAGCTTGCGCAGACGCAGGAGCCGCAACCGCGCTCACCTGACTATTCCCAACTGCAGGAGCGGCTGGCTCGCGGCTGGAACACCTGGGACACGCACAGCGTCATGACTCAGGTTCTGTTGCCTGAAGGACTGGCGATTCGGATCGGAATCAAACATCAGGACACAGTAGGATCGGACAGCTTTCTTCCAGCAGCGCTCATCGGCCGCCAGGGCAAGGATGACGAACGCGTCATTCCCGGCCCCCACTCCTATGACGGCAGCTATACAGATTTGAAAATTCTGTGGCGAGATCATCAGATCCGCATACAAAGCGCGCATGACGGAGAGGATCTCGTGCTGCTGATCACACCTCTTTCGTCATCCGGTAACGCCCATCTTCCCGCAGAAGTCGTATTTTCCGCCGGGATGCTCTGGAACCTGCCCGGCTCAGTTGTGAAGAAAAGCGACCGACTGGAAGCCCGACTCCCGAATCAAACGATTGCGCTTTATTTGTGCGGCAAAGATACCGCCGACGTGAGCATTCCCGTCTCCGGCAGTTACTTTTCGGCGGAGTTGACGCAGCCCCTGGGCCTGAGCACCGGCAAATCGCGCACCGTGGCGGATATCCAGGAGATATTCGATCGGCAAAGTCGCTCTTATCAGCAATCTGTCGCAAGTTTCGGAGACCGCGCCCCGGTAGCCGATGCAATTCAGACGGTGATTGGCTGGGACACAATCTACGAGCCGCAAGGTCGCCGCGTGATCTCGCCCGTCAGTCGTATCTGGAGTGTCGGCTGGGGTGGGTATGTGCTCTTCGACTGGGACACGTTTTTCGCCGCGACTCTTGCCGCAGTCGGCGACCGCGATCTGGCGTACGCAAATGCAATCGAGATCTGCCGCGAAGCTACGCCGCAAGGATTCATCCCCAACTACGCACGCGGCGGAGGCTGGAAAAGCAACGATCGCTCAGAGCCGCCAGTCGGAGCCATCACTTTACTCGGACTCTACGAGAAGTTTCATGATCGATGGCTGTTAGCAGACACATTTACAGCTCTGCTCAGGTGGAACCGCTGGTGGGCGCAAACTCACGATCGTCAGGGCTATCTGGTCTGGGCCAGCAATGGCGAAAATCAACCGGCAAATCTCGACGACGCAAGTCGCGGGACGCGCCAGGGCGCGATCCTCGAATCAGGACTCGATAACAGCCCGATGTATGACGACGCCGCCTATGACGAAAAAACCCATCAGCTAATGTTTGCCGACGTCGGTTTGATGGGAATGTACATCGCCGACTGCGACGCGCTGGCGAAGATAGCAGATACTCTCGGCAAAAACGCAGAGGCGAAGGAGCTCCGCGACCGTGCAGCAAAATATCGCGTTTCGCTCGCGACCTTATGGGACAGCGGCTCGGGAATATTCCTGAATAAGGACCTGCGCACCGGACAGTTCAGCCATCGGCTTTCGCCCACAAATTTCTATCCGATGCTCGCTCAGGCGGCCACTCCAGAGCAGGGGCGGCGCATGATCGACGAGCATCTTCTCAACCCGGAGGAGTTTTGGGGGCAATGGGTAATCCCGTCGATAGCCAGAAACGATCCCGCTTTCAAAGACCAGGATTACTGGCGTGGACGAATCTGGGGACCCATGAACTATCTGGTCTATCTCGGTCTGCGAAACTACCACGAACCGGACGTCGACCGTGCCAGGCAGGAGCTGTCGCAAAAGTCCCTCGATTTATTCTTGAGCGACTGGCGAACGAACGGCCACGTTCATGAAAACTACAACGGAGCAACCGGCAGCGGCGACGACGTGAGTAACAGCGACCGTTTCTATCACTGGGGCGCGCTTCTCGGGCTCATCGACCTGGAAGAAATGAGCCCAGCTGTGGCGAATCAGTAGAGCCTCTGCTGGCCGCGTAAGGATGTTCACAGACACTAGTGGAGATCCTTCGGCGCTAGCACACCCAAATTTCTTGTCAAGAGGGGACGCGCCTCAAGAATCCTTTAACTATTTAATTTTCATATACTTAGAAAGAGCGTCGAGCTGAATTTAATTTCCCCCTAAATTGCTAGAATAGAAGTAGGGGCTGATATCGGCGATTAAGTCCCTACTAGAGCGTTAGCAAGACGTGCGCTCAATCGGGATTGCGACGTGAGCGATCTAAATACAAAAGAATCAATAATTTGAAGATAAGCAACGTATAATCAATAATTTACCGGACATATCTCCAAAGAAGTAATCTTTTCAAGGATTTAGCCACCCTGGGGGTAGAGAGCAGCCAAGTACCGTCACCCACCACATGTACCAGACTCCGACCCAGCGAAAGATCCTCTACGTCTCCGATCTCAGGTTCGGAGGCACGGCCACTTATCGCCTCGAAGCTCTGCGCCGCATCGGACAGGAGGTCATCCCCTTCGACCCGGCACCCTGGCTTTCCCAGTCGCGCCTGCTGTCAAAACTCCGCTACAGCTACCCCATCGGCCCACTCGTAGCCGAGGCAAACAAAAGCCTCTTAAACGCCGGAAAAAGCCACAAACCGGACGTTATCTGGTTCGATAAGCCACTCATTTTCACGCCAAAAACCATGCAGGAGATCAAAGCCACCGGCGCAAAAACGGTCTGCTATAACCAGGACAACCCCTTCGGCCCCCGCAACGACGGCTGCTGGATGCAGTTCTACCGCATCTACAAGCTTTTCGACCTCCACTGCCTTTTCCGGACAGTCGACGTCCCCCGCTACACCGAGTGGCAACTGCCCTTCATCAAGGTCCAGCTAAGCTACGACCCCGCCGTCCACTTCCCGCCCCCGACAGGCTGGAATGACAGCAACCGCACGCGAGCCATCTCGTTCATAGGGACGCCCTACGACGACCGCCATAAGTTCCTGAGAACACTGGCCGAAACCTACAACCTTCCGCTGGTCATCTCCGGAGACCGCTGGGACAAAGTCTACCCGCCCGAAGTCCTGACGAAATACGTCGTCTCGGGCGGCCTGAAAGAAACAGCGTATCGAGAAGGCATCTGGCAATCGAAAATCAACCTCGCCTTCGTGACTCAATCCAACGAAGAAGATGTAGCCCACAAAGCCTTTGAGATCACAGCGTGCGGAGCGTTTCTGCTCGCGCTCCGGACGCCCGGCCATCAGGCCGCCTTCGAGGAAGACAAGGAAGCAGTCTTCTTCTCATCGGTTGAAGAGTGTGCCAAGAAAGCTCGCTATTACCTCGACCACAGGGCCGAACGCGAAGCAATTGCCCAGCGCGGAAGAGAGCGCGCCGTCAGGTCAGGCTATGACAACGACACGCAGTTGAAACGAGTGCTCTTGAAACTGGACGGAATAGAAACGCCACCGACTATTTAGGCGCTGGTTCATCGACCGTCACGTACTGATCGCCTTTGACATCCTTAAGTGTTTGCACAATGCCACTCGGCCAGCGGATTTCGACAGTCTGCGCCGACACATCTTTGCCCAGACCGAAGTGAGCGCGCGGATCGCTGGACGAGAGGTAGCCAACGCTCGTGGTCACCGTCTCCCACTGCGGCCCGGCTGAAGTAGTGATTTTGACGACCGCGCCAATGCCGTCCCGGTTGCTCTTATGTCCAACGAGCTTGATGCCAAGCCAGTGATTGCTGGTTTGAGTCTTGTTCAGCAGAACATGCGCCGGACCACCGTTTTCAGTAACAACAGCATCAAGCCGCCCATCATTATTAATGTCACCAATCGCCATGCCGCGTCCGACCCAGCGCTTGGTAAACACATCCCCTGACATGGCTGAAACATCAAGAAACTTGTTCCCATCCGCGTTCCAGGCCAACAGCAATGGTTCGCGATAATGCAACTGCGGAAAGGACTTCTCAATGGTGTCGAGATCATGCCCCTGCGCAATCAGGAGGTCCTTGCGCCCATCGTTGTCGTAGTCGAGAAAGCGAATACCCCAACCGGAATGCAGCAAAGTCATAGCGCCAACGCCGGAGGTGTAGCTGGAATACGTAAACGAACCATCACCGGTGTTCTGATACAGGGCATACTTTTGGTTCGCAAGGTTAGTCACAACAATGTCGGGCAACCCATCGTTGTTGTAATCGGAGAAGTCGACACCCATTCCTGCGTAGGTGCGGCCCTCGCCATCGACCGCGACCTCTGAGTCGAGGCCAACCTCCTCAAATGTGCCATCACCCTTATTGTGAAAGAGGTACTCGACCATCGAATCGTTCGCAACAAAGATATCCGGATGACCATCGTGATCGTAGTCGGCAATAGCGATTCCCAGAGCCTTGGCAGGCTTGTCGAGCCCCAGCTTATGCGCTTCTTCGGTGAACGTGCCGTTGCCGTTGTTGTGATAAACGAGCATCGAGATCGGCTGGAAAACATCGGGATGACAATAACCGCGAAAACCCTCGCGATGCTCGCCGCACCACAAGTCCTCCCAGTCCCATTGGACATAGCGCAGAACAACAAGATCGAGAAATCCGTCGCCATCGAGATCAACCCACGCCGCGCTTGTGGACCAACCGCTACCCGCGACGCCGGCCTTGGCCGTCACATCGGTAAATGTGCCGTCCCCGTTGTTGCGATAAAGCTTGTTTCCTCCATACGCAGTGACAAAGAGGTCCTCATGTCCATCATTGTCGTAGTCACCGACGGCAACGCCCATGCCGTAGCCCACGCCCTGCAGACCGGCCTTCTCAGTCGCATCTTCAAACGTGCCATCGACCTTCTGGTGATAAAGCCGGTTCCAATATTGAGGCCCGGTCTTCTGCGGAATTGTTCCCTTTGGAGTCGGATCACTGAAAGGCGCACCATTGACGAGGAAGAGATCGAGACGCCCGTCATTGTCATAGTCGAAAAGAGCGACACCCGACCCCATCGTCTCAATCAGGTATTTCCTCGATGTGTGCGGAGCCTGGTGTTGAAAGTGAACGCCAACAGCATCGGTTACTTCGACAAAGTTGCCGGGAACCGGAGTCGGTTTGACGGAAGTTTGCGCGCGACAGATTGGAGATAGCAGGAACAATCCGCAGGCCAAAACGAATCCGATGACAAGCACCTTACCGCACTGCTCCCGGCAAACCCCTGTCATTTTGCCTTCGTCTCTTTGCCGGATTTGCCACAGGCGACGCACAATTCGCCTACGATGCCCTTGCTTTCCTGAATGGTGTAAATGCGATCGATATTCGGAAGATTCAGCTTCTCGATTACTCCACTGGGCCAGTGAATTTCGACCTGATCCACCTTTGTCGCATCACCCAGTCCGAAATGAACGCGCTGATCATTGGATGACAAATAGCTTCCGCCACTCAATACGTCATCACGTCGTTTCACTCCATCTGCTGTCACATAAACTGCGGTCCCTACAGCATCACGAGGGCTCTTTGGACCGCCGATCAGTTTCATCTCTACCCAGTGATGCGTATCAGCGTTCACGTTGCGGAGTAAAACAGGCGTGTTGTCTACCACGTTGATAACCACATCGATCTTGCCATCATTGAAAAGGTCGCCAAACGCTGCTCCCCGGCCGGGAATAACATCAGCAAGCCCTGTTCCCTTCACGGGAGGAACATACTCAAACTTCTGCCCCTTAAGGTTGCGAAAAAGCAACGGACGCTCAGCAAAACTTGTCCCCCAATCGTACTTGTCAACTTGTGGATAAACGTGCCCATTCACCATGAAAATGTCTTTCCATCCGTCGTTGTCGTAATCGATGAAACCGACGCCCCAGCCGAGAAAGGGTATACCCTCTTGTGCAATCCCCGCGTGATAACTGATGTCAGTGAAATTGGCGTCACCGTCGTTATGGAAGAGAACCTTGTAGTCGTCCGAAAAATCGGTCGCGACGATGTCAAGCCATCCATTGTTCTGGTAGTCGCCAACGGCGATGCCCATGCCGGCGATCTCCCGCCCATCTTGATTGAGAGCAAATCCTGAAGCGTAACTGGCGTCTTCAAAAGTGCCGTTGCCTTTATTGATGTAGAGATAGTTCGGCGTCGAATCGTCGGCAACCACAAGGTCGACCTTGCCGTCGTTATTCAGATCGACAAAAATGGACGAAAAGCCGTAATACGCATTCGGGTCGCTGACCCCGGCCTTCTCGCTCACGTCTGTAAACGTGCCATCTCCGTTGTTGTGGAAGAGATGATCGTGCTCTCCCTGAAGCCCGCGCGGACCGCACATGGTAGGAACACCGCGAAACTGGCATCCGGCAAAAGCTACCGCCTTAGTGCCCGGGACCGGCGGATTGTTGATGTCGTAGTGAATGTAGCCAGGCACGAAGAGGTCGAGGCGCCCATCGCCGTCATAGTCACCAAACGTTCCTCCGGTAGACCAGTTGCCGAGAGTGACTCCGGCCTTTTCCGCAAGATCGGTAAAGGTCCCATTGTGGTTGTTGTGGTAAAGCCGATTCTTGCCGAAATTACCGACAAAGATGTCAGGCCAGCCGTCGTTGTCGTAGTCTCCGATAGCGACTCCAAAGCCCCAACGGTCGTTGGTTACGCCAGCTTTCTCTGCAACATTGGTAAAGGTACCGTCGTGGTTGTTGTGAAACAGGGCAGCATGGGGTGCGACAGCTTTGCCCTTTTCGGCTTCATAGGTCGAGCCGTTTACGAGGTAAATATCGAGCCATCCATCATTGTCATAGTCGATCAGGCCCACACCCGAGCCATTCGTCTCGATGATGAACTGCTTTTCCGGAATTCCCATCTGATGACGCCACGTCGTCAGACCAGCCTGCTTGCTCACATCCTGAAAAATCACAGGGCCGCTGTCAACGAATCCGCCGGCGGTAATCGGCCGATTTTCGGCATCGTGGACAGGTGCGTGAACGCCAGCGGTGCTGTTGCCACCCATTGGAGCCTGCGCGGGGGGTTGCGTCTGGCCAAACACCGACGAAACCAAGAAAGAAGAGAGAAACAAGAGGGCCAAAAACACACTGCTGCTCTTGCACTTTGAGTGCTTTTTTTTACAACGGGACACGCGCTGAATATAGCAGATTTTCAGCGTGATTCGTCTCCGCCAGAAGATGGAGTGCTTGTGAGTTTCTTAATCAGTTCAACTTCGCGTTCACGATATGGCTTGCCATCGGCATGAAAGATATCGTGAAACCAGACGGTCGGTTGCTGAAGAACGTACGGTCGTTGCCAGGAGTCCCATGGCAGGTAGGTTTGCGTCTTGCCGGCGACGAATCCCCAATTGATAGCGGCTACACGATATTTCTTCGCGATAGGCAGAATTGTGTCGAACGTGCTGCCCGCGCCCCGCGCCATATATTCCGTGCAAATCAGGGGACGGTGGAACTGCGTGAGCCATTGTATGTGCTGCTCGAATTCCTCCGGCCACCCATAGTTGTGAAATGAGATGACATCCGACTCTTGAATTTGCAGGCGAGATATCGCATCCATTTTGTCGAGTGAGGACCAATCGCCGGTCCAAACTCCGCTGGTGAGCGGCTGATCGGGGTGCTCCTCTCGCGCCCAGGCAAATACCTGAGGCAAAAGAGCCAAAACCAGCTGATTCTTATTTCTCGGATCATCTTTGCCATAAGAGCTATCGTTCCCGTTGCTTGGCTCATTCCATAGATCCCAGGCCAGAATGCGGTCATCTTTGGCGAAGGCTCCAATGACTCCCTGCACGTAGTCTTTCAGCCGAGAATACTGAGAAGTATCGCGCAACGCTTTTTCACCGGGGCTTTGAACCCACCCTGAATTGTGGACACCAGGGATGGGAGGATGCTGCGGACCCAGCTTCGGGTTCGGGTCCCAGCAGGAATCAAACAAGACGAAGATTGGTTTGATGTGGTGCTTGTCGGCAATGGTGAGAAAAGTGTCGATTCGCTGGCGGAAACCTGCAGCATCCTGCTGCCAGAGCAAATCGTGCAGGAAGACACGCATCGTGTTCATGCCGATCGCCTGCGCCCAGCCTAATTCCTTATCGATTTCCTGCGGATTAAAAGTATCCGCCTGCCACATTTCGAGTTGATTGATTGCGTCTGCGGGAATGAAATTGCTGCCTACCGGCCACGCTTGTTTCGCATACCAGACGTTGGCTTCCTCTTCAGACCATCTCTGGGCTTGAGCGCAAACTGCCGTCAAAGAGGCAAGGCAAATTGCCACCAGCACAGTAACACTTAACCGATGTCGCACAGCAATCTCCTCACAGATAGCCAATCATAAATGGAAGCGCTTACACCATCTATTACTTTGCTGTACTATCCATATCGTCACAGAGTTTATTCCTTTTGGGCGGTACCTGCGAAAATCACGTAGCAGCTAAACGGATATTCTGCTTTTCAAGCCTTCCAGGAATTTCAATGAACATTAAAGAAGTTGCGAAGCTCGCCAAGGTTTCAACCGCTACCGTTTCCCGCACCATCAACGGGTCTGATAAAGTCACGCCGGAAACAGCTGAACGTGTACGCAGCGCCATCGAAGCACTGAAGTTTTATCCCAATACAAACGCGCGAGCATTGGGATCCGGCCGAAGCAGCCTGTATGGGCTGATTATCTCTGACATTACCAACCCTTTTTTCCCCGAGTTGGTGAAGAGCTTCGAAGATATCGCCGTTCAATACGGGCAGGAGGTGCTGATCGCGAACACTAACTATGATCCACACCGAATGGAAGTCTGCGTAACCCGCATGTTGCAGCGAAAAGTAGACGGTGTCGCGATCATGACGTCTGAAATGGCCGACCATCTGATCGATGAGTTCAATATCCGCAGTATCCCCATGGCCTTTCTTGACACGGCGACCCCGCAGAAAGGCATCAGCAACATTCTTGTAGATTACGCAGCGGGCATCGATGCGGCAGTGGAGCATCTGACGAACCTAGGACATAAGGCCATCAGTTTTATCTCTGGTCCCATATCACTCACGTCAGCACGCATCCGCAAGAGCGCATTTATTCACAGCCTGAAACGCAATGGAATCAGACTCGAACCCCACTTCATCGAGGAGGGCAATCATCGCACCGACGGGGGCCACGACGCGATGTTGCGCCTGCTCGATCAGAAAGCCCGTCCGACGGCGGTTCTTGCGTCAAATGACATGACGGCGATCGGGGCAATGGGCGCAATCTTCGAGCGCGGGTTAAACATCCCGAACGATATTTCGATTATCGGGTTTGATGACATTGAGTTGAGTGCCTTCACGCAACCGGCGCTGACGACGGTTCGCCTCTCTCGGCAGGAAATTGCCAAGTTGGCCTTCCGCGCGCTGTACAACACGCATAAAGAACATTCCGTTAAAGGGGCTGAGTATACGATTCAGCCAACTCTGGTAGTGCGAAAATCTACCGGACCGAAGCCAACAGGCAAGCACTAGAACTACTCGATCCTTTCGTGGCGATAACCAGCAGAGGTTAGCTCTTCCGCTATTTCGCGGATGTGCTCATATCCACGCGTCTCCAGTGTGAAGTCAATGACAGTGTCACCAAGGTTCACCCCGTAATAGGCGCGGTCATGTGCAGTCTGCACGATGTTTGCCCGCACGTCGGCGAGTATTTTCGTCAATTGATGCAGTGCTCCTGGACGATCCGTTAAGTGAATCCTCACGCGGGTACGCCGTCCGTCTTTCACCAAACCCCGTTCGATGATTTTCGCCAACAAAGTGACGTCGATGTTGCCGCCACATACCAGTACAGCCGTTCGCTGACCGTTGAGCGACGTCTTACGCTGCAAGAGCGCAGCCAACGCAACTGCTCCCGCTCCCTCCGCCAATGTTTTCTCACGTTCAAGCAGGATGAGAATAGCCTTTGCGATTTCCTCTTCGTCCACCGTGACAATTTCATCGACATAGCGCTGCACGAGTGGCAGGGTTTGCTCGCCAGCGCGGCGCACTGCAATGCCGTCGGCGATGGTCGCTTCGGCTGGAACCGTGACTGGCTTGCCTGCCTCTGTTGCCCGCAGCATCGAGGGCAGGCGCTCCGTTTGCACTCCGATGACACGGATCTTCGGATTTGTCTCCTTGATGGCGCAGGCGACGCCGCTGATGAGTCCACCGCCGCCGATTGGGACTACGACTGCCTCAAGATCTTGCACCTGTTCCAGCAACTCAAGGCCGATCGTTCCCTGCCCCGCAATCACCTCCGCATCGTCAAACGGATGCAGAAATGTCATCTGATCCGCTTCGCCCTGTCGCGTTGCCTCAGCACAAGCTTCGTCGTAGTTTGCTCCGTGCAATATTACTTCTGCGCCGAATCCAGCGGTGGAAGACACCTTCACCAGAGGCGTCATCAGCGGCATCACAATGCGTGCCTTGATGCCGCGCTGCGTGGCATGAAATGCGACTGCCTGGGCATGGTTGCCTGCACTGGCAGCGATTACGCCTCGTGATTTCTCAGCTTCCGTCAGTAGAAGAATCTTGTTTAGCGCTCCGCGCTCTTTGAAGGCTCCCGTACGTTGCAGATTGTCTAGTTTCAGAAATACCTGCTGTCCCGTCATCTGCGATAAAGCCGCGGAATGTGGAGCTGGGGAACAGTAGATAAAATCGCGAATCCGCGCTCTTGCTGCTTGTACATCCACTAACGACACGCCCATCGTGCAAGCCTTCCTTCGTCCGAAAATAAAAATGCCACCAACCCGTTGCGGGTGGTGGCTCTTGTGTTTCTTTTAAACTCTCGTCGCCTTACGCACCCGCATGTTGTTCGAAAATAATTCGAATCATGCTAATGCAAATGGAGATCGCAACCGTGCGCGCCTGGCGAACAGGAGTTGAAACTTCGCGGTGTACGTTGCTGACTTCCATGGCGGTGACTTAATGAGTATCAAAGTGGACGGGTTGCGTCAAACCCTCACGCCTGCTGCGAAAACGGCATGAGGTCGATGGCTGCCGAAGAAATACGCCAGTTCGCGATAATCTTCTGCATCGTGGATCGCGAAGTCGGCAATTTTGCCTGGCTCCAGGCTGCCGATCTCGTGCGCTCGATTGAGGCTCCATGCTGCGTTGATCGTTGCTGCGGTGACTGCTTCCGCAGGCGTCATCTTCATCTGGGTGCAGGAGAGCGACATGATCATCGTCATTGACGCCGTGGGCGACGAACCGGGATTGAAATCCGTAGCAATTACGACAGGTAACCCTGCTTCGATCATGGCTCGCGCAGGCGCATACTTCTGCGAGCCGATAGCGTAGACCGAGCCCGGAAGCAGCACAGGCTGTACGCCGGCTTTTTTCATGACGGCGATGGACTCCGGCGTTGTCTGCTCCAGGTGGTCGACGGTTTTCGCGCCGAGCGTTGCCGCAAGCTCGACCGCTCCGCTCGACGTGAATTGGTCAGCGTGTACGCGCAGGCCCAGGCCATGAAGTTTTGCCGCAGCGAGCACGCGCCCCGCCTGAGCTACGGTGAAGACCTTCGATTCACAGAAGATGTCACAGAACTCTGCCAGCTTTTCGGCAGCGACCCTGGGGAGCATTTCCGTTATAACCAGGTCGACGTAGTCGTCTGGATGTGACTTGAATTCATCCGGAATTTCGTGAGCTCCGAGGAACGTGGAAACGCAACGGAGTGGGGTTGTTTCTGAAACCCGGCGAGTTGCGCGCAACAACTTCAACTCGTCGTCTACGGTCAGTCCGTACCCGGACTTTGCTTCGACGGTCGTTGTCCCGCCTTCCAGAAACCAGCGAGCGTGTTTCCGCCCCACACGCACCAACTCGTCTTCGGTCGCTTTGCGGGTACTGCGAACTGTGGAGCGGATGCCGCCTCCGCGTTGAGCGATTTCCTGATACGTCATCCCAGCACATCGCATTTCGAATTCGTCGGCGCGGTTGCCGGCAAATATCAGATGCGTGTGCGCGTCGACGAACCCTGGCATTACTACTCGCCCGCCCGCGTCGACGGTTTCCGTGCTCGCCGCCGCGAGAGGTGCAATCTCTTGTCTGGGACCAACGGCAACAATGCGCCTATCCTCTACCAGCATGGCGCCGTCATTGAAGATGTGCAGATCCCGCAGTTCGGAACCCACACGCGGCCGCGCTGGGCCGGTTAGTGTTACGAGTTGTGGGCAGTTCGTGACAAGAAGAGACGATGGATTCACGCACGATCCTCATGGATCGGCACTCGAATCCCCTTTTTCTCTGCAAACTCGATCGCCTGCTCGTAACCTGCGTCGACATGGCGCAGCACTCCCATGCCGGGATCCGTGGTCAGTACGCGTTCGAGGCGCTGGACAGCGAGGTCAGAGCCGTCGGCCACCACCACCATGCCGGCGTGATGGGAATAGCCAATGCCTACGCCGCCTCCGTTGTGGATGCTCACCCAGGATGCTCCTGCGGCAGTGTTGACGAGTGCGTTCAGCAGGGGCCAGTCGGCTACGGCGTCGGAGCCGTCGAGCATGCCTTCGGTCTCGCGGTAGGGCGATGCTACGGAGCCGGCGTCGAGGTGGTCGCGGCCGATGACGATTGGGGCGCTGATCTCGCCGCTTCGTACCAGCTCGTTCATGGCGACGCCGAACTTCGCGCGCTGCCCGTACCCCAGCCAGCAGATGCGCGCAGGAAGTCCCTGGAAGTGGATACGCTTCTGCGCCAGTTCGATCCAGCGACGGAGACTTGCGTCTTCGGGGAAGAGTTCGAGTATGAGGTTGTCGGTGCGGTAGATGTCCTTTGGGTCGCCCGAAAGCGCCACCCAGCGGAATGGGCCTTTGCCCTCGCAGAAGAGAGGGCGGATGTATTCGGGCACGAAGCCTGGGATTTCGTACGCGTCCTCGACTCCGACAAGCTTCGCTTGCGTACGGATGTTGTTGCCGTAGTCGAAGGTGACTGCGCCCATACGCTTGAGTTCCAGCATAGCCTGGACGTGGTCGCCCATAGTGCGCATCGAGAGGCGCGTGTACTCTTCCGGGTCGCGCTGGCGGAGATCGACCGCTTCGGCCAGGTTCATGCCGTTCGGCACGTAGCCGTTCAGCGGGTCGTGGGCGCTGGTTTGGTCAGTCAGAACATCGGGGACGATGTTGCGGCGGATGAGTTCCGGCAGCACGTCAGCGGCGTTGGCTACGAGTCCGACGGAGATGGCTTTGTTGTCGCGCTTTGCAGCGTCGAGGATGGCGAGTGCTTCGTCGAGCGTCCATGCGATGTGGTCGCAGTAGCCGCTGGCGAGGCGCTTCTCGATGCGGGCGGAATCAACGTCGATGCCGAGGAAGCGGGCGCCGTTCATGGTGGCGGCGAGGGGCTGGGCTCCGCCCATTCCGCCCATTCCAGCGGAGACAACGAGCTTGCCTTCGAGGCTGCCGAAGTGGCGGCGTCCGGCTTCGGCAAAGGTCTCGTAGGTTCCCTGGACGATGCCCTGGCTGCCGATGTAAATCCAGGAGCCGGCGGTCATCTGGCCGTACATCATCAGGCCCTTGCGCTCCAGCTCGTTGAAGTGCTCCCAGTTGGACCACTTGCCGACGAGGTTGGAGTTGGCGAGCAGGACGCGCGGCGCGGCTTCGTGCGTGCGCAGGATGCCGACCGGCTTGCCGGATTGGATCAGCAGGGTCTCGTCGTTCTCGAGGCTCTTGAGGGCGCGGACGATGGCGTGGAAGCACTCCCAGTTGCGGGCGGCCTTGCCGGTTCCGCCGTAGACGACGAGGTCGTCGGGGCGCTCGGCCACTTCCGGGTCGAGGTTGTTCATCAGCATGCGCAAAGCGGCTTCCTGTTGCCAGCCTTTGGTGTTCAGGCTTGTGCCGCGCGGGGCGCGGATGACTTCGGCTGTCGTTTCCAGCATGTTGCTCTCCTTCAGAGCCCACATCTCTTCGAGATGTGGGGCACCCAATGTTAGTTCTTCCAGGCGTCGAAGGCGCCGGCCCGGATTTCGGCGGCTAAGCGCTCTATATCGGTTGATAGTATTCGGTCTTCGGCGAGGCGTGGTACGCAGTTGCGGACGGCTGCTCGGGCCTGCTCGACTTCGCGGGCGGGTTTGAGCGGCTGACGGTAATCGAGGCCTTGTGCGGCGCTCATCATCTCGATGGCGAGGACGTGTTCGGCGTTCTCGACCACCTGGCGCAGCTTGAGGGCGGAGGTCATTCCCATAGACACGTGGTCTTCTTTGCCTCCTGAGGTCGGGACGGAGTCGACGCTGGCGGGATGCGAGAGGACTTTGGCTTCGTTGAGAAGCGCGGCGGCGGCGACGTGGGCAATCATCAGGCCGGAGGAGATTCCGGGGGTGTCGGAGAGGAATGGAGGGAGTCCTTCGTTGATGTCCGGGTTGATGAGGCGGTCGATGCGGCGCTCGCTGATGCTCATCAGGTCGGTGAGGGCGATGGCGGCGTAGTCGAGCGCGAGAGCGAGTGGCGCGCCGTGGAAATTGCCTCCGGAGAGGATGTCGTTCTCGTCGGCGAATATGAGCGGGTTGTCGGTGGCTGAGCCGGCTTCGATTTCGATGACTTCGCGGACGTGGGTTAACGCGCCGCGTGCGGCTCCGTGGACCTGCGGCATGCAGCGGAGGCAGTAGGCGTCCTGCACGCGGGGGTCGTTGTGGCGGTGCGATTCGCGGATCTCGCTGTCTTCGAGGAGCTGGCGGAGATGCGCGGCGGCGGCGATCTGGCCGCGATGAGGGCGCGCCAAGTGGATGCGCTCGTCGAAGGCTGTGGGCGTTCCGCGCAGGGCTTCGAGCGACATCGCTCCGGCGAGGTCGAAGAGCTGGGTGACGCGCAGGGCGCGGTCGAGGGCGAGCGCTCCGGTAGCGGCCATGGCCTGCGTGCCGTTGAGAAGGGCCAGTCCTTCTTTGGCTTCGAGTACGACGGGGGCGATTCCGGCTTCGCGGAGGGCGCAGCAGGCTCCGGTGCGCTTGCCGTTGTGGAGGACTTCGCCTTCGCCGATCAGGGCGAGGGCGAGGTGCGCGAGTGGTGCGAGGTCGCCACTGGCGCCGACCGATCCCCGTGAGGGGATGATGGGGTGGATGCGGTGGTTGAGCAGCGCAACCAGCGTTTCGAGGACGACGGGGCGGACGCCGCTGTGTCCTTTGGCGAGGACGTTCGCGCGGAGGAGCAGCATGGCGCGCGTTTCCGGCTCGGGCAGCGGTTCGCCGAGTCCGCAGGCGTGGCTCAGGACGAGGTTGCGCTGGAGGGCCTTGAGGTCGCCGTTGGAGATGCGAACATCGGCCAGTTTGCCGAATCCGGTGTTGATTCCATAGGCGGTGTCCCCGCTGGTGACGACTCTTTCGACGACTTCGCGGCTGGCTTTGATCTTTGGCCAGGCTTCGCTGGCGACTGTGACTCTGTGGCCGTTAGTAGCTACTGCGGCGATTTCTTCGATGGTTAGCGCCTGTCCGGAAAGCGCGAGAGATGCTTCAACTTCCATGATTTTGGATAGTAACGAGCCTGATGCTGCTCGTACATGGCATTTCCACGGAATTTATGGCGATTTACAATTGTTCTGTTCTGTTCTGGAGCTACTTACGATGGATTCAGCGGAAATTCTGGATGATTACGGCAGAAAGTTGCTTGACGAGCTGCGGCGCGATGCTCGCGCTTCATTTGCCGACCTTGGGCGGCGAATCGGGTTGTCTGCTTCGGCTACGGCGGAGCGGTTGCGGCGGATGGAGGATGGCGGGGTGATTCGCGGGTACACCGTTGAGATCGACCGTGAGGCGCTGGGGCTGCCGATTCTGGCGATCGTGCGCATGACCTGCGATGGGCCTCGGTATCATCCTTTCCTTAAGTTTGTGAAAGAGCTGCCGGAAGTGCAGGAGTGTCACCATGTGACCGGCGGCGATGCTTTCTTTCTGCAGGTTGCGGCTGCTTCGATTGTGGAGCTGGAGCGCGTGATCGAAAGGCTGCTGCCATACGGGATTCCGACGACCAGCATCGTGTTTTCGTCGCCTGTGGCTCGGCGGGGGTTTGATCTTTCCCGGGCTCGCGGGTGATGCTTTTCGCCGGGTCTTGAAGAATTGAGGATGCGCTTCGCGCGGACTTTCCAGACCCACCCTGTCTCCTCGAACGGCATGAGGAGACAGGATGGGGCACCCGTTCTTCGGCAGCGGCACGGATGTTGACGATGCCGGGTTGCGGTTTCTCCCGGGGTTTTTCGGCCTGGTGTTTTTTCCGGGCTTCTTCTTCGGCCTGGTGCTCGGCCTTCATGGCTTCGGCTTCGCGGAGGAGGATTTCGCCGAGGCTGGGCGGGCGTCTCTGCTCTTCGATCTCTTCTGGTTCGGGGCACTGTTTGGCTGGGCCGATGAGGGTGCCGTCTTCGTGTTCGTGGGTTTCTCGGACGGTTTGCGCTGGTGTTGCTTCTTTTGCTGCGGCTAGGCTTCGGTTGCGGCGGTTTTGCGAAGCTACCTGCAGTCCATAGATGAGGATGCGGGCCCGACGGGCGTCGATTCTGTTCGCGGCCAACGCCAAGATTACATCTGACAGGGCGAGTTGAATGGCGTCGGCGTCTTCGAGTGGGGGCAGGTTGTGGGTTGTGTCCTGCGGTGGGATGTAGGGCTCGTAGGCTTCGTCTTTCCGTGCGGGGCGCTTGCGGGTGTTGCTGTGGAAGTAACAGAAGCTCTGGTCCTTCAGTGCGGGTGATTGGCACTTTTTGCCGCTGGTGAAGATGTGTCGGCACTCGTTGTACATGGGTGACTCCCCCCCGGCGTTTTTGTAAATTCTTCTTTTTATTGGCGGTTACGATGCTTCAGGGTAATGCGGGCCCTGCTTCGCAAGGCAAGAGCGCACCCTTCGACTACGCTCAGGGCAGGCTCTGCGGCGCGGGTCCTTCGACTTCGCTTCACTGCGTTCCGCTCCGCTCAGGATGACATCGTTGAAGGGAGTTGGATGACCTCGTTTCGGAGGGGCATGGTTTCTCCTAAAACACGAAAGCCCGCCATTGCTGGCGGGCCTTTTTCTCTCTATATCCAGTTTAGCAGTTTTGGCGAAATAGTCGGCCAAATTTCCCTTTCTATTTCGTCTTTAGAATGTGTGGGTTAGAAAATTTATTTGGGCTGAAGGGCTTGACAAGGCCTAGTGAACTTCCCCACTCAAGCCAAAAGAAAGGCTTGAATGGTCCACCCCCGGGCGAATCAGAGTTTTGCTTTTAGTTCCCGGATCATTTTTGTTACTTCGGCGCGGTTTTCGTTGATTTCGCCGCCGCGAAGCTCGAGGTATTTTTCGAGGTCGGCGATTGCGGCTGCGAACTGTTTGTTGGCTCTTTTGGCCTGGGCGCGGTTGTAGTAGGTGTCGGGGACGCTGGGTTTGAGTTCGATTGCTTTGTCGTAGTCGGCGATGGCTCCGGGGATGTCTCCCATGGCTTTGCGGGTGAGGCCGCGGTTGTTTAAGGCGGTTGCGTGGCGGGAGCGGAGGCGGAGGGCCTCGTTGTAGTCGGCGAGGGCGCGGTCGAAGTCGCCCTTGTCGTAGTAGAGGTTGGCGCGGTTAAACGAGGCGGCGGCGAGGTTGGGCATGAGGCGGAGAGCTTCGTTGAAATCGGCGAGCGCGCCACGGACATCGCCTTTGTCGTAACGGGCGAGGCCACGGTTGTTGTAGGCGATGGCGTAGTTGGGTCGCTCGGGGATGACTTCGTCAACTGCGGTTGTAGCCTCGGCGCTCTCGCCGTCGTCGCCTGCGTTGCTGGGGTCATGAGCTACATCGAGGTAGCCGGGTTGGAGGCGGATGGCTTCGTCGTAGTCCTTGAGTGCTCCGGCTAGATCGCCTTTGTCGTACCGGGTGATGCCGCGGTTGTAGTAGGCGGTGGCGTAGTCCGGCTTGAGGCGGACGGCTTCGTCGAGATCGGCCAGTGCTTCGGCGACTTCGCCTTTGGCCTGATAGGCATTTGCGCGGTTGTTGTAGGCCTCAGGGAAAGCGGGCTGGAGGCGAATGGCTTCAGTATAGAAGCGGATTTTCTCGTTCGGGCTGGTGGCCGAAAATGCTCGCTCGAAATAGGTCTGGGCGGAGAGCTTCTCCTCCTGCACTGCGGGGGCGGTGCTGGCGGCGGCCTGCTGCGCTTTTGCGGCTTCCTGCGCGGGCGGCGAGGCGGGATGCGAGATGGCGTCGAGGGCGATGTTGAGGTAGCGGGTGCGGAGGCGGTCCATGGCTTCGGCGAAGTATTCGACGGGGACGCTAAGCGCCTGATATTTGCGCAGCAGGGCGAGCTTGCCGGTGAGCTGGTCGGCGATGGCGGGCGTGCTGAAGCTGAAGCCTTCGAGCATGAGCGGGACGATGTTGCGTTTCTCGTCGAGAGCGGTTTCGATTTCGCGGCGGAGCCAGTCTTCGGGCTCCCCGCAGCGGTCGAGCGCCGAGGGTGTGAGCAAAACGAGGAAGTGGGCGCGGGCGCGGGCGTTTTCAAGGATGACGGTTTCGAAGTCACCGCTGGGGATGCCGTTGAAGTCGA